>Ga0081540_1001730_pt1 | contig 18408 bp, 14 predicted proteins | sample TabmetS2T1R1_FD_71024 | JGI IMG/M metagenome (GOLD analysis project Ga0081540, IMG submission 71024) | Tabebuia heterophylla rhizosphere microbial communities from the University of Puerto Rico - S2T1R1 | ecosystem: Host-associated > Plants > Roots > Rhizosphere ... | reverse complement strand
CGTCCGCGTGCTGCCCGCAGGCAACGACGTGGCGCGGCTGGCGCCGCTGCGCGCCAAGCGCGCGGCGATGTCGGCGATGGGCTCCGGCACCTATTTCGCGCAGGAAGGCGTGTTCGAATTCGGCGCCAAGGAATGGGGACCGCAAGCCCTGCAACTTGTGCTGTCCTCGGTCGATTGCAACGCCGGTTCGCTCGGCGTCGCCAAGGATACCGGCGTAACCGAGATCAAGCAGCTCAAGGGCAAGCGCGTCGGCTTCGTGGTCGGTTCGCCGGCGCTGAACCAGAATGCGCTCGCCATCCTCGCCTTCGGCGATCTCAAGCAGAGCGACGTCAAGACCGTCGAATTCTCCAGCTACGGCGCGATGTGGAAGGGCATGGTCAACAACGACGTCGACGCCGCCTTCGCCACCACGATCACCGGCCCGGCCAAGGAACTCGAGACATCGCCGCGCGGCATCATCTGGCCGCAGCTGCCGCACAACGACAAGGCCGGCTGGGAGCGCGTCAAGAAAGTCGGCTCGTTCTTCTTCCCGCACATTACGACCTGCGGCGCCGGCATTTCCAAGGACAAGCCGCTCGAGCTCGGCAACTACCCCTACCCGATCTTCGTCGCCTATGCGTCGCTGCCCGGCGACGATGTCTACGCCATCACCAAGGCGATGATCACCGGCTATGACGCCTACAAGGACTCCGCGCCCGGCGCCGCCGGTCTCGGCGCCGACCGGCAGACCAAGAATTGGGTGGTTCCGGTCCACCCCGGCGCCGCCAAGGCGCTGAAGGAAGCCGGTCAATGGACCGACGAACAGGAAGCCCATAATGTCGGCCTGCTGAAGCGCCAGCAGGTGCTGGCCGCGGCATGGACGGACTATACCAAGAGCAGCCCGCCTTCGGACGACAAGGCGTTTCTCGACGGCTGGATGAAGGCCCGCGGTGCGGCGCTCAAGAAAGCCAGCCTGCCCGACGACTTTGAATAACAATAATACTGCCGCTTCCGACTTCGGTAGAAGGCGAACACCACCCTGGGGGAAACGATGTCACCTTCTGCGAGCGATAGCGTAGCCGCGCCGGCAAAGCGGATCGAGTTCGAAGACCCGCATGCCGGCATCGGCAATATGCAGGAGGCCGAGGTCACGCGGGTGCGGACCTTGCGCGGCGCATGGCGCTGGGCGCTGGTGGTCGCGACCGCGGCAACGATCCTGCTGTGCATCAATCAGCAATTCTCGCTGCGCTTCTTCATCGGCTATACCCAGCTCAACACGGAATATTTCTACCTTCTCATCGCGCTGATGCTGCCGTTCACGTTCCTGATCTTTCCGGGAACCGAGACCTCGCCGCTCGACCGCATCCCCTGGTACGACATTCTGCTGTTTGTCGTGACTTTCGCCTGCGCCATCCTGCTGATGCGCAACGTTCGCAAGGCGGCCGAGGCCGGCTGGGAATTCGGCGGCGCGCCGACGGACGTCATTGTCGCCGGCCTCATCATGTGGGCGGTGCTGATGGAGGCGCTGCGGCGCACCGGCGGCTGGAGCCTGCTGCTCAGCGTCCTGCCGTTTACGGTCTATCCGCTGTTCGCCGACGCCAAGTGGCTGGGACCATTTCGCGGCACCCAGTCGACGATCGAACAGGCAACTTCTTACCATGTGCTGTCGGGTGAAAGCCTGCTCGGCATTCCGATCCAGGCCTTCGCCGATACCGTGATCGGCTTCCTGGTGTTCGGCACCGCACTGATGATGACGGGCGCCGGAAAATTCTTCATCAACATCGCGTTTGCGCTGTGCGGCACCTTCCGCGGCGGCGCAGCGAAGGTCTGCATCTTCGCCTCCGGGCTGCTCGGCATGATGTCAGGCTCCATCATCTCCAACGTGCTGACCGCCGGCACCATGACCATTCCGGTCATGAAGAAGAGCGGCTTCCGCGCCTCCTATGCCGGCGCGATCGAGGCCTGCGCGTCGACCGGCGCGGTGCTCGCGCCGCCCGTGATGGGCGCGACCGCATTCGTGATCGCGCAGTTCCTCAATATCAGCTACGCGGAGGTCGCGGTCGCCGCGATCATTCCCGCGGCGCTGTACTATGTCGGCCTGTTCATGCAGGTGGACTCCTATGCCGCCCGCCACGGGCTGAGGGGTATTCCGCGATCGGAACTGCCGAAGGTCTGGGATACGATCAAGGACGGCTGGTACTACGTCTTCGTCATCGCGTTGTTGATCGTGATGCTGCTGTATTTCAAGCGCGAGAGCCACGCGCCGTTCTACGCCACCGCGCTGCTGCTGGTCCTGAACCAGATCTTCTCCAAGGATACCCGCTGGACGTCTGCGACCATCAGCAAATTCCTCGAAGTCAACGGCCGCACCTTCGTCGAACTGGTCGGCATCCTCGCGGGCTGCGGCCTGCTGATCGGCGCGTTCTCGATGACCGGCGTGGTCTCCAGCCTCGCCAACGACCTGCTGCGGATCGCCGGCGACAATGCCTTCCTGCTGCTAGGGATGTGCGCCTTCACCAGCCTGGTCCTCGGGCTCGGACTGACGACGACCGCCTGCTACATCTTCCTCGCCATCCTGGTAGCGCCGGCGCTGGAGAAGCTCGGCCTCAACCGCATGGCCGTGCATATGTTCATCTTCTACTGGGGCATGCTGTCCTCGATCACGCCGCCGGTCGCCATCGCTTCCTTTGCCGCCGCCGGCATCGCCGGCTCCCCCGCCATGAAGACGGGGTGGGAATCGATGTGGGTCGGCAGCATCATCTATTTCATCCCGTTCTTCTTCGTGCTGAACCCGGCGCTGGTGCTGCAGGGACCGAGCCCGTATCTCGAAGGGCTGGGGCTGATGGCGCTGGCGGGTTTCGGCACGCTGTTCATCTGCGGCGGCATCCAAGGCTATCAGGCATTCGTCGGCGATCTCAGGGGCGCCGGCGCATGGGAATGGCCACTGCGGGTGCTGCTTGTCATCGGCGGCTTCGTGGTGGCCACGCCCGGCGGCGGCATCATGCCGCTGTCGCAAATGCAGGTGACCCTGCTCGGCCTCGCCATTCTCGCTCCCACCGTGCTGGTCGCGCTCGCGCTGATCCGCCGCCAGTCGCCGGCGCCGAACCAGTTGCGCGCACCCTGATTGCGTTGCACAACAGGAGGCGATGAACCAATCGCCTCCCTTGTTTGCCGGCGCGCCGGCCTGGACCAGTTCGAAGCCGCCTCTGCTGCGGTTCTTGAGCACATGCCACGCGGATTTCCTATCCGAGACCAGCGGCGCGGTCGCCGATTACATCCCCGAGCTCGGCAAGGCCGACCCTGCCCATTTCGGCATCAGTCTCGCTACCCTCGACGGCCACGTCTACGAGGTCGGCGACACCCAGGTCCCCTTCACCATCCAGTCGATGTCAAAGCCCTTCGTATTCGCGCTGGCGCTGGACACGCTGGGCGCGGCGCGCGTCGAAAGCGTGATCGGCGTCGAGCCATCGGGCGATCCCTTCAACTCGATCCGCCTCAACACCGAGAACCACCCCTTCAATCCCATGGTCAATGCCGGCGCCATCGCCTGCTCCGGCCTGATCCACGAGGCCAAGGGCGACGCCGCCTTCGAATACATCCGGCAGGCACTGGGCCGGTTTGCCGGTCGCGACCTCGACGTCGACGACGCCGTCTATGCTTCCGAAAGCTCAACCGGCGACCGTAACCGCGCCATCGGCTACCTCCTGCGCACCAACGCCGTGATCAAGGACAACGTGGCTTCCGTGTTGGAGGTCTATTTCCGGCAATGCGCCATCCTGGTGACGGCACGCGATATCGCGGTGATGGCCGCCACGCTCGCCAATCGCGGCATCAATCCGGTGACCGGCGAACAGGTGATGAGCGCTTACGCGATCTCGCGCACGCTCTCGGTGATGACGAGTTCGGGCATGTACGATTATGCCGGCGAATGGATCTACCGCATCGGCATCCCCGCCAAGAGCGGCGTCGGCGGCGGCATCCTCGCCGCGCTGCCGGCGCGGCTCGGGCTCGGCAGCTATTCGCCGAAGCTCGACAAGCACGGCAACAGCGTGCGCGGCATCAAGGTCTGCGAGGCGCTGTCCTCGCATTACGACCTGCACATGCTCAACCGCAGCGACGACGCCCGCAACAGCATCATCGCCGATTACAATATCGGCAACAGCCCGTCGCGGCGCGTGCGGCGCGTGCACGAACAGAACATCCTTGCCGCCCATCACCAGGACGTCCGCGTCATCGAACTGGTGGGCACGCTGTCGTTCTCCAATGTCGACTACGTGTCGCGGCAGCTTGCGGCCAAGCCGCGCCCGCAGCTCGTCATTTTCGACCTGCGCCGCGTTACCGCAATGACGCGCGCCGGCGCCCGCCTGCTCGCCGAAGAATTCCGCGAACTCGCCGCCTACAACGTCACCGTGATCCTGTCCGGCATCCTGCGATCGTCGGCGGACTGGAAGATGCTCGCGGAATGGACCGAAGGGCTGAACAACATCCGCAATTATTATCTGCTCGATGCCGCGATCGAATGGGCGGAAGACCAGGTGGTCTATCGCTACGGCGGCTCGATCGATTTCTTCGAGACCACCGAACTCTCCGAACAGGTGCTGCTGGCAGGACTGACGGACGAGGAGTTCGCCGATCTCACCTCGCTTGCAACGATCCGGACCTACCAGGCCGGCGAAAGGATCCTCGCGACAGGCGATGCCGCCGATTCGCTGTTCTTCCTCCGCAGCGGCGTGGTGCATGTCACCCTGCCCGACGGCATCCGCCTGGCGACGCTGACGGCCGGAATGCCCTTTGGCGAGATGGCGCTATTGGAGCCGCGCCGCACTGCCGACGTGCTGGCAGACGCCGCCGCGACCGCCTACGAAATCCCGCTTCGCGATTTCCAGCGCTTCCGAAAACAGCATCCGCGCGCCGGCGAGCGCATCATGCGCAACCTCGCGCAATTGCTGGCCGACCGGCTGATCCTCGCCAATGCCAAGGTGAATTTGCTGACGTCGAGCTAGCGGCGGCGTGTGCCGCGGGGTCCGGGGCCGCATGGTTCGAGACGCCTGGCGTTGCCGGGCTCCTCACCATGAGGGTCTTAGACCTTTTCCGAATGCAGGATCTTAAACCTCATCCTGAGGAGCATTGCGAAGCAATGCTTCTCGAAGGATGAAGCCCCCGATCGAAGCCCCCGACAGCCCGCTACCTGCCCCGCCCGTTCTTCTCGGCGGCGCGGCGCATGGCTTCGGCGAGCGCGCCGCCGCTTTGCTCCTGCGCCTTGCGCGGCGCCGATGACGTCATCGACGCCTTGGAAAACTCGCGCGGCTTGCCTTGCGACTGACGATCGCTCTTGGCGCCCACCTCGTCATCCAGCCGCAGCGTCAGCGCGATGCGCTTGCGGGCGACTTCGACCTCCAGCACCTTGACCTTGACGATGTCGCCGGGCTTCACCACCTCGCGCGGGTCCTTGATGAAGTTCTTGGACATCGCCGAAATGTGCACCAGACCGTCTTGATGCACGCCGATATCGACGAAGGCGCCAAAGGCCGCGACGTTGGTCACGGTGCCTTCGAGGATCATGCCGGGCTTGAGGTCCTTGATCTCCTCGACGCCCTCCTTGAACACCGCGGCCTTGAAGGCCGGGCGCGGGTCGCGGCCGGGCTTTTCCAGTTCGCGCAGGATGTCGGTCACGGTCGGTAATCCAAACGTGTCGTCGACAAAGGCCTGCGGCTTCAACTGGCGCACCACGTCGGCGTTGCCGATCAGCGCCTTGATGTCGCTCTTGGTCGCGGCGAGGATTCGCCGAACCACCGGATAGGCCTCGGGGTGCACGCCGGACGAATCGAGCGGGTCTTCGCCGCCATTGATGCGCAGGAAGCCGGCGCATTGCTCGAACGCCTTCGGCCCCAGCCGCGGCACTTCCTTCAGCGCCTTGCGGGACTTGAACGGGCCGTTGGCGTCGCGATGCTGGACGATGCTTTGCGCAAGCCCCGCTCCGATGCCCGACACCCGCGCCAATAGCGGCGCGGAGGCAGTGTTGGCATCGACGCCGACGGCATTCACGCAATCTTCGACGACGGCGTCGAGCGAGCGCGCCAGCTTGCTTTCGCCGAGGTCGTGCTGATACTGCCCGACGCCGATGGCCTTCGGATCGATCTTGACCAGTTCGGCGAGCGGGTCCTGCAGACGCCGCGCGATCGACACCGCGCCGCGCAGGGTGACGTCGAGCTCGGGCAATTCCTCGGACGCAAAGGCCGAGGCGGAATAGACCGAAGCGCCGGCCTCCGACACCACGATCTTCGACATTTTCAGGTCCGGCAGCAGCTTGACCAACTCGGTCGCCAGCTTGTCGGTCTCGCGCGAAGCCGTTCCGTTGCCGATCGCGATCAGGTCGACGCGGTGCGCGACCGCGAGCTTGCCCAGGGTGGCCAGCGTGGCGTCCCATTGCCGCTGCGGCTCGTGCGGATAAACCGTGCTCGTCGCCACCACCTTCCCGGTCGCATCGACAATCGCGACCTTAACGCCGGAGCGATAGCCGGGGTCGAGCCCCATGGTGACGCGCGCCCCGGCCGGTGCCGCCAGCAACAGGTCGCGCAGGTTGGAGGCGAACACGCGCACGCCCTCGGTCTCGGCCGCCGTCCACAGCCGCATCCGCAGGTCGATGTTGAGATGCACCTGGATCTTGGTGCGCCACGCCCAGCGTGCGGTGTCGACCAGCCAGCGGTCGCCCGGCCGCTTCTGGTCGGTGATGCCGAAGCGCTGCATGATCTTCAGCTCATAGGCGCTGGGCACGCCGGGCTCGGGCACAGTCGCCTCGGGCTGAATCTGCAGCTCGAGGATTTCTTCCTTCTCGCCGCGAAACAGCGCGAGAATGCGGTGCGCCGGCAGCTTGTGGAGCGCTCCGTTGTATTCGAAATAGTCGGCGAATTTCTCGCCCTCGGTCTTCTTGCCCTTGCGCACCGTGGACGCCATCTGGCCGCTCGACCACATGTCCTCGCGCAGCTTGCCGATCAGATCGGCGTCCTCGGCAAAGCGCTCCACCAGGATCGCGCGCGCGCCTTCGAGCGCCGCGGCGACATCAGCCACCTGCTTCTCGGCATCGACGAATTTCGCGGCCACGACTTGCGGATCGTTCTGCGGCTGTTTCAGCAACAGTTCGGACAACGGCTCCAGCCCGGCTTCCTTGGCGATCTCCGCCTTGGTGCGGCGCTTCGGCTTGAACGGCAAATAGATATCTTCCAGACGGCCCTTGCTGTCGGCGGCCATGATCTGGGCTTCGAGCGCGGCGTCGAGCTTGCCCTGCTCGCGGACCGAATTGAGAATCGCGACGCGGCGCTCTTCGAGTTCGCGCAAATAGGTCAGGCGCTCTTCCAGAGTGCGCAGTTGCGCGTCATCCAGCCCGCCGGTGATTTCCTTGCGATAGCGCGCCACGAAAGGCACGGTGGCGCCGCCGTCCAGCAGTTCGACCGTCGCCGCGATCTGTTCTTCGCGAACGCCAAGTTCTTGCGCAATCTGTCGATTGATATTTGCCACGCGACCTCTTCCCAAAGCCGTTGCGGCGAGGAATCCCCGCCGCGGGGACGCCGCTTATGGACCATCTCGCAGCGATTTTTCAACCCGCCGCACGAAAGAAATTGATCTGTGGATCGGCGGCATCAGTCAACGGCGGACGTGCGAGATTCGCAGGAAAAACGCCACGAAATAAGGGTGGATTGATGGCCTCGTAATGTGTAAACGGGCGCTCCCTCCAGGAAGCACCCATGTCGATCTGCGGTCTTGATTTCGGAACGTCGAACACGACGCTCGGCACCATCGATGGTCCGGCGCCGGTTCTCGTGGCGCTGGAAGCGGCGCAGACCACGATTCCCAGCGCGATGTTCTATGCGACCGACGGCAACGTTCTGATCGGCCGCAGGGCCGTGGCTGCCTATGTCGAAGGCACCACCGGGCGCCTGATGCGAAGCCTCAAGTCGGTGCTCGGGACCTCGCTGATCGAGGAAACCACCCGGCTCGGCCGCGCACGGCTCAGCTTTCGCGACGTCATCGCCAATTATCTCGGCGCGATCAAGCGCCGCGCGGAACAGGCCAGCGGTCACGAACTGCGGCAGGTCGTCCACGGCCGGCCGGTGCACTTCGTCGACAACGCGCCGGATGCCGATCGCAAGGCGGAGGATACTCTGCGGATCATTGCGCAAGGCATCGGCTTTGAGGAGGTCACGTTCCAATTCGAACCGATTGCCGCCGCCCTCGACTATGAACGACAGATCACATCCGAGGAAGTCGCGTTGATCGCCGATATCGGCGGCGGCACCTCCGATTTTTCAATCGTGCGCCTCGGACCTGAGCGCCACGGCAAAACGGATCGAGCAGCCGACATTCTCGCCAACGACGGCGTGCGCATCGGCGGCACCGATTTCGACCGTCAGCTCAGCCTCGGCGCAGTGATGCCGCTGTTCGGCTTTCGCAGCGCCATGAAGCGTGCCGGGCTCGACGTGCCGTCGAGCTATTTTCACGACCTCGCAACCTGGTCGAGCATCAACCGGATGTACGAGCCACGTGTGATGGCCGATATCCGCCAGGTCCGGCAGGAGGCCGCCGAACCCGAACTTCTCGACCGCCTGATACGCGTGATTCACGAACAGCGCGGCCACACGCTGGCGATCGAAGTCGAAGACGCCAAGATCGCGCTGGCCGACAAGCGTCAGGCGGACATCCCGCTGGAATGGGTCGCGCCCGGCCTCAAGGCCGCGGTCGGCCGGCCCGATCTCGTTGGCCATACCAGGCAGTTGGCCGATCGCATTGCGGCGCGGATCAGGAACTGCCTGGTTCAGGCCGGACTGGCGGCTGACGCTATCGACTCGGTGTTCCTGACCGGCGGCTCGGTCAAGCTCGCCCATGTTCACAAGGCCATCACCAGCGCCGTGCCGTCGGCGCGCATCGTCGAAGGCGACATCTTCGGCGCCGTCGGCAAGGGACTGACGCTGGAAGCGCTACGGCGATACGGGCCGGCGAACTAAGATCAGCCGTTCTCCGAACGACCGCCGGTCATCCCACCACTTCCGTCACCGGCTGCATATCGATGGCGAAGGTTTCCAGAAACTTCGACGTCATGATGTAGAAGCCGACGGACAGCTGCAGTTCGACCAGGGCGGCCGGAGTCAATTTGGCTGCGATAGCGTTGAAGGTGGCGTCCGTCGGCTTGTGGCGCGCGACGATCTCGTCGGTGAAGGCGAGCGCGGCCCGCTGCACATCGTTGAAGCAGGTCGCCGACTGCCAGTTCTCCAACGCCTCGTTCTGCTCGTCGGTGACGCCGACATTCTTGCCGATCCGCTTGTGGGCCACGATTTCGTAGGGCGCCTCACACAGGATACCGGTGCGTGTGATAGCGAGCTCGCGCACGATCGGGTCGAGTTCGCCCTTATGCCTGATGGCGCCGCCCAGCCGGCAGTATTGCTCCAGGTAGCTCGGCGAATGCGCCATCATCCGGAAGATGTTGGCGTTGCGGTTCTTGCCGAGAAGTTCGCGGGTACGATCGTTGTGCTTGGCGGGATCGCTGTATTCGACGCGGGCCATTTCCGTCACCTTGGGTTTTAGGCTTTTCTGATTTGTTGACAGGCACATCATGCACTGCAGCAGGCAGCGGATCAACCGGCGAAACAGCCCCGCGCAGTCTCCAGAACCGGCCAAAAGCGCTGCACCCGCGCCAAAAAACTCCATCTCGCGTGCACAAACCGGCTGCGAGCGAGACAAATTGCCGCCTCAATGGTCGACGATTTTAACACTTGTCGATATTCGCTGAGTGGGGACTCGAAGGAGCGAATACTCGTCGCGGGGTGTTCCGAGTAAAAACCAAAGCGAGCCATCAGGCCTTCACGGGCATCGATGACTCATGCCCAAGTCTAGGGAGTTAGGCATGAAGGCAGCCACCAAGAAGGCAACCTCGGAAGCGCTTGCGCAGATGCTGGCGGTAACAGCGATGCTCGTCATCGCCAGTGTTGTGTTCTACTGGCATTGAATGTTGACGCGCCGAAGCAGCTCAGATTTGTCATCCGTTCCGCGTAATTCTGGGTTTGCTTCGCTGCGTGACATTCGCCGGCAGTTCACTTTATCTTCTCGAAATATGGGACCAGCCTTCCCGCAAACGGCCGATAGCTCACAGTAACGACGTCACCAATGGCGAGATCATTGTCGCCATGGGCCATCATGCGAAAGCCCTCCACCGTATCGGCCAGCACGATGTTGTAGGGAACGTGCGCGCGCGTCTCCGGCGTCGCCGCGCGGCATACGAGAGACGTTGCGTAGACCGTCGCCGCGCCGCTGGCACGCTTTTCAATCGGGTCCGGCGCACCACAGGCGGAGCAGAAGCTGCGGTGGAAGTACTGCTCTTTGCCGCAGGCCGCGCAGGACTGATAGACGATGGCCTCGGCGCCCCTGGTCCAGTCGGCTAATCGCTCGCTCATCGCACCCGCTCCAGAAACATGCTGGCATGCGACGACAGCACGCCGCCGTCGCCATGCAGCAGCGCGATCGAGGCATCGCGGACTTGCCGATTCGCCGCGCGACCCGTCATCTGCAGATGCGTCTCGACCAGATGCGCCATCGCGCCGCCGACGCCGCAATGGCCGTAGCTCAGCAGCCCGCCATGGGTATTGAGCGGCATGGCGCCGTCGCGGCCGAAATGCCCTGCCCTGACCCGCGCCGCCGCCTCGCCGCGCCCGGCGAGGCCGAGGTCCTCCAGCAGCATTGCGAGCGTAATGGTGAAGCTGTCGTAGACCGCGGCGTAACGCACATCGGATATGGCGAGACCGGATGCGGCCTTGGCCTTGGCAATCGCGATCTCGGCGCCGAGTTCGCTTAACGCCGGCGCGGCCGTGACGTGCTGATGGGTATGCGCCTGCGCGCAGCCGCGCACACGGATGCCGGCCGCGCCGGTCGGCTCGCGGCTGACGACGAAGGCGGCGCCTCCGTCGGATACCGGGCAGCAATCCAGCAGCTTGAGCGGCATCGCCACCGGCTTCGACGCCATCACGTCGGCGACGGTGATGGGGTCATGAAACTGCGCACCGGGATGCGTCAGCGCGTGGGCGCGCATCAGCACCGCGAATTCGGCGAGGTCTTCCTGGGTGACGCCATATTCGTGCATGTAGCGCGAGGCGACGAGGCCGTAATAGGCGGGAATCGTCGGCCCCAGCGTCACCTCGTAATCGGGATGGCCGACCTGCGCCAGCGCCTGGATCGAGGCGTCGCGGCTCTGCCCGGTGAGACGATTCTCGCCGCCGACCACAAGCACATGCCTTGCGACACCGGCGTCGACCAGATGATGCGCGAGCATCGTCATCGCAAGACCGGTGGCGCCGCCGACCTGCACGGCATGCGCATAGGACGGCTGGATGCCAAAATGTTCGGCGAATACGGTTGCCAGCATGATGTGCGGCGAGACTGTCGAATAGCCGCAAAGAATGCCGTCGATCTCGGATCGCTTCAGACCGGCATCGCTGATGGCAAGCTCGGCCGCCTTGCTCATCAGATCGAGCGAGGACGAGCCTTCGTGCTTGCCGTAGGAGGTGAGTCCGACGCCGGTGATGAAGCTCATGGTGCTCTGCCCATTTTATACGCCGTCATTCCGGGATGGTCCGAAGGACCAGACCCGGAATCTCGAGGTTCCGGGTTCGATGCTTCGCATCGCCCCGGAACGACGAGTTGAGAGCGCGCAGCCATCTCAATACGACTTCGGCATGCCCAGCACCTTCTCGGCAATGAAGCTGAGAATGAGCTGCGGGCTGATCGGTGCGATGCGGGGGATCAGGGATTCCCGCAAGTAGCGCTCGACGTGATATTCCTTGGCATAACCGAAACCGCCATGCGTCATGACGGCCTGCTCGCAGGCGTGGAAGCCGGCTTCCGCCGCGAGATATTTTGCCGCATTGGCGGCAGGGCCGCATGGCAGACCCTGATCGTATTGCCAGCCGGCGGACAGCACCATCAGCCACGCGGCTTCTAGTTCCATCCAGTTCTTCGCCAGCGGATGCTGGATGCCCTGGTTCATGCCGATCGGGCGGTTGAACACGATGCGGCTCTTGGCATAGGCCGAAGCGCGCGACAGCGCGATCTGGCCGAGGCCGACCGCTTCGGCCGCAATCAGGATGCGTTCCGGATTCATGCCGTGCAAAATATATTCGAAGCCGCGGCCTTCCTCGCCGAGGCGATCTTCCACCGGGATCTCGAAATTCTCGAAGAACAGTTCGTTGGAATCGACGGGCTTGCGGCCCATCTTCTCGATCTCGTGCACGGTTACGCGCTGCTTGTCGAAGTCGGTATAGAACAGGCTCAGGCCGTGGGTCGGGTTCTTCACCTCTTCCAAGGGAGTCGTGCGCGCCAGCAGCAGGATCTTGTTGGCGACCTGCGCGGTCGAAATCCAAACCTTCTGGCCGTTGACGAGATATTTGTCGCCCTTGCGCACCGCGCGGGTCTTCAATTGCGTGGTGTTGAGCCCGGTATTGGGCTCGGTCACCGCGAAGCAGGATTTGTCGCGGCCGTCGATGATCGGCGGCAGCATGCGCGTACATTGCTCCTTGGTGCCGAACACGACGACGGGGTTGAGCCCGAACACGTTCATGTGGACGGCGGACGCGCCGGACATGCCGGCGCCGGACTCCGCAATCGTCCGCATCATGATCGCGGCGTCGGTGATGCCGAGCCCGGAGCCGCCATATTCCTCGGGGATACAGATGCCGAGCCAGCCGGCATCCGCCAGCGCGCGGTGGAAATCGGCGGGGTAGCCACCCTCCTTGTCCTTCTTCAGCCAATAGGCGTCGTCAAAGCGCGAACAGATTTTCCCGACCGCGTCGCGGATCGATTCCTGGTTGGCTGAGAGCGCGAAATCCATAACCTTCGTCCTATGCTTTCGATGCGGCGCTGGTGACACCATCGCGCACCAAGGCGGCGATCTCGTCCTCCGAAAACCCTGCTTCCCGCAGGATTTCCGCACCGTGCTCGCTCAGACGCGGCGCCAGCCGCTTGGTCTCGACCGGGGTTTGCGAAAATCGCGTCGCCGGCCGCATGTTACGGATGCGGCCCTCGGTCGGATGCTTAACGACCGGAAAGAAATGGGTCGCGACGATGTGGGGGTCATCCAGCAAGCTTTCGAGATCGTGCATCGGCATGACCGGCACGTCGGCCTTCTCGAGGATCGCCGTCCATTCGGCGGTGGTTTTGGTTTCGAGGATGCGCGCCAGTTCGGCATAGACCGTGTCGATATTGGCGGCGCGGCCGGCGAAGGTCGCAAATTTCGGATTGACGCGCAGATCGTCGCGGCCGGTGGCATCGAAGAAGTTCTGCCACTGCTTGTCGTTGTAGACGATCACGCAGATGTAGCCGTCCGAGGTCTTGTAAGGTCGCCGGTCCGGCGACAGGTGCCGGGCATAGCCGCCCTTATCGAGCGGCGGCTCATAGGTGAGACCGCCCATATGATCGCCCATCACGAAGCTCGCCATGGTCTCGAACATCGGGATATCGACGCGCTGGCCGCGGCCGGTGCGCTCGCGATCAACCAGGCTGGCGCAGATCGCGCCCACGGCCGTGAGGCCGACGATGCGGTCGACCAGCGCATTGGGGACATAGCGCGGCACGCCGTCGGCGGTCTGCGCCATCAGCGCCGGCAGCGCGGTTGCGCCCTGGATCAGGTCGTCATAGGCGGGCTTTGCCGCATAGGGGCCGTCCTGGCCGAAGCCGAACACGCCGGCATAGATCAGGCGCGGGTTGATTTCCGAGACCACGTCGTAGCCGAGGTTCAGCCGCGCCATCGCCTGCGGGCGCACATTGTAGACCAGCACGTCGGCGGTTTTGATCAGCCGCAGCACCGCGTCGCGCCCCGCCGGCTTCTTCAGATCGAGGCAGATCGAACGCTTGTTGCGATTGGTGTTGAGGAACACCGGCCCCATGCCGGGGTGGCGGGTCGGGCCGATCTGCCGCGTCACGTCGCCATCGAGCGATTCCACCTTGACGACGTCGGCGCCGTAATCGCCGAGCGTCTGGGTGGCATAGGGCCCCATCAGCACGGTCGTCATGTCGATGACCTTGATGCCCGCCAATGGTCCCATGGATCTCCCCGGTCTGCGGCCGTTCTCGGCCCGCATTAGTTGCGTATTGGGGACCTAGTAACGGCAGGCGCTTGCGAAGATCAAGGCGCGCCCGGCGTATGGGCGTATGCGCGGCGGTGACGCCGCTACTTCTTCGCCCTCGCGTCGCGCTCCTGGGTCAGCCTGTCCAGCTCTTCATTCTGCTGGCTGAGCCGGTCGGCGATGCGCGCCTCGTTCTGTTCGCCGGAGGCGGCGGCGGCCTGCTCGATCAGCTGCCTGATATTGTCTTCGAGCACCCTGATGCGGTTGTTGAGCTCTGCCAGCGACAACGAACTTTCGTTACTCATGATGTTCGCTCCGGGAAAGATTTGTAGGGTAGGCATGGCTCAAGCGCCCTGGCCCACCCAAAGTATCAAGCCTCATCCTGAGGAGCCGCCAACGGGTCCGCGCGTAGCGCGGCCCGATGACAGGCTCCGCGGCGTCTCGAAGGATGAATGGCACCAGCGGGGCCTCGTGGTTCGAGACGGCGCTACGCGCCTCCTCACCATGAGGATCTAATAGTCCCACCCTAGCACATTCGTAGCTACTTCGCAGGCTCCAGCACGGAGACGTAATTCGCCACCGCCGCGCCGCCCATGTTGAAGATGCCGGCAAGCCTTGCGTTCTTGAGCTGCATGCCCTCCGGCGCCTGGCCGACGAGTTGCATCGCACTCATCACATGCATGGAGACGCCGGTGGCGCCGATCGGATGGCCCTTTGCCTTGAGGCCGCCGGACGGATTGACCGGCAGCTTGCCGTCCTTCTGCGTCCACCCTTCCAGAATCGCACGGGCGCCCTGCCCGCGCGGCGTCAGGCCCATCGCTTCATATTCGATCAGTTCGGCGACGGTGAAACAGTCGTGGGTTTCGACAAAGGAGAGGTCGGACAACTGCACGCCGCCCTGCGCCAGCGCGCGCTGCCAGGCCACCGTGCAGCCCTCGAACTGCAGGATGTCGCGCTTGGACATCGGCAGGAAATCCTGCGCATGCGCGGTGGCGCGGAAATTGACCGCCTTGCCCATCGTCTTGGCGGTTTCCGAATCCGTCAGCACCAATGCCGCAGCGCCGTCCGAGACCAGCGAGCAATCGGTGCGCTTCAAGGGGCCGGCGACATAGGGGTTCTTCTCGCTCTCGGACCGGCAGAACTCGAAGCCGAAATCCTTGCGCATCTGCGCATAGGGGTTGGCGACGCCGTTCTTGTGGTTCTTGGCCGCGATCATCGCCAGCGCATCCGACTGGTCGCCGTATTTCTGGAAATAACCCTGCGCGATCTTGCCGAACACGCCGGCAAAGCCGCCGACGGTGTCGCCATCCTCGGGCAGATAGGAGGCCTTCAGGAGATAGCGGCCGATGTCGGCCGAGGGCGTCCGCGTCATCTGCTCGACCCCGACCACCAGCACGACCTTGGCAGCGCCCGAGGCGATCGCCCGGATGCCCTGGTGCACCGCGGCCGAACCGGTGGCGCAGGCGTTCTCGACACGGGTGGCGGGCTTGAAGCGCAGCTTGGGATCGGCCTGCAGCACCAGCGAGGCCGTGAAATCCTGCGGCGAGAAGCCTGCGTTGAAATGGCCGAGCACAATCTCGTCGACATCCTCGGCGCCAATGCCGGCGTCCGCCAGCGCTTCGGTCGCAACCTTGACCACGAGGCTCTCGACGGTCTCCGCGTCGAACTTGCCGAATGGCGTGTGCGCCCATCCCACGATGCTGGCTGTCATGATCGTTCTCCCTGTTCCGGTCCGGATGTCTTTGTAGCCTATCGGAAAAAAGACTTCACGCCGGTTTCAGCGATTTCAGGGTTCGCTCGCACATGGCGGTTATGCCCGCCCAATTGCCGGAACGTATATCCGCTGCCGGGCAGAGCCAGGAGCCGCCAACGGCCACCACATTCGGCTCGGCCAGCCAGGACGCCGCGTTGGCCTCGCCGATCCCGCCGGTCGGGCAAACCCGGATATGGGGGAACGGCCCGGCCAGCGCCCGCAGTGCCTTGATACCACCGGCCTGTTCCGCTGGGAAGAATTTGACGAGGTCAAAACCGTGCGCCAGCGCCTGCATCAGTTCGGAAGCCGTGGCGATCCCCGGCGCGAATGGCAGGTCGCTGTCGGCTGCGGCTTTCAACAGCTCCGGCGTCGCGCCCGGGCTGATGCCGAATTTGGCGCCGAGCGCCCGGGCGCGGGCGAGATCGTCGGCATTCAGGATCGTGCCGATGCCGACAACGGCATCCGGCACCTCCGCGATCATCGCCTTGGCGGCGTCGGCGGCGACCGGCGTCCGCAGGGTCACTTCCAGCACGCGCACGCCACCCGCCACCAGAGCCCGGGCCAGCGGCACCGCGACTTCCAGCCGCTCGATGGTGAGCACCGGAATGACGATTGCGGACTTGAAGATGCTTGCGAGTTTTTCCTGCCTTGTGGCTGCGGTCATGTGGACACCTTGCGAGAATTGACGCGGTTCGGAACCAGGCCAGACGGCATCGCCGCGCGCGGGATGATTGCGCCGGGATGGCATACCACGACGCCGGCGAGACGATGCCCCGCACGCGCGGCTTCGATCGGATCCGCGCCTACGAGGCGCGCGGCCACGTAAGCGGCCGCAAAGCTGTCGCCGGCCGCCGTCGTATCGACGACGGACTCCTCCACCGGCTTGGCCTTGATCGGATAAGGCACGCCTTCCAGACGCACGATGCTCGCCGGCTCCGAAAGCTTCAACACCACCTCGCCGCCCGGAATCCGCGCCAGCAGGTTTTCATTGCTTTCGCCGGGATAGAGCGGCAGCAGATCTTCCGTGGAAGCGAGCACGATATCGGCCATGGCAAAGGCCTCCCGGAAAACGGCGCGTGCGACGTCGAGATCGGGCCAGCCACGGGCACGGAAATTGGTGTCGAACGCGAAACGAGCTCCGGCTTCACGCGCCTGCTCGATCGCCGCAAACAGCCGCGTCCGGCCCTCCGCGCCATAAAGCGAGAGCGTGATCGCCGAGAGATAGACGATGTCGTAGCTCGCCAGAGAATCCAGGATCTCCTGCGTCTGCGGCAAATCCATCAGGCTGCGCGCCGCCGCGCTGTCACGCCAGTGGAAGAACCGCCGCTCGCCCTTCTCGTCGGTCTGGATCATGTAGAGGCCCGGCAGCTTGCCGGGCAGCCGCAGCACGCGCTTCGTCCCTACCCCCTCCGCCGCCCAGCCGGCGATCATCTCGTCGCTGAGGCTATCGTCGCCGAGCGCGGTGATGTAATCGGCGCCGGCGCCGAGGCGGGCGAGATAGACGGCGGTGTTCAGCGTATCGCCGCCATAGCCGCGTGAAAACAGGCCGGCCTCCGCCTGCCTCAACTCGATCATGCATTCGCCGATGCAGGCTACCTTGCTCATGACCGCATCCGCGGAAAAGGGCGTGAAATCACGTCAGGCCGCGAACTTGCCGCCGAGCTCATCCTCGATGTGAATCCGGATGATATCGTCGAAGGTCTTCTCGGCCGTGGTGAAGCCGAGCTTGAGCGCGCGGTCGGTGGAAAAATCCCGTGGCCAGCCCGAGACGATGCTGATGATCGTGGGATCGGGCACCCGCTTGATCCGCGCGGTGACGTTCTTGCCGGCGACGCGATCGAGCGCCGCGATCTGTTCGCCGACGGTTGCCGCCAGCCCGGGCATGCTGAGATTGCGCCGCGGCCCCATCGCGTCGAGGTCCATGGTGCCGGCATGCACGAGAAACCCTACCGCCGATTTCGGCGAGGCGTGCCAGTGCTGGACGTCTTCGGACACCGGCAATACCACCTCCTCGCCCGCGAGCGGCTCGCGGATGATGTTGGAGAAGAAGCCGGAAGCGGCCTTGTTCGGTTTGCCCGGCCGCACGCAGATCGTCGGCAGGCGGATCGAGATGCCGTCGAGCAGGCCCTTGCGGGTGTAGTCGTTGATCAGGAGTTCGCAGATCGACTTCTGCGTGCCGTAGCTGGTCAGCGGCGTATGGAAGAATTCGTCGCCGATCTTTTCCGGGAACGGTGCGCCGAACACGGCGATCGAGGACGTGAACACCAGCCGCGGCTTGTAGCCGCCGCCGGCGTGGCGGATGGCGTCGATCAAATATCGTGTTCCGTCCAGGTTGATCCGGTAGCCCTTGTCGAATTCGGCTTCGGCCTCGCCGGAGACGATGGCGGCGAGATGGAAGATCACTTCCGGCCGGCCGGCGATCAGCTTCTCGGCCGCGCCGGGCTCGGCAAAATCGGAGGCCAAAGCCTCGACCGGGATCGACGCATTGGCGGGTTTGGCGGGCGCCACCACGTCCTGCAGCGTCATGCGGGTGATGTCGTGCTTGCCGAGGCGGCCGTCGCGCAGCAGCCGGTC
>Ga0081540_1001729_pt1 | contig 18417 bp, 10 predicted proteins | sample TabmetS2T1R1_FD_71024 | JGI IMG/M metagenome (GOLD analysis project Ga0081540, IMG submission 71024) | Tabebuia heterophylla rhizosphere microbial communities from the University of Puerto Rico - S2T1R1 | ecosystem: Host-associated > Plants > Roots > Rhizosphere ... | reverse complement strand
GCCACCGAATTGAGCTGGAAACCGACGCTGCGTGGGTTGGTCTCATCGACCAACAACAGGTCGAGAACCAGCGGCAGAAGCGGGGCAAAAAGATAGCGCGAGCGATAGGTGAGGATGCTGTCGCCAACCTCCAGCGCGAAGAGCAGGGCGCCCGATTGCGCAGCGTCTTCGCTGGCATTCTCGAACAGCGCCAGCAGCATTTCGGAAAGATTGCAGGCTCGCTCCAGTCGTCGGCCGATTTCCATGAACGTCCAGGCATAGGTGCGGGTCATATTCTCCGCAGCCATGCCATTGAAGGCGGCAAGCGTGGCAATACCTTCATCGAGACAGTCGAGCAGTTCGCTGGATGAGGGCGGCAGCGTCTGGCCGAGCCAGACCGGGACGGACTGGAAATTCTGCAGCGTCCGCCACAATTCGACGGAGAGGCGGTCGCGGATCAAGCCAGCCACCTGATGCATGCGGTCGAGCGAATGGGCAAGGCCATAGGCGCGCGTACGTCCGGTCAGGCTGCGCACCAGCTGCTCGACGGCCTTGGGCGATGAATCCTCCCGCGACGGAAGGTTGACGACGCCGGCATCCTTGGCGAGCAGCACATTCAGCGCCTTGACCACGGATTCGCGGTGCTGCGCCATGCTGTCGGGCTCGAGGCGCGAGAGGGCGGCGCGCATCAGCCGCATGGTCCAATCGGCGCGCTCGGCATAGCGGCCGAGCCAGAACAGATCGTCGGCAACGCGGCTGCGCAGGCCGCCGCCGGAACGTGTGATGGCGGGCATGTCAAGCTGACCGCGCAGCCGACTGACATGAGCCGGCTGCTTCTGATCCGACAGCACCCAGACGTCACGGGAATAACCGGCCGGCGAGTGCAGGGCGACACCGCGCATCGGGCCAACATCCAGCGCTATGCCGCCTGGCATCACGTGATACGAGCCGTTCACCTGGGCCACATAAAGGCGCACAGCAAAGGGTTTGGCGCGGAAGCCATCCTCCGTCCAGGACGGCGTGGCCGAGAAGCTGACCTGCTCCTCGGCGACATAGTCCGGTCCGTGCAGCCGGATTTCGCGGCGCAAATCCGCGAGATCGGCGGGGGAGAGCTGTTCCAGGGTGATGCCGCGTCCGGCACTGCCGGGGCGTCCCGTGCCTTCCTGAGCACGGCGGATGGCCATGCGCTTCAGATTAGCAAAGACATGCTGGCAGCTGTCGGGGTCGCCAAGCCACCAGCGCGGCGGATCGCCCAGCGCGAGATCCTCGCCAAGCAACTCGCGGCAGAGGCCCGGCAGATAGGGACCAAGACCACGATTTTCGATCACGGCGGTGCCGACGGCGTTGGCGGACAGATTGGGATGGCGCCGCAGCGCCTGCATGAAACCGGGCGGGCCAAAACTGGAGCCCGGATCGAGCTCCAGAGGATCGGAACACAGACCTTCAACACAGCGGACAATCAGATCCAGCGGTTTGAGGCCGTCCAGCGCCTTGATGTAGAGATTGTTGCCAACCACACGCAGATCGCCGCCTTCGACCAGTTGAGTGCTGAGATAGCGGGCGAGATAAGCGTGGCCGAAATAATCCTCGTGGTGCGGGCCGGGCGTAAGCAGGGCGATCGAGGCATCATCGCGCCCGGCGCGGGCCGTCAGTTCGCCCTGCAGCATGTCGAAAAACGGCGCGAGCCGCATCGCATTACAGCGCGCAAAGACGTCGCCCATCACATGGGAGTGCACCACGCGGTTGGCGAGCGAGAAGCCGGAGCCAGCCACAGTTTCGGCATGGCTGTCGATAACGCGCCAATTGCCGTGGAGATCGCGGGCGAGATCGGCGGCATAAAAGGTAAGCCGGCCGCGCCCGCTTCCGGTGCCAACCAGCGGCCGGATAAAGGTCTTGTCGCCGAGCAGCAGGGCAGGGGGAATTTTTCCTGAACGCAGCAGCGTCTGAGGCCCGTAGATGTCATCGAGCAGTGCCGAGAACAGCCGGGCACGCTGGATCAGCGAAGTCTCGAGCTTGCGCCATTCCTCGGGACCAAAAATCAGCGGCACGAGGTCGATTTTCCAGGGTTCATCGAGCGCAGCGGTCGGTGAGAACAGATCCTGCGCGATACCGTTTTCCCGGACGAGGCGCCGCAGCTTCTGCGCCCTTGCGCGCCGCTCCTGCCCATCGAATTGCCGGAAATCTTCGATGAAGGTCTTCCAGTGCGGGCGGATGCCGCCTTGCGCATCCACCATCTCGTCATAGTCGCCGACGATCGGCCTGTAGCCGGCGAACGGGTCTCCGCTAGCGGCTTCGACGCCTTCGGTCTTCGTCATCATATCCTTGGGGACAACCCTTAGCGCTGACCTTGAGATAAGGATCGCTCAGAAAGGAAACCACGTCGTGAACCGAGCATGAATGAGTGGCTAAGGTCAACTTACCATAACGCAATGGTCTTAGAGCATACCATCCACCTTGCGCTGCCGCTACCGGGCATGGCGCGCTTTTCCGCACTGCTGTGGCCGGTTTGTTGCTATGGCGTTTGCTCCGCTCGCTCCCGCCTCGCTAAGAACCGGCGAGGCCGTACATTTTTTGCTACGCGACGAAACGGCCGGCGCCCCATGCTGCCAAGAAAGAGCAGGCTTTGCGTCTCTTTTCAGTGCGTCTCTTTTCAGTCGGAGCTCTCAATTCATCCCGCGTTTGGCTGGATCGCGAGATTGCGGCTTTCGCGATGGGTGGCTTGCTCGCCGGTACGTCTTATCAAGAAAGCCGCAGATCGAGCGTTAGGGGATAATCCGGGTTCACCTGCGGTGGGGTGGCCTTCATGTGCCCCGGCGTGTGGCCGATCGACTCGAAGCGCGTGCGGCGGCGGCTCTCGGCTTCATAGGCGTTGACCGGGAAGGTATCGAAGGCACGGCCGCCTGGGTGGGCGACATGATAGCGGCAGCCTCCGATCGAGCGGCCGTTCCAGCTGTCGACCACGTCGAAGGTCAAAGGCGTGTGCGGTGCGATCGTCGGATGCAGAGCGGATGGCGGCCCCCAGGCACGATATCGCACTCCGGCGACGAACTCGCCTTTGACGCCGGTTGCGGCGAGTGGCAGCGCGTGGCCGTTGCAGGTGACGACATGGCGGCCATCGGTCATGTCGGAGACCTTCACCTGCACACGCTCGAGGGAGGAGTCCACATAGCGCGCAGTACCACCGACAATGCCGACTTCGCCCAGTACATGCCAGGGCTCCAATGCCTGGCGCAGTTCCAGGCCGAGACCACCGTGATTGACGTCGCCGAACAGCGGGAAGCGAAACTCGAAATGCGGGGCGAACCAGTCCGCTTCGACGGGGAAGCTGGCGTTCCGCAGATCATCGATGACGGTGAGGAAGTCTGCCCATTGGAAATGGGGCAGCATGAAGCGGTCCTGCAGCTCGGTGCCCCAGCGGATCAGCTTACCGCGATAGGGCTCTTCCCAGAACCAGGCAACGAGCGCGCGCAACAGCAATTGCTGCGCCAGGCTCATCTGCGGATGCGGCGGCATCTCGAAGGAGCGGAACTCGACAAGGCCGAGGCGTCCGGTCGGGCCGTCGGGCGAATACAGCTTGTCGATGCAGATCTCCGCGCGATGGGTATTGCCGGTCACATCGACCAGCAGATTGCGGAAGATCCTGTCGACAAGCCAGGGCGGGATATGGCCGGACGTGTGATCCGGCACCTCTTTCAGCGCGATCTCCATCTCGTAAAGCTGCTCATGGCGCGCTTCATCGATCCGCGGCGCCTGGCTGGTCGGGCCGATGAACAGGCCGGAGAACATGTAGGAGAGGGAAGGGTGGTGCTGCCAATAGGTGATGAGGCTACCGAGCAGATCCGGGCGACGCAGAAACGGGCTGTTGGCCGGGTTGATGCCGCCCAGCACGATATGGTTGCCGCCGCCAGTGCCGGAATGGCGCCCGTCCAGCATGAATTTCTCGGTGCCGAGCCGGGCAAGATGCGCCTCCTCATAAAGCGCGGTGGTGATGTCGATGGCCTCACCCCAATTGGTCGCTGGCTGGATGTTCACCTCGATCACGCCCGGGTCGGGCGTGACTTTGATGACGTTGAGTCGCGGATCGAAGGGCGGGAGGTAGCCCTCGATGTGCACTTTCAGGCCCGTTGCCGCAGCCGTTTCCTCGACGGCGGCGATGAGGGCGGCAAAGTCCTCGGCATCCTCCAAAGGCGGCATGAAGACCTGGAGGTGGCCGTCGCGCGGCTCCACGGTGAGCGCCGTCCGTACAAAGCCGAAGATTTCCTGCGGGACATTCGGCGGCGGGGGTGGCGGGGATTCCAAAGTCACGGCGCGGCGGTCGCGCAGCAGCACCTCGCGGCGGGGTAAGGCAGGGCGCTGGGCCAGTGGGTCTACAGGGATGATCTGGGGGTAGCTGCCGGGCGGCACGTAATAGAGGCTGGCGAGCGGCAGCCGGTAGCCGGCCGGCGAGTCACCGGGCATGAGGAACAGTCGCTCGCGCCGGAACGCCCAGCGCTCGGTCACCCAGCGACGACCGCGCTCCCGACTCTGCCAGACTTGGATCGGTAGAACATAGCTGACCGGCTCTGTAAGTCCCTGGTCGAAGACTTTGATGACGCGGGCGCGCTCCTGCGGATCTTCCAGCTTATTGGTCCTGGGATCGACATTGATCGGCAGCTTCTGCTCGATCAGCAGGAAATGGGCGGGGTCCTCAAAGGCGGGAACGGCGCTGTCTGGCTGCAGGCCCAGGCGGTCGCAGAGCGTCGCGCTGAAACGCTGGGCATCATCCACCGTTGGGGCAGTCTCCGGCACCTCATCATCAATAAGGCTTTCATCCTGCCAGAGTGGCTCGCCATCGGCGCGCCAATAACAGGCAAACGCCCAGCGCGGGAGCTGCTCGCCAGGATACCACTTGCCCTGGCCATAGTGCAGGAGGCCGCCCTTGGCGAAGCGGTGGCGCAGACGGCGGATCAGCCTCTCGGCATAGCCACGCTTGGTCGGACCGACGGCTTCGGTGTTCCACTCGGCGCCTTCCATGTCGTCTACCGAGACGAAGGTCGGCTCACCACCCATCGACAGTCGCACATCGCCGGCCTCCATCCGGCGATCCACCTCAAAGCCCACCGAAACGATCGCCGACCACTGCTCATTGCTGTAGGGCAGGGTGACGCGCGGGGACTCGGCGATGCGGTCCACACGCATGTTGAAGTCGAACTCGACCTCGGCCTGGTCATGGGCGCCGGTGATGGGCGCGGCGCTTCCCGGCGATGGCGTTGCGGCGAGCGGAATGTGACCTTCGCCGGTCAGCAAACCCGACGTCGGGTCGAGGCCGATCCAGCCGGCACCGGGCACGTAGACTTCGGCCCAGGCGTGCAGATCGGTGAAGTCCGCAGCCGCTCCAACCGGCCCGTCGAGCGATTTCACATCAGGCTTGAGCTGGATCAGGTAGCCGGAGACGAACCGCGCGGCAAGGCCATAATGGCGCAGGATCTGTACCAGCAGCCAGCCGCTGTCACGGCAGGAACCACAGGCGCGCTCGAGCGTCTCCTCCGGCGTCTGCACGCCCGGTTCCATGCGGATGAGATAGCCGATATCGCGCTGCACCTGCCGGTTCACATCCACCAGGAAATCGATGGTGGTCGTGGCGTTGACACGCAGGCCGTCCATGTAGCGTTTCAGCAGCGGGCCGGCTGGCGCGGGTATGAGATAGGGCGTCAGCTCCTGCTTCAACTCGGGGTCATAGGTGAATGGCCAGCCTTTGGCATACTCATCGACAAAGAAGTTGAACGGGTTGATGACGGCCATGTCGGCGATGAGGTCGACCGTCACCGAGAACTCCCGTGTCCTGTTCGGTATAACCAGGCGGGCGAGGTAATTACCGAACGGGTCCTGCTGCCAGTTGAGGAAGTGCTCCTTCGGCGTCAGGGTGAGCGAATAGGACAGGATGGGCGTCCGGCAATGCGGGGCAGGCCGCAGACGGATCACCTGCGCCCCCATCGCTGTGAGGCGATCGTAGCGGTATTCGGTCTTATGCGTGAGTGCAACGTGCAGCGTCATAGGTTCCCCTGCGGCCTCTGCCCTCCCGCCGAGGGCTGAAACCGTCCCTTATCCCATCCCGGCAGTCCTGGCAAAATCCGCAGCTATCGTAGGAGAAGCGCCCGCAGGCTTAGCCCTGTGTCTGGAACTGGCTGGAAGTCTTCGCTTGCGTTTGAAAGAAGCTGGATGTCTCAAGAGGCGGTTGCGTCGACACTGGCTCAGGAGTCGTCTGCTGATGACCGAAAAACGTATTGCCGAGCTCCGCAGTCAGCAACGTCAGCTCGGTCTGCACCCAGTCGTTGAAGGCGTGCAGGCGCGCGAGCAGCTGATCATCGCGACTATGGGACTGGAGCTGCGTCAGGAATGCATCCGAGCGCTCGAAGGCGCGCTGGGCATTGCGCAAGCGGAACTCGCCGCGCAACTGGCTGATCATACGCACGATCTCCGAGGCGCAAAAGGCCACGGACCGCGGCAGGCGGCTATCGAAGATCAGGAAGCGGGCAACATCCATTGGCTTGAGACCGCTTGGCTGGACGCGGCGGAACGCATGATAGGCCGATGCCGAGCGCAGAAGCACATTCCAGAACCCACCCTCCTGCTCCGGCGAAAGCTCGGACATGCCGGCGGCGCGCTGGGCGAACTGGACATCGAGCAGCCGGCTGGTCTGGTCGGCCCGTTCGATGAACTGGCCGAGACGGAAGAACGGCCACCCCTCGTCGCGGTAGAGCGTGCTTTCCGCAACGCCGATCTCGGCATAACAGCCGCGCTTGATGTTGTCGCAGGTGCGCGAGAGGCGCATCTCGGAGAAATCGCTCTTGGTGAAGGCGAGAATACGGCTGTAGAAGTCGTTGATCTGCAGCCAGAGATCCGTCGGCAACAGCGCGCGCAGCGCCCGCGCATTTTCCCGTGCGGCGCGGATGCTGCCCTGAATCGAGCTCAGATTGTCCAGCTCGGTCACATAGTAGAGGATGACATTTTCCGCATTCGCTTCCGGGTATTTCTTGAAAAAATTCTCCTCATCCGCATAGAGCGCGAGAATCCACGCCCAGGGCGCATCGGTTGCCCGCCCTCGATTAAAGGCGACATGGGCCTCCAAAATCCGCGCCATGCTTTCGGCCCGCTCCAGATAGCGGGCGAGCCAGAAGGCACATTCGGCATGGCGGGAGAGCAGGGTCACTTGGTCTCTCCGCGCAGGACCCAGGTGTCCTTGGTGCCGCCGCCCTGTGACGAGTTCACCACGATCGAACCATGCGGCAGGGCAACGCGCGTCAGGCCCCCGGGCAGGATCCAGGTGTCGTGGCCGGTGACGGCGAAGGGGCGCAGGTCCACATGGCGCGGTTCCACCATGCCCTCGATCAGCGTCGGACAAACCGAGAGGTCAATCATGGGCTGAGCGATATAGTTGGCGGGATTGCGCGTCAGCCGTTCGCGGCATTCCTCGATCTCCGCGCGGGTGGCCTTCGGCCCCACGGTGATGCCATAGCCGCCGGATTCGCCGACTGGCTTCACCACGAGCTTCTCAAGATTGTCCAGCGTATAGGCGAGCGCACGCGGCTCGCGGCAGATATAGGTGTGAACGTTTGGCAGAATGGGCTCTTCGTCCAGGTAATAACGAATGATGCGCGGCACATAGGCATAGACGGCTTTATCGTCGGCGATGCCGGTGCCGACTGCGTTGGCCAGCGTGACTGTGCCCTTGCGCACGGCGCGCATCAAGCCGGGAACGCCGAGCAGGCTCTCTTTGTTGAAAACCTCCGGGTCGATGAAGTCGTCATTGATGCGACGGTAGATGACATGAACGGGCGTCGGTCCGGCGACCGTCTTCATGAACACCCGGTCATTCTCGACATAGAGGTCGCGGCCCTCGACCAGCGGTACGCCCATCTCGCGGGCAAGGAAGATGTGCTCGAAATAAGCCGAGTTGAACACGCCGGGTGAGAGTAGGACGATCTGTGGATCAACGAGCGAGGGCGGAGCGACCTCGGCAAGCTTGCCAGCGAGGCGCTCGCCGTAATCCGACACCGGCTCGATGGAGTGGCCCTGCATAAGGTCGGGGAAGGCGCGTTGCATGAGATGGCGGTTTTCCACCACGTAGGAGACGCCGGAGGGCGTACGGCTGTTGTCTTCCAGCACCAGGAAACGCCCGGCGGCATCCCGCACGATATCGGTGCCCGAGACGTGGATATACGTACCCTCCGGCGGATCGTAGTCCGACATTTCCGGGCGGAAATTGGTATTGCCGAGAACGAGATCGGCTGGGAGCGTGCCGTCTTTGAGGATATGCCGCTTGTGGTACATATCCCAGAGGAACATGTTGAGGGCCTTGACGCGCTGCTTGATGCCGGCATCGAGCAGGCCCCAATCACTGGCGGTCAGGACGCGCGGAATGAGGTCGAAAGGCAAAATGCGATCGATGGCATTGCGTTCGGTGTAGACAGTGAAGGTGATGCCGAGCATGAACAGCTCGCGTTCGGCATCTTTCGCGCGTGCGGAAAGATCCGGCAGCTCCATCTGCTGCAGGTGGTGCCAGAGGGTGGTCAGATTGCGGTTTCGGTTGTCGGGAGCGCCAAGCAGTTCACAGAAGAACGGGCCCGGATCGTAAGTGTCGAGAGGCGCAGCCGTGCTTGGGTTCCTCAGGACAGTTACAGTCGCCATTCAGGTCCTCGCCTTCTCGGATCGATCGCGTGAGCCTTCCCGCCCAAATTGTGGAAAAAATAGCTATTTATAGGTTAGTAAAAGGCTAACATACGCCCCGTTACCTGGGGAAGATTAAAACTTGCTTAAAAAATGAGCACACGTGCTCCGGCGGTCTGGAGAACTTCTGCAGCCACAAATTGTATAACAAATAATAATGTTACAACGTGCCGAAGTCTCTTTTTTCTTGCTTGGATGAATAACCGTCGATTTCCCGATGTACATAGCGGCGAACGAGGCTGCTCAAATTTAGAGCAGACGCACAAAATCCTGCATGGGGGCAGAATTGGAAACAGTGGATGTCGCCGGCATCTCTATCGCCTATCTCGACGAAGGGCAGGGGCCCACCGTGGTGCTGGCGCATTGCTCCAGCGGCAATCATCGGATGTGGAGCGCGCTGATCCGCGACCTCGGCACGTCGCACCGTGTGCTTGCTCCCGATCTGATCGGGTATGGGCAGTCCGGCCGTTGGCCTGAAGGGCGCCCCTACGAAGCCGACGCCGACGTGCGTGTGCTCGGCGCCGTCGCCGGCAAAGCCGATGGCGCGATCTATATCGTCGGCCACTCTTATGGAGCGGCGATGGCGCTCGAGGTCGCGCGCATGCTTGGCGAGCGGGTTCGCGGCATGACGCTGATCGAGCCGGTGTCCTTCCATCTGCTGCAGGCTGGTGCCTGCGCCGCCGAGGCGAGGATCATCGAGGATGTCTCACGCCGAATCAATGCCGCGATGGCGGTGGGCGATCGGCGCAGTGCATCGGCTGCCTATATGGGCTTCTGGCTGGGGCGCTTTCGCTGGTGGCTGGCGCCGAAGAAGCTGAAAGATCCGGTCATCGAAACGGTCGACAAGGTGGCCATGGAATTCGCGGCCCTGGAAAGCCAGGTTGCCAGCGATCTGTCGCCTTATCGGGCGATCGGAGCGCCAACTCTCCTTGTCTACGGTGAGAAGACCCGGGCGCCAGCCAAGGCAGTGGTGCACATTCTGGAGAAGACATTGCTGCACACCCGAACCGTCGCCGTGTCAGGTGCGGGGCATATGAGCCCGTTCACCCATCGCGATCAGATCAATGCCCTGATCCTCGACCATATCGCACGGGTGGAGCATGCGGCGCGAGTGACGGATGCGCGTTAGCAGCCGCTGCGGCAAAGGAAGACGCCCATGCTGACCTGCGCACTTCCCACTGGAAGCCCACCGATTATCCCGCAAAAGCCACTCGCGGCCTGAAGCCGTCAATTCTTAAGCTATTTCTGATTTTCTCGCATCGATCTCGCTTCGTGCCCATATCGACAAAAAAGAACGCGGGATCGTCAGCCGCGATTGCGTTTCAGGAATCGCCAGGCATGGATTATTTTGAGCCGCGCGATGCAATTTGACCCGTTGGAGATTTATGCCGCTCAAAAGCATGACAGGGTTCGGCCGATCCGTCGGCCAGGAAAACGGTGCCTCCTGGATCTGGGAGTTGCGCAGTGTCAACGGGCGCGGTCTCGATCTGCGTTTCCGCATGCCACCCGGCTTTGAAGCCTTCGAGCTGCGGTTGCGCGAGCATGTGGCCAAGTCGATCTCGCGCGGCAGTTGTGCGATCGCGCTGACGCTGAAGCTGCCCGCGACAACTGGTGACGTCCGGCTCAACGAAGCGGCGCTGTTGCGCTTTGCCGACCTCGCCGAGCGCGCCCGACAGGTCACAGGGCGGCACGAATCGGTGACGCTGGAGGCGTTGCTCAACTTTCGCGGCGTGATTGAGACGGTCGAAAATCAGCAGAGCGAGGAGACGGGCGGTGCGCTGTACGAAGCGCTGTTCGCGAGCTTCGATAAGGCGCTTTCGGCGATGGTCACTGCCCGGCAGGCGGAGGGTGCACGGCTTGCCGCCATCCTGTCCGAAAAGCTGAACGAGATCGAGACGCTGGTGCTCGAGGCCGAAAGCTCCCCGACCCGCGCGCCCGAGGCCATTCGGGAGCGGCTGCGCAGCCAGCTCCATCGGATTTTCGGCGAGGATGTGGACATCGACCGCGACCGGCTTTATCAGGAAGCGGTGATCCTCGCGACCCGTGCGGATATCGAGGAGGAGATCAAGCGCCTGAAATCGCATATTGCCGGCGCTCGCGATCTCCTCGCCGATCAGGAGCCTGCGGGGCGCAAATTCGAATTCCTGGCTCAGGAGTTCCAGCGCGAGACCAACACGCTCTGCTCCAAGTCCAACGCAGCCGAGATCACCCGGATCGGGCTGAAGCTGAAGAGCGCGATCGATCAATTCCGCGAGCAGGTGCAAAACGTTGAATAGCGACGTTCCATCCCCGGCATCCCTCAGCACTGCGCGCCTACAGCGGCGTGGCATCATGCTGGTGCTGTCCTCACCATCGGGCGCGGGCAAGACGACGCTCGCCAATATGCTGATCGGGGCGGAGGAGAATTGCTATCTGTCGGTGTCCGCCACGACGCGCGCTGCCAGGTCGGGCGAGGTGGAGGGGCGAGACTATTACTTCATGGATCGTCCAGCCTTCGAGCGTCTGCGCGATGGCGGAGCCTTCCTCGAATGGGCGGAGGTGTTCGGCAATCTCTATGGCACGCCGCGCGAAAGCGTCGAGCGAGCGCTCAGCGAAGGCAAGGACATCCTGTTCGATATCGACTGGCAGGGCGCGCGTCAGCTTTATGCCGAGGCCCCCAGCGATGTGATCCGGGTGTTCATCCTGCCGCCCTCGCGGGAGATCTTAGCCTCCCGGCTGGAGGGCAGGGCGAGCGACAGTGCCGAAGTGGTGGCACGCCGCATGGCCGGCGCCGCCGAGGAAATCGCTCACTGGAACGAGTACGACTATATTCTGGTCAACAACGACCTGAACGAGAGCCTCGCGGCGCTGCGGGCCATCCTCGCGGCCGAGCGCTGCCGGCGCGAGCGCAATCCTGGCCTTGCGGCGCTGGTCGCCGAACTGTTGGCTCGAAGCTGAGTCATGTCCCGGAAGGCGAGGCGCCGTTTGTGAAGGGAATTGGAGAAGCTGCAATTCGGGGATGAGCGGCAGCGCCTGTTCCAGGGCCCCGGACGCGTCGTAGATCGGCGGCGGGTTCGCAAATCTTTCTCGGCATCCGGGGCTCTGAGGCAAGGCGGGGCTCTGCTGCCCCAGTCGGCAAAGCATCGCCTTCCCAGATAAGTTGAACCAGCCCGCGGCCAAGGGCTGCGCCCCTCGGCGGGATGGTCGCTAAGGCACGACCGAAAGCCATTTCAAATGGCGTGCGGTCGCTGGCTAAACAAATCGCTGATCGGGGAGGGTTGGGCAATCCCCGGTTTGGGGGAGACTTACGGGATCAGATGGCGACGAATCGCCTGCGCCACGGCGTGGAGGCGATTTCTGACGTCGAGCTTGGCCTGGGCCTTCTTCAAATGACTGCGGACCGTTTCCTCGCCCAGGCCAAGGAACTCTGCCGTCTCACGCACCTGATAGCCCATGGATGTCAGACGCAACACGGACAGCTCGCGTGCTGTCAGCGCCGGCCCGGCATCCCCGAGCCGCTCCGGTCGCAGCTCGACCAGCTTTTGCAGGCGGATGGCCGCGAAGGATGCTCCCATGAACAGCATGGCACGCATCTCCGGCGTCAGCGTATCCGACAGGACGTGCCGCGACCAGTAGACCACCGCCCACCGGCCGCCGACCGGACAGGTCAGGCTGTCGCGTATCCCATATTTCATCGCCAGCTCGAACGGCCAGCGCTCGACACCGAGCGGTTCGAGCGTTCGCATGATCTCTGACATCGTGAAGGGGCTCATGGAGAGCTGGGTGATCGCGCCGATGGCGTTGGGATACTTGCCTTTGAGTTCGTTGTATTCCGCCCACCAGCGATCCGGCACGCTCTTATGAAGGAAGATCGTCTTTCCGGTCTCGATACGCTCCCACTCGCCCCATCTGAGCGGAAACATATAGGCGCCGAGCACGTTCAACAGGCCGGCTTCTGCCGTTACCTTGTGTAAGGCGTCCAGCACGTCGTCAGGCGTCGCCCGCGTATCGATGCTCGAGGCGTATCGCAGCAGGCCAAGGCCAAGCTTCTGGGCATCGTGCCCGGAGAGCGGCATGTCTCGATGCTCCCTTGGTGTCAGCCTGCGCAGACGCTGCCGGCATTTCCACTGCAGAAAGCGCGACTTGCTTGCACCGGCGTTGAAAGACCAAACTCTTTTCGCTGGTTTACGGTAAATTGCGCGCCGCGAAATGATGGTCGCGAGCGCGACTTTTCGGGAGAAATAGGCGTCCGCCGATTTCAGGAAAACCGCTGGCCGCTTTTTGGCCGCATGACATCGTGGCGTAAAAGGTGCCGGCGACTGTTCACTTCGCCCGATGTCTGGCGATCGCCTCCGCTAGCGCGCAAAAGCCTGCGACGCTGATTTGCTCGGCGCGGCTGGCCGGGTCGATGCCGACGGCTTCGAGGCATTCGACGGCGTGCGGCAGCCCTTTAAGACTGGCGCGCAGCATTTTCCGCCGTTGGCCGAACGCCGCGGCCGTGACCGCCTCCAACATCGCAGCGCCCCCGGTCGGCAGAGGATGTGGCCTGGGGGTGAACTCGACCAGCGTCGAGGCGACTTTCGGCGGCGGGGTAAAGGCGCGGGGCGGCAGATGGAACAGCGTGCGCACCTCGGCCCGCCATTGCGACAGCACCGCGAGCCGGCCGTAGGCCTTGCCGCCGGGCATGGCGACGATGCGCTCGGCGACCTCGCGCTGGAACATCAGCACCATGCGGTCCCACCAGGGCGGCCAGGGCTCGGTCTTCAGCCAGCCCGTGAGGAGTGGTGTTGCCACCGAATAGGGCAGGTTGGCAATGATGCGCGCCGTTCGCCCCTGAGCAAGAAGCGCGCGCCAGTCGACATGAAGAGCGTCGGCCTCGATGATCGTCAGGCGGCCGGGGAAATGCTGGGCGATCATGGCCAGCGCAGGCAGGAAGCGCGCATCCTTCTCGACGGCAATGACGCTTTCCGCGCCTTCGCTCAGAAGCGCACGCGTCAGCCCGCCAGGACCGGGGCCAACCTCGATAATGGTTGCGCCGGCAAATGGCCGGGCGGTGCGTGCAATCCGGCCGGTGAGATTGAGATCGAGGATAAAATTCTGGCCAAGGCTCTTCTTTGCGGACAAGCCGAGGGCACGGATCACCTCGCGCAAAGGTGGCAGGCTGGTTCCCTCGCTCTGCATCAGAGGAAAGCAGCTTCGGCGCGTACTGACATCTGCGCCGCAAGCCGCAAGGCAGCGATCAGGCTGTCCGGTCGCGCCTTGCCGGTTCCGGCGATGTCGAAGGCGGTGCCGTGGTCGGGCGACGTGCGGATGAACGGGAGACCCAGCGTCACGTTCACCCCCTCGTCGAAGGCCAGCGTCTTCAAGGGGATCAGCGCCTGGTCATGATACATGGCCAGCGCCACATCATAATGTTCCCGGGCACGGCTGTGGAACAGCGTATCCGCCGGATGCGGGCCGCTGACATGATATCTCTCAGCAGTGAGGACGGCGAGGGCAGGGGCGATAATCTCGCGATCCTCATGGCCCAGCATGCCGTCCTCGCCGGCATGAGGGTTGAGCCCGGTGAGGGCAAGACGCGGCGTCGCGATACCGAAATAGCGCTTGAGGCCTCCGGCCGTGACCCTGGCGGTTTCGATAATCAGCGCTGTGGTCAGGGCAGTGGGCACACTCGCAAGGGGAATGTGGATGGTGATCGGCACGACGCGCAGACCCGCGCCACACAGCATCATGACCGGCGTCGCCTGATGGCCACGCGCCTCAGCCAGCGCACCAAGAAATTCGGTGTGGCCGGGATGGGGGAAGCCTGCCTTGGCCAGCACATGCTTCGCGATCGGGTTGGTGACAACGGCCGCCGCCTCGCCATCGAGGGTAAGGGCGACGGCGCGCTCGATCGCCGCGATGATGGCCGATGCGGCGCTCGCCGAAGGGATACCGGGCCGGATTGGCTCGGGCAAAGGGCAGGGGAGGACGGGGAGTTTCGCCGCGAATGCCGTCACAGCCTCTTGCGCTGAGCCGACCATAGCAACCGGCACCGACAGCCCGAGCTGCTTCGCCCTGTCCACGAGCAAAGCGGCATCGCCAACAAACACGAAGGGCCTCAGCCCCTCCGCCTCCCTGCGCAGCCAGCTCATCAGTGTAATGTCGGCGCCGATCCCGGCGGGATCGCCCATGGTAAGCGCGACAGGCTTTTCTGCGCCCCAGCCCCCGACGGACGGGCTAGCCATTGCCTTTGGGATAATCGAGCCGCGCGTGATCCTTCAGGTCCTTCAGATGGCGCTTGGAATAGAGCTGAAACTCTTCCTGGGTCTTATCGGTGCTGGCGTCGGCCTTCTTCTCAGTGTTCTTCCCAGCCGCGACGGTTTGCTTCTTGGCGCACAGAGCGTGGCTTTCGATCGTTGGACCAACGATCACCGGCGGCGTCATTTGCCCCGGCTGAGCCTTCTCCAACGCAGCCTTCACATCACCACGGAACTCAGCCAGCCTGGTCGCCTTCAGCGTCTTGACCGAAGCACCTTTAACATTCTTGACGATGGCATCGAGTGTATCACAGGAGGTGAAACGCTGGCGAATCTGGTCGGCCTCGACGAGACGCTGGGCCACGGCGGCTTGATCGGCTTTGGTCGGCATGGTGAGACTGACCACGCGCACATCGACCGACGCAGCATCGGCATCGTTGGCTGCCACGGTTTCGACAGTCGAGACCGCAGATTGAACGCGTGTGCCGTAAATGCGCCGGATCACCTGGCGCCAGGCGGTGCTTGCACGGATCTTGGCTTTCAGCGTCACCGGATTGACGCCCTGCTCGCTGAACTGTGCGAGAAATTCGTTCAGCGTCAGCTTGCGCTGGCCGCCCTCCGCCATCCGCGTGAGCGTCTGGTTGACATCATCCTCGGAGACCGTGATCTTGTTTTCTTTTGCCGCCTGCAGCATCAGCCGCTCCTCGATGAGTTGATCGAGGGCCTGCTTGCGCATCGAGCCGGACGCGGAGGACAGCACTTCCTGCTGAAGGTTGGCGACGAATTTCTTCTGCAGCGCCTGCGCCTCTTCCTTCGAGGTGGGGCGCTCCTTGATCATGTAAGCTTTGAATTTTTCCTTGGTGTCTTCTGACTGGAGCCGCGCTCTGACCCTGTCGCCAAATCCAGATGTGAGCGCGAGGAAACGTTCGCGCTGTGCGACATCATAGGCCGTGATCGGCTCGTCGTTCACCAGCACCACGATGCTCTGGGCAACGCCTATGCCGGCGTTGAAAATGAGGAGAAAACCCGCCAGGACGAACCGAAACAGCCACATCATCCCAATCGTGTCTACCCTCTGCCTCATTTTCGGAAGTCCGCCACGCCATCACCTCCCGGACATCGCCGAAGGCAGGCCGCATATTTGAATCGCCGCAAAGCTAGGCGGATTCGTGGCGTATTGGCAATGCCGGCAAAACTTTTATCCATAATTCGGTGCATGGCGGTCTGCCGAAACACCACACCCTGCCGTCATCGCTATTTGATGACGGGCGCCTCCGGCGAGAATGCGCCGATCGCATCGGTCTTGGCCGACGAATTGCCAAGCTGGAGAATGTCGTAGCGCACCAGAATGCTGTGGTCGGGCTTGATCTCACCGTCCGTGATGTTGGTCTCGGCATAGGTGACCGAGAGCATGAAGCACTCGTCGGTATATTTGATGCCAAGGCTGTTGCGCACGAAATCATCGCGCTCGAGGTCATAGCGCAGGTCGCCGAACAGCGTCCAGTGATCGGACAGCTTCAAGGCAGCGAGAGCGGCAACCTCCTCGCGGTCTTCATCGAAGCCGAGTTCAGGCTGGGCATCGGCGTCCACGTAATTCACCGCAGCCAGCAACGGCCCGTAAAAGCCTGTCAGCTGAATGTCCTGCCGCCTGAGGTCCAAAGTGCCCTGATCAAAACGAACCTGTGAGGTCAGATTCAGATTGCGCAGGAGGTCGACATAGATGCCTGCAACGTAGTCTGACCGGTCGTTGCCGAGACCGGTGTCTGCGTTGAAGGAATTTTCGCCCGCGACCTGATAGCTCTCGCCGGCGACCACCCGCGCATTGAAGCCGCTGGGTGTGCTGATGCTGTACTGGATGCCGACATTGGCACGCGTGCCGGTTTCCAGCCGGTCAAAGCCAGAGAATTTGTTGATGTCGAACAGCAGCGTGTCGTCGAATACGAGGCTTTGCGAGTCCTCATTGGGGATCTTGCCCTGGTCGGGTATGTCCGGCCGTGCGATGATCTGCGCGATCGGCTCAATCACCTGCGTTGCCGACTCGGTGGACTTAACGAACGGGTAGCGGTATTCGAGGCCGGCTACAGCCTGCCCTCGAAGGGCCGTGGTCGAGTCCTCATCCTCGAAGTTAATCGGGTCCGTGAAGCTGGTGGTTTTGTAAAAATCGCCGCGCGCCTGCATGAATGGCGTTATGATCTGTCCGGCAGCATCCGTGAACTGCCGGCGCCATTGAAACTGATTGATGATGCGATTGGTGTCGCCGCCATTGTCGCGGCTGAGGCTGAGGATGTTGGCGTCATAACTCAACTCACCCCCGACGACCGGATCGGCAAACACGTAGCTGTAATCGATGACCGGATGGACAACAGAATCCGTATTGTCGTCGTCGCGCGCCGTCAATCCGCCGAAATGATAGAGGTGAGCCTCGAAATAGTTCCGATCGTTCTGGCCGAGCAGATAGATCGTCGAAATCCGGTCGGTGTCAAAGATATCGTCGATCTTGTAGAAGCGGCGGAAGGTATCGTCGCTTTCGACGGTGACATCCCAACCGAAGCTCCACCAGGACGACAGCGAGAATTTGCCCTTCGTCTCGACTGACCCGCGCCACCCGCCGAGATTCGGATCCTGCCCCGGAAGCTGGCTGGCGTCCTGGTCGATAGCTGCGAGCTTGACCGTATATTCGCCCGTGATTCCCCCAAACGATAGCTTCTGGCGCCAGTCGCCCTGCCAAAGGGCGCCCTGCTTCGCGGTGTACATCGGGTGGAACGTGAAATCGTATGACGGGTCGAGCGCGAAGTAGTATGGCACCTCAACCCCGAAGCCGAGCTGGCTCGAGGTCGTGTATTCCGGCATCAGGAAGCCCGACTTGCGCTTCACCGAAGGATCGGCATGCTCGAAGTAAGGCAGGTACATGATCGGGACGCCGAACAGCTCGAACTGGGCATCCTGATAGGTGATCGTGGCCGCGGTCTGGTCGTGAATGATGCGTGAAGCACTGAGGCACCACAGCGGCGGCATCGAGCCATCGCTCTTGCACGGCGTGAACCGGCCATTCTGGAATTCCGTGACATTGCCCTCGCGGCGGTCCGCTCGGTCGGCGGAAATCCGCGTATCGTCACGGGAAACCATGCTCAGCGACTGAACGAAACCATCGCGGAAGTCATCCGTGAGCGTGATGCGCTCACCGCGCGTGACGAGCCCATTCGGCTCCTTCAGCATGACGTTGCCGACAGCCGTCAGCGTGTTGGCACTTTGATCGTAGATGACCTCGTCCGCGGTCAGGATGTAGTTGTTGTAGAAGATCTGGACGTTGCCGCGCGCTGTGACGCTCGTACCCGTGCGGTCGTAGACCAGCTCGTCGCCCTGCAGGTAGAGCGGCTGGGTCTGATCGATCTTCTTGATCGGCCCAATGACGCCGCCCTTGGCCTTCGGGAAGGCGACCGGGTCCTTGGTCTTTTTGTTGTGAAGGTCGGCCGGTAGCGCATTGACGGCAGGCGCAATGATGCTCGGGTCCTGC
>Ga0081540_1001728_pt1 | contig 18424 bp, 8 predicted proteins | sample TabmetS2T1R1_FD_71024 | JGI IMG/M metagenome (GOLD analysis project Ga0081540, IMG submission 71024) | Tabebuia heterophylla rhizosphere microbial communities from the University of Puerto Rico - S2T1R1 | ecosystem: Host-associated > Plants > Roots > Rhizosphere ... | reverse complement strand
GTACTACACGCGCCTTCGACACTTTTCGGTGGGCGTGGAAGTCGTGGGTTCGTACCTGTTGAAGCCGAAGACCTTCGGCTTCGCCATCACGCCGAACCTGCGCTACGCCTTCTAGCGAGGGCAAGCCGTGGCAGTGGACAGTGGACAGGGACCTGGGCGCCCGGGGCAGGGGCGCCGCGGCGAGGGACCGGCAGGACGGGGCGGTGGCCGAGGTGACCGGGGCGGACCCGGTGGCCGCGGCGGCCGCGACCGCGGCGATCGCCGCCGTGACGGTGGAGGAGGGAGCGCGGCGGGTGGCCGCATCGTTCCCGAGCTCTCGACCCTGGAGAAGGCGCTCGCCAAGGCCGACTTCGCGGCGGAGGTCCAGCCGCTCGACGCGGTGGTGAAGGCGCTCCGTTCGGCCCGCGCCCGCTCCCTGCAGGACCTGGACATGGATACCCGGGGGCGGCTGATCACCACCCTGTCCCGCGTGGCGCGGCAGACGAAGCCTGCGTCGGAGCCGGAGGTGGCGGGCGCGGAAGCGCCGCCGACGGCTCCGGAGGCAGAGCAGGCGGCCACGGGTGAGGGCGCCGGGTCCGAGGAGGCCCCCGCGACGGCGGAGACGACGGCCGAAGAGACCGCACCGACGGCGGAGGCGACGTCCGAGGAGGCTCCACCGGCGGTAGAGGCAGCGGCCGAGGGCGGAGAAGAGTCCAGCGCGGAGGAGTCGACGCCCGCCGCTGCCGAGGCCGCTCCCGAGCCGGCCGCGGCGCCCGCGGAGGCGACTCCGGCTGCCGGCGAGGAGCCGAAGCCGGCTGCCGGGGCGACGATGACGCCGGCCCGGGCCTACGGCGAGGTGCTGTTCCGCGTGGGGCTGGCCTGGGCGGCCGTCGGTGAGCGGGAGAGGGCGGAGAGCGCGTTCGCCGCTGCGGGACGACAGCCGAGCGCCGAGGACCTGCGGGCTCCCGCCGGCGCAGCGGAGCCTGCGACCGGAGAGCGCCCCGGTCCGGCACGACGTGGAGCGGGACGGGAGCGTCCGGAACGCGGCGAGCGGCGGGAGCGTGCTCCCCGTCCGGAGCGCGCCCCGCGCAGCGAGCGCGGCCCGGCTGCGCCGCGGGGCGGTCCGCTGGAGATTCCGCCCGAGCTGGCCGGAGACTGGAAGGCCCAGGCCGAGTTCCTCGAGTCCCGGGGGCGGACGCGCGATGCGGCGCGCCTGCACGATCGTCACGGCTCCTTCGCCGACGCGGCCCGGCTGTTCGAGGCCGGGGGCGACCTCCGGTCGGCACTTCGGGCGGCGCTGGCGGCGAAGGACAACGACGTCGCGCGGCGGCTCGCCACGCAGCTTCCTCCGGGGGAGGCGCAGACGCTCCTCGAGAAGGGCGAGGGCTGGGAGCTCCTGATGGAGCTGCACGTGAAGTCCGGCCGCTTCGACGAGGTGGCGAAGCTCTACGAGCGGGCGAAGCAGTTCGATCAGGCCGGGCTCGCCTGGGAGCGCGCCGGCAAGCTGAGCGCGGCGCGCAAGGCGTACGAGCGTGCGCGCGACGTGGCCGCGGTCGACCGGGTGCGGACGCTCGAGGTGGACCGGCTGGTGGAGCGGGGCGACCGGCTGGGAGCGGCGCTGCTCCTGGTCCAGGCGCGGCGTCGCGACCAGGCGGCGAAGCTGCTCGAGCCGCTGCCTCCACCGAAGGCGTTCCGCTTCCTGCAGCAGCTGGGGCTCAACTCCGACGCCAAGGCGCTGGGCGAGCGCGAGCTGCAGCGTGCCACCGAGGAGAACAAGTCGATGGCCCGCGCGCGCTGGTTCGAGCTGCTCGAGCGCCCCGCCGAGGCGGCAGAGGCGTGGGAGGCCGCCGGCCGGAAGGACAAGGCGTTCCCCCTGCTGGAGAAGGCAGGGCAGTTCGGACGCGGCGCGAAGCTCGCGGAGGAGATCGGGAACCGGAACGAGGCGATCCGGCTGTTCCGGCGTGCCGGAGAGGACGCCGAGGCCGACCGACTCGAGGCGCTGCCCCCGGTCCCGCCGCCGGCGCCGCTTCCCGAGCCGGTGGACCCGGACGCCGAGGGAACCGAGCAGGCCGAGGCGACGCCTTCATCGCCCGCCTCGACGGACGAGGCCGGCGCCTCGGATCACGCCTAGACCGGTGGAAGATTCCACCGGGATGGGTGGACAGCTCCCACCCTGACCCGCGGTACAGCGCGGGTCGAGGGGCGGACCGTGAGTGGCGTCTGTTAGCTTTGCGCCTCCTCCCTTGCTCGCACTCCTCTCGAACCTGGTCCTCGCGGCGCTTCCGGTGTCGCGCATCCTCCACCTGCAGCGCGCGGCGGCACTCGCGGCGATCATGGCGATGATCTGCACCGCGGTGATCGCCTGCGTGCCGTACGTCGCGAAGCACGTCCGCGCCTCGCGAAAGATCGCGGCGAACCGCAAGCGGATGAAGAGGCGCTGAGCGCTCGCGTCAGGGCGAGGCGCGGACGGTCGGCGCGTCGCGCGGGCCGGGCGGAACCCATCGCTCGAAGAAGTCGATCAGCCGCCCGTAGAGGTAGAGCGCGTCGTCCTCCTTCGCCGACCAGAAGTGCGTCGCCGTGGGCGTGAAGGCGAACTCGAACCGCTTGTGCGCCTTCACCATTTCCTCGACCAGCACCACCGAGGTCTGGAAGGGCACGATGTCGTCCGCCATGCCGTGGATGATCAGCAGCGGGTCCTGCAGCCCGGCCACGTACGCGGCGGCGCGGCCACGGTCGAACACGTCGGCGTGCGTCGCCGGAGTCCGGGTGATCGCCACGTCGTCGCTCCCGTAGTAGCGCGGGTCGGTCGCGGGCGCGGCGGCCACTCCTGCCTGGAACAGCCCGGGCTTCTTGAACAGCGAGAAGATGGTCAGCAGCCCGCCGTAGCTGCTCCCGAAGATGCCGATCCTCCCCGGGTCCACGAAGGGCAGCGACTTCATCCCCGCGACCGCGTCCTGGTAGTCGTCGAGGTCGCTGCGCCCCCACTCGAAGAGGAACTTCTCGCGGAACGCCCGCCCGTAGCCGGTGCTCCCGCGGGAATCCACCTGGACCAGCACGTAGCCGTGCTCCACCAGCAGCTGCATCAGCGGCCCGAAGCGCGGGTTCCATCCGTTCCGGACCGTGTTGCTGTACACCGGGCCGAAGAGCACCGGGTACCTCCGCTTCGGGTCCAGGTCCGCCGGGGTAACGATTCGCACGTGCAGCGGCACGCCCGCGGTCGTGGACGGGAAGCTGCGGTACTGCACCCGGCCCCACCGGACGCGCTCGAAGTCGGGAGGAGGGGAGCGGGTGATGCGCCGGCCTCCGAGGTAGAGCTCGGTCGGGGACGAGTCGTCGCTGTGGAGGATCGCCACCGCCCCCCCGTCGGGCGAGACGAACGCCCGGTCCGTTCCGGCGAGCGTGCCGACCTTCGTGGGCGCTCCACCTCCGGCGGGGATCCGCCAGATCTGCCGTTGCTCGGGTGAGGGGTCGTTCGAGAGGTAGTGGATGGTCTTCGCCCCGGGCGGAGCGATGGCCGGCCCCAGCACGTCGTGCGGGCCGGAGGTGAGCGGCTGCAGCTCGCGCGACCCCGGCGTCAGAAGGTACAGCCGGTACCAGTCGTCGAGGTCACCGGTGAGCAGGACGCGTTTGCCGTCCGGGTGCCAGGTCGAGGCGACGTGGTTGTAGATGCGTGAGGGCCGATGGTCGGTCCACACCTCGGTGAGCCGCCCGCTCGCCGGATCCGCCAGGTGCACCGTCCGATCGACGCTGTCGTCGGTCTCCCGATCCACGAGCAGCTGTCCATGCCGGGAGAAGGCGAGGCCCACGATGTGCCAGCGGGTCGGCTCGGGCAGCTCGAGCAGGCGCAGCTTCCGCGCGTTGACGTCGATCACCGCCACCGTGCGCAGGTCATTGACCTGTCCCGGCGCGCCGCGGCGCACGGAAACGAGTGTCGCTTCCGGGGTCAGGTAGTCGGGGATGGGGAAGGCGTGAACGCCGCGGCGGTCGGTGTACTGGACCGCGAGGTACTTGCCGTCCGGCGACCAGGACGTCGCGACGGACTCGTCCCAGGCGCTCCGGCCCAGCTCCACGTCCGGGAGATCATAGACCCCGCCGCCACCGCCGATGCCCTTCACGCCGATCTGGGTCACCCGTACCGGTGTCCCGCCCCCCATGGAGAGCGTCCACAGGTCGCCACCCTCCAGCCATGCGGCGATCCGTCCATCGGGGGAGATGGAGAGCTCACTCCGCTCGGCGGCCACCGGCGCGAGCACCTCGGCCTTGCCCCCGCTCGCGGAGATGCGGCGAACCTCTCCGCCTTCGAGGTAGACCAGCCGCTGGCCGGGGAGCCACGCCACCTCGCCGACCCCGCCACGGCTTCGCGGCTCGGTCAGCCGCCGGAGCCCGCTTCCGTCGCGGCCCACCACCCAGAGCTGTCGTTCGGGCAGAGCCTGGTCGTTCCAGAGGAAGGCGAGAAGCTTCCCGTCCGGTGACCAGGTCGGCGCCGCGGGCGCGGTCCCGGACAGCGCCGGGCGGCGCGAGACGATCCGCTCCAGGGTGAGCGGGAGCGGAGGCTCCGCGGCCCCGGCCGTAACGGTGGAGAGGAGCAGGAGGAGAGCGAGCCATGTCCTTGCGCTGGGCACCCTCGGATGCTCAGGTCCCGGGCCGGCCTTGGCAAGCGCGAGATTGGTGCGGAGCATCGGCCTGGTCGGTCTCACCGCGACCGGGATCGCCTCGATGGTGGGCGCCGGGATCTACGTGGTGCCGTTCATGATCCAGCGCCACGTCCCGGGCATCGGCCCGGGGGTCCTGCTGGCCTATCTCCTCGCGGCGGTGCCGGCGGTCCTCGCGGGTCTGGCGTACGCCGTCCTCTCCTCGGCGATGCCACGGGCAGGCGGCAGCTATGTGTACGCCAGCCGTGGGCTCAGCCCCTATCTCGGCTTCATCGCCAGCTTCTCGCAGTGGTTCTCGCTGTGCATCGCGATCGGGGTGGTCAGCTATCTGCTGACGCCGTTCGTCCGCGACGTCGCGGTGGCCGCGGGAGCACCAGGGGCGGCGCGCTGGCTCGACCTCCCCGCGGTCCGGGTCCTCCTCCCGCTGGGCGTGCTGTGGTGTTTCGTGGGGGTCAACCTCCGCGGGCTCGAGACCTACCAGCGGGTCCTGCTGCCGCTCCTCGCCCTGACCTTCCTCCTCGGGGCGGTGGTGATCGTGGCCGGGTTCGTCCTCGGATCCGAGGTTGCTCCGGAGTCTCGCCCCCCGCTCGGGGATGATCCCTCGTTCGGCACGGTGGCCACCGCCGCCGCGCTGCTCTTCTCGAGCTTCATCGGCTTCGACGCCATCGCCCAGGCCGGGGGCGAGGCGCGCGATCCGTCGCGGACGCTCCCTCTCGCCATCGGCCTGGCGATCGGCATCGTCGCCGTCTTCTACGCGCTCTTCGCCGGCGCGGTGTACCACGCCGTTCCGTGGACGGTGGTCCGTGACGAGGCGCTCCGGCACGACACCTCCGCCGCGGCGCTCCTCGGAGCGCGGCTCCCCGGACCTCTCCGGGTGGCAGTGGTCGCCGGAGCCGCCGTGGCTCTGGTGAAGGACCTGCCGGCGATGCTGCTCGGCGTCTCGCGGCTGATGTTCGCCTGGGCCGAGGACGGCATCGTGCCCCGGGTCGTCGCCTCGGTGCACCCGCGGTTCCACACGCCGCGGGTGGCGATCCTCGTCTCGGCCACGGTGGCGTCGCTGGGCATCCTCGGCTGTCAGCTGGCCGGGGATTTCTTCCTCGGGGTGGACATCCTGGTCACCTCGATGCTGGTGAACTTCCTCCTGATGTGCGGCTCGGTGCTCGCGTTGCCGGGGCGTAACCCGGCGCTCGCGTCGCAGATCCGCGTCCTTCGTTCCCCGTCCGCCAGGAGGCTGGTGGGCATCGCCGGCATCGTGCTGCTCGGCGCACTCCTGGTGGTTCACACCGCGCGGGACCTCGGCCCCTCCCCGCGGCCGTGGTACCTGCGGAGCACGGTGGTGTGGCTCGGGGTCATGGCGCTCGGGTCGGCGGTGTTCTGGCGCGAGGTGCGTGGTCTCGAGCAACGTGGTGTCGACGTGCGAGCGCTCTTCGCGTCGCTTCCCCCGGAGTAGACGGGAGCTTCATGGCCAGCATCCTCCGACCGGACCGACGACGGCTCGCTCCCGACCTGGAAGTCTCGCGGGTGGTGACCGGGCTCTGGCAGGTCGCGGACATGGAGCGCGGCGGGCGCCAGATCGACCTCGATGGTGCGGCCAGGGACATGGGCCTGTACGCCGACGCGGGCTTCACCAGCTTCGACATGGCCGACCACTACGGCTCGGCGGAGGACATCGCCGGGCGCCTCGTCGCCACCGGGGGTCGGGCGGAGCTGCTCACCAAGTGGGTTCCCGAGCCCGGGCCCATCGGACGGGAGTCGGTGCGCACGGCCGTGCAGCGCGCGCTGGGTCGCCTGAAGCGTGAGCGCATCGAGCTGCTCCAGTTCCACGCCTGGCGGTTCTCGGACCCCTCCTGGCTCGACGCGCTGTTCTTCCTCGATGAGCTGCGAGCGGAGGGCCTCGTCGGTCATCTCGGGGCCGTCAACTTCGACACCGCGCATCTGAGGGTGGCCATCGCCAGTGGGATCCGTCTGGTCTCGAACCAGGTCGTGTTCTCGCTGCTGGACCGGCGGGCGGCGGGGAGGATGAGCGCCTTCTGCCGGGAGCACGGAGTCCAGCTCCTCGCCTACGGGGTGCTCGCCGGCGGCTTCCTCACCGAGCGCTGGCTGGACCGAGCGCCGCCCACCGAGGCCGAGCGCTCCACCTGGTCGGAGATGAAGTACCACCGGTTCATCGAGGCGGCCGGAGGCTGGGAGCGCTTCCAGGGGCTTGCCCGGGCCGTCGCCGCCGTGGCGCGGAAGCACCGGGTCTCCATGGCGAACGTGGCGTGCCGTGCGGTGCTCGACGAGCCGGCGGTGGGGGCAATCATCGTCGGCGCACGGCTCGGTGAGCGCTCGCACCTCGAGGACAACGCGCGGATCTTCTCCCTCGTGCTGGACGAGGAGGACCGCAAGACGATCGCGGACGCGACGGCTGCGCTCGGTTCCATCCCCGGGGACTGCGGCGACGAATACCGGCGGCCGCCGTACCTGACCGCCACCGGAGATCTCAGCCACCACGTGCAGAGCCTCCCTCCGCCGTACCGGACCCGCGCCGATGGCGACCGACTGCTCTGCTTCAGCGGGACTCCCTGGGAACCGCTGGCCGGATACTCGCGCGCCATCCGGAAGGGTTCGAGGATCTCGGTCTCGGGGACGACGGCGTCGCACGGGAGCCGCGCCATCGGGGGACGGGATGCCGCGGCCCAGACCCACTTCGTCATCGACAAGATCGAGGGAGCGCTCGAGTCGCTCGGTGGACGCCTCGAGGATGTCGTGCGGACACGAGTGTTCGTGACTCGCATCGAGGACTGGGAGGCGGTGGCACGCGCCCACGGAGAACGATTCGGGCACGTCATGCCGGCGAACACGCTGGTCGAGGCGAAGCTGGTGTCGGAGGACGCGCTGGTGGAGATCGAGGCCGACGCGGAGGTCTAGCTCTCCAAGGTCCGCGAAGGCTCAGACCTTCCGCTCGTCCTTGGGAGGGTCGACCCCCACGCCGTGGTGGAACACCAGGTGCCCGCCGAGCCATCCGCCCATGCCCAGCCCGAAGGCGACGAGCACCAGCGCCGTCACGTGCAGGAAGCGCCCCGTGCCCGTCGGCGGGTCCGCGCCCCGGTACACGAGGTCGATCGCCGCGATGCAGGTGACCGACAGCATCACCGCCAGGTGCGCCGACGCCGTCCGGACCGCCCGCGGAACGGTGGACGCCACCGCGAGATAGTCCATGAACCCCGCCGACGCCGCGAGCACCGCTGCCGCGACCCCTGCGATCAGCGCCCAGCGCCCCAGCATCCAGAGGAGGGGAGAGCCCACCACCAGCGCGGTTCCGTCCAGCCCCACCCAGAGCAGGAGAAGAACCAAGGGAAAGTCGCTCAGCACCGCATGGACGGGATGGCCAAGGACACGAAGGCCTCGCCTCATGCGGCGTGGGTCACGACGACCAGCAGGATGATGAAGCCCACCACCGCCACCAGGCCGTGGATCAGCATCACCGGGATGGGCAGCGCCTTGCCCTGCATGTGCTGGGCGAAGAGGTAGAAGCCCCCCACCGCTGCCACGAGGAACACCACCAGGGACGTGCGCGCGAGGCCCGGGTCCGTCATCCCCATCACCGCCAGGATCAGCGCGATGAGTCCCGCGGCCGCGAGCGCCCCGTGCGCCAGGGCGAGGGCCGTCGGTGGACGCTCGGCGCCCCGGAGGCGCATCGCTGCCATGGTCACCCCGCCGAGCGCGGCGAGCGCGAACAGCACAAGTGCGATCGTCATGCCGTGTCTCTCCTGTCATCGGCCGAACAGGTGCCTGGCCGGCCCCATGGATGCAGGAGAGGGCCGGAGGTGACAGACGACCACCCCCGGGGCCTTCCCCCTTGTCACCGGATGACATCCGGTGCATCCGATGGATGACGCGATGTCCGTCCTGCCCCTCAAGCCGCCCGTTCCAGACCCGGGAACCCCGGACGAGGCCCTCGTCGACCGTGTCCTCGGCGGCGACATCCAGGTCTTCGAGCTGCTGATGCGGCGGAACAACCAGCGCCTCTACCGCACCATCCGCTCGCTGGTTCCGGAGGAGGACGACGTCGAGGAGCTGATGCAGCAGGCCTACGTCCTGGCCTTCACCCGCCTCGAGCAGTTCAGCAAGGGCGCCCGCTTCTCCACCTGGCTCCTGCGCATCGGCCTCAACGAGGCGCTGCAGCGGATCCGGCGTGACCACCGCTGGCCACGCGCTGCCCCCGAGGTGCTCGAGGAGGAGCCCTCCATGAACGCCACCCCGGAGCAGGGCCTCGCCCGCGCACAGCTGAACCGGCTGCTCGAGCAGCTCGTCGACGAGCTCCCCGAGTCCCACCGCTCGGTCTTCGTCCTCCGCGAGGTCCAGCAGCTGTCGACCTCCGAGGTGGCCGAGCTGCTCGAGCTCAGCCCCGACAACGTGAAGCAGCGGCTGTCCCGGGCCAAGGCCATGCTCCGCACCGCCCTCGAGGAGCGCACCGGCAGTACCCTCACCGAGCTGTACCCCTTCGAGGCGCCGCGCTGCGACCGGGTCGTCGCCGGCGTCCTCGCGCGCCTCCCCGAGCGTCACTGAACGCACCCCGGCCCCTGCCGGGCCCACACCGCCCCACCTCTCGCGGACGGTCGCGAACCCCGCGATTTTGATACCCTTCCACGGCTGGTTCGGAGCGGGGGCGACGCAGTGCTGTGGCACCCCTCCGGAGACCTCGAAGGACATCCCTGCTCTGGGAGGCCGCGCGTTTGGGGACCGGTGCCGAATCCGTCAAGGCGTACTCCGCCGTCCTGCACAAGAAGCCCAACGACGCCGAGGCGCTCGCGGCGCTGGAGGCGCTGCTCAAGGACGACTCGGTCCGTGCCGAGGCCGCCCGGGCGCTCATCCCCGCCTACGAGGCAGTGAAGGAACACAGGAAGCTCGTCGCCGCCCTCGACCTGGTCGCCGAGATGACCCAGGACCAGCTGGAGCGGGTCCTCGCTCTGCAGCAGGCGGCCCACGTCCACCTCCACCACCTCCGCCAGCCCGAGCTGGCCTTCGCCGCGCTCTCCCGCGCGCTCCGCCTCTCCCCGGCGGATCCGAACCTCCGCACCGCCGCCCGCCGTGCCGCCGAGGACGCCGACGCGATGGACGGCTTTGCCAGCGTCCTCAAGGAGCTCGTCTCCCGGGGCGACCTCGAGTCCTCCGCGCGGGTGGCGCTCCACCGCGACCTGGCGGACGTGCAGGAGAAGAAGCTCGACGACCGGCGCGGCGCCATCGCCCAGCTGGAGTCGGTGCTGGTCATCGACCCCGGCAACGTGGACGCCCTCCGCGGCTTGCAGCGGCTGCTCCGCGCCACCGAGAGCTGGAAGCGCCTGGTCTCCGTCCTGGACAGCCTCGCCGACGTGGTGCCGGACCCCGCGGAGAAGATCGCCCTGTGGCGGGAGATGGCCCTGCTCCGCGAGGGAAAGCTCGAGGACCGCGAGGCCGCCGCCGCAGCCTGGCGCCGGGTCTCCGAGGCCGACCCGCTCAACCGCGAGGCGGTCTCCGCGCTCGACCGGCTCTACACCGCGCTCGGGAAGTTCGAGAACCTCGCCTTCGCCCTGGAGCTGCGCCGCGCCCAGGAGGGCCAGAGCCCGCAGGGTCGCGAGGCGACCTTCCGTCTCGCGCAGCTCCGCCGGGAGCGGCTCCAGGACTACGGAGGCGCGCTGCAGCTGCTGGCCCAGGTGCTCTCCGAGGATCCCGGCCACACCCCCACGCTCGACCTGCTGGATGCCTGGGCCCGTTCCCACGATCCGGAGAGCCGCAGCGCCCTGGAGACGCTGGACCCCTTCCTCTCTCGCTCCGGACAGCATCCCCGCCGCGTCGCCATCCGCGAGGCGCGCATCGCCGACGCGCTCACCGACGAGAAGATCCGGCTCAACCAGGAGATCCGCTCCGTCCAGGAGCGGGACATGGGGCAGCCCCAGCGCGCGTTCCTCTCCGCTGGCCAGGCCTTCGCCCAGAACGTCGATCGCGCCGGCGCCAAGGCCGACCTCGAGCGCCTCGCCCGCGTGACGGGAAGCTACGAGGAGCTGGCGGCGGTCTACGAGAAGGTCTCCGCCGAGACCCGAGGCGCCGACCCGGACAAGGTGTCCTGGCTGCGTCGCGCCGCCGAGCTGCGCGAGCACCTCGCCCAGAGCGAGGAGTCCATCAAGGACTGGCAGGCGCTGCTCGCCGAGTCGCCCCAGGACCGCCAGGCCCTGGACGCGCTGGGCAAGCTCTTCGAGCAGACCAAGAACGCCAAGCAGCTCTCGGACGTGACGTTGCGCAAGGCGCAGCTCGCCTCCGATCCGCACGAGCGGCGGAACCTCCTGCTCAAGGCCGGTGAGGCCCTCGAGGCCGCGTCCGACGACGCGCGTGCCATCGACGCCTACAAGGAAGCGCTGGCGCTGCGCCGGGGCACCGACGGTCTCGAGGCGCTGGATCGCCTCTACGCCCGGACCAAGCGCTTCGAGGAGCAGGCCGACGTCCTGGCCCAGCTCGCCGCCTCCACCACCGCCGAGGTCCAGAAGGCGCACCTCCTCCGCCGCGCCCAGCTGCTGGAGCGCGAGAAGGCGCTCCCCGCCGCCGTCGAGGGCTATGCCCGCCTCCTCGCGGTGGCCGCCACCGACTCCGACGCCGTCGCCGGCCTCGAGCGGCTGATGGAGCTGCCCGAGGTCCGTCCCGATGCGGCGCGCCTGCTCGAGCCCGTCTACCGGAGCCTCAACGACGTCCGGCACCTGGTGGAGGTCCTGGAGATCCGCCTCGGCGGCGCCTCACCCCAGGACCGGGTCCCGCTCCTGGAGGAGATCTCGAATCTCCGCGAGACGCTGGGGCAGAAGGACCTCGCCTTCGCCGCCCGGGTGCGGGCCTTCGGCGAGATGCCCGAGAGCGCGGAGGCCCGCGAGCAGCTGGAGCGCCTCGCGGCCGAGACCGGCAGCTTCGAGGAGCTCGCCGCCGCCTACCAGGATCAGCTCGAGCGGGGGGTCACCAACGCGACCTCCACCGAGCTCTGGCGGCGACTGGCCGTGCTCTGGTCCGAGCGGCTCGACCGGCTGGACCTCGCCATTCGCGCCTACGAGGAGCTGGCTCGCCGCGAGCCCCGAAACATGGTGGTCCTCGAGGCCCTGGCCCGCATCCACACCCGCTCCGGCGACGCCCGCGAGCTGGCCTCGGTGATGAAGCGGATGGTGATGGCCGAGGCGTCACCGCCGAAGCAGATCGATCTGCTCTTCCGCCTCGGAACGCTGGCCGAGGAGACGCTGGCCGACAAGCAGCTGGCCGCGCAGTGCTACGGAGAGATCCTCGCCCGGAAGCCCGACGACGACGACGCGATCAAGTTCCTCGGGAAGGTGCTCACCGAGAGCGAGCGCTGGCCAGAGCTGGCCTCGCTCATCGTCCGGGAGATCCAGCTCGCCGAGTCCACCGGGCGTCACGAGGAGATGTACGACCTCATGGTTCGCCTGGGGCGACTGCGCATCGCCCGGCTTCGTGACCCGCGTGGCGGGCTGGACATCTTCGAGGACGTGCTTCGCCGCAAGCAGGGACACGCCGGGGCCATCGGCGCCCTCGAGGAGATGGCCCGCTCGGACAGCCCGCTCCGTGGCGAGGCCGCGGAGGCGCTCGAGCCCATCTTCACTTCCGGGGGAGACCATCTGCGGCTGGTGCAGATGCTCGAGTCGCGTGCCTCGACGGAGCCCAAAGCGGAGGAGCGCGCGGCCCTGCTGCGAAAGGTGGCCAAGCTCTACGCCGGGCCGATGCAGAACGCCGACCTGGCCTTCGTCTCGGCCAGCCGGGCGCTGCGGGAGCTGCCCGACGAGGAGCCCTCGCTCACTCTCGCAGTGACGCTCTCCGAGCGCGCGACCCACGGCGGCGACGAGCTGGCCTCGCTGCTCGACGAGATCCTCCCCCGAGCCTCCGAGGACGCGGCCCGGGTCGCGATCCTCCGCGCGCTGGGCAAGGCGCAGGAGAAGCTGGGGCACGCCGCGGAGGCGATCGATGCCTGGCGCCGCGTGCTGGAGACGGTTCCCTCGGACTCCGAGGCGATGGGCTCGCTGGTCCGGATGTACCAGGCCGCGGGCCGCGCCCCGGAGCTGCTGGAGATCTACAAGCGGCAGCTGGCAATCAGCGACGATCCCGCGGTCCGCGCTGCGCTCCTCTTCCAGATCTCCGGACTTCAAGATTCAGCCCTCCACGACACCGTCGGCGCGATGGCCACGCTCCGGAGGCTTCTGGAGCTGAAGCCCGACGACGCCCAGGCCCTGGAGCGCCTGGACGCCCTCTGCGAGAAGCAGGAGCGGTGGCCCGAGCTGGCGGACGTCATCGGCCGGAGGCTGGCGCTGCCCGGCGGTGACCTCGACCTGGATCTCCGCACCCGGCTGGCCGTGGTTCGCGAGACGCGGCTCCTCGACAAGTACGGTGCCCTGGAGCTGTACGGGCAGGTGGTGTCCGCCCAGCCGAAGCATCCGGCCGCCCTGAATCAGCTCGAGGCCTGGGCGCAGCGCGAGCCTCAGAACAAGCCGCTGGTCGAGGTCCTCCTCGCCGCGTTCCGCACCGCCGGCGAGCAGGTGAAGCTCCCCGCGCTGATCGAGCTCCGGGTCGGTGCCTCGGCGGAGCCCTTCGAGCGCAAGCAGCTCCTGGTGGAGCTGGCCGGGCTCCGCGAGACGGACAAGGACCCGGCCGGCCTCTTCGGGGCCCTGTGCCGCGCCTTCCAGGAAGACCCCAACGACGCGCCGCTGCGGGTCCGGTTGAGCAAGTCGGCCGACGGCGCGCGCAGCTACGCCGAGCTCGCCCAGCTGTACGAGGAGGAGCTTCCCCGGATCGCGGAGACCAAGGACGCCGCGGCGGTGCTCCTCGAGCTCGGCGGCCTCTACGAGCAGCACCTCACCAATCCAGCCCGCGCCATCGAGGTCCTGGAGCGCGCGCGCGAGCTCGACTCTGCGACCTCGCTCCCCGCGGTCACCGCCCTGGCGCGCCTCTACGGGCAGGCCGGCCGCAGCGACCGTCTGGTCCAGAGCCTGGACGAGCTGGAGAAGCTCACTCCCGACGTGAACGAGCGGGTGCAGATCCTCTTCCGACTCGGCCAGGTGGCCCAGGACGAGCTGGAGGACGAGTCACGCGCGGCGGACGCCTTCGAGCGGCTGCTGGCGCTGGACAAGACCCACCTTCCGGCGGCGCGCCTGCTGGAGTCCATCTACGAGCGCAGCGGAACGCCGGACCGGCTGTTCAACGTCCTCCGCATCCAGCGCGACCTGACCTCCGGCCCGGAGCGCGAGCGCATCCTGGCCAAGATGGTGAAGGTCTCCGCCGAGGGGCTGGCGGACCTCGAGGCCTCGATCGAGCTGTACAGCGAGCTGTTCAAGAAGAACCCCAAGTCGGACCAGGCCTTCGGCGCGCTGGAGCAGGCGCTGGAGAAGGCCGGCCGCTGGGAGGATCTGCGCGCGCTCCTCGCCGGGAAGATTCCTCAGACCGCCGAGCCCCGGGAGCTGGTGCGGCTCAACGAGAAGCTGGGCATCGTCCTCTACCGGCACCTCGGGCGAGGGGAGGAGGCCATCGCCCCGCTCCGCACGGCCCTGGAGCGGGATGCGCGGAACCGGAACGCGCTGGAGACCCTGCGCGACATCGACGAGCAGCTGGGGCGCCGCGAGGAGCTGGTCGCGGTGCTCCGCCGGCTCATTCCGCTTCAGGAAAACCCCGAGGGCGTGAAGGGGCTCCGCATCCGCCTGGCGGAAGTGCTGGGCGAGATGCAGAGGCGGGAGGAGGCGCTCGACGCGGCTCGCCGCTCACTGGAGATCGAGCCGCACACCGTCTCCGACCTGGATCGGGTCAACAAGCTGTTCCTCGGCCTCCGGGCCTTCGGTGACGCCGTCCGCACCCTCGAGCTCAAGGCCGAGGTGTTTCAGCGGCTGGAGGAGAAGGAAGGGGTCATCGCCGCGCTGTGCGAGATCGCGGAGGTGTGGATCGGCCAGGCGAAGAAGCCGGAGCTGGCGGCGCCCATCCTCGAGCGGGTGCTGGAGTTCGATCCCGCCAACCGGGATGCGTACGAGCACGTCCTGTCGCTCTACTCCACCGCCGGCGACTGGCGCGCCTACTCCCAGGCCGTGGACCGGTACCTGCCGAACCTCGTCACCGACGAGGACAAGATCAGGGCGCTGCGCGAGCTGGGTCGCATCCGGGAGCAGAAGCTGGGCCAGAAGGACGCGGCGTTCCTCGCGCTGTGCCGCGCGCTCCAGCTCGACGCCTCCGACGACTCGCTCCGTGAGGACGTAGAGCGGCTCGCGCAGGAGACCGGCTCCTACGAGGAGCTTGCGGCGGTCTACGAGCAGGTCGCGGACGATCTCCCCCGCGGACCGCTGGCCGAGCGGCTCTACCTGGTGCTGGCTCGCGTCCAGGACCGGAACCTCGACGACCCCGGCGAGGCCGAGGCCGCGCTGCGGAAGATCCTCGAGTTCGATCCCACCAACTCCTCGGCGCTCGATGCGATGGCACAGATGTTCGGCCGCCGCGGGCGCGACCGCGAGCTCATCGTCTCGCTGGAGCAGAAGATCGAGGCGGCCCCCTCCATCGAGGCGCGGAAGGCCATCCTCCGGGAGATCTCGCGCATCCAGCTCGAGCGGCTGAAGGATCCGGAGGAGGCGGCCAACGCCCTCATCCGCGCGCTGGAGCTCGAGGCGGACGTGGAGACCCTCGGCGACCTCGCCAAGCTCTACCGGGACCAGCACATGTGGGGCGACCTCGCCGCCACCCTCGCCCGGACCCGCGACCTCCTTCCCACCGGTGAGGAGCGGGCGGGGATGCAGGTCCAGGTCGCCGAGGTGCAGGAGAAGGAGATCGGCGACGAGGAGGCCGCGGTCGACGCGTACCGCGAGGCGCTGTCGCTCGACCCGCGGAACCAGGCGGCGGTGGACGCGCTGGAGCGGCTCTACACCCGCCTCGATCGCCCGGCGGACCTGCTGGCCATCTACGAGCGACAGCTGGAGTTGACCGAGGACTACCGGGAGAAGGTCAAGATCCTCTTCCACTCCGCCGCCATCTGGGAGGACCGCTACCAGAACGCGGCCAACGCCGATGCATGCATCGAGGGCGTGCTCGCGCTCGATCCGACCAATCTCCAGGCGATCAAGGGACTGGAGCGGCTGCGCCGGGCCCAGGGGCGCTGGGAGGACCTGGTGGGCGTGCTCGAGCGCCACATCCACCTCGCCACCGACGCCCAGGAACAGGCCGACCTGATGGTGGAGGCCGGCGAGGTGCTCCGGGCGCACCTCCATCAGGCCGACCGCGCGGCGGATGCGTTCCAGGCCGCCCTCGGCGTGTGTCCGGGCCATCCCCCCTCGCTGCATGCGCTGGGCATGCTGTACGAGCGGAGCGGCAACTGGCCCTTCGCCCTGGAGATGCTGCACCAGGAAGCCGAGGCGCTCGGACGCGATCCGCGAGCGGTGGAAGTGCTCCACCGGATGGGGAAGATCAACGAGGACATGCTGATGGACGTGTCCTCGGGCAAGGCGTGCTACGCCGCGGCCCTGCAGATCGATCCCGAGTACCTGCCCTCGCTCCAGTCACTGCGCGGCATCGCCGAGAACGAGCAGGACTGGGAGAGCTACGAGCAGATTCTCATCGCCGAGGCCCAGGCGACCAGCGAGGCCACGGCCAAGGCGCGGGCGAACCTCGCCGTGGGCCGCTACCACAGCGAGAAGCGCGAAGATCCCGACTCGGCCATGCACTGGTACGAGGAGGCGATCAAGCTCGACCCCGAGCTGGCCGACGCCGCGCTCCCGCTCTCCGACCTCTACATCGCGCGCGAGCGGTGGGAACCCGCGGAGCAGATGCTGGACGTGGTCATCCGAGATCTGAAGACCCGGCTGGCGGGCACGAAGGACGACGCGCTGGGGCGAGACCTCTGCCGGCAGGTCTACCGGATGGGGTACGTGCAGGAGAAGCTGGGCCGTCGCGACCGCGCGCTCGCCGCGTACGAGGAGGCCTACCAGCTCGACGCCACCTACCTCCCGGCGCTCGAGGGGTACGGGAACCTCCTGGTGCAGACCGGTCGCCATGACCAGGCGCTCAAGGTCTTCCAGACCATCCTCATCCACCACCGGGAGGACCTGACCGACCTCGAGATCGTCGAGCTCTACTGGCAGATCGGTGAGGTTCACATCGCGCTCAAGCAGCACGACCGGGCGCAGAACCACTTCGAGAAGGCCCTGGCCATCGACCCGGGCCACGAGCCCAGCCTCCGCGCGCTCATCCAGCTCGCCGACGGGGCAGGGCGCTGGGACCGCTCCGCCGAGTACCGGACTGCGCTGGTCGGCGTCCTGGATGGGGAGCCGAAGGCAGAGGCAGCGCTCGAGCTCGGTGCGCTGGCCCGTGACCGGCTCAAGGACCCGCACACCGCCATTGACGCCTACGCCCAGGCGCTCCGGATCCGGCCGCAGTCGCTGGAGGTGATGGACGCCCTCTACGTGCTGTACCGGGAGACGCGTCAGCCGGGGAAGGCGGCCGAGATCCTCGAGGTGATGCTCGGACAGAGCGAGCTCCAGGCCGACGCGCAGCGCGCCAAGCGGGTGTGGTTCGCCCTCGGGGAGAGCCTCCGCGACGAGCTGCGGGATACCGCGCGAGCCGTGGAGGCGTTCAACGCCGCCCTGGACCTCGATCCGCTGTTCATCGAGGCCTTCAGCGCCATCGAGGCGATGCTCGGCGGGGCGAAGGAGTGGAAGCAGCTGGAGGAAAACTACGCCCGGATGATCCAGCGGCTTCCGAAGACCGACGAGACGGAGTCGGCGCGCATGGCTCTCTGGCGGACCCTTGGCGATCTCTACCTGCAAGTGCTCAAGCAGCCGGAGAGCGCGCTGATGGCCTACAAGGTGGCCGCGGCCGGGCTCCCCGACGATGCGGCGGTGCAGGAGACCTACGCCGACCTGCTCCTGTCGGGCTCGGGCAACGAGGAGCCCGCGATCCAGGCCCTGCGCCGTGCGCTGGCCCACACCCAGAATCCGAAGAAGGTGGCCAGCCAGATCGCGGAGCTTGCCGCCCGCAGGAAGGACTACGACGGCGCCTGGCTGGCGGCCCAGGTGGTGTCCGGGCTGCTGGGAGATCCTGGCTCCTCGGAGAAGGAGATCATCACCAAGCTCGGTCCCTACGCGAAGAAGCGCGAGACCCCTCGCGCCACGCTCAACGACCGGCTCTGGGCCCAGCACCTCCTGCATTCCAAGGCGAGGACTCCGTTCGCGGAGCTGATGGGGGTTCTCTTCCAGGGCGCGGGCCAGCTCTCCGCGGTGCCGCTCGCCCAGGCGCAGCTCATCCCGAAGAAGCACCGGATCGACGTGGCGACGGCGCAGGAGTACCAGATTCACCACTACCGCGCGGTGGCGCGGCTCCTGGGTCTCGAGGCGGTGGAGCTCTTCTCGCCCTTCCTGATCGCCACGCGGGACAAGCTGGCCAAGCGCTCCACGGAGCCGGCGCCGGATCCGCTCCTGAGCGTGGAGATCATCCACAGTCAGCCGGTGTGCCTGAAGGTCGGCGGCAAGTTCTTCGGTGATCCGCAGGCCAAGGACACCCACGCCCAGCTCGGGCGCACCCTGGCCCTGCTCCGTCCCGAGCTGATCTTCGCGTCACGCTTCTCCCCGGAGCGTCTCGCTGCGGTGTTCCAGGGCGCGGTGCTCCTCGCCGGCTTCCAGATGCGCTGGACCGCGCCCGCGCCGGCGATCGAGGCCGAGCGGCAGGCGCTCGAGTCGGTGATGACCGAGGCTTTCCGTACGGGCCTGGCGCGACTGGTTCCCGAGGTGCTGCGCCGCTCGGAGGCGGGCCCCGTCCGGGATTACCTGGAG
>Ga0081540_1001727_pt1 | contig 18453 bp, 13 predicted proteins | sample TabmetS2T1R1_FD_71024 | JGI IMG/M metagenome (GOLD analysis project Ga0081540, IMG submission 71024) | Tabebuia heterophylla rhizosphere microbial communities from the University of Puerto Rico - S2T1R1 | ecosystem: Host-associated > Plants > Roots > Rhizosphere ... | reverse complement strand
GCGACGCGCCAGATGGTGTCATCGATCCGTACTGTGCCGGCGCCGTCGATGATCGGCTTTTCCAGCGTGAACTCGCGTCCGATCAGGGCTTCGGTGCGGCGGTTGAGGAACGGGCTGGTCGCGCTGGCCGAGGTTGCGCTCAGCCACGGCCACCGGTCGGTCTGGGACGCCGAGACCCTGGAGCTCGCGCTGGCCGAGTCGGGGCTCGTCGACGTCCGGCGCCGGGCGTTCGGCGACACCGATCTCGACGAGTCGCCGGACAACCCGCTGCGCGAGGCGGAGTCGGTCTACGCGGAGGGCCGCGCTGCCGCTTGACTCGCCTCCGCGGGTGCGCGAGAGTCGCCGTTCCCGGGCAGTCGCAAAGGGGTGGGATGGAAAAGCGTGAGGTCTTGGGGGATCCACGAGGGACGCTAGGTCCCGACGTCTCGCCTGGCCCGCGAGCCCACTCCCGAGAGCCGCAGACCCGGCGGCCAAGCGGCTGAGTCTCCCCTCGACAGAGGGCCCGTCGGGGCGTCTCCGGCGGGCCCTCTACCCCGGGGGAAGCGGTCCGCGGGCCAGCGCGGAGCCCGCTCGCCGGCGCAGGTACTGGCCGGCCCGGCCGAGGCGGCGGCGGTTGACGACCGCCGCGCGGGCGGCCGCGAACGGGACGGTGCCCCAGGCCCAGGCGAGCCGGACGGGGGAGAGCGTGACGTCGTCCGGCGCGTAGCCGAGCTCCGACAGCAGCGGCTGGCAGACCGACTGGACGACCCCGACCTCGCGAGGCGAGAGGCGCTCCCGCCAGCGCTCGACCGGCTCGCTGGAGACGCCGGCTCCCGTGGTGGCGTAGGAGCTGTTCACGACCGGGATCTCGAGCAACGCCGGCTCGTAGGCCAGGCCGAGCCAGGCGCAGAGCTCGCGGACCTCCGCCTCGGGCTCCGCGGCCAGGCGCTCGAAGCGCTGGATGCGGACACGTTCCCCGCCGTGGCGCTCGAGCGCGGCGAACGAGGCCCGCACGACGCCGCGCCAGAGCAGGCTCATCAGCACCGGGTTGTACGAGCGGCGGCTGCGCTCGCGGTCGGCCTCCAGATCCGGCGACTCGGTCACTCCGTGCCGTGCGGCGGCGCCGTGCCAGTCCTTGTACGACGCCACGACCGCGCGCGGGTCGCGCACGAGGCACACCACCTTCGCCTCGGGGAACGCGGCCAGCAGGTCGTCGATCCGGTAGACGTGCCGGGGAGTCTTCTCACCCCAGCGCTCGCGGCCGTGGTGCTCGGCCCGCAGTCGGCAGAGCGCCTCGAAGTACGCGTCGCCCGTGCCGCCGAGCTCCTCTGCCCGCGCTCGCAGCTCGTCTCGGTCGAGACGGCTCGCCTCGGGCTCGCCGGCCTGGCCGAAGGCGCGGTGCGAGAGCGCGAGGAAGTAGCGCTCGCAGCGCTCCCGGTCGTCGCCGGCGAGCGGCTCGGTCCCCGACCCGGGAAGGCGGGGCCGGAGGTCGTCGAAGTAGTGCGTCTCGCCCGAGACCCAGAGCGTGCTGTGCGCGTTCAGCAGCGCGCGCACGAGGTTCGTGCCCGAGCGCGAGGCCCCGACGACGAAGATCTCGCCGCTCACCCGATCCTCAGCGGCTCGCTGCGCGCCGGGAGGTAGCCGAGCGTCGGCCCCACCGCCAGGCGGACGAGCGCGCCGTGGACGGCCGCCTGGAAGCGGGCGCGCGAGTGCTTCTCCAGCTCGATCCGCTGCACCACGACCCAGCGGCCGTGGCGCCGGGCCTGCAGCGCGACGCCCCGGCCGGCGTACGAGCGGCCGGCACGAACCCTCGCCACGAGCGTCGAGCCTCGGCGCCGCAGCACCACCCGCGGCCGGACGGCCACGCGGAAGACCGGCCCGGCGAGCGAGCCCGAGCGGAGTCGGACGACCGCGCCGATCCGTGGGTGCAGGACGAGCCGAAAGCGGCCGTTGGGCCGGGTGTGGGTCGAGTCGGCGCCGACGAACGCGCGTTTCCCCGCCGGCCGGGCCTGGGCCACCACGCGCGATCCCGGCAGCTGACCGAGGAAGATCCCGCGCAGCTGAAGCCGGTCGCCGTACTCGACCGCGCGCGGCCCGGGCTCGAGCGTCAGCTCGCCCGGCCCGCACTGCCGGACCTGGTTGCGTGAGACGCGCGGTTCCTGGGCGTCCTCGCCGACGGCCAGCGTGAACTGCGGGAAGCGCGCGACGCAGATCGTCGAGCCCGTCACGCCGGAGCGGATCGAGTGCTGGACGCTGACCGTGTGGGCGGCCCAGCCGCCGAAGCTGCAGCCCTCGCAGACGACGTCGCGCGGCGGCAGGCGCGAGCGCCCGGCCTGGTTGATGAACAGGTTGGAGTTGATCAGGCGCTCGTCGCGGCGGCCGCAGGAGATCTTCAGGTCGCGGAACGTGATCCGCGCGCCGCCCATCACCTGGATCCCGTCCTGGTGGAAGCGGGGCGCCTTGGCGAGGCAGCGCACGCTCCCACCGCCGACGACCAGGTCGTGCACGCCCTCGGCGACCTTGACGCCGTCGCCGGAGCGCTGCACGACGACGAGCTTCCCTATCCGGCCCGTGCAACCGGGCCGCAGGTGCACCGCGTCCTCGCGCTCGCCGGCGGCGATCTTGACCTCCACCAGGTCGAGGTCGACCTTGTCCCGGCAGGTCCAGGTGTGGTCGGTCCGCACGTCGTGCTGCGCGAGCCCGAGCACGGCCGCCGCGAGCAGGACGATCACTTCGCCGCCACCGCCGGCCGCAGCCGCAGGCGCAGCAGCTCCCGCTCCTCCGCGCCGGCCGCCGAGCGCCAGAAGATCACCGCGTACAGCGGGACGAGCAGGGCGGCGGTCGCGGCGACCTGGGCGAGCGGGCTCGGCCAGTCGACGAGCAGTGCGAGCGGTGCCGTCAGCGCCGTCGCGGCCAGGCCGGCGACGATCGCCCGCGCGGTCTCCGCGCGGAAGGGGTTGATCCCGAAGAGGGCACGCACCTGGGCGAGCTTGACGAGGTTGACGAGCGTGAGCGAGGCGGTCGTCGAGCAGGCGGCGCCCGTCAGCCCGTAGCGCGGGATCAGGATCAGGCAGAGCGCGATGTTGAGCGCCGCCACCCCGGCGTTGTTCACCAGCGTCAGGTAGGGCCGGCCCGACATGTTGATCACCTGGCCGAGCGGCCCGGTGGCGGCGTTGAAGAGCTGGCCGGCCGCGAGGATGGTGAGCGCCTCGGCGCCGGTCCGGTAGGCGGGCCCGAAGATCCCGAGCAGCGCCTCCGGCACGAGCAGCAGGAGCGCGAAGACCGGGATGGCGAGCGAGACGTTCCAGTAGGTGACGCGCTTGAGCATCACCTCGAGCGTGGCGCGGTCGCCGCGTGCGTCCTCGGCGGCGATCCGCGGCGCGAACATCTGGCCGGTCGAGGTCGAGACGGTCTGGGCCGGCGAGAGCAGGCGCTGGACGATCGCGTAGACACCGACCTCGGCGGCGGGGCGGAGGCGCCCGAGCAGGACGGCGTCGGTCCAGAGGATCGTCTGCAGCAGCAGCGAGGTCAGCGTCTGCGGGAGCGAGAAGCGAAGCAGCGCGCGGAGACCCGCGTTGCGAGAGGCCGGCACGAAGGCCTGCGGCAGCGCGCGTGCCAGCAGCGCGGCCGCGACGGCGAGCGTGCTCCAGGAGACGGCGAGGAAGGCCGCCGCGAGGCCCTTGGCGCCGTGGCCGAGCAGCAGCACCGGGAGCGCGACCGCGATGTTCGTGCCGACGCGGAGCGGGTTGACGAGCGCCGAGTAGCGCATCACGCCGAGCCCCTGCAGGCCGCCGATCACCACGCGGGTCAGGGCCAGGGCGGGCAGCGCCAGCGCCACGAGCCGCACAAGGTCGGTCGCCGCGGGCTTGTGGAAGAACGACTCGCTCAGCCACGGCGCCTGCCAGCAGAGCAGGGCCGCGAGGGCGCCGCTCACGAGCACGACGATCCCGAGAGCCGCCTGCAGGCTGGCCCGGGCGCCCTCGACGTCGCCCTGCGAGGCCCGCAGCGCGACGAAGCGCACGGCGCCGACGTCGAGGCCGAGCGTCGCCGGCACCTGCCCGAGCAGCACCGTCACGAGCGCGATCGAGTAGAGCCCGAACTCCGTCGCCCGGATCTCGTGCGTGATCAGCAGGCTGAGCGCGAACGAGAGGGCGGTCGTCAGCAGCGCGCCGCCGACGTTCACGGCCGCGCCGCGTGCCATCGTCCTCGCGTCGGGCGCGAGCTCCGTGTGGAGCGGGCGCCGCCCGGTCATTCGACGAGCGCGCGGGTGCGCAGCCCGATGGCGGCGATCACGAAGAAGACGAGCGTGCACTGGACGAAGGCGAACGCGTCGAAGGTCAGCATCCCGGCGCCGAAGCCGGCGCAGGCGACGGCGCACGCGGCGACGAGGTCACTCGGCGGGCCGACGCGGTGGCGGGCCGTCGTGACCAGCCGGCGCACGCCGCCCCAGACGAACCAGAGCACCCCGACGAGCCCGAGGAACCCGATCGAGACGAGCGAGTTCAGGTACTGGTCGTCGAAGATGATCGGCGCGCCGGTCTTCGGGTCGACGATCGCGCCCGGGTCGCTCGAGCGGGCGACCTTGCCGGTGCCGAGGCCGTGCCCGAAGATGGGCGCCTCCTTCCAGCTCCGCAGCCCCGGGCGGATGTCGGCCACGCGGCCCGAGCCGACGTTGCCGCCGCGCGCCGTCTGCGAGTGGACGAGCCCGCCCTTCGGCAGGAACGAGTGGTAGAGGCTGCCGAGCGTGTGCGGTGCGGCCAGGTGCACGGCCGCGAGCAGGACGATCGCGAGCGGCCAGAACCGCGTGACCGCGTGCTTGCGCACGAGCAGCGCGGTGATCGTCATCGCGACCGCCATCAGGACGACCGTGCGCGAGACAGTGGTCAGCGCGCCGACGACGCAGAGCACGCCGGCGCCGCCCCAGAAGAAGGCGCCGAGCTGGTTGCGCGCGCGCGTCGCGAGGTAGGCCGCGAGCGGCAGCGCCATCGTCAGCGCGGCGCCGAGCGCGATCGGGTGCTGGGCCGAGGCACGCACGCGCAGCCGTGTCCCCCGCTTGGCCGACTCCTTGATCGCGCGGGTCGGCTCGAAGAACGAGAGCCACTTGTGCAGGTGGTCGAAGACGTCGTAGTTCGTCCGCGCCTCGTAGATCGCCGCGACCGCGATCGCGGCCGCGCCGAGGACGAGCGCCCGCACGACCAGCTCGGCCGCGGGCAGGGTCTGGATGGTCGAGCAGACCAGCATGTACGCGAGCAGGAAGCTGAGGAAGTACGTGAGCGACTTGACCGCCTGTGACTGCAGTCCGGCGCTCGAGAGCGCGTGCGTGTTGGCCACGATCGAGAGCACGCTCACTGCGGCCAGCAGCCCGATCGGCTTCGCGAGCCCGCCGGCGGAGACGCCGCGCGAGCCGGTCACGATCGCGACGAGCCAGGCGCCGACGAGCACGATCAGCACGAGCCGGTAGAGCTCGAGCGAGAACGGCAGCGCCACCGGCAGGCGGTAGCTCTTGATCGGCACCGCCCAGACGACGAGCACGAGCAGGCCGATCGCGCCGGCCCACGAGAACCAGCTCTCTGCCCGCACCGCTGCCTGCCGCTCCAGCTCCGGCCGGCCGACGTCGACCGCGGTGGAGCTCACGGCTAGTGGTCCAGTCGAGGCGACGCCGCGGCGCCGGGCGCAGGCTCGTTCGCCTCGGCCCGCTCACGCGCCGGCCGCGCGTTGTCCGCGATCACCGCGAGGCCGCAGAACCCGAGCAGGACGAGCGCGCCGATGAAGAGCGGGAGGCCCCAGGAGGGCTCGCCGGTCGTCGCCAGCACGGGCGACTCGAGCTGCTGCACCGCGATCCGCTGCGCGGACGGGATCCCCGCTCGCCGCTGCTGGTCGACGATCCAGGTCTGGAAGGCCGTGACGGTCGCGGTCGCGAGCTTCGAGGCGTTCTCGGCCGTGCGCGACGTCGCCTTCACCTCGACCACCGGCAGCGACGACGGCCGGAAGACGCCGAAGGTGTTCGTCGACGAGTTGAGCGCGTTCGCCTTCACCGTCCCCGGGATCTCCCCGGCCTGCGCCTCGCGGATGCTGGAGATCCGGTCGGACTCGATCAGCAGCGGGTAGAGGTTCGCCGCGTTGACGAGCGTCTGCGTGTCCGGCGCCTCGCTCGAGGACGACGGTGGCTGCTGCACGGTGCGGGTGCCGCCGGTCGCTTTGCGAACCGTTCGCACCCGCGGCGACTGCGCCTGGGTCTGCTGCGTGCGCAGGTACGGGGCCGACGGGCTGTTGACGAAGACGCGGGTCGTGGCCGTGTGCTTCGCCTCCGACTGGAGGCTGTACACGAACACCGCGACGAGCGCGCCCGCGGCGATCCCGGCGACCACCAGCCACCAGAAGCGAAGCAAGGCACCGGTGGTCGCGTTCATCGCCGTGAGGCCCTCGTTGTCCGCAGTTCGGTCATGAAAAGGTTGCCGCCCAGTCCCCGGGGTTGAAGCGTACTCGAACCCACTATAGGCTGCTATCACGGGTTTTCAAAGGCTCGGTATCGGGTCCTATGCTTGACATCCCGAGCCGAATGAGGGAGAAGAGGGTTGGTGAGGGCGACTCGTCGTGGGGGAGCGGCCGGAGTCCTTTGGTCTGTGGTGATCGGAGGGGTGGCGGCTGCGTGGCTGTACAGCTCGCAGATCGCGGTCCCGAGCGATCTGCCGGAGGTGCGGGAGGACCCGGAGGCGGTCCCGGAGGCGGCGCTCGAGCCTGCCGCGAAGCCCGCGTACCCGCGCTTTGCGGGCCATCGCCTGCGCCGGCGTGGCTGGGTTCTGCGGCGCGTCCTGCTGGTCGCAGACGCGGTGGCCTTCGCCGCTGCGGTGGCGCTCGTGGACGGGTTGCGCGCCAACATCGACCTGGCTGACCCGGCGGTCTGGGGCTTCGGCCTCGCCGCCTTCTGCGCCTGGGTGCTGTTCGCCCAGGGCTACGGCCTCTACCTGAACGACGAGATCCAGGCAGTTCGCCCGACGGCCGACGACGTGCCGGGCGTGATCCTGCTCGTCACGCTGACGACGTGGGTCGGGGTGCTCGTGCTCGACGCGACCAGGGTCGCGGATCCGAGGATGGGGCTGACCGCGCTTTTCTGGGCCGCCGCGATCGCGTTCGTGCTCGTCACGAGGGCGCTCGCGCGGGCCGCGCTGAGCCGCCGCTTCGTGGTCCGCGAGCGGACGCTGATCGTCGGCGCCGGCCAGGTCGGCTCGGAGATCGCCCGAAAACTGAGCCGCCGCCCCGAATACGGGCTCGAGGTGATCGGCTTCGTGGACGACGAGCCGCTGTACGACCCGCTGCGCGCGGCCGACGAAGGCCCGCCGCAGCTCGGCGGCACCTCGCGCATCGAGCATGTGCTCGAGGCGTACCAGGTCGAGCGGGTGATCTTCGCGTTCTCGAGGCTGCCCGCCCGGGAGCAGATCGAGCTCTTCCAGCGCTGCATGGAGCTGGGTGTCCAGGTCGACATCGTCCCGCGGCTGTACGAGGTGATCGGCTCGCGGATGCAGGTGCACGACGTCGAAGGCCTGCCGCTCGTCGGGCTGCGGGTGCCGCGGCTGTCCCGCTCGTCGCGGCTGCTGAAGCGGAGCCTCGATCTGGGCCTCTCGCTCGCGCTGCTGGTCTTCTTCGCGCCGCTGCTCGCCTTCACGGCGCTGCGGATCAAGCTCGAGTCGCCGGGGCCGGTGCTCTTCTGGCAGGAGCGGATGGGCGCCGCGGGCCGTCGCTTCCGGATCGTCAAGTTCCGGACGATGTACGTGGACGCCGAAGCGCGGAAGCCGGAGCTCGGCCACCTGAACAAGCACACCGAGGCCGGGCCGACGATGTTCAAGATCCCGGACGACCCGCGGATCACGCCGTTCGGCCGCTTCCTGCGCCGCTGGTCGATCGACGAGCTGCCGCAGCTCTGGAACGTCCTGCGTGGCGAGATGAGCCTCGTCGGGCCGCGCCCGCTGATCCTGGCCGAGGACGAGAACGTCGTCGGCGCCGGGCGGCAGCGGCTGCGCCTGACGCCGGGCGTGACGGGTCTCTGGCAGGTGCTCGGGCGGAGCGACATCCCGTTCCGCGAGATGATCACGCTCGACTACCTGTACGTGACGAACTGGTCGCTCTGGGGCGACGTCAAGCTCCTCGCCCGCACCGTTCCGCGCGTCCTGCAGAAGACCGGCGCCTACTAGACGTTGCGGCTCCTGCTCGTGTCGTCCACGGGCGGGCACCTGCTCCAGCTCGTCGCGCTGCGCGAGGCCTGGGCCGGGCTCGAGCATGTCTGGGTGACCTTCGACGCGGCCGACTCACGCGCGCTGCTGGCCGGGGAGCAGGTCGTCCACGCCCACGGGCCGACGAACCGGAACGTGCCGAACCTGCTGCGCAACCTCGTGCTCGCGTGGCGGGTGGTTCGACACGTGCGGCCGGCGGCGGTGGTCACGACCGGAGCGGGGGTGGCGGTGCCGTTCGCCTGGGTCGGGCGGCTCTTCGGCGCGCGGGTCGTCTACGTCGAGAGCCTGACGCGGATCGACGAGCCCTCGCTCACCTACCGCCTGATCAGGCCAGTCGTCTCGCGGACGTACGTCCAGTGGCCGGAGTTGCGCCTGCCGGGCGCGGTCTACCGCGGCAACGTCTTCGACCGCGCGTGATCCTCGTCACGCTCGGGACCCAGTCCTTCCCTTTCGACCGGCTGCTGCGCGGCCTCGAGGGGGTCGACGAGGAGCTCGTCGTCCAGGGCGGCGGCTCGACGTTCCGGCCCGCGGGCGCTACCTGGTTCGACTACCTCGACTACCCCGAGCTGCTCGAGCACGTCCGGCGCGCCCGCGTGGTCGTCTCGCACGCCGGCGTCGGCTCGGTGATGACCGTCGTGGCCGAGGGCAAGCGGCCGGTCGTCGTGCCTCGTCTGCGGGCATACGGCGAGGCCGTGGACGACCACCAGCTGCCGTTCGCGCGGCGCCTCGCCGCCGCGGGGCTGGTCGCGCTCGTGGAGGACCCGGCCGAGCTTCCGGCGGCCCTCGTCGAGACCCCTTCCCCGCCCGGCTCGCTCGCCGGCGAGGGCGGGATCGTGGCCGACCTGCGCGCCTACCTACTCGAGGTAGCCGAGGCTACGTAGCCGCTCCTCGACCTCGCGCGGGCTCTCCTGCTCGGCGACGATCGGCGCGGCTTCCTCGTCGTCGTCGAACTCCGGCGGCCGCTCGTCGAGCAGCGAGGGCTCCAGCGCTTCGGCCAGCAGGCGGCCTTCGAACGACGCCGGCACGGCCTCGCCGAGGAGGTACATCACGGTCGGCGCAACGTCGGCGATCCCGGCGCCCGCGAGCTCCGCGCCGGGCCGCGCCGCCGGGCCCGCGAGCACGAAGATCCCTTCCTGGCGATGGCCTCCCGCGTAGCGCTGCTCGGGGTGGGCCCGGATCGAGATCGCGTCCTCGAAGGTCGCCGTGCGCTCGGTCAGGTTGCCCTTCCCGAGCCAGGCGTAGTCGCGGAACTCCACCACCAGGTCGGGAACCTTGTCGAGTTCCGGGCCCGCGAAGAGGTCCTCGCGCCGGTGCACCGCCGCCACGATCGGCTCGCCGTCCGGAGAGCTCAGGTCGAGCAGCCGCTCGCGCAGCTCGGTGCGGAGGCGCTCGTACTCGTCCCCCGGCTCCACGATCCCGGCTCGCTCCCGGCCCGCGACGTTCAGGACGACGTTCCCGAAGATGCCGTACGCGAAGGCGCGGGTGCGGCCCCAGTCGACGACGGTCGGGGCCTGCAACCGGTAGGCACGCTCGCGCAGCCACGGCAGCCGCTGCTTGAGCGAGTAGCGCCATTCCTTGGGCAGCTTGCGGCGCAGCTCGAACAGGCGGTGGGCGCCGCCGCCGTTGGACGAGCCGTTCTCGGTGTAGGCGAGGTAGCCCTGCTCGGCGAGCCAGGCGTTCAGGTTGACGACTCCGTGCAGCGAGCCTCCGCCGTGGTCGGAGACGACGAGCACGTTCGTGTCGTCGCCCGCGCGCTTGAGCAGCTCGCCGAGCGACGCGTCGAGGATCCGGTAGGCCTCCGCGACGCTCGACTCGCGGCCCCGCTCCTCCCAGTCGGGCCATGCCAGGTGGTGGAGGTGGTCGGCGGCCATGAAGACGACGAACAGCAGCTCGGGCTCGTAGCGCTCCGCGAGCCAGTCGACGATCGCGACCTTCTGCTCGCAGGCGCGCCGGACGAGCTCGAGGTCGAGGCGGCCGCTCGAGTCGACCGGGAACGAGTGGTCGAGCAGCAGCCGCCCGAAGCGGTCCTGCAGCTCGTGCACGAGGTCGCGCGGGCTCGTCATCCCGTCCTCGCGCGCGGCAGCGTCGATCCCAGCGAGCGCGAACCCGTTCACCTCCGGCGCCGGCCAGGTGAACGGGACGTTCACGATTCCCACGCTGCGGCCGGCCCGCGTGAGGCGCGTCCAGAGCGCCGGCGCGCGGCTGTGGCTGCCGTTGACGACCTGGAGGCCGTAGCCGCTCGAATCGCGCTCGGAGAAGTCCCAGATGCCGTGCTTGCCAGCGTTGACGCCGGTGACCATGGTCGTCCAGGCGAGCGGCGTCAGCGGGTGCGTCGTCGACCGCAGCGTCCCCCGAGCGCCGCGCTGCAGCAGGCCGCCCAGATTGGGCAGGTCCCCGGCCTCGACGAGCGGGTCGACCACGTCGAAGGTCGCCGCGTCGAGGCCCACCACGATCAGCTTCGGGATAGGCATCGATATTCAGTGTAGGTCAGCTTTTGCGCGCCTACACTGCGCCCGGGGAATGGCCTCGAAAGTGATGATCATCGGGCTCGACTGCGCCGAGCCGTCGCTCGTGCTCGAGCGCTGGCGCGGCGAGCTCCCGACGCTCTCGGGACTGATGGAGCGGGGCCGTCACGGCCGGCTGCGCTCGGTCGTCCCGCCGATCACCGTGCCCGCCTGGAGCTGCATGATGGCCAGCCGCACGCCCGGCGATCTCGGGGTCTACGGCTTCCGGAACCGCGCCGACCACTCGTACGACAACCTCGTCGTCGCCGACGGCACGGCGATCCACGCGCCGCGGCTCTGGGACGTGGCGACGCGCTACGGCAAGCCGTCGATCGTGGTCGGCGTCCCCGGCACGTATCCGCCGCGGCCGCTGAACGGCGTCATGGTCAGCTGCTTCCTGACGCCCTCGCTCGAGAGCGGCTTCACGTACCCGCCGCTGCTGGCGCGCGAGGTCGAGCGGGTCGTCGGCGAGTACCTCTTCGACTGCACGAACTTCCGCACCGAGGACAAGGACGACCTGCTGCGGCAGGTCTACGAGATGACGGACAAGCGCTTCCGCCTCGCCGAGCACCTGCTCGAGACGAGGCCCTGGGAGCTGTTCGCGCTCGTCGAGATCGGGCTCGACCGGATGCACCACGGCTTCTGGACCGACCTGGACGAGCTCCACCACCGCCACCAGCCGGACGGGCCCTACGCCGACGCGATCCTCGACTACCTGCGCCACCTCGACGGGCTGATCGCGCGCCTGCTCGAGCACGCCGACGACGAGACGGCCGTGCTCGTCGTCTCCGACCACGGCGCCAAGCGGATGGAGGGCGGGATCCGCGTCAACGAATGGCTGCGGCGGGAGGGCCTGCTCGAGCTCACCCACGAGCCGAACGGGGTCTCCGCGCTGCGCGACGCCGGCGTCGACTGGAGCCGCACGACCGCCTGGGGCGAGGGCGGCTACTACGGCCGGGTCTTCCTGAACGTCCGCGGCCGCGAGCCCGAGGGGACGGTCGAGCCCGGGGACTTCGAGCGTGTCCGGGACGAGCTGGCCGAGCGCCTGGCCGCGATCCCCGGCCCGGACGGCGAGCCGCTCGCCACGCGCGTCTACAGGCCCGAGGAGCTCTACGACGAGGTCAACGGGATCGCCCCCGACCTGCTCGTCCACTTCGACGACCTCGCCTGGCGGGCCGTCGGGACGGTCGGCGGCGGGGAGGGCATCCACACCTTCGAGAACGACACCGGCCCCGACGACGCCAACCACGCCCAGGACGGCCTGCTGGTCATGGCGGGGCCCGGGGTCGAGCCCGGTCCGACGGAGGGCATGAGCCTGCTCGACGTTGCGCCGACGGTGCTCGAGCTGCTCGGGCTGGAGCCGCTGCCCGGGATGCGCGGGACGAGCCTGCTCCGGCCCGGCGTGGAGCTCAGCAGGCCGCGCTGAGCGCGCGGCTGGCCGTGGGCGCGTAGCCGTCCCGCGTGTCCCGGTGGGTGCCCGCCACGCGCGCCAGGAGGCGTCCGCGCTGGACGGGGAAGGAGACGACGCCCGTCCGACTCGGGCGCTTGGAGGCGATCCGCTTCCAGCGGCCCGGGCCGATGCGGCACTCGAGCGTCAGCCGCGTGGCCGCGCCGGCCGGGGTGATCTTGGCGGTCAGCCCGCCGCCCCGCCGCGAGGCGATCAGCTTCGGCCGGACGGTGACGATCCTGGTCGCCGAGCGGATCTGGCCGGCCGCGATCGCGGCGCGCAGCTTGCCGCCCCGGTCGAGTCGGACGGTCGCCGAGTAGGCGCCGGAGCCGTTGCTGAGCATGGTCGTGAGCGTCGACCAGTGGGTCTCCCCGCGACGGTGCACCTGCAGCAGCACCGGCGTCGAGCGCACGCTCGTGGTGCCGCTGAACCTGACGGAGCGGCCGAAGTCGACCGCCGTCCGACTAGGGGTGAAGGTCACGTGGCCGGTGAAGTCGACCGCGATCTTGCCGGGGAAGCCGCGGCCGCCGGTCTGGCGGAAGCTGTAGCTGTGAGCTGGCCCGGTGATCGTCGAGGTGAACGTGTGGCCGGGGAGCACCACGCCCGTCTGCAGCTCGGGGTGCGAGGAGACGATCGCGTGGGAGACGCTGTCCACGTTCGTGATCCGCAGCGTGTCGCCCCAGGGGACGGTCAGCGTCTCTGGCTGGGGGCCGCCGTAGGTCAGCGAGAGCGTCGAGGTCCCTGCCAGCGCGAAGCCGGCCGCGCCGAGCGCGAGCCCTGCCACGCAGAGCAGCGTGAGCTTGACGAGCCGCATCCTCATGACCTGATCCCCTTCCTGCCGCAGTCCTCGCGGTAATCGTAGATACGAACCCGCCGCGCGCCAACCCCGGCAAGCAGAAGGGCCGCCCGGAGGCGGCCCTTCTGGTCCTCGGATGCCGTGGTGCCTAGGGCGTGACCGTGAGCGTGGTCACGACCTGCGTGATGCCCGGCGTCCGGTTCGACGTCATCGAAGCGACCGAGTGCCACGTGCCGGTCTTCTTCGAAGTGATGTCGTACGGGATCGACACGGAGCCGCCCGCGGTGGGAGGCAGCGTGTGGACCTGGTACTGGGAGCCGTCGGCCGGTGCGGAGGCGATGTTCGCCCCGCTCGTGCCGGTGCGGTTCTCGGCGCCCCAGTTCTGGCCCGAGTCCGGGTCACCCGAGCCGGCGTTGCCGGCGTCGGCGCCCGTCCCGTAGGCGATCGAGACATCCTCGCTCGAAGGCCCGGTCCCGGCAGCGCCAGAGGCGATCCGGAGCCAGATCTGGAACGAGTGGGTCGTCGCGTTGCCGAAGTTCTTGATCTTCTGCCAATCGACGACGATCCAGGTGTTCGAGCCGTCCGTCAGCGTCCCGATGCGAACGCCGCCCCCGGCCGAGGCCGGCGGGTTGAGGTCGCTCCACATCGGTGCGACCACGTTGTTCGGCCGCGCCGCGTTCGGGAAGTGCTGCGGCGTGAACACGATGTCGGCGCTGGTGCCGCCACCGAGCACGATGTACCCGTTGGAGACGATGCCGAGGCTCGTGTACGGCTCGCCGCCGTAGAAGAACTGCGGCACGCTGAAGTTCGTGATCGTGTCGTCACCGACGCCCGCGATCGGCGTGATGCCGAAGACCGACAGCGGCAGGTAGCCGCCAGCCGGGGTTGAGCCCGGCGTCACACCCGTCACCTGCGGCGGGACCGCCGGGGAGAGGGTGCCGCTCCACTGGACGCCGTCACCCGAGCCGATGACCGAGCCCGGCGCGCCGATGTTCTCGTACTGGAGCGCCTTGCCGTTCTCCTGCTGCGAGATGTTCAGCGCCGCGTCGGCCGACTGCGGCGAGAAGTTCGCCACGGTCGCGGTGCAGTGCGTCGACGACCTGGCCGGGAAGCTCAGCGGGCTGCAGGTGTTGCTGAGCGTCACGGCACCCTGCTGCTTCACGAACGCGACCGGGATCGTGACCCTGTTCGAGCCGTTGCGCGGCACGAGGTTGATCCGGCCCTGGTACTGGCCGTTGGCGACGCTGGGAGCGTCGATCGTGATCGGGAAGGTCAACGTCCCGTTCTTGGGGATGTGCAGAGCGTGGTTGTTGTTCCCGACGGTGATCGTGACGCCGGCCGGCTCCGTGATCAGCACGTCCAGGTTCTGCGTGGCGCCGGACACGTTGATCGCGGTGCGCTCCGTCGAGATCGAGCCGCCCATCGTGGTCGCGTCGACCGACGGGATGTTCAGGTCGATCCGGTGCAGCGGGTCGGTGCCCGCGGCGACCATCTGAGCGTACGTCGCGTTGAACACGAGCGTCGGGTTGACCGCGCGGTCGGCGCGGATCGAGCCGGCACCCATGTCGAACACGCCCGCCGGGGTGACGCCGTCTTCCTTGACGACGCTCTGCAGCGACGAGGTCATCAGCGCCGACTTGATCTCGGCGGGAGTCCACGTCGGATGCGAGGCCTTGACGAGCGCCGAGACGCCGGCCGCATGCGGGCTCGACATCGAGGTGCCCGCGATCGCCTGGAAGAGGTTCCCAGGAGGCCCGTTGTCGGCAGTCGTCTGGTCCGGCTGCGGGGTGTGACCCGCGAGGACCTGGACGCCCGGTGCGGTGATGTCCGGCTTGATCCAGTCGCCGAGCGGCCCGCGCGACGAGAACGAGGCCATCACGTCGGGCTGTGCCGGAGTGGCGATTCCCTGCGACCACGTCGCCATCACGTTGGTGTGCGTGCTGACGAAGTTGGCGATCGCGTTCGAGTTGAACTGCGTCTGGACCGCCGGCAGGTAGTGGTTGTCGGTCTCGAGGTCGGTGACCGCGGCCGACTGGTTGTAGAGGATCATCCCGGCTGCGCCGCCGGCGAGGACCCTGCGGCCCTTGTCGATGCGGCCGTTCCCGCCTCGTGCACAGACGACGACCTTGCCGGTCGCGCTACCCGCGGGAGCGTTCACCGAGCACGCTGCGTCCTCGCCGCCGCCGAGCGTGGCCGCCAGGACCACGGGTGTCGACGAAGTGATGCCGTTGGTGAGCGTGGTGCCCGAGACGTCGAGCGTCGCGCCACCGTCGGCGGTCAGGTGCAGCGTCGAGTTGAACGAGCGGGGGCCCGTCGAGGCGCCAACGGTCGTGGTCCACGGGCCGCCGTGGTCGGAGGTCGCGGCACCCGGGCCGGAGTTGCCGGCCGAGGCGTTGACCGAGATCCCGGCGTTGAAGGCATCCAGGAAGGCGAGCTCGACCGGATCCGTGTACGGCGAGGCGCCGCCCGAGATCGAGAAGTTGAGCACGTTGACGCCGTCGTGGATCGCCTGCTGCACGGCATGCACGGAGTCGGAGCCGAAGCATCCGTTCACGAGGCAGACACGGAACATGATCACGTGTGCGCCCGGAGCGATGCCGCTGGCCGGGCCGCGCTCGACGCCGTACAGCATCGCGTGGTCGACGCGGTCGCCCGCGGCCGTCGTCGAGGTGTGCGTGCCGTGACCTTCGGAGTCACGCGCGGAGCAGACGTGCGTGGTGTTGTTGCAGAACTCCTGCCCGTCCGAGTTCTGGATCGACATGTACGTCTGCGTGAAGTTGTACGCGCCGATCAGCTTGTTGTTGCAGGCGAACGTCGGCCCGAGGTGCGCCGTGTCCGAGCCGTCACCGAAGTCGCAGTGGTAGAACGACAGCGGGTGCGGCGGAGCCGGCAGGCCCCGGTCGATGAAGTACGGGCTCTCCGGCCAGACGCCGGTGTCGATCACGCCGACGACGACGTTCGAGCCGGCGTTGTCCTGCCCGCCCAGCGTCGGCCAGACGTTGGTCGCGCCGATGAAGCTCGTGTTGTCGTCCTGCGGCTGGTTGAGCGTGTCTTTCTGGATGGCGACGACACCCGGGACTGCGAGCAGCTTGGAGATCTTGTTCGCAGGCACGCGGGCGGCGACGCCGCCGTAGGCCGTCGTGAACGCGCTGCCGAGCCTGGTCCGATTGACCGCGCGCTTGACCGACTTGTTGATGCCCTTGACCCTGGCGTTGGCCCAGCGCTGGTAGCGCTTGACCGCCCGGGCGTTCTTGGCGAGCGACTTGTGCGTCACCCGCGGGCTGGTCGCCTTCAGGCCCTTGATCCCGCCGGCGTACGAGGCGGTGGGCGTGAAGGCGTACTTGATCATCACCGGCACCAGCTTCGAGCCACTGAGCCCAAGCAGCGAGGGATCGGTCTTCGCGATCCCGCTCGCATGCTTCGCGGCGGCGTAGCTCGTTGTCTGGGTCGGCTGCTGCGCAACCGTCAGACCGGTCGATGCTCCCGAGGCGACGCCGATGGCGGCGAAGCTCAGCAGGCCGACCAGTACCAACGACGCGAGCACGAATGTGCTCCGGCGGCGCCGGAGCCGCGTCGTTCTCGACACGTTAAGTTCCCCTCTCTCCCGTTGTTCCCCGAGACGGAAAAGCCGCTCGCCCCGGTTCCGTCCGGTTGATCTTTCTCGGAAAGGGGCCGGGAAGTCAAGCCCGTAGCGGCCTAGGGCAGCGGTGTCAGGGCGATTCGATGACCGAACTGGGCGACCCAGACGGTCACGTTGGGGCGGCCGAGGAAGCTCGTCGCGCGCACGCGCGCGACGCCGAGGTCGCGCCAGTCGGCTCCGAACAGGATCTGGCGGTGCTCGGGCGAGGCGAGCCAGCCGGCCATCGCGGTGCGGGCGGAGCCGAAGCGGCCTTGGCCCCAGGCGAGGTTCTCGCCCACCGAGGCAGTGCCCACGAAGTAGCCGACCAGCTGGAAGACGGCGATGAACGCCTGGCCGCAGGGCGTGTGGGAGAAGCTCTGGCAGCGGACGATGTCGCCGGCGCGAAGACCCGCGGAGCGCTCGAGGTCGGCGTTCGCACGCAACGCCGAGCGGCCGCCGTGCCGCCGCGCCCAGTTGATCAGGCAGCGCATCGCGCGCAGCTGAACGGCCTGAGGCGCCGCGGTCGCGACCTGCCCGTGGCACACCGTGCGCGGCGCGAGGGCGCCTGCGCTCGTGGTGGTGGTTCCTGCCGGCGCGCTCGAGAACGCGAGAGCCGCCGCTGCGACTCCGAGTAGGAACATGTTCAGTTGACTACCCAGGCGACGGAAACCCGGCACCCCGCTGCGAGGATTTTTACAAGTCGGCTTTACGAGTTGTATTCAGAACTGAGTACAGGCGTATGAACACGACCCGTAACGCATAATCATGCTCGCAAAACGACTTCCAAAGCCGTTCCTCGACCTGGTGCCGAGCTCAACCGGAAGCCTCCGCCGATTGCTGCCGCCCTTGCCCGCATGTTCTTCAGGCCCTGTCCGGCCGCGATTTCCTGCTCGTCGAAGCCCGAGCCGTCGTCGACGACCGTGACGAAGCGCTCGCCGGCACGCTCCTCGATCCGGACGTCCGCGTGGCGCGCGCCCGCGTGCTTGCGTGCATTGGCGAGCCCCTCCTGGACGATGCGAAAGACCTCGATCTGCTCGTCGGGAGCCAGCCGGACGCCGTCCGCGATGTCGAGCTCGACCTCGAGCTGGCCGTCGGAGGTGAGGAAGTCCACGTAGCGACGCAGGGCCGAGTCGAAGGGCGCCGAGCCGCCGGCCGAGGAGAGCGCGAGCACGGCGAAGCGCGCTTCCTGCTGGGCGGCCGCCGCGGCCTCCTTCAGCTGGGCGAGCGTCCGCTTCGGGTCCGCGCCGCTCTCGAGCATGCTCGCGTGCGTCGAGACCGCGAACAGGTATTGGGCCAGGCCGTCGTGGATCTCGCGCGCGACCCTCGTCCGCTCCTCCGCCACCGCGCGGCCGAACTCGGCATGGCGGATGGCGCGCCAGACACCGACCAGGAGGACGCTGTAGGAGAGCAGGCGCAGGAAGTCGCCCTGTGAGATCGAGCGGCTGGAGAGCATCGGCGTGAAGAGGTAGTGCAGCTCTGCGAACAGCGCGAGCATCGCGCCCAGGCAGAGCCAGCGGTCGAGGTCGTTGCCGCGGGAGCGGAAGCGGAGGCCGAAGCCGACCATCGCCGTCAGCGCTAGCAGCGCTCGGGCGGCGAGCGTGACCATCAGCAGCACCGGCTGGTCGTCCTGGCGGTCGCTGGCGAGCGACGGCAGCGAGGCACCTGCCTTGGCCGCGATGCCCCAGGAGAGCGCAAGCACGATCGCGACGCCGAGCAGCATCTCGCCGAGCGCCCGCCCGCGCGTGCTCGAGCGGCGCGTGGAGAACGGCGCGGCCGCGATCAGCAGCCAGGCGAACAGGCGCCCGCCGGCGCCCGCCCAGGCCTCGGTCCGGCCGAGCGGCTGCCCGCCGAGCACCGGGGCGACGGTGAAGACGAGCAGC
>Ga0081540_1001726_pt1 | contig 18454 bp, 16 predicted proteins | sample TabmetS2T1R1_FD_71024 | JGI IMG/M metagenome (GOLD analysis project Ga0081540, IMG submission 71024) | Tabebuia heterophylla rhizosphere microbial communities from the University of Puerto Rico - S2T1R1 | ecosystem: Host-associated > Plants > Roots > Rhizosphere ... | reverse complement strand
GCGGTCGCCGAAATCTTCGGATAGTTGATCCGGATCGCCGCCATGTGGCGCGGATCGTTCGGCTGGTACTGGCGCACGCTGACGGCGCGCGGCGGCACGCCGGCGGCGGCGATCGTTGCCCGGATCTCGCGCAGCGTCTCATGCGCCGCGCGCGCGTTCGGCGTGCCGGTAGGCATGTCGATGCTGATGCCGCCAGTGCCTTCGCGCAGCCAGTTCTGCGCCATGCCCAAGACGTCGGCGCGCTGGGCTGCGGTCATGCCGCCGCGGCCGGTGCCGACGAATACGACGATCGAGCGGTCGGCCTCGGTCACCGCGATCGGATGGCGCAGGCGATAGTCGTCCGGATAGGGCTCGGCGGCCACGATCGGAGCGTCAAACGTCTTGCAGGCGCCGAGGGTGACGGAAAGGCCGAGCAGCGTCGCCGCCAGGCGCAAGGCGCGGCTGCGGTCGGCGGGTGGTTTGGCTTTCATTGTCATCGCTGTTGCCGCCTTTAGTCCGTGATGAAGCCATAGGTGCCGCGGTAATTCCGCGTCGGTTCGACGCGGCCGGGAACGCCGTAGATGCGGGTGATGCTGCCGAGCAGGTCGGCCTGCGGATCGGTCGCGTTGGAGAAGCCGTCATCCGGGCGCGACAGCTCCTTCTGCGCCACGGCGCGCACGACGTAGGGCGTCACCAGCACCATCAGTTCGGTCTGTTTGTTGACGAAGTCGCGGCTGCGGAACAGCGTGCCGAGAATCGGCAGCTGCGCCAGGCCAGGCAGGCCGTTGATCGCCTGCTTGGTCTGATCGGCGATCAGGCCGGCCATCGCCATGGAGCCGCCGGAGGGAATTTCCAGGGAAGTTTCGGCACGCCGGGTCTTGATCGAGGGAATCGTCGTTCCGCCGGCACCGCCAGTCAGAGCGTTTTCGGACGAGACTTCCGACACTTCCGTCATCACCCGCAGACTGATCCGTCCCTCCGTCAGCACGACTGGAGTAAAGTTGAGAGAGATACCGAATTTCTTGAAGGTGACTGTCTGGACGCAATTTCCGAAGCCACTACCCCCTGTTGGTTGGCAGGTCACGCCGGTCGGAATTGGAAATTCGCCACCGGATATGAACGTTGCGGACTCGCCGGAAATAGCTGTGAGATTGGGCTCAGCAAGGGTCCGCACCACGCCGGCGCTTTCCATCGCGCGCAGCGTCGCCTGCACGGATGGCGTCGCGCCGAAACTCCCTACAATAGAGTTGCCGGGGACGAGCGGCCCATTGTTTACAGTGAACGGAGTGGTGTTGTTGAGGTTAACAACGGTTGTGCCGTAGGTCATGCTGGCGCTGAGATCGATACCCAGCTGCTTGACGATCGAGCGCTGGACTTCAGCGAGCGTGACCTTCAGCATCACCTGGTCGCGGCCGCGCACCACGATGGAATTCACCACCTTATCGAGGCCGCCGGCGAGCTTGGCCGCGAGGTCGGCGGCCTGCTGTGCCTCGATCGGGCTTGCCGCGGTGCCGCTCAGCACGACGCCATCGCCGAGCCCGTCGATCTGGATCTCGGAATTCGGAATGATCTGCTTCAGCGCGGCGCGCACGCCGTTGAGGTCGCGCTTCACCGCGATGTCATAGGCGGCGATCTGCTGGCCGGCGGAATCGAAGAACACGATGTTGGTCTGGCCGACCGCGGCGCCGATGATGTAGGCGCGCTGCGCCGAACGGACCACTGCATTGGCGATCTTGGGATCGGCGACCAGCACGTCCTTGACGTCGCGCGGCAGGTCAATGACGACCGACTTGCCGACGCCGAGCGACAGAAAGCGCGCGTTGCTCTGCCCGTCGGCGGAGGATGGCGCAGCTCCAATGCGATAGTCGCCGGCAAACGCCGGCATGAGTGCGGCCTGGTTGAGCATCAGCGCCGCGACCGCCGAAAGCGACAGGGCGCGGGCCATCAGGCTCCGCAGCATCGGTCTGTATCCCCTGCACTTCATTTCCAGTGTCCCCATCGTCACTTCTGCACCGTCGCCGGGCTGACCACGCCATAACGAATCACGTTGACGCCTTGGCCGCGGCGCGACCGCATGCCGCCGTCCTCGTCGACCTCGACCATGTTGACGTCGGCGATCGAGCGCAGCGCCAGCGACAGCGTGCCCATCTGGCGCGAGCGCGCGAGCGTTTCGGCCTGCTCGGGTTTGAGCTCCAGCGTCGTGGTCCGGCCGACGAGGGCGCTCGTGCCTTCCTTCTCCTTCGGCGCCTGGTCGATGGCGAGCACGCGCACGTTGGACAGGATGATCTCGGAATTGACGGCGTCGGCTCCAGCCGCATTCTTCTCGCGTCGGGTGAGGATTACGTCGACGCGGTCGTTTGGCAGGATGAAGCCGCCGGCGCCGGTTTCTGGCGAGATTTCGGTGGAGATGGCGCGCATGCCGGTCGGCAGGATCGCGGCCATGAAGCCGGAGCCGTCGGCCTTCACCAGCTTGGGCTCGCGGATCGGTTCGCCCGCGATGAAGGGAGCGCGTGCAATCGAGCCCGTGATCTCCTTGGTGGCTTCGGGGCGGTTGGAGCGCGTGATGAAATTGCCGCTCGCGGTCGCCGCTGGCCAGGTCTGCCATTGCAGATCGTCCGGCTTCACCGACTGACCGAGGCCGATCTCGTTCTTGGCAACGAGGACGTCGACCGTCTGCAGTTGTGCGACGGGGGCCGGAGCAGGCTTTTCGTCTGATCCACTCACCAGATATGCGGCAATGCCACCGGCAACGATGGCAATGGCAAGGACGGCAATGCGTGCGGGATTCATACGCTTCACTTTCCACATTACTCTGCGACGCTTCCGCCGCTGTAACGGGAGTTGACCAGCTATTCGTCAAAGCATGGTTAATGGAGCGTGAGTAAATTGCCTTAACGGAGAGTTACTTGGCCGATGTTGCGAGAATTCACCGCAACACGAAGTGGGAGAGGTCCACCGCCTTAATCCAGTCCGTCTCCGGATAGATCATGAGCGCGGCGATTGCGAGCGCAATGCCGTAAGGGATGCCGGTCTCCCTGGCATGGAGGCGGGCGAGCCAGGGCTGGCCGGCGAACGACACCGGCAACGGCCATTGCCGGAACTGCAGCAGCAGCAGCGTCAGCGCGCCGCCGAACAGCGAGGCGTAGAGCAGATAGTTCATCAGATGGGCAAAGCCGAACCAAAGCGCTGCGGCCGCGGCCACCTTGGCGTCGCCGCCGCCGACCCATCCCATGGCAAAGCAGCCGAACGCGATTGCCAGCACCGCGGTGCCGGCCCCGATATGCAGGAGCATGTCGTGCAGCCCCATGCCGGAGGCGGCCGCCAGCACCAGGAAGCCTGCGGCCAGCGCCAGCGATACCCGGTTCGAGATCGTCATGGTGAAGAGGTCGCTCGCCGCCGCGAACGCCATCAGGGCCGGAAACAGCAGCAGGCGTGCGAGGTCGAGGATCATCGGTCTTGGGCCCGGGATTGACGCGGCAAGGGGACGGTGCTCCCCGAGTCTAGCGGTCAATGATGAATGATCGGAAAACGCGCGAGGCCGTTCACCAGAAGCTCACGATGCGCGCCGCCAGCATCGCCAGCGCCAGCACCAGCGCAAGACACACGAGCGTGGTGGAACGGTCGAGCCGGCTCGCCGCAGGCAGGGCTGCGGCCCGGATACGCAGGGGTTTACGCATACGCAACGCTCCCGCTCGGGGGCTTAAGAAAAAGAAAGGCCCCGGCATGCCGGGGCCTTTTGCAAGCAACACTCGCAACACTCGCTTACTTCAGCGAGGTGTTGATGTCGGTGAACTTGCCCTTGATGTTGGTGCCGAGGCCGTTGACGATCGCGATGATCGCCAGCGAAATGCCGGCGGCAATCAGGCCGTATTCGATCGCGGTGGCGCCGGACTCGTCCTTCACGAAACGGGCAAACAGGTTCTTCATAACTCAAACTCCATGTACACGTGGCTGTCGAACTTAAGTTTGGTCGAGCCGGCGTTCTCAGCACCGTGACCATGGGGTCACCCTAAGGGCGCGACAATTGCGGCACGGTTAATTTGATCGCGCAAAACCCGGGCGAACCGGCTGTTCTTGAGCACAGTAAATGTGTCATTAAGGACATTGATAAAGAACGACAATTATGCGCGGCCCTTTTATGATGAGGGCGTGTTGGGCGGAAGGCGCGCCAGCGTTCACGGCTCCTTAAGCGCACAGGCGTAACGCTGCGTTGTCGCCGTCCGGACGAGGCCCCTTATGTCGAACCTGCCCGTGGAAGTCTTCGCAATGCTCGGGCAGGCGCTCGTCCAAGTGGTGCCGGCGACGATTGTGCTGGCCCTGGTCTTTACGGTGCTGGCGCATTTCTGGGCCTGCAATCCGGGCAAGCCCTGGTGGCGCAAACGCGAGCTCGTCACCGACATCTGCTACTGGTTCTTCGTGCCGCTGTTCGCACGCGTGTTCCGCATCGGGCTGCTCGTGCTCGCCGCCGGCTTCTTCTTCGGGCTTCATGACGCCGACGAGGTCGCCGCCTTCTTTGACAACGGCCACGGCCCGCTGTCGGCGCTGCCGCTCGCCGTGCAGGCGATCCTGTCCCTGGTGCTGGGCGACTTCATGCTGTACTGGCTGCATCGCATGTTCCATGGCGGCGGGTTCTGGAAATACCACGCCATCCACCATTCCTCCGAAGATCTCGACTGGATCTCGGCGGCCCGCTTCCACCCCGTCAATCTCGTGCTTGGCACCATCGGTGTCGACGTCGTGCTGCTGCTGGCCGGCATCTCGCCAAACGCGATGGTGTGGCTCGCCCCCTTCAACATTTTCCATTCGGCCTTCGTGCACGCCAACATGAACTGGACCCTCGGTCCGTTCCGCTATGTGCTGGCTACCCCGGTATTCCACCGCTGGCACCACACTTCGCCGGAAGAGGGCGGCAACAAGAATTTTGCCGGCACCTTTCCGGTCTGGGACCTCATGTTCGGCACCTGGTACATGCCGGAAGGCAGGCTTCCGGACAATTACGGCATCGTCGATCAGGCGACTTTCCCGAACGAGATCGCGGGGCAGCTGGCCTATCCGTTCCGCCGCCAGGCCGCCGCGCCTCCCGCTTGAAATCGCAGGGAAATATCCAGCATTTTCCCGGCACTCTTTGCGATTATTTCACACATTGTCGGCACCTTAAGCCTCGTCGGGCGCCGGTTCCGCTGCGTATCGCTTATGCCGGCTAGTCAACGTCCCGGAGTTGAGTATGGCGTACACAATGCGTAACCGCGCTTTCGCGCGCTTTGGATTCCTTTCCCTCGGCCTGGGGCTGATCATGTGGCCCGTGCTGGCGCTGGCCGCGCCCGAGGCGGTCGCGGTCAATGTCGACCAGGCCAAGCTCGTCAAGCTGCCCGGCAAGGTCGCCACCATCGTGGTCGGCAACCCCCTGATCGCCGATGTGAGCCTGCAGCCTGGCGGCATCGTCGTCGTCACCGGCAAGGGCTACGGCGCCACCAATTTCATCGCCCTCGACCGCGCCGGCGAGGTGCTGGTGGACCGCCTGATCCAGGTCGAAGGCCCGTCCGATCAGCTCGTCACCGTCTATCGCGGCGTGGAGCGGGAATCCTACAGCTGCATGCCGGTCTGCCAGCGCCGCATCACCCTCGGCGACGGCGGCGAATACTTCAAGGCGACGATGGACCAGGCCGGCTCGCTCAGCGGTACGGCGGCCACGGCGGCCAAGCCGCAGTAGCGCATCTTCAGCCGTTCCCGCCTTCAAGCGCGCCGCCCGCAGGTGGTCGCGCGCCGGCGCGGGTAAACGCTTCGTTAACGGCAGGGCCCGACCGGGCCTACGCCGTGCAAGATTTCTACAATCAGTTTCCGCTAAATCCTTGGTACTGACCGTCGCCCTGGGATTGTCCGATGTCGCCGACCCCCGCTTCAACCGTCACGTTTCGCTCGCTGCTGCGCCGCTTCCGCGGCAACCGTCGCGGCTCTGCCGTTGTGGAGTTTGCCCTGCTCGCGCCGATGTTCTTTGCGCTGCTGTTCGCTATCGTCGAGACCGCCCTGATGTTTCTCGCTACCCAGGTGCTGGAGACCGTCACGCAAGATGCCGCGCGCTTGGTGTTCACCGGGCGCATGCAGACCCAGCAACTGACGAACAGCCAGCTGCAGGCCTGCCCACTGCAGCCGGGCAACCAACAGGGTCAGTTCAAGTGCTTGCTCACTAGCTTGATCCCAGCACTGTTCGACCCGAACCAAATCTACGTGGATGTGCAGAGGTACAACGCGTTCGCTGCCATCACGATCAACAGCCAGATCAACGGCGGCGCCTTCGTCAACAACATGCAGTACAACCCCGGAGGCCCCGGTGACATCGTGGTGGTCAGAGTTTTCTACCAGTGGCCGCTGTTCGTGACGGGGCTCGGCTACAACATCACCAACCTGTCGGGCAATAAGCGCCTGCTGGTGGCGACCGTGGCGTTCCAGAACGAACCGTACTAGCGTCGGGAGCCCAGCGATGGAATTGATGTCTCGTTTTCTGATGCAGCCGAGCCGTACCGCGAGCAACTTCCTGAAGGACTGCAGCGGCATCGGAGCGATCGAGTTCGCTTTCATTGCGCCTTTGATGCTCGTGATGTTTTTCGGTACGGTCGAGTTCGCGCAAGGCGTCGGCACCAACCGCAAGGTCACCATCATGGCCCGGACGCTGTCCGACCTGACGTCGCAGAACACTTCGGTCACGCAGGCCCAGCTCGACAATTTTTTCGCTGCAGCGACAGCGGTCATGACGCCCTATTCGGCAGCGCCCGTGCGATCCACGATCTCGGAACTCTATATCGATCCCAACACGCAAACGGCGCATGTGCAGTGGAGCGTCGGATCGGCGCCGCGCGGGCAGGGCTCGACGGTTGTCATTCCGCCGCAATTGATCGCGAGAGACGCGCAAAACAACGTCGTTGCAAACCAATATCTGATCTATAGTGAAGTCACCTATCAATACGTGCCGACGATCGGGTATGTGATGGCTCCGAGCGGCGTAAATCTGAGAGACGTGGCCTATACCCGCCCGCGCCAATCGACCTGTGTGATGTACAACACCCAGGCCTGCACCACTCTTTGACGCAAGCGCCGGTGCCCCTGTGCATCGCATCTAAAAAAATGCCGCGTTCAGCGCGCTAACAGCCCGTCGATTTTTCGGCGGGATTTTGCTTGTGACGAGGTGTTGAGGCGGCCGGCGACGAACTCCTTCGGCAGTCGTCGTCAACAGTCGGGATTCAGTCTGCTCGCGGTGTGACCGAGGTGACCAGCTCGTGAGGTCCAAGTGCGGCTTTCACTTGTGCGGCTCCGATCCCTCGGGAGCGAGTGATTGCTGTAGCTTGATCAATTCCGAGGATTTTACAAAAATTCGCCAGCGTCCGGTTTACGAAGCTTTGACTCTCCTAGCGTCTTTGAAAACCGAGGCGGCACCGACCTGATTTTTCATCGGTCGAATTTACGGCCCATTCAGCCACCCTGCGCCAAAATGGCGGCAGACGTCCAAATCGAATTGGTGGTCCGCCATGATTCATGCATCCATTTCCCGTTGTATCGCCCGGGCCGCAAGCCGGTTCGTCCGCGCGAAGGACGGCAATATTGCGGTGACCTTTGCGGTCGCGTCGGTGCCTCTGTTCTGCTTCATTGGTGCGGCGATCGACTACAGCCGTGCCGCCACCGCGCGCACCGCCATGCAGGCGGCGCTCGATTCCACTGTGCTGATGGTTGCGAAGGACCTTACAGCGGGTGTGGTGCAACCGTCCAACGTCAATACCGCAGCCAACAATTACTTCCAGGGTCTGTTCGCGAGCTACACCACTGCCAGTCAGAGGGACGCCTACGTCGATTCCGTCACGGCTACCTACACGCCGTCCAACGGCAACACACCCGCGACCATTGCGGCTAGCGCGAATGGGCACATCGATACCGAGTTTATGAGGTTGGCGGCGTTCCCGACCATGCGGTTCTCCACGTCGTCCACCTCCACCTGGGGCAACGTGAAGATGCGGGTGGCGCTGGTCCTCGACAACACGGGCTCGATGGCGCAGAACAACAAGATCGGCGCGCTGAGAACGGCCGTGGCCGGAACCGGCGGTTTGATCGACCAACTGAGTGTGCTGTCGCATAATCCTGGCGACGTGTTGATCTCCATCATTCCGTTCGCCAAGGTCGTCAATCCTCCCGCCGGCCTCAGCCAAAGCAACATCGACTGGACCGACTGGCTGAATCCGCCTACCCAGCAGCCCAACAACCACGCTTATCAGGCAACGCTTCCTCCTGAGTGGCACGCCGTGGGGCCGGGCGCCAAGTGCCCGTTCACGACAGGCAGCGGCGGCTTTGTTTGCACCACAAGTCCCGTGACCGGGAGTTCGGCCACCAGCACGGTCCCGTCCACGGGGGCGTATGCCGGTTACATCTGCCCGGGCGTAGATGCCAACTCGCACACCTTTTACAATGGTTGCTGGACCAGCGAGCCCACTGGGACGAGCGAGATCTTCTGCTCGGGATCGTCGTCCTGCGTTTGTCCGAAGACCGGCTCAGGTGCCACGGTCGCCGGTTGCAGTTGCTCCGGCAGCGGTGCCAGCAAGTCCTGCACCGGAAACACCTATGTCCACAACTGGACTCAGCCCGGCCTGAGCCCACTCCCGAAGGTCGGCTATGCGAACCGTCGCTGGACTGCCGCCAGTCCGAACCCGACGGTCGACAACAACTACACCGGCGTCTCGACCAATCCCACCAGCACCTGGACGGGCTGCGTCACGGACCGTACGCAATCGAACGACACGACGGGGGTGCAGCCCTCGGGGAACCCCACGACACAGTTCCCCGCCAATCAGTGGGGCTCCGGCTCGGGCAAGGGCTATTGCGATTCCAGCTCCAACCCGCAGTTGCAACACATAATTCCCTTGAGCGAAAGCTGGACAACGCTCAGGAATGCAACCAATGCGATGCAGCCGACCGGCAGCACCAACCAGGCAATCGGTCTGGCGTGGGGTTGGCAGTCGCTGATCCCGGGCGGAGTGCTGAATGCGCCGAGCGAGGACGCGAACACGACCTATAACAGGGTGATCATCCTGCTGTCCGACGGCCTCGTCCTGGTCACCGCCGCGGCCGTGGCGGCCGCCGCGCACGCCCTGGGCCTGGCGTGGGCAACCGCCTTCGTGCTGGGCGCGGTGGTCGCTCCGACCGACGCGACGGCGGTCGCAGCGATCGGCGAGGGGCTGCCCCGTCGCTTGCTCACGACGCTGCGGGCGGAGAGCCTGATCAACGACGGCACCGCACTCGCCCTCTTCGGCGTCGCGATCGTGGTCGCGGTCGGAGGCCGGCAGTTCAGCGCCGGCGGCGCGGTGCTCGCTTTCGTGGTCACCTACGTGGGTGGCGCCGTCGCCGGGGCCGCCACCGCCTACGTCGCCATCCTGCTCCGCCGGCTCTTCGGCGACCCGCTCCTGCAGAACGGGGTCAGCCTGCTGACGCCGCTGCTGGCCTACCTCGCGGCGTACGCGGTACACGGCAGCGGCGTGATCTCGGTCGTCGTGTGCGGTCTCATCCTCGCCCACCTGGGTCCCCTGCGGATCCCGGCCGGCACCCGCGTGCAGGCGCAGAACTTCTGGTCGTTGGCGTCCTTCCTGATCAACGGGGCGCTGTTCGTCCTGGTCGGGCTGCAGGTCCCGCATGCCGTCACCGCGCTGCTCGACCAAGGGGTGTTCAGGCTCCCCGAGGCCGCCATGTTCTCGGTCGTCACGATCCTGGTCGTGATCGGTGTCCGCATCGCGTGGGGGTTCACCGTCGCGTACCTGATCCGGATCCTGGACCGCCGACCGCAGCAGCGGCTGCGCCGCGTGGGCGCCCGTGCCCGGTTCGTCACGTCGTGGGCAGGGATCCGCGGCGCCGTCTCGCTGGCGGCCGCGCTGGCCATTCCCGTCACCGTCGTGTCCACGGGAGCGCCCTTCGCGGCGCGCCCACTCATCGTCGTCGTCACCGCTGCCGTCATCCTCGCCACCGTGATCGGGCAGGGGCTCACGTTGCCCGCCGTGATCCGCTGGGCCCGGCTGCCGCCCGACACGCGCGAGCACGACGAGGACGTGCTGGCCCGCCGGACCGTGTCGCAGGCCGCGCTGGACGCGCTGCCCACGGAGGCCGATCGCCTCGGCGTCCCTGACGCCGTCCGCGAGGCGCTTGCCGCCGAGTTCCACGCCTATCTGCAGGATCTCGACGTCGAGGAGCTCGTGGACAGCGACGAGCACCATGCCCGACAGACCGAGATGCAGCTTCGCCTGGCGCTGCTCGCCGACAAGCGGCGGGCGTTGGTCGACCTGCGGGACGCGGGCCGGATCGACGACATCGTGCTGCTCCGCGTCCAGAGCATCCTCGATGCCGAAGAGGTGCGGCTGACCACGTGGCGGCAGTTCCTGCAGCCCCTGGAGACCGACATCACGCCGGCGGAGGCCGAAACCTCGATGGTCGCCGATGACAGCGGGCTGCCCCGCTAGGAGGCGATCCGCGGGTCGACATGGATCTTCGGGCCCGCGCCGGCGCCCGGCGGCCGTCGCCCGGCCAGGACTGGGCCGACGTCGTCCAGGCCCACCGTGGCGGCCACCACGGGGCGCGGGTCGACGTCACCTCGGGCGAACGACGCGATGGTGGCGTCGAGGGCCGGCGACGCGGACAGGACGCCGACCGCCGTGACGTCCTTGAGGACGAGATCCCGGGTGTCGATGCGGCTGGAGCTGCCGGACAGCCCGACGCAGACCACCCGGCCGGCCGGCTCGACGAGGTCGAGCGCGAGAGCGGGCAGGTGGGCGGCGTTCGAGGCGTCGACCACGGCGTCGAACGGCAGCCCGGGGAGCTGGCCTTCGGCCCACACGTGCTCGAACGCGAGGCTGCGGGCGAAGTCGAGGCTGGCGGGCGTCCGGCCCAGCAGGTGCACCTCGGCGCCGACGGCCTGGGCGAACATCGCCACGAGCAGCCCGATCGTGCCCGGCCCGAGGACGAGGAGCCGGTCGTGCGGCCCCACCCGCGCGGCCTGCACAGCCCGGAGCGCGTTCCCGGCGGGCTCGACGAGCGCGCCGAGGACCGGGTCGACGATGCCGGGCAGGACGTGCAGTGACGAGACGGGGACGGCCAGCCGCTCGGCGAGGGCACCGTCGCGTCCGCCGCGGATGCCGACCTCCTGCCGGTTCGCGCACGTGTGCTGGTGCCCGCGCCCGCAGCGGCGACAGGTCCCGTCGCCGAGCATGGTGTCGCCCATCACGCGGCGGCCGACCCAGGGCTCGTCGGCGGCGGAGCCGACGGCGCTGACGGTGCCGCACCACTCGTGGCCGAGCCGGACGGGGTAGGCAGCGTACCCCTGGTGGAGGTAGGCCATCTCGCCGGTGAAGAACTCGACGTCCGTGCCGCACACGCCGACACGCTCGACGTCGACCACGGCCTCGCCCGGCGCCGGCTGCGGCGCGGCCACCTCGCGGACCTCGTACCGGCGCGGACCGGTCAGCACGAACGCGCGCATGCTCTCCATGGCTCCAGACTGCGCCACGCCGCCGAGGACGGGGCGACGGAATAGCACGCATGCCGGGCCGGTTGGGCCTTCATGCAAATGCATGGACTTACCCACAGGACCTGGTCGCAGGAGGAGGCAGCGGTGCAGTTCGGGGTGTTCTCGGTCAGCGACGTCACGCGGGACCCGGTGTCCGGCGAGACTCCGACCGAGGCGGAGCGGATCGACGCGCTCGTGCAGATCGCCCGGAAGACCGAGGAGGTGGGGCTGGACGTCTTCGCCATCGGCGAGCACCACAACCCGCCGTTCGTCTCGTCGGCGCCGACGACGCTGCTCGCCTTCATCGCGGCAACCACGAGCCGGCTGATCCTGTCCACGGCGACGACGCTGATCACGACCAACGACCCGGTCCGCATCGCCGAGGAGTACGCGATGCTGCAGCACCTGGCGAAGGGTCGGATGGACCTCATGCTCGGTCGCGGCAACACCGCTCCGGTGTATCCGTGGTTCGGCCAGGACATTCGTTCGGGCCTGCCGCTCGCGCTGGAGAACTACAACCTGCTGCACCGGCTGTGGCGCGAGGACGTGGTCGACTGGCAAGGCAAGTTCCGCACTCCGCTGCAGGGCTTCACGTCGGTTCCGCGGCCGTTGGACGACGTCCCGCCGTTCGTCTGGCACGGCTCGATCCGGAGCCCGGAGATCGCCGAGCAGGCCGCGTTCTACGGCGACGGCTTCTTCGCCAACCACATCTTCTGGCCGAAGGAGCACTACCTGCGGCTGATCCGCTTCTACCGGCAGCGCTATGCGCACTACAGGCACGGCGCCGAGAAGCAGGCCGTCGTCGGCCTCGGCGGCCAGGCGTACATCGCCCGCCGCTCGCAGGACGCCGTCCGCGAGTTCCGCCCCTACTTCGACGAGGCGCCCGTCTACGGTCACGGCCCGTCGCTGGAGGACTTCGCGGACATGACCCCGTTGTCCGTGGGCAGCCCGCAGGAGGTCATCGACAAGACCCTGACCTTCCGCGAGCACTTCGGGGACTACCAGCGTCAGCTGTTCCTCGTGGATCACGCGGGCCTGCCGCTGACCACGGTCCTGAAGCAACTCGACCTGCTCGGCGAGGAGGTCGTGCCCACGCTCCGCAAGGAGCTGGCCGCCCGCCGCGACCCGGAGGTGCCCGACGCACCGACCCACGCCCGCCTGGTCACGGCGAAGTACGGGGACCAGCCGCCGCGTCAGCCGCGTCCCAACGCGAACCGGGGAGACAACGTCACGGGAGCATCGCCCTACCAGGACACCGACCCGGCCCTGCAGGCCAGCTACCCGAGCCCGTGATGACCGGACGGACCCAGCTCGCCAACGACGCGTGGGAGGCGCTGCTGTCGGCACATGCCCGGCTGATGAAGCAGTTCGCCGCCGAGGACGTCTGGGGCGACCTGTCCATCCGCGAGTACGACGTGCTCTACACCTTGTCCACCTGCCCCGAACCTGTCCGCATGGGAGAGCTGCACCGGCACGTCCTGCTGAGCCAGCCGGCTCTGTCGCGGTTGGTGGACCGGCTGGCCGACCGCGGCCTGGTCGAGCGATGCCCGGACCCGGCGGATCGCCGTGGCGTCCGGCTGGTCCTGACCGCGGCGGGCCGGGACACCCAATCAGAGATCGGACGCCGACACGCCGTCTCCGTCGCTCGCGCGATGACGGAGACGCTGACCCGGGACGAGCTTCGAACGCTCGCCACGATCGGCTGGAAGCTCGCCGATCCCGACCGTCGTACCCGGGGCACGACAAGGAACGACGCCGAGGAGTTCGCACGCACATGACCAGCACCAAGAAGCGGTTCACGCTCGTGGTCGTGACGGCCGGGACCGGCGACCCTTCCGCCACCCGGATGCTCGCCGACCGGGTCGCCCAGCGCACCGGCGAGCTGGTGCGGCGCCGCGGCAACGACCTGGTCGTCCGGGTTCTCGACCTGCGCGAGCTCGGCACCGAGATCACCGCCGCGATGGTCTCCCGGCTGGTCGGCCCGAAGCTGCAGCAGGCCATCGCGGCTCTGGCCGAGGCGGACGGGGTCGTCGCCAGCACCCCGGTCTACAAGGCGGGGGCCAGCGGATTGTTCACCTCGTTCTTCCAGGTCCTCGACAACGACCTGCTCATCGCCAAGCCCGTCGTGCTCGCGGCAACGGCTGGAACGGCCCGACACGCCCTCGTGGTCGACGAGCAGATGCGGTCGCTGTTCGCCTACCTGCGGACCACCGTCGTGCCGACCTCGCTCTTCGCGGCGCCGGAGGACTGGAACGACCCCGCACTCGCCGAGCGCATCGAGCGGGCGGCGCTGGAGCTCACCCTGCTGTTGGAGAGCGGGTTCGCGGAGCAGGTCAGAGACGAGGCGTGGCGGAGCTATCGACACGAGTTCGGCAGCGCCGGCGGCACAGAGACCGAGATCGACCTGGACTCCGACCTCATGCGCCTGGCGACGGGCGGATCCGCGGGCTGAGGCGTCAGTCGCCCGAGCCGCCGATCCGCCGCGCCACGTTCGGCCGCTGCGAAGGGCCGGGAGCGCCGGATGCGATCCAGCGGCCCTCGGGCGCCGGATCGAGGACGCCCTCCTCAAGCCAGGCGTAGCGGTCCTTGAGGACGCCCCGGGCCAGCCGCGCGTCGGCGGCGTCAGTGTTCGTCCACAACGCCTCGAAGAGCCGCTCGACCCGCAGCCGGGACTGCCGGCAGAACACATCCGCCAGCTCGTAGGCCTCCGCGCCGTTCCTGCCGTCGGCGCGGAGCATCTCGGCCCGCACCACCGCGGCCGACATCGCGAACAACTCGGCGCCGATGTCCACCACGCGCGCCAGGAAGCCCTGCTGGAACTCGAGCCGCGCCTGCCACCTCGCCATGCCGTAGAAGGTCGAGCGGGCGAGCTTGCGCGAGGACCGCTCGACGTACCGCAGGTGCTTCGCGAGCCGGCCGAACTCGCGGTAGGAGGTCGGGACGCGGCCGGGGCCGGCCACGAGCTGCGGCAGCCACCGGCCGTAGAACCCGCCTGCACGGGCCGCGGCGCGAGCCTTGCCTCGGGTGTCCACCGTCGGGTCGATGATGTCGCCCGCGACGGCGAGGTGGGCGTCCACCGCTTCCCGCGCGATGAGCAAGTGCATGATCTCGGTGGAACCCTCGAAGATCCGGTTGATCCGAAGGTCCCGCAAGATCTGCTCGGCGGGGATCGGACGCTCGCCCCGGGCGCGCAGCGACTCCGCCGTCTCGTACCCGCGACCACCGCGGATCTGTACGAACTCGTCGGCCACCTGCCATGCCATCTCGCTGCACCACAGCTTCGCGAGAGCCGCCTCGATCCGGATGTCGTTGCGACCCTCGTCGGCCATGTGCGCGGAGAGGTCGAGCACGGCCTCCAGGCCGAATGTCGTGGCCGCGATGAACGAGAGCTTCTCCTGGACGGCGGCGTGCTCGCCGATCGGACGGCCGCCCTGGATCCGCTCCCGGCTCCACTGCCGCGACACCGTCAACGCGTACTTGGCGGAGGCGGCGCACATCGCCGGCAGGGACAGCCGGCCCGTGTTCAACGTCCGCAGCGCGATCTTGAAGCCGTTGCCGACGCCTCCGACGATGTTCTCCGCGGGGACGCGCACCTGGTGGAAGCGGGTCACCCCGTTCTCGATGCCGCGCAGGCCCATGAACGTGTTGCGGTTCTCGACGGTGATGCCCGGCGAGTCCGCCTCCACGATGAACGCCGTGATGCCGCCGCGCTGCCCGTCGCTCGACGGAACCCGCCCCATCACGACCAGGAGCTCGGCGACCACGCCGTTCGTCGTCCAGAGCTTGACGCCGTTCAGCTCGTAGGCGCTGCCGTCGTCCACGGGGACGGCCGTCATCGCCAGGCGTGCAGGGTCCGAGCCGACGTCCGGTTCCGTGAGCAGGAAGGCGCTGATCGCTCCGCGGGCGCACCGCGGCAGGTAGCGCTGCTTCTGCGCCTCCGTCCCGGCCAGCTTCAAGGGTTCCGGGACGCCGATGGACTGGTGCGCGCTGAGCATCGTGCCGATGCTCGAGTGCGCCGTGCCCGCCATCTCCAATGCCCGGTTGTAGTAGACGTGCGACAAGCCGAGGCCGCCGTACTCGCGCGGGATCTTGATGCCGAACGCGCCGATCTCTGCCAGACCCTTGACCACCTCGTCCGGGATGCGCGCCTCGCGCTCGATCAGCGCGCCGTCCACCTCGCGCTCGCAGAAGGCACGCAGCTCGGTCAGGAACTTCTCGCCGAGCTCCACGTCGTCCGGGGACGAGGTCGGGTGCGGGTGGATGAGGTCGAGCCGGAACCTGCCCAGGTAGAGCTCCTTGGCGAACGACGGCTTGCGCCACTCGGCCTCTCGCGACGACTCCGCGAGCGCCCTGAGGTCGGCCTCCCGCTCCGGCACCGGAACACCGGACGGTCCGCCGGCCACCGCGGCACCCTGGGCCGCCGTGATCGGCCCACTCCTGCTGGAGGTCTCGGTCACGTCGGTCTCCCGTCCTCGACTCCTCGTCGATCCGCTCCGAAGCTACCGCAAAAGTTACTCGTTGGTAACCGCTGGCGCTCGAGCTCGCTCTCGCCTGCTGGTTCTCCCGGGCACGAGCGACCCGGACGGATCCCTGAGGTTCCGCTCCCATCGTTCAGGGGCGGGCCGGGGTGTGCCCCGATACCCCACACGCCCCCGTCGACCGCAGTCTGGAGGAGTTCCGTTCACGACAAGCGACGACGAAGAAAGGACGATCATGGACAAGGTGCACGACTGGTTCCGCCGCGAGGGACTCGTCCGGCGTCGGGAGGACCGCGTGCTCGCGGGGGTGGTCGCCGGCCTGGGCCGGCGGATCGGCATCGACCCGTGGCCCGCGCGCCTGCTGTTCCTGCTGCTGGTGCTCGCGCTCCACGGCAGCCTGATCCTCGTCTACGTGATCCTCTGGATCCTGATGCCCCTCGAGGAGTCGGCCACGGAGCGGCCGCCCTCCGGATCGGCGCCGACGTTTCCGGCGTGACGCGCGAGGCGCGGGACGGCCGTAGGTCGTCGGTAGGCCTATCTCAGCCCTTGACGCCTCCTGCGGCCAGTCCCCCGACGTAGTACCGGGAGCCAGACGCGCATCGGGCCGACGCCGCGATTCGCCCAGCTGAAATACGGGACCGCCGTGATCTCGACGGTGATCTCGGCGGTCATCTCGGCCCGCCGGCCCGAGCCCGACGCGGCGGTGTAGGGCCAGCCGCCGGGGGCGTGCCGACGGGTCCGGCCGCGCGCGGTGACGACTGTGACGCCGCCGAGCAGATCGGGTCGGTGCTCGGCGGACGCCGGGGCGTTCGGGTCGACGGACAGGTCGTCGACGAGGACGCCGTCGGCCTGGTCGACCTGCTCGACGGCGAACACCAGCGGTCCGCGCTCGATCGCGACGCAGCCGCGGACGGCGTCGACGCGGTCGTCGGCCTCGACGAATCGCACGGCCAGCGGCAGCGAGAGCTCGACGACGTCCCCGGCAGCCCACGAACGGCGGACCGGAACGTATGCGCCGGGGGGCGCCAGCCGTTCCACTGCCTCCTCGTCGCCGCGGGGATCGAGCCGCAGCGTCGCGCCCTCGGCCCACGCCGGCACCCGCAGCGACAGCGTCCACTCCTGCTCGGGTGCCTGGTCGATCCGGACGCGGACGAGCCCGTCCCAGGGGTAGTCGGTCACCACCGCGAGCCCAACCTCACCGCCCTCCACGGCGGCCGCCACCGTGCTCGGCGCGTACTGATGCACCTGCACCCCCTCGCCGTCCGTGGTCGCGAGGTAGCCGGGGAGGCTCGCGAGGGTGCGCATGATGTTGGGCGGGCAGCAGGCGACGTCGAACCACGGACGCCGGCCGTGCGCGGCGCTGCGGCTCTCGTCGGGATGCGTGCCCGAGCGGAGCTGCAGAGGGTTGACGTAGAAGAACGACTGCCCGTCGAGGGAGACACCGCCGAGGAAGCCGTTGAAGAGCTTCCGCTCGATGGCGTCGGCGTACGCCGGATCGCCGGTCGCCAGCAGCATCCGCCAGGCCCAGTACATGCCGCCGATCGCGGCGCAGGATTCGGCGTAGGCCCGGTCGGGCGGCAGCTCGTAGGCGTCGCCGAACGCTTCTCCGTCCCAGCGCGACCCGAGGCCGCCGGTGAGATAGGTCTTCGTCGCCTCCATGGCGGCGAACTGCCGTTCGAGGGCGGCCAGCAGCTCGGCGTCCCCCCGCTCGATCGCGACGTCGGCGGCTCCGGCGCCCAGGTAGACCGCCCGGACCGCGTGGCCCTCGACCGTGGTCTGCTCCCGCACGGGCACCCGGTCGGAGAAATACGTGGGCTCCCTGCCGTCCTTCGCCATCAGCCCGTGGCCCCGGGCGGCGACGAAGCGGCGGGCGAGCTCGAGGTAGTCCACGTTCCCGGTCTCCCGGTAGAGCTCGACGAGGCCCATCTCGACCTCGGGATGGCCGTCCACGTCGAGACGCTGGTCGTCCCGTGCGTCGTCGCCGAACGTGCGCACCAGATGGTCGGCCAGGCGGACGGCGACGTCGAGCAGCCCGCGCTCCCCGGTGCACCGCACCTGCGCCACCGCGGCCTGGAAGAGGTGGCCGGCGCAGTAATGCTCGTGGCTCCACGGCAGGTCCCGGTACCGCTCACCGTGCTGCCTGACCTGCACCACCGAATCGAGGTAGCCGTCCGGCTGCTGGGCCGCCGCCACCAGCGCCGTGACCTCCCGCTGGGCGTCCAGCAGGGCCTGGAACGGGCGCCGGGTGTACTCCCAGGCGGCGGCCTCGAGCCATTTGTAGACGTCGGAGTCCATGAAGACCGGCCCCCGCACGTCCTCCGCGAGCACACCGGCCGCGATCCGCAGGTTGTCGAGGTTTCCCGCGGACTCCAGGCGCTCGCGCCCGAACGGGACGGCCACGTCGCCGTTGACCTGCCGGCGCGCTGCCCACAACCCCCCGCTGATCGTGACCCCACCGAGGGGCACCGGT
>Ga0081540_1001725_pt1 | contig 18460 bp, 14 predicted proteins | sample TabmetS2T1R1_FD_71024 | JGI IMG/M metagenome (GOLD analysis project Ga0081540, IMG submission 71024) | Tabebuia heterophylla rhizosphere microbial communities from the University of Puerto Rico - S2T1R1 | ecosystem: Host-associated > Plants > Roots > Rhizosphere ... | reverse complement strand
GCTCATCATCCATGGCGACCAGGCCGAACAGATCCTGCACGACAAACAGGCCGACCTGATCGCCGTCGGCCGCGAAATCCTCAACAATCCGAACTGGCCGATGGATGCCGCGCTCAAGCTCGGCGTCGAGGGCCCGTTCCGCAACGTTCCGCCGCAATTCGGCTACTGGCTGGGCACCCGCGCCAAGCGCGGTTTTGGCACCCAGCCATCCACCTGGCAGAACGGGCTGCAGGAAGACGCCGGCTAAGCGCTTTCGACCGCAGCAGATTTCCGGTTCGCGTCAAACCCGTCAAAACAAAGCCCAAAGCGCGGAAATTGCCAATAATGGGCCGGGCCGCGTGCCTTGATCCGACCAAAAAGCCATTGTGTGTTGGGCATTGCCGGGTGAAGGGCGCCGATCCACGGGGGTGATGGGCGTCCGTAAAATTGCATGGGGGACGCTTGACGATGCGCAGGAATTTGGCCTTTCTCCTCGGCACCGTAACCGGCGCATGTCTGGCCGTTCTTGTCACCGGGCCGCAAGGCGAACATCTGGTTGCGGCGGCTGCGGCCGCGGCCCGTCCCGACGCCTACACGCAGCTCAATCTGTTCGGCAACGTGTTCGAGCGGATCAAGATCAGCTACATCGAGAAGCCCGACGATACGCGCCTGATGGAAGGCGCCATCAACGGCATGCTCTCCTCGCTCGATCCTCATTCGCGTTACATGAACGAGAAGGGCTGGAACGAGATGCAGGAGACCACCCATGGCGAGTTCGGCGGGCTCGGCATCGAGGTCACGATGGAAGACGGCCTCGTCAAGGTGGTGACGCCGATCGATGATACGCCCGCGGCCAAGTCAGGCATCCTCTCGGGCGACGTGATCACCCAGATCGACGACGAGGCCGTGTCCGGCATGACGCTTGAGCAGGCGGTCAGCCGGATGAAGGGGCCTGTCAACAGCAAGATCAGGCTGAAGGTCAGCCGCAAGGGTTCGGCTGCGCCGGTCGATATCGCGATCTCGCGTGAAATCATCCGGGTGCGCCCGGTTCGCTACCACACCGATGGTGGCGATATCGGCTATATTAGGGTCACCCGCTTCAACGAGCAGACCACCGAGGGTCTGAAGAAGGCGATCACCGCCATCTCCAGGGAAATCCCGCAGGACAAGCTTGCGGGCTATGTCGTCGACCTCCGCAACAATCCCGGCGGACTGCTCGATCAGGCAGTGTCGGTGTCGAGCGCCTTCATGACGCGCGGCGAGGTGGTCTCGACCCGCGGCCGGACCTCGGAGGAAACCCAGCGCTTCACCGCGCGCGGCGGCGACATCACCCGGGGCAAGCCGCTGGTGGTGCTGATCAACGGCGGATCGGCTTCTGCTTCCGAGATCGTGGCCGGCGCGCTGCGCGACCACAAGCGCGCCACCCTGATCGGGACCCGCACGTTCGGCAAAGGCTCGGTGCAGACCATCATCCCGCTCGGCCCCGGCAACGGCGCGCTGGCGCTGACGACGGCGCGTTACTACACGCCGTCGGGCCGCTCGATCCAGGCGCAAGGCATCGCGCCTGATGTCGAGGTGTTGCAGGACGTGCCGGACGAACTGAAGTCTCGCCCCGAACTGAAGGGCGAAGCTTCGATGCGCGGGCATCTTGCGGCTGATGGCGCCGAGCAGGGCGGCTCGCAGTCCTATGTGCCGTCGAACGAGAAGGACGACAAGGCGCTGAACGCGGCGTTCAACCTGCTGCGCGGGGTGACCGTGAATGCGAATGCGCCGGCCGCGAAGCGGGCGGTTCCGAACTGACGGCTGGCTCTGCGGGACGAGTCTCGCCCCTCACGGTGGAGAGGAACGCGAAGCGCGTCTCAAACGATTAAGGCGCCTCTGCGGCCTGTATCCTTCGAGAAATCCCGCCGGCGAGCATCCCCTTCGCGTGGCCTCCAGCGGCACGCCCGTCTCTCAAACCCAAAATCTCGAAAACAACCCCATGCAAAGTAGGATGGGTGTCTTTTTTGAAACTCCGTCTGCAGCCGGTGCGTAGCTGGCGCGCGAGATCTTCCTCCGGGCCGGTTCCCGCTTCTTGCGCGTTCAAACGGAGTAGTCATGTCGAGAAAATGGACCATGCTGACCCTGGTGGTGTCCCTTTGTTCGAGCGGAACCTTGCAGGCCAATCCGCTCGATTCACCCGACACCGTTTATATTGATGGGCTGCCGTGCAGCAGCGCGTGCCAGTCCTATATGGCCTGGTCTCATCGATCGCTGTCTGCTCGCCCCCGCGAGGAACCGCACGCGAACGTCGCGGTGCCGATCGAGCCGGAGGTAGAAAGAATAGAACGGGGGACCCGCCCTCATGTGGCAAGGCATCCCGCGCTAGTTTCTCGCTCGGCGTCGCATGGCGTCATGGCGCCGAACAGCAAGCCGTCGAATGTGAAAAAGGCCGCCGCCTCCAATCCCGCCCATCAAGCAACAGGTCAGGAAATTCCGAAGGCCACGGCGACACGTACGCGAGAAAAGGCCCTCGCCGTAGGTCAGGCGCCGGGGCTCAAGCCGGAAAGCTCCGACAGGCCGGAGCCTGTTCAGGGCGCCGCGATCGCCGCGCCGCAGCCCGCGCAGGAGGCCAAGCCCGAGGTTAAGTCTGAAGTCGTCCTGCCGCCGCCTGCCACGCTCGAGATCGCCACGCCGCCCGCGACATCCAAGGTCGCTGCGTTGCCTGCCGCGGCTGACGGTTCTCTTGCGCCGGCGCCCCGCACCATACAGCAGCAGGTTGTCGAGGCGACCGGAATGGCGGATCTCGTCACCGCAATCGGGACAGGGCGGCAAGAGGCCGGCAAATCAAACAATCCGGCTACGGAGCCTGGTCAGGCCAACGATACCGATCGCACCGCGTCGCCTGCCGAGGCGGACAATCGCGTCGCGCTTCTGCTGGCGCGTCCCGAAATCAACTCGCTGTCCGACCTGAACAACAAGAATGTTGCGATCGAGGAGAGGCAATCCGAATTGAGCGGAATGATCAGCGCCGCGCTGATGGCTGAAGGAGCCGCCGAAGTCCAGTTCAGCGAAGGCCAGGCGCGGTCGATCGACCGGCTCGTCAGCGGCGAAGTCGCCGCCGCCGTACTGACGCTGGCTTCGCCCGAGGCAGCAGATGGGTTTCCCGATATCGCCGGCTACAAGATTTTTCGGATTCCGCTGAAGGGGCGACTCTAGCCGTTGCCCGGATCAGCGACTTGTCCGCCGTACCTTAAGGCACGCGGGCGGAAGCTATCCGGGCTCTGTCCCCGCATATCGTATGCCGCGCTGGTGGAGCAGCACGAACGTTTTTCATGAAAGATGGTGTAAGACGGATTTGGGGGCCGTCATCATTTGCAACGTTGCCGGGCTCAGTGGTGCCAGCGAATACGGAATGCAATTGATGAGCAGACACGTCATCTTGTTCTACTCCACCAAGGACGCCTACGGAGAGTTTTCGAATTTCGCTGCCTTCCCGATCGAAGTTGACGGGCGGACCTGGCCAACTTCGGAGCATTATTTTCAGGCGCAGAAATTTGCCGGCACCGAACATGAGGAGTTGATCCGCACGACGCCGTCGCCGATGACCGTTGCCAAAATCGGACGTGACCGCAAGCGCCCGCTACGCGCGGACTGGGAAGACGTCAAGGACTCCATCATGCGCAAGGCGGTATGGGCGAAGTTCAATCAGCATCCACGACTAGCCGCGATGCTGATCGGGACCGGAGATGCCGAAATAGTGGAGCATACGGAAAACGACGCCTATTGGGGCGACGGCGGCGATGGCAGAGGCCAGAACCGGCTCGGACAAATCCTGATGCAAGTGCGGATGGCGATTTTACGAGAGAGCAAAGACCGCGTTTGACCACGCGAGCGGTTTGGGCTCCAGGCCGCGACGCGACGCCTGGAGATGCAGAAAGAAACAGGTCGACAGGCTTCAGTGTTTGCGGATCTTGAGAATGTCCGCGCCGGCCTCAATGATTTCGATCGACCGCTCGGGCGCGTCCGCGGTGCCGCCGAGGGTGAAGCGATTCATGCCGCGCGCAATCCAGCGGCCGGGCCTGGCTTGCAGGCGGTCGTCCGGTCCCTGCGCATGCTCGCTCAGTTCGCCTCCCGCGCCGAACACGATGGTGTCGCGTCCGCCGCGGGTAGGCGGGAAAGCGAAGGTGTGGGTCGGACGATAAACCAGGACGCCGCCGGGCTCATCCTCTTCGAACGAGTGGGTCCAACTGCCGCTTGGCGGTACTGCGCCCTGATCCATTGCACTCATGACAGCCTCGCTATGGCGTTTCCGCGCGAACCGATAGAGGTTCGCGCGAAGAAAACGCATCATCAGGAATCCAGAGCTTCGGCTCTGATTTAGTCAGAGCCGAAGACGCTCTAGGCCGCGCGCCGAATGCGCGGGGTCTCGGCTTGTGCTTGCTCGCGGAAGGCGGAGATGACGCCGCCCATGTATTCGTAGCCTGTGAGCGAGGGACCCCAGGCCGAGCCGTTCCACCATTTGTGGTACAGCGCGCTGTCGGTGCCGGTCACGAACACGTCGAGGCGGTTCGGGCCCCAGGCGGTGACGCGAGGCCTTGAGGTGCAGACGCCGCCCATGTTCTCGTAGCCTGTGAGCGAGGGACCCCAGGCCGAGCCGTTCCACCATTTGTGGTACAGCGCGCTATCGGTGCCGATCACGAACACGTCGAGCCGGTTCGGGCCCCACGATGCCACCTCGGGATCGCCGACGCAGACGCCGCCCATGCGTTCAAAGCCGGTGAGCGAGGGACCCCAGGCCGAGCCGTCCCACCATTTGTGGTATAGCGCGCCGTCGGTGCCGGTGACGAATATGTCGAGCCGGTTCGGCCCCCAGGCCACCGCGCGTGGCGCCGACATGCAGACGCCGCCGAGCCGTTCGTAGCCGGTGAGCGAGGGTCCCCAGGCCGAGCCGTCCCACCATTTGTGGTACAGCGCCCGGTCGGTGCCGATCACGAACACGTCGAGCCGGTTCGGTCCCCATGCCACCACTTCGGGCTGGCTCATGCAGACGCCGCCCATGCGCTCATAGCCGGTGAGCGAGGGACCCCAGGCCGAGCCGTTCCACCATTTGTGGTACAGCGCGCGGTCGGTGCCGAGCACGAACACGTCGAGCCGGTCCGGCCCCCACGAGATCACGCGCGGATCGCCGACGCAGACACCGCCCATGTTCTCATAGCCGGTGAGGGACGGCCCCCAGGCCGAACCGTTCCACCATTTGTGATAGAGCGCGCTGTCGGTGCCGGTGACGAACACGTCGAGCCGGTTCGGACCCCAGGCGACGGCCTGCGGCACGCTGGTGCACACGCCGCCCATCGCCTCGTAGCCGGTGAGGGAAGGACCCCAGGCCGAGCCGTTCCACCATTTGTGATAGAGCGCGCGGTCGCTGCCGAGCACGAACGCATCGATCCGGTTCGCACCCCACGATACGACCGGCGACGAACTCGCCCGCGCGCTACCGCCGGCGGCGCTGCCGATCGAACTACGCGGACCATCGAGACAGGCCTGCATGCGCGCGACCTGGCCCGCGGTGAACATGAACATCGCGGGATCATCGACATAGTCCATGTAGTTCATGAACATGTCGCCGTTGGGCCCGTTGCTGCAGGAGACGTGCGGGAACGCCGGCTTGCCGGTATTGGCTCCCGCCTGGTTGGGCGTATCAGCCACGTTGTCCGTGCCCGAACAGCCGGTGCCGTCGTCGCCCCAGATGTGGTTGAGATTCAGCCAGTGGCCGATCTCGTGGGTGGCGGTGCGGCCGAGATGGAACGGTGGAGCGGCGGTGCCGACAGTGCCGAATGCGGACTGAAGAATGACCACGCCATCGGTTGCGGGCGGTCCGCCGGGAAATTGTGCGTAGCCGAGCAACCCGCCTCCGAGCTGGCAGACCCAGATGTTGAGATAGCGGTCCGCGGGCCATGCGTTCTCGCCGCCGGTCGCCTGTGACTTGACCGCATCGTTGTCACTGAACGAGGCAACGGTGGTTTGCCGGCGGGTGATCCCGTTGGTGGGAGCTCCGTTCGGATCGATATTGGCAAGGAAGAATTCAACCCTGGAGTCCGCCGTCAGCGGCAGGAACACTGCCGGGGTGCTGTTGACGTCCGGATTGGTGCGCCGGAAGTCGCGATTGAGGACGTCGATCTGGCTGGCGATCTGCGCGTCCGAGATATTTTGCGCGGCGGTGTTCCACACCACGTGCACGACGACAGGGATACGGGTAACCCCCGGCCGCGCCGCGACCAGGCCTTGCTGGAACAGGCGGGCATGGTCTTCGATGTCGTTCCTGGCGCGCGCGTAGGATGGATCCTGTGACAACAGCCGGCGGTGCACGTCCATGGTCGCGCACTTGCGCGCAAGCGGCGTGTTGCCGTCGCCGCTTCCGCCCCCGCCATTGCCGCCAGTGCCACCGCCACCACCACCGCCGCCCATCGTGCCTCCGGGCATGCCGTCGTCGGTGTCCTCGTCGCGAGCCTCCATTCCGCCGCCGGGCATGCCTCCGTCACGCTCGTCATCGTTCGCGTGCAGGACAGCCTCCGGCGCGCTGTCGCCGCTTTCTTCGCTGCCGGGCATCAAATAGAGGGTATCGGCCTCCGTGCGCTCCCCGGGCATTGCATGGGATGCTGCCGGCGTGCAGCCGCAGCCTTCGGCTCCGCTGCCGCTCGCGCGGCGTGATGGTTTCTTGGCTTTGTGGTTCGACATTGCAGACCTCCTGTGAAAGTGACCGATATGGCGCATGAACGGTCGCTGGCTGGCCGCACGGCCATCCAGCTTCTTCCGGGCCTTGTTATCGAAACTTGATTCTGACTCCCGCAAAGGCGGGCATCATCGACGCAAATGAAAACAGGTTGAGTTTGCAGAGGGCTTGTATCTGAAGTCGTATCGCGAGATGGATGAAGCAGCTCACAGTCCGTGGCGATTTCGAATGGCGGGTAGACCGAAATCTTCGACGTTCCGCCTCTTACGCTGGGCGCAATTGGTTCGTGCGCGCCTCGACGGGGCAATCGCTCGGCGGAATTTTCTTGAGAGTTTTCTAAGGAGGTTTAGCGATGGCATCCCCAGCCCTGCAGCCTTCGCAGCGGCAGGCCACGCCCGCGCATCGCAGATGCAGCCCAAAGTTTAGTGCAGTGCAATTCCGCAGCATCAACTATTTGTGTTGGCACGCTATCGTGCACTAGTGGCTGCGGATGTTTGAATTCGAAACCTTCCACGTCATTGCGAGCGGAGCGAAGCAATCCATCTATCCTCGCGCTGAGAAATGGATTGCTTCGCTCGCAATGACGGCAGCAAGAGTAGCAAGAGTAGCCCGGATGAGCGCAGCGACATCCGGGGCGGTGTGAGAGGCGCGATAGGCGATGGCTATTTTGGTGCGTGGAAAAACCGAATGCTCAATCTGTGGCAGAGTGATCGGAGAAGCGGAAGAGGCTGTCCTGTTCCCTCATTTCGTGTTGAACGAGGCTGATCCGCTGTACTGTCTGTCGGACTCCGCGTGTCATATAGCCTGCATTGACAGCGCCCCGTTGGGCAAGTCGATGATCACTGCTTCAGAGCAATGCATCGCGAACACGGGACCAGGAAAGCGCATTTGCGCGGTATGTGGTGAAGACGTGCGGAGTCCAAACGATTACCTGTTGATCGGCTATTTGGCTGACCCAGCAGATGATCCCATTGGCAAATTCAACTACACGCATCTGCACAAGTCTCACATTCGGCATTGGAAGAAAGCCGATGAGTTTTTGACGTTGGCTAGGGCCGCACTGGCCGAAGCAAGATGGCAGGGACCAGCGTTAGCTAAGATCATTCGAGAGGTCGAAGCGGGTACGCAAGCTACATCAGGGGCTGTGTGAGAGTGGTCCCGGATGTCGCTACGCTCATCCGGGCTACAGGTCTGACCTCGACAACTCACGCCTCGGGCTGGGTTGATCCCTTTACTGGTCCATAGAATCCCCGTTGAATGTCAACAAGCGGCGGCTGATTCTCGGAGATGGTTACCAGAATTCGAGCATCGCCTACGCGGAACCACCAAACGTTATCGTCCATTTGCTCGATGTGTAGCCACTCATCAACGACAAGCTCATCGAATATCCCCTGATTCTCAACTTCTATTGTTGTATGTTCATCATGAGCAAGGACGCGCCATCGCTCACCCGGTTTCTTGATTGGCTCCGACTCCATGTCGATTCTCTCAATTATTTCAGGTGTGAGAGTGGTCCCGGATATCGCTTTCGCTCATCCGGGGTACAGGTCCTACGCCGTGCGCGCCTCGTTCTTGCGCTTGCGGGCTCGTCCCACGCGCGATGCTTCGGAACGGCGGCGGTGCTTTGACAGTAGCGGCCTGAGCTCGGCGGCGGGTCTTGGCGCGCTGAACAGGTAGCCCTGCATTTCCGAACAGCCGAGCGTGCGCAGCAATTCGCGCTGCCGTTCGGTCTCGACGCCTTCCGCCGTCGTCGTCATGCGGCGCTCGGCGGCGATGTCGACCACCGCCTGCACGATGGCGGACGATCCGCCGGGCTCGGCGATATCGGTGATGAAGCAGCGGTCGATCTTGATCTTGTCGAACGGGAAGCGCTGCAGATAGCTCAGCGAGGAATAGCCGGTGCCGAAATCGTCCAGCGCGATCCGCACGCCGATGTTGCGAAGGTCGTGCAGGGTCGCCAGCGCCGCCTCGTCATCGCGAATGAGCACCGCCTCCGTGATCTCGAGTTCCAGCCGGCTCGCGGCGAGGCCCGACTTGGCGAGCGCCGCCATGACTTTCAGCGCCAGCGTTCCGCTCCTGAACTGGACCGGCGAGACGTTGACCGCGAGCCTCACATTGTCGGGCCAGGTGGCGGCCTCCATGCAGGCGGTATTGAGCACCCATTCGCCGAGCTGATTGATCAGGCCGGTTTCCTCGGCGAGCGGCACGAAATCGGCGGGCGAAATCATGCCGCGCTCCGGGTGGCGCCAGCGCACCAGCGCCTCGCAGCCGGTGATCGCATCGGTGCGCAGGCTGAGGCAGGGCTGATAATAGACCTCGAAGCCGCCGTCGATGATGGCCTGGCGCAAGTCGATTTCCAGGCTGCGGCGGGCGCGGACCTCGGCTTCCATTTCCGCTTCGAAGAAACGCCAGGTGCGACGGCCGGCGGCCTTGGCTGCATACATCGCCATGTCCGCATTCTTCAGGATCTGGTCGATATCGGCGCCATCCCGCGGCGCCAGCGCGATGCCGACGCTGGCGTCGGTGGTCAGTTGATGACCGAGGCATTCATGGGGCCTGCGGATCGCCTCGAAGATGTGGCTGACGAGCTGCATCACGTCGTCGGTATCCTTGACGGAGGTCTGAAGGACCGCGAATTCGTCGCCGCCGAGCCGGGCGACGAAATTGGCTTTGCCGGCGCAGCCGGCAAGACTGGCCGCCACGGATTTCAGCAACTCGTCGCCGATCATGTGTCCAAGTGAATCGTTGACGCTCTTGAATTCGTCGATGTCGATATAGAGCACCGCCAGTTGCGCCGCTTGGGTGACGTGATCAAGCTCGCGCTTGAGCTGCTCATGGAACAGGGCGCGGTTCGGCAGGTCGGTCAGCGCGTCGTAATGGGCGAGGTGGGTGATGCGCTCCTCGGCGCGGCGGCGCTCGGTGATGTCTTCATGGGTCGCGAGCCAGCCGCCGTCCGCGACAGGTTCGTTGACGATCTGGATCGAGCGTCCGTCCGGCGTGGTGATAACCATGGCGTTTCGTCGGCCGACGCCACGGAGCACCGCGGCGATGTAGGGCTCGATATCGCCGATCAACGAGCCGGTTTCCTGCCGATGGGCGATCACCTCGCGGAAACTGCAGCCCGGCTTCACGATCTCGGCCGACAGGCCGTACATTTCGATATAGCGGTTGTTGCAGATGACGAGCTGCTGCTTTGCGTCGAACAGCAGCAGGCCTTGCGTCATGTTGCTGACGGCGGTGTCGAGACGCTGCTTTTCCAGCGTCAGCCGCTGCCGCGATGCGCGGTGTTGCTGGGACAGCTTGCGCACGACCAGAAACAGCAGGACCGCGATCGCGAGCACGGACAGGCCGGCGACCGCGATCAGCATGGTGATCTGTTCGCGCCAGTCGGCCAGCGCCGCCGATGTCGTCGTCGTCGCGACGACCACGATCGGAAAATTCGTCAGCGCGTGCGCCGCGACCAGCCGACCCTCGCCGTCAATCGGACTGGTGAGGCGGCCGGTGCTGTGGGGCAGTTCGAATACCCGCTGCTGCGCGGCCGGACCGGTCTTGAAGTTCGTGCCGATCAACTCGGGAACATGCGGGTAGCGGGCGAGCAGCGTACCGTCGCTGTGGTGCATGGAGATGGCGGCGCCGGCTCCGAGGGCTACGGTCGCGAAGAACTTTTCGAAATGCGCAGGCTCGATACCCCGGCCGATGACGCCGAGGAATTCACCGTTCGGGCCGGTGACCTTGCGCGCGATCACCGTGGTCCAGGCGCCGGTGATGCGGCTGTGCACCGGCTCGACCAGCATTTCCGGCGATTGCGGGCTGGACTTGAACGTCCTGAAGAATTTCCGGTCCGCGGCGTTGACCGATGGCGGCGGCCAGGCGGCCGTCGCGTTGATCAGCTTGCCGTCGGCGTCGAAGATGTTGATGCCTCCGACATGGGGCAGCGCATTGATCTTTGACCTCAGCATCAGATGGATTTCCAGGTTGGAAATCCGGCGCCGGTAGTCTTCCTCGGTCGCTATTCCGGTTGCTCGCATGAATGCGATCAGGTCCTTCTGGACGAGCTCGAAGTCGGCGAGTTGCTGGTCGAAATGGCGGGCCAGCAGCAGAACGGTGTTTTCCAGCTCGCGTTCGTTGCTGCGCAGCGCCCGCTCGCGGAAATCGCCGGCCATCAGCGTTGCGCCGAGCGTAATCGCGGCGATCAACAGAATACCGCCCAGCACCAACCAGCGGATTGGGCCGCCCTGGAAACTAGACCAGAGCCTGAATGAATTGGTGCCGGTTGAAGCCATCGAACGCGATCGCTGCCAGGGTTGACCTTCCGGAAGCGAAGTTCGCACAACCCCCGGGTTCATGACTTCGATATCGCAGCCAGATGGAGCGGGCGTTAGCAAGCCTGGTTAACGAAAGCTTATCCTGGTGGCGGAGAGTTCCCGCGGCAACTACAGGGGGAGGCGTCCGACGATGGAACCGGGCGCTATCACACGAAAAGTCGGTGGACCTGATGCGGCCAGGTTCCGTCGACCGAGTTCGCAGCGAGACATGGCGTCACGGACTCGCCGTCACTGCATGCGTGTCGCGGAATTGCGCGGCCGCCGTTTTGCGACGCCGACCGTCTGAGGGGGGGCCGCCGCCATGGGATCGCCTTGGTAATACCGACGCTGAAAGTTCGGGTCGGTGTAGGGATTGCCCGGACCTTTGTTCTGGCAATTGGCGTTCGGATAGAAGAACGCGCAATAACCGGGTTCGGAGATGACCTGCTGTGCCATCGCGGGCACCGTCATCACGGCCAGCGCGGCCGCCGCGGCGAGAAGCCTGTAGCTCGTCATCGGATTCCTCCCTGTGAAGGTCCCGAAACAAACAACCCCATCGGTGCGGCGCGCATTCCTCGCGATCTCGCTCACACAAGCGTTACCGCCGCGAAAGTCACTTGGCCGGCGCCGCCGTCGCGCTGGCCTGCGGTGGCTTGTTTTGCGTGGCCGGCTTTTTCGCAGCCTGCTTTTTTGTCTTCTTGGGAGGAGGCGGCGGTGGCGGCGGCTCGGCTTCCTCCGGCTCGCTCTCGGGGGCGGGGACCGCGGCTCCGGGCGTCGCCGGTCCGATGCTGTTGCAATCCGCGTTCGGATAGAACTGGGCGCAATAGCCGGGTTCGGGATTGGCGGCCTGCGCCCACGCTTGCTCCGCCGTCACACCAGCCATCGCGGCGATTGCGCACAGGAGAATCCATCGGAACATTGGGTTTCTTTCTTTTTGACTATGCGGCGGCGTTATTCGCCGGCGCGATAATGTCCGGACTTCCCACCCATCTTCTCGACGAGATGGATGCCTTCGATGCGAACGCCGCGTTCGACCGCCTTGATCATGTCGTAGATCGTCAGACAGGCAACCGATACCGCCGTCAGCGCTTCCATTTCCACCCCGGTCGGCCCGGTGACCTTGACGGTGGCGCGGACGACGCAGCCGGGCAGCTTCTTGTCGGGCGTGATGTCGAGCGTGACCTTCGACAGCGCCAGCGGATGGCACAGCGGGATTAGCTCCGACGTGCGCTTCGCCGCCATGATGCCGGCGATCCGGGCGGCGCCCAGCACGTCGCCCTTCTTGGCGTTGCCGGAGACGATCAGATCGAGCGTCGCCTTGCCCATCACGACGCGGCCTTCGGCAATCGCGGTGCGCTCGGTCGCTTCCTTGGCCGACACGTCGACCATCCGCGCTTCGCCCGATGCGTCGATATGGGTGAGGGTGGTAGAGCCCCCTTTGGAAGCCTTCCGCGCCATCGCTCAGCCGGTTCCGGTCGCGCGCGGGGCGTCAGTGCGCGTCAGCAGCGCGCGGGTCGCCGCGGTCACGTCGGCCTGCCGCATCAGGCTTTCGCCGACCAGGAAGGTCGACATGCCGACGTGCTCGAGCCGGGCGAGATCGGCAGGCGTAAAGATGCCGCTTTCGCCGACCATCAGCCGGTCCTTCGGGATCAGCGGCGCCAGCGCCTCGCTGGTCGCAAGCGTGGTCTCGAAGGTGCGCAGGTTACGGTTGTTGACGCCGATCATCGCCGAGCGAAGTTTTAGCGCGCGATCGAGCTCGGAGCGCTCGTGGATTTCGATCAGCACGTCCATGCCAAGCGCGAGCGCGGCATCCTCGATATCCCTGGCCGCGGCATCGTCGAGCGCGGCCATGATGATCAGGATGCAGTCCGCGCCGTGGGCGCGGGCTTCCACCACCTGATAGGTGTCGAACATGAAGTCCTTGCGCAGCACCGGCAAGCTGGTTGCCGCGCGCGCCGCGACCATGAAGTCGAGATGGCCCTGGAACGAGGGCGCATCCGTCAGCACCGACAGGCATGCCGCACCGCCGGCCTCATAGGCCTTGGCAAGCTGCGGCGGGTCGAAATCGGCGCGGATCAGTCCCTTGGACGGCGAGGCCTTCTTCACCTCCGCGATCAGCGCGTAGTCGCCGCGGGTGAGCTTGTCGCGGATTGCGCGCAGGAAACCGCGCGGCGGCGACGCCGCTTTGGCGCGGGCCTCGACCTCGGCCAGCGGATGCGCGCGCCTGGCGGCGGCGGTTTCCTCGCGCTTGTAGGCTTCGATCTTGGTCAGGATATCGGACATTACCGCCTCCCGGATCAGCCGCGCGAGACCGCGACCAGGTGTTTCAGCCTGGCCGCCGCCGCGCCGCTGTCGAGCGATTGAGCGCCGAGCGCCACGCCTTCCTTCAGGTCCCTGGCGCGGCCGGCCACGATCAGCGCCGCGGCAGCGTTCAGGAGGGCGACGTCACGGTACGCGCTGGGCTTGCCGTTGAGCACGCTCTGCAGCGCCATCGCATTGGCGTCGGCGTCGCCGCCCTTGAGCGCGTCGCCGTTGACGCAGCCAAGGCCTGCGTCTTCCGGATTCACCTCGAAGGTCGTGATCTTGCCGTTGTCGAGGCTCGCGACAAAACTCGGGCCGGTCAGGGTGATTTCGTCGAGCCCGTCGGAGCCGTGCACCACCCAGACGGATTCGGAGCCGAGATTCTTCAGCACCTGCGCCAGCGGCTGCACCCAGTGCCGCGAGAACACGCCGACCATCTGCCGCTTGACCCCGGCCGGATTGGACAGCGGGCCGAGCAGGTTGAAGATGGTGCGGGTGGCGAGTTCGACCCGGGTCGGGCCGACGTTTTTCATGGCCGGATGGTGCGCGGGCGCGAACATGAAGCCGATGCCGGCCTCGGCCACGCAGCGGCCGACCTGTTCGGGTGTGAGGTCGATCTTGACGCCGAGAGACGCCAGCACGTCGGCCGCGCCCGAACGTGATGACAGCGCCCGGTTGCCGTGCTTGGCGACGGGAACGCCGACGCCCGCGACGATGAAGGACGCGCAGGTCGAGACGTTGACCGAACCGGAGCCGTCGCCGCCGGTGCCGACCACGTCGACGGCTTCCGCGGGCGCATTGACCCGCAGCATCTTGCCGCGCATCGCCGACACCGCGCCGGTGATCTCGTCGACGGTTTCGCCGCGCACCCGGAGCGCCATCAAGAGGCCGCCCATCTGCGAGGGCGTCGCTTCGCCGGACATCATGGCGTCGAAGGCCGATGCCGCTTCCTCACGCGACAGCGTGGCGCCGGTGGCGACTTTTCCGATGATAGATTTGAGGTCGTCCATCGCGTGCTTTCAGGATTGGGTGTCTTCGTGAAGCGCGACCGCCGGGCAAACTTTGGATTTGTCCTGCGCGGTCATGCTCAGTTGTTAGCGCCCGTCACCTGCGCGAAGGCGGCCTGGTTGATGGTGGTGCCGATTACCGATTCGATCTTGGCTACGTATTGCGCGACCTGTTCGTCGGTCAGCCCGCGCTGCAGCGTGTCCTTCAGCTTCTTGAGTTCATCGGAGGCGGTGTCTGCCGGCGGCACGGTGACATCGGTGACGCGGAACACCACCCACTCGCTGCCGCCTGCGCCGGGGGTTTGCCCGACACCGTCCTTTGGCGTCCGGAAGGCGGCCGAGACGACGGCGGAAGGCACGCCGGGAAGCGAGGCGTCGCGCCGGAAGCCGGCCGCACTTTCCACCTTCAATCCGGACGAAGCGGCGATCTCGGCGAGCGTGCCGCCTTGCTCGAGCTTCTGCACCATCTCGGTCGCTTTCGCCCGCAGCTTGCTGGAGATCTGGTCTTCGCGCCACTTGGCCTCGACCTGGGCGCGGACCTCATCCAGCGTGCGCTCGCGCGACGGGGTGATGCCGAGCACGTCGTACCAGACGTAGCCGCCGCCGAACTGGATCGGTTCGTTGTCGACGCCGATATCGCTGTTGAAGGCCTGCGTGACCACGTCGAGCCCGCGCGGGATGTTGGCCGCCGGCTGGCCGTCGGGAAGGCGGCCGGAGCGATCGACGGCGTCGATCGTGACCGGCGTCAGGCCGAGCTTCTGCGAGGCCTCGACCACATTGGCGCCGCCGCTGCGTTCGTCTTCCATCTTGTTCTGCATCTCGTTGACCTTGACGCGGGCGCGTCCGGTCGCGATTTCCTTTTTCACCTGCGCGGCGACGCTTTCAAACGTGGGCGTCGTGCCGGGCTCGATCTTGCCGATCTTGATCAGCGCCACGCCGAACTGGCCCTTGACCGGCTGACTGACTTCGCCCGACGGCAGCGAAAACGCTGCATCCGCGATCGCGGGATCGATGATCGCACTTTTCGCCATCATGCCGAGGTCGACGTCGGCCAGGTTGAGATTGCGTTCCTTCGCGAGGTCGTCGAACGACGTTCCCGATGTGAGGCGGGCGCGCGCGGCCTGCGCTTCGCCTTCGTTGGGGAACACGATCTGCGACACTTCACGCTTCTCCGGCGTGCCGAGCCTGCTGCGGTTTTCCTCGAAGACCTTTTTCGCATCCTCGTCGGACACTTCGATCGATTTGCCGATCTCCTCGGGGCTGATCACGACAAACGACAGCTTGCGATATTCGGGCGCGCGGAACTGGGTCTTCCGCTCCTCGAAATAGGCGGCCAACGCTTCGGGCGAAGGCGGATCGATCGTGCCGGCCTGGGCGGCGTCGAGCTTGATAAAGTCGATCGAGCGCTGCTCGGTCTGGTAGCGGATCAGCGCTTCGATCAAAACCTTTGGCGGCTCGACCCCGGCCGAGATCGCGCCGGCGATCTGGCGCCGCAATCCGACGCGCCGCTGCTCGGCGAGATAGCGCTGTTCGGTGTAGCCGAACTGGCGGATCATGCCCTGGAAGCGCGCCGGATCGAACTTGCCGCCCAACCCCTGAAAATTGGGGTCGTTGTAGATCAGGCGCATGGTCTCTTCCGGGGACTGGGCGAGGCCCATGCGGCGGGCTTCCTCGTCGAGGGCTGCTTCGGCGATGGTCTGTTGCAGCACCTGGCGATCAAGCCCGAAGGCGCGGGCCTGTTCCGGGGTCAGGGGGCGGCCGAAACTGCGGCCGAGCTGCTGCAGCCGCTCCGTGTAGATCTGCCGGAACTGCTCCGTCGAAATCTCGGTGCCGCCAACCTTGGCGAGCGACGACTGGCCAAACCCCTTGAAGATGTCGGCAATGCCCCAAATCGCGAAACTGACGATCAGAACGCCCATCACAAGGGCCATGATAGCCTTGCCGAGCCAGTTCGATGAGGCTTTCCGAATTCCTCGAAGCATAGGTCCGTCTTCTATCTAAAAATTAAGGGGCTGATTTTATTCGCTTTTCCGGTTTCCGGCCCGCACCTCAGCCGTAGGTGCGGGAATAGATGTTCTATTTTCGATCTCGGCACGGTCTAGCTTGCCAATGGCCCCCGCGGCAAGCCTGCCGCGGTTTGCGCTTTTGGTATAGAGAGTCGCCATTCGCCCCCCGGACCAGCCAAAAATGGCCTCCAGCTCACGCTCGGTCGCGCCGTTCTCGGCGGCCCGCGTCGCGGCCGCTTTGCGCATGCCATGAGCTGATTTCCCGATCACTCCCGCCGCTCTGGCCGCCACCACGAATTCGGTTCCCAGCGCGCCTTTGGTCCACGGGGTGCCGCGCCGAGTGACCACGAAGGCGAGATCGCCGGTCGGCCCTGCGTCAAGGGTTGCCTCCAGCGCTGGCAACAGCGGCAGCTCGACCCGCATACCGGTCTTCTCGCTATCGATCGAGATGACGGTCCGACGCAGCAACTGCCCGTCAATCATGATCGTGCGCTGCTTCAAGTGCTGGCGGCCAAGAATCGCGACATCGCCGATCCGTAAGCCGGTGTAGGCCAGGATGTCGAAGATCACCCGTTCGCGGGTGCCGCGCGGCCAGCGCGCCTCGAATTTTGCCAGATCCTCGTCCGTCCAGGGAGGGTAGCCGCCCTTGCGCTTCGACTTGGTCTTGACCTTGACGTTCAACGTCGGGTCGCTTGCGGCCAGCTTCACGCTAACCGCCCACTTGAACAGCCCGTGCAGGGTGTCGATGAAGGCCTGGGCGGAAGCGGGGGTGGCCGCGCGACGCTCGCGTCCCGCCTGGACGTGGGCCTCGTTGATAGCCGACACCATCTGGTGCCCGGCAGTGTCCAGCACCCGCATCATGATTTTCTCGCGCTTGTAGCGGGTGGATTGCGCGAGATCGGTCCAGGCGGTCGTTTGCCGATAGAGATCGAACAGCCATCCCAGCGTGCCGCGCATGGCCTTGGCAGCGCCCCGTGGCCGATCGCCTTGGAGCGCGGCTTGATAGGCTTCCTCGAACTCCGGCGTGCCGTATGCCGCCCTGATGCGAATGCGCGAGCCCTTGCCAATACGGACATACCAGACCACCGTGCCATGGCGGTTGGCTTCCCGATGCAGGTGCGGCGGGCGAGGGCGGGGCATGCGGGGAATCAAAGCACAATCTCCCGATCCGGTTCAACCGGCGGTCCGGGCTTTTCCGCTTCATCCAGGCAAATTCTGATGGTCCCGTCCGGCAGCAATTCAACCGCCCCAGCACCAGCCTGCTTCGCCGCACGAATTGTCCGCGCAACGTCAGCTTGGGTGAAACGGGCGGGGGTACGGCTCATCCTATCGCTCGACCTCTCGGGATCGCGTATTGACAGCGCCGACGATTGCTTGGCCGCCTTCGTGGACATGGACGTGTTCGACGCGAATGTTCTGTTCTCCGCCACCGCGCAAACGCCGGTGGGTCTCCACCTGGGTGCAATAAGCCCTCAACAACTTGGCTGCTGCCGATGCCAGGCCGGGCAACCGCTGAGGACCACCCCCGGCGCCACCGATCCTCGCCATCACGGCCATCGCCGCCATGTGTGCGCAGGCAGCTTGGAGCGCCAAGGCAGCTTCCATCTCGTTTTTGGGGGCGAAAGCCGCAATCATCGCGATCGCGCCGTTAACCGCCATGTCCGAGGCTCCCTCGCCGGGCATGCGGGCAGCGCGTTCTAAGTGATGAAGGGCCATATCGACAAATTCGTTGGAAACGGTGCCAAAAGCCGTATTGAGCTGGTTGCGCCACTCCGCGTCACCAGGCCCCGGCGAGCCAAACGACACGATGTTGCCCTGGATGCCTTTGATTCTGATCGTCGCGGGCGGCGTCGCGCGGGGCCGGCGAACGGTCGCTGGGAGATTTTCGGATTCTCTCATGGCTTTTCCATCAAAGTGCCCTTGAGCAACGATCGGATGTATTTGCGCTCCTCTACCGCTTCGCGCGTCCAATAGCCGTCGCGGTAATTGCCGTTTTTCGGGCCGCGGGGCGCGCCGGGACTGAGGCCGCCATGGATGCCGCATTTTCCGTTCGGCATTGCTGGGCAGCGGCACGGCGAACCTAATCGGGTCTTGGCTCCGCAACGGGGTGTATCGTTCATCTGGGCCAGTCGTTGTGACAGGTCTCGATTC
>Ga0081540_1001724_pt1 | contig 18487 bp, 15 predicted proteins | sample TabmetS2T1R1_FD_71024 | JGI IMG/M metagenome (GOLD analysis project Ga0081540, IMG submission 71024) | Tabebuia heterophylla rhizosphere microbial communities from the University of Puerto Rico - S2T1R1 | ecosystem: Host-associated > Plants > Roots > Rhizosphere ... | reverse complement strand
CGTCCGGTCCAGCGAACCGGTGTGGTCAGGTCACGCGCCATCCTGGGCGGCCTTCATCACCACTACGCCCGAGCTTAAGTTTTCGGTACGCACAAGCGTCTCGTCTTATTCGAGCGCGGGCACGACCGCGCGCGGGCTATTTGGCTTTGGCTGGGGGGTCTTGCGGCCACGGCAACGACCGTGGCGGCGCTGCTGGTTGGTCATGCCTCGCCACCCGCACGCGCGACCGACCTGACGCTGGTCTATGTTGGAGCTGAGGACTGCGCGCCGTGCCGCGCGTGGCAGAACGGCGACGGCGCGACGTTCCGGCAATCAGACGAATTTGCCCGCATCACCTATGTCGAGGTGAAGGCGCTGCATCTGCACGACGTCCTCAAGGACGAAAATTGGCCTCAACAAATCCGCAACCTCAAGGGTCACCTGAGGCAAAGCGATGGCGTGCCGCTATGGCTCGTCGTCTCGAACGAGACTGTGATCGAGCAACGTTTCGGTCCTGCGGCGTGGCGCAAGAACATCCTGCCGACGATCCGATCCAATCTGCGTTAGCCTCCAGCGATCGACATCGCCAGCGGCGTTGTATCGGTGGAAGGCCGTTTGCCGCGGCCGTCATGCAAGGTAAGGCTGCCGCGAGGTTTGATACGATCGCCTGCAACAAGGGTCCGCAGTGTCGTCACATCGTTCACCACGACGTCCGACGCACGCACATCGACGCCGACCGACCTGAGCTTTGCGAACACCCTGGAGAGCGATTCCGGCTTCAGCCCCAACCGGCCGGCAATCAGCGACTTGTCGTAGGGCAAGGCAATCGTACACGGTCCCTTGGCGCAGGGCGTCAGCGAAATGAGAAAATCCGCGACCCTTTGCATACCGCTTTGCGCAGTGAGTTGCTCGATCCGGGTTACCATCAAATGCAAATGCTGCGAGGTCGAGGCAATCATGGCGATTGCGATCTCCGGCATCTTGCGGATGCAGTCAATGACGTGATCGGCGGGAATCATGATCAGACGCGTGTGCGTCACCGCACTCGCCATCGCTGGATAGCGGCCGGACGTGAAAGTAACCGCCTCGGCGAAGCTCTGTCCCTTGGCAAAGACGTTGAGCACCGCCTCATCGCCTGCGGGAGTAATGCGATAGAGCTTGATCCAGCCCTCAACGATGATGAAGAATGCCGCAGCCGGCTCGCCCTGCCCGAACAGCATACTGCCCGGGCGAAGATTGACGATCCTCGCGGGCGCCAGGAGAACGTTGAGAGCCTCCGGCTTCAACCCGGAAAGGACTGGAATCTTGGACGCGATTGCCAAATCGGCGGGGCTCGGTGCGGTCATGACTCACCCTCGGAGGTTTCCTCAAGGCCTGCTCAGACGTTATTGTGCTCGACGCCGCTGGTCGTGCAGCGACAGACGAAGCTTTGATCGACGAAGTTCCCAACGCACGTGATGCGTCACGCACCTTTGCTCGGTGCGGAAATGCGCTGACGGATGCCGGCACCATTGGCGGCTTCGTGCCTGGGAATTAGGCACCAGTCAGCCGACCCGACCTTGAGCGAACGCAAACTTTTGCATTTTTTGCGTTCGACGGTCGGAGCCCAATCGCTCCTATTCAGGCGAGCGCCGAGAGTACCTCCGCGAGTTCTTCGGTTACCTCGTCAATTGGCTGCAACCCGTCGACAACGTGGAGCAGGCCCTTTGACCGGTAGTATTCGGTGACGGGAGCGGTTTGCGCGCGGTATGCCTTCAGCCGGGTCTTGAAGACTTCGGGGTTATCGTCCCGACGCACGGCTTGGCCTTTACTCCCCGCTTCCTCGGCGCGGCCTCCGATGCGGACCAGAAGCACGTCTTCATCGACGTCGAGCTCGAGGACTGCGTCGAGCCCGATTCTTCTTGCTGCCAGTTCCTGATCCAGGGCCTCCGCCTGTGGCACGGTGCGGGGAAACCCGTCGAGCACGAAGCCGTTAGCCGCGTCCGGATGGTCCATTCGATCGGCAACAACCGCAGTGACGACATCATCAGGCACAAGCTCCCCGCGCTCCATGATATCCTTGACCCGCGCCCCCAAGGCCGACCGTGAGGCCACCGCCTCGCGCAGCATATCCCCGGTCGACAGTTGCGGAATGGCGAACTCCTGGGCGATTCGCGTCGCCTGCGTGCCTTTCCCTGCACCCGGCGGCCCCAATAGAACCAGTCTCATCAATCATACTCCCCGCGTTGCAATCCTAGCGATTCCTGATCAGGTCATCGACCACCGTTGGATCGGCGAGCGTCGACGTATCGCCAAGCGCACCGAATTCATTCTCCGCGATCTTCCGCAGAATTCGTCGCATGATCTTTCCGGAACGCGTCTTTGGTAATCCAGGGGCAAACTGGACGACGTCGGGCGCAGCGATCGGGCCGATTTCCTTGCGCACCCATGCAACGAGTTCCTTGCGCAGCTCCGCCGAAGGCTCGGTACCCGTCATCAAGGTTACGTAGGCATAGATGCCCTGTCCCTTGATCTCATGTGGAAAGCCGACCACTGCGGCCTCGGAAATGTCCTTGTGCGCAACGAGCGCACTCTCCACCTCGGCCGTTCCCATCCGGTGACCCGACACATTGATGACATCGTCGACGCGGCCGGTGATCCAGTAATACCCGTCGCTGTCGCGCCTGCAGCCATCCCCGGTGAAATACTTGCCCGGAAAGGTCGAGAAATAAGTCTGCATGAAGCGTTCGTGATCGCCATAGACCGTGCGCATCTGGCCTGGCCAGGAGTCGGCGATGACCAGGTTTCCTTCGCAAGCGCCATCCAACACCGCGCCGCTGGCGTCCACGACTTCCGGTCGGACACCGAAGAACGGAAAGGCGGCAGAACCGGGCTTCAACGCCGCGGCGCCAGGCAGCGGCGTAATCATGATGCCGCCGGTCTCGGTTTGCCACCAGGTGTCGACGATCGGACAGCGCCGATCCCCGACCACGCGGTGATACCACTCCCACGCTTCCGGATTGATAGGCTCACCTACAGATCCAAGCAGGCGCAGCGAAGCGCGGCGGGTCCGCTTGACCGGCTCCTCGCCTGCGGCCATCAGAGAGCGGATCGCGGTCGGTGCCGTATAGAAGATGTTGACCTCGTACTTGTCGATAACCTCCCAAAAACGCGACACTGACGGGTAGTTGGGGATCCCCTCGAACATCAGCGTGGTCGCGCCATTGGCCAGAGGACCGTAAACGATGTAGCTGTGGCCAGTGACCCAACCGACATCAGCCGTGCACCAGTAGACGTCGCCGTCGTGGTAATCGAACACGTATTGATGCGTCATCGACGCGTAGACGAGATATCCGCCCGTCGTGTGGACGACCCCTTTCGGCGCCCCCGTCGATCCCGAGGTGTAGAGAATGAACAGCGGGTCCTCGGCGTTCATCTCGGCAGGCTTGCATTCGACTGGCGCGTTCGCCACCGCGTCCTCGTACCAGAGGTCACGACCATCGACCCAATCGATCCTTCCGCTGGTGCGCTTGACCACGATCATCGTTTTCACAATATCGGGCGCTCTCTGCAATGCCGCGTCGGCATTGGCCTTCAACGGGACCTTCCGTCCGCCGCGCAGACCCTCGTCCGCCGTGATCACAACCTTCGAGCGACACCCCTCGATCCGTCCCGCGAGCGCATCCGGTGAAAAGCCTCCGAAAACGATCGAATGTATGGCTCCGATGCGAGCGCAGGCCAGCATGACATAGGCCGCTTCTGGGATCATGGGCAGATAGATCGTGACCGTATCGCCCTTCGCCACGCCGTGACTCTTCAGTACATTGGCGAGACGGCAAACGTCCTCGTGCAGCTGTCGGTAGGTGATGCGCCTGGAGTCGTGCGGGTCGTCCCCTTCCCAGATAATCGCGGTCTGATCGGCACGGTTTGCAAGATGGCGGTCGATGCAGTTCATCGACACGTTCGTAGTGCCGTCCTCGAACCATTTGATGGAGACGTTGCCGGGATCGAAGCTGGTATCCTTGACCTTCGTATAAGGCTTGATCCACTCAATTCGCCTGCCGTGATACCCCCAGAATTCTTCCGGAGCGGAAATAGAAGCGGCATACATTTCGCGATACTTCGATGCATTCGCGTAAGCCCGCCGCGCCCAGTCCTCCGTCACTTCGTGGGCGTCTGCTTCCGCGCTAGCCAGAGTACTCACCTTACATCTCCCGCTTTTTCAGAGGATGACCGCAGTGCGCCCGGTTCCAACGGACAAATTCGCGAGCGCGTCAGGAACCGCACTTCCCGACCATTATCGAGGGAGAACATCCCGCCCCGACCGGGAACGACATCGATGATGAGGTCGGTATGCTTCCACGCCTCGAACTGGAGGGCACTGATGTAAACGGGAGCACCCCCGATATGACCAAGCAAGACGTCGGCGTCGCCGATGATGAATTCATTCCGGGGGTAGCACATTGGCGACGACCCATCGCAGCAGCCACCCGACTGATGAAACAGGATCGGGCCGTGCTCATGGATGATTTCTTCGATGAGCCGGAGCGCTGCCGGTGTTGCAGAAACCTTGTCTTCCAAATGTGCCTCCGTGCAGACCAGAAAATCACCGACGCGGACGAAAGCGACCGCGTCGGCAAGTCTGGGGAGAGCTCAGAAGAAGCCGAGCTTCCTGGGGCTGTAGCTGACCAGCATGTTCTTGGTCTGCTGATAGTGGTCGAGCATCATCTTGTGGGTTTCGCGGCCGATACCCGACTGCTTGTATCCCCCAAACGCCGCGTGTGCGGGATAGGCGTGATAACAGTTGGTCCAGACGCGGCCGGCCTGGATAGCGCGGCCAAAGCGGTAGACCCGGTTGGCATCACGGCTCCAGATGCCCGCGCCCAACCCATACAGCGTGTCATTGGCGATCGACAGCGCCTCGTCATCATCCTTGAAGGTCGTGACCGACACAACTGGTCCGAATATCTCTTCCTGGAAGATGCGCATCTTGTTGTGTCCCTTGAACACCGTCGGCTTGACGTAGTAGCCGCCCGCAAGATCGCCCGGCAGCTGGTTGCGGGAGCCGCCGGTCAGGATCTTTGCGCCTTCCTGCCGGCCAATATCGATATAGGACAGAATCTTATCGAGCTGCTCGCTCGACGCCTGCGCACCGATCATCGTGGCGGGATCGAGCGGGTCCCCCTGGACGATCGCCTCAACGCGCTTGAGCGCGCGCTCCATGAACCTGTCGTAGATCGCGTCATGGATGAGCGCCCGGCTCGGACAGGTGCAGACTTCGCCCTGATTGAGCGCGAACATGACAAAGCCCTCGATCGCCTTGTCGAAGAAATCGTCGTCCTCGGCGACGACATCCTTGAAGAAGATGTTGGGAGATTTGCCGCCGAGTTCGAGGGTCACCGGAATGAGGTTCTGACTGGCATATTGCATGATCAGCCGGCCCGTCGTCGTCTCGCCGGTGAAGGCGATCTTGGCAATTCGCGACGAAGACGCGAGCGGCTTGCCGGCCTCCAGCCCGAAGCCGTTCACGATGTTGAGCACGCCGGGCGGCAGAAGATCGCCGATCAGATCGATCCATACCATGATGGAAGCCGGGGTTTGTTCAGCCGGCTTCAGCACCACGCAGTTGCCTGCGGCAAGCGCCGGCGCCAGTTTCCAGCAAGCCATCAGCAGCGGGAAGTTCCATGGAATGATCTGGCCGACGACGCCCAGTGGTTCGTGAAAATGATAGGCGACCGTATCGTGGTCGATCTCGGACAGGCTGCCTTCCTGACCGCGAATGGCGCCGGCGAAATAGCGGAAGTGGTCGATCGCGAGCGGCAGGTCGGCCGCCGTGGTTTCGCGGATCGGTTTGCCGTTGTCCCAGGTTTCCGCCGACGCCAGGCGATCGAGATTCTCCTCCATCCGGTCGGCGATCTTGTTGAGAATAATCGCACGCTCCGCAACGCTCGTATGACCCCAGGCGGCCTTCGCGGCGTGTGCAGCATCGAGGGCCGCTTCGACATCCTGCTCGTTCGAACGCGCTATCTCGCAGAGCAGCTGGCCGTTCACTGGTGAGTGATTTTCGAAGTACTTGCCGGAGCGCGGCTCGGCCCATTTGCCGCCGATGAAGTTGCCGTAGCGCTTTTCGAAGGGAACTTTCGCGGTCCGTGAAACCTCTACTATGTTCATGGTCGTCCTCCTCAAATTGCGGCGCTTGATGCGGCGCTTTGAGAGGAAGCTTGTCAAAACCGGACCGTATTGCCAGCCCCGGGAAGTTCGCCACCGCCACAAGTGTCTCAAATCTGAGACAGTCGAGGGGAAGAAATTCAATGCGTGCGGTGAAGATCCAGCCGCCGCAGTTTTCGATACAGTGTGGCGCGGCTCATGCCGAGCGCTTCGGCCGCCGCCGTGACATTGCCCTCGGCTCGCGCGAGTGCCCGTTGCAACACCCCCCGCTCCGCCGCTGCAAGGTTTTCGGTCACCGTCCTTGACATATTCATCACTTGCGCCGCCGGAAGCGATTTCTGCAGGCAGGCCTGGGAAATTCCAAGCGCCTGGCGAGCCGCGCGGGTAGCCCCTACGACGAGATCGTCCCGATCGACGGCGATCAATGCTTTTCCCATCTTGTCGGCAATCGGAACGACGATGATGCGAGCGTCAGGGTAGGCCAGGCGAAAACATTCAGCCTCGATGCGTGCTGCGGCATCAATCACTGCGGTCGCGATAAGATTGATGAAATTTTCGATCAGCTCGGCCTTGCAGGACGAAACGTCGAGCGCACCCACGAGACGCCCTTCATGATCATAAAGTGGAGCGGTCGTGCAGCTCAATAGCGCATTGCGGGCGTAGAAATGCTGGTCGCGGTGAATCGTCAGCGCGCGTTGCTCGACGAGACATGTGCCAATACCATTCGTGCCCTCGCTGTCTTCGCTCCAGATTGCGCCAGGCCATAATCCCCAGTCAAAAAATGTCGCGTCGTCGCCTGGCGCACCACGCCGCTCGACAGGAACGCCATTCCTGTCCGCGAGCAACACACAACAAGCCGATCCCCCGACTGATGTGTGGAGTCTGTCGAGGCTCGGCTGAGCTACCTGAATGAGCGGCTCCACTGCCTCCCGGGCCCTCCCGAACTCGGACTCCGTCAATCGATCGGGAAGATTCCTTCGAGATGGATCGAGCTTGTGGAAGCACGCCGACCTTTGCCAGGACGCAATCAGCGCGGACTTTGCTGCGCCATTCGATGAGATTGCGGACTGGATCCGGTCCGCGTGGCGGGTAACCCCATCTGCCGGCATTTGCTCCTCCAGAATCCGGACTCATCGCTATGGGTCTTGCCGACCGTTCGGTCCACCAACTCAAGACCGACCAATCGCGATCCGCTTCGCCGTCAAGTCCGGCCAAAACCAGGATCAAGAATTCGTACCTGCATTTCCTATCGTGTTGTTGTTTTTGGAGGACGACGGTCGCGGCGTTCGCTTCTGTCCTTCGCCCCCGCTACCTGCAAGGCGCTGCATGGTCTGCGGCATGGCAACACTGGAAGATTCCATCGGATCGATCCACAAAATGGAGCGATCCCGATCGGCACAACGCCACGTTCGGCGACCGCCTTCTTGTCGCGACTTTTTTTATCCTCCTTCCCGGATAGGATTTTGCGTTAGATCAATCTTCCATCGGTCAAGTTGATGAAATAGCCGGAAGGCCAGCCTGCATTCCACTGCTCTCCTGGTTGCACCATACCGGCGCGAAAGGATAGTCTCGCAGGAAAACCCGCTTCGGAATCGAGGCCAGACCTCTGGGAGAACGCGCTTGGCGGAGAGGGACGGTAGCGTCGCCGAAAGTATCGTCGTGGCGCAAGCCAAGGCGGCGAGCCCGCGCGAAGCAGCCGAAGACATCGCAAGTCAGCTGGCATCAGCCGAGCTTGCGATGATCGTGGTTTTTGTGTCCCCGTTCTACGACGCTGCCTCCTTTATCAAGGAAATCTCTGACCGGATGGTCGATACGCCGGTGTTTGGCTGCACGACCGCTGGCGAACTTGCCACACATGGCTGGGACGAAGACAGCGTCGTCGCGCTCGGGTTTGACGCAGAGGATTTCACTATATCGGCCTGTGCCCTGCCCGACCTCTCCTCGTTCCGGATCGACCGTGGAAGGGCGTTGTGCGGGGATCTGTATCGGGAATTCACCAAGCGAACCGAGCATTGCGACGCCCGCCACGACTCCTTCGGCCTGCTGTTCATCGACGGCATGTGCCAGCGCGAGGAAGCTGTGATGTCGGCAATCTACGGATCGCTGGAAGACATCCCGGTGGTTGGCGGCTCCGCAGGCGATGGCTTGCGCTTTGAAAGATCGTGGGTGTTCTACGACGGCAAGGCCTTTACCGATGCGGCGGTCCTGATCCTGATCAAGACCCGCCTGCCGTTCCGGTTGTTCAAGTGCGAGCATTTTGAGCCGACATCAAGCAAGATGGTTGTCACCGAAGCCGACATCGAGCGGCGTGTCGTCAAGGAGATCAATGCCGAGAGCGCAGCGCTTGAATACTCCCGCGCAGTTGGCCTGGGCGATACCAAGCTCGATGCGTTTTCATTCGCGGCCCACCCCGTTCTGGTTCGTGTCGGCGGTGCTTATTACGCACGGTCAATCCAGCGCATGGATCCCGACGGCTCCCTCCGTTTCTTTTGCGCCATCGACGAGGGGATGGTCTTGACGGTCGCCCGCGCCCTCGACCCCGTGGAGTCGACAAGCAACCTCCTCGATGAGATAAAACGCGACATGGGCGGGGTATCGATCTTTCTTGGCTTCGAGTGCATTTTGCGCCGGCTCGACGTCGAGCAGCATCAGTTGTCCCGCGAAATGTCCGATCTCTATCGCCGCAACAACGTCATCGGCTTTCATACCTACGGCGAACAGTACCGTTCCATGCACGTCAATCAGACCCTGACCGGCGTCGCCATCGGAAGACGGACCGAACGATGACCGACGCGCAGCCCGATCAGATCGCGCTGCTCGAGCGCGAAGCAGCCAAGCTAAGGAAGATCAACGCCGCGCTGATGTCGCGCGTCGAGCGGTCCACCGACCAGCAGCTCAATGCCTTCTCGCTGTTCGAGACCGCAATCGCGCTGGACCACCAGGTCCGCGACCGCACCTATCAGCTCAAAAATGCCTTGCAGTCTCTCGAGAAGACCAATGGCCATCTGATCCTGGCCAAGCAGCAGGCCGAGGCCGCAAGTTCGCTGAAATCGTCGGTATTGGTCTCGGTCACTCACGACTTGCTGCAACCACTCAATGCGGCTCGTCTGACGCTATCGGCGTTGGCGGAGATGGTGGATACTCCAAAGGGCGCCGCGTTTACCGAGCAGATAGACCGCTCTCTCGCGACGCTCGAAGCCTTGTTGCGCACCCTGCTCGACATCTCAAAGCTTGATGCGGGGGTGCTCAAACCTGAATTCCGGCCAGTCACTATCGCTTCGCTGTTCGAGCCGCTGCAGCAGGAGTTCGCTCCGATCGCTGCCAAACGCAATCTCTCGCTCAAGATCCGCTTCAATTCCGAGGCAGTGATATCCGATCCGCTCATGCTGCGGCGGATCCTGCAAAACCTGCTCGCCAACGCGTTGCGCTACACCCAGCGGGGCCGGGTACTAATGGGTTGCCGCATCCGCGGCGACAGTCTTCGCATTGAGGTCCACGATACCGGGCCCGGTATTCCCGAAGCACAGCGTGAATCCATCTTCATGGAGTTTCAGCGTGGCGAAACCAGCATGGGGGACAATGCCGGCGTCGGGCTCGGCTTGTCGATCGTGCGGCGTTTCGCGACGGAGCTTGGCCACGAGATCCATCTGAAATCGCGACCCGGCAAGGGTTCTGTCTTCTCCGTTACGGTCCCGCGCAGCGAACCGGTCGATGATGCCCGCACCACCACTGCGCCGCCAAATTCGGATTACGCGCTCGGCGCGCTGGAAGGCGCCAAGATTCTCCTGATAGAGAACGATCTGTCGAGCGCGGAAGGAATGGCGAACCTTTTGGAAAAATGGGGTTGCGATGTGGCGGTAACGACTTCCACCACGGACGCGCTGGAACGCATCCGTGCGCTCGATGGCATTCCAGACGCCATCGTGGCAGATCTTCATCTCGACAATGGCGAGATCGGGACCGAAGCGGTCGACCGCATTTGCCTGGAGGTCAACACGAAAGTGCCTGCGATCATCGTGACGGCCGACTATTCCGAAAGGGCCGCCCACATCGTGTCTTCAATGGGATACGAACTGCTGAAAAAGCCGGTCAAACCCGCTGAGATGCGTTCGCTGCTATCGTTCCTGCTTGCGTGAGCGCTGACTTTTCTCCCCCCAAAGACAGGGGCCATGAATCCCCGCTATTTGGATCTGAGCAGGTCGAGCGCCGACATCCGGACAATGGCTTCGGTTCGGCTGCGGACGCCGAGCTTGCGCAGCACGTCGGAGACGTGGACCTTTACCGTTGTCACGGAAATATCCAGCTCGTAGGCGATGTGCTTGTTCTGCAGCCCCCGGCAGATCATGTCGAGCACGCGAAGTTGCTGGGAAGTAAGCAGGCCGAGAGGGCCCAGAAGTTCCTTGGCGGCGGCGCGCGCGCGCTTCGCCGCGGCTGCATCCTGCTGGCGCTTTGGAAAGCAGACCGCGCCCTCCTCCAGGACGGAACGGATCAGCCGCGCCATTTCGGTCTTAGGCGTGGATTTCGGTATATAGCCGGCGATGCCAAGCGCCGTTGCGCCGCCGATCGTCCGGGAGTCATCATACGCGGAAACGACGACCAATGCGCTACGCGGCGCGGCAACGCGGACGCGGAACAGGCCCAGCAGCCCCGTGGTCTCCGGCAACGACAGATCGAGCAGCACAAGGTCCACCGCGCAGTGCGCGGCTAGCACGTCCAGCGCGCCATCGATCGAAGTCGCCTGAAGGACTTCGGCACCGGGAAAAGCCGCACTTACAACGCCGACCAGCGCATTGCGAAACAATGGATGATCCTCGACAACAAGAAGCCGGGGCATACCCGCTCCCTCCGTCGGCGAATCTGGCCGCGCTAGAGTCGTCGCATTGCTCAAGCTGCCGTCCTTTCCCGCGTAACTGAAGACAGCCAACCGCCCGTGACGATAACTTAAAGCCGCAAGTCGGCCTATAGGCGCCGCGCCGACGGAGGCTCACATGGGAATGTGTGTTCCTCCTAACCAACTAGGTCCTTTGCGGACGCGCAGCGGCCATGGTTCGACGGGCCTGGAAACCCCAAGAGGTGCAGGGGGATAATCGGCAGGTGGGGTCATTGCTCCAAAAGAAGGATCCGGGAGATCGAAGCGGCTACGATGCTGCGCAGCCAAATTTCTGTGCTCGGTAATCTCCCAAGCCCTTGTTGCGACGCAACAAACAGTCCGTGTCGCCGCAGGAGGGATTCCTGCATCCGACATCGACGCTCGACACGCCTGGCGCGATTCGGCCTCTCGCGGGCGAGTCCGTGGCGGGCGATCAGGTCAAGCTGCCAGGCAAAGGTACCGGCTTTCTGCACGCTAGGCGCAATTGCTACCGGCCGAAATCAGAAGCGCAGCGGCCATAGTGAATCGCCAAATCGCCTTCACAGTGGCCCCTCCCGCTTCGTCTTGGAATTCGGGCAGACATTTGGGGCAGGAAGGGAGATCTTGCTGACTTCGATGATGGCCTTGTTTCGGCTGAAAAGCTTCAATTTGCGCAGGATTTCTGTGACATGCGCCTTGACGGTCGACTCCGCTAGTTTCAGCTCGGCTGCGATCTCCCGATTCTGCAAACCGCGCTTGATCAACTGCAACACCCTCAACTGCTGAGGCGTAAGCTTTTCGATCCTCTCCTGCAACGTTCGCGCGGCGTCGGCCCGTTCACGCGCCCCAAGCACCGCAAATTCCCTTGGAGCGGCCACAAATCCACTCAACAGGCGTTCGATTGCCTGCGACAACTCGTTGATGGAAGTCGATTTCAGCAGGTATCCCGCCGCGCCCATGTCCAGCGCCTGGCGTATCGTCTGCTTATCCTCATGGCTAGACACGATGGCGATCGGCAATTTCGGATAGCGTTCGCGCAAGCGGTGAAATCCGGAAAACCCCACGACATCCGGAAGCAAGAGGTCGAGCAACGCAAGGTCGATCCCGGGTTCAGCCGCGAGTATCGACATTGCCCCGGCGATCGACGTGGTTTCGAAAATCTTCGCATCAGGGCGGGAAATGCGGATCGCATTTCCAAGCGCCTCACCAAACAGGGGGTGGTCATCGATGATCAGAAATCCCGCCATCACGCACCGGCAGAAGCTTGGCCGAACCGCGCTCGCTTTCGACGGCGGTCCGGCACGGACTCAAAGGACGCCTCCCTAGGAACCGGAATCCTGCACCGATTGCAGGTAGACGTAAACGCTTTTCAACTGGTCTTCATTGAAGACCTCTTTCCATGCCGGCATCCCCTTGGCGGGTCGTCCGTCATTCACGGTCTTCCAGTATGTCGCCTCCATGTCCTCTCCGTAGCGTTTCTTGAGAAGGCGGAGATCAATCTTGCGTTCGGCCTGCACGGCATTCGGACCGTGACAATGCCCGCATGTCCCGTTGAAGAGCTCCTGGCCGGCGGCCAAATCAGCCTGCTTGTCGCCACCGGAGGGAGCCTTGTCGGAGGCTACCTGGCCAACCGTCGTGGGCTCGGTCTTGGGCTCGACCGGCACCGCAGCAGTGGCAGTACCCGTGACGCCGTTCTGACCGAACTTGATCGTCGCGTCGTTGGGCACGCCATACTTCACAAACAGACGATCGATTTCTTCCCGAAGCAAAGGTAGCACGGCGTCGACCTCATCGCGAAGACCAGACCCCGCCTTCGCAAAACCGATCGCGGTCGACCAAAGCAGTCCCTCGCCTTCCGTCGGCACCACGCGATACTTGTCACCATAGACGGTCTTGTTGAGCCATCCCGCCACGGGAGCCCACACGAAGGCGACATCCGCCTTTCCCTCATCGAGCTTCTGCATTCCCTCATCGGGACTGAGCACCGTCACTTTCACGATCTCGTCGCGTAGAGCGAGCAAGTTCTGCGGCGTTGTTTGATATTGCACGGCAACACGCAGACCCCTCAGTTCATCAATTCCGGTCAGCTGCCGGTCCTTGGCGCTCACGAGCGCATAGCCTTCACGGGCGATCGACTTGGAGAAGATAACTGCCGGCCCCATGAAATCGTCGACCAGGGGCAATCCGATCATGGCATCGCATTGCTTGCTCAGAAGGGTTACACGGACCGTTCGCTTGCCGAAATAGGACTTATACCAGCTATATGTCACGGGCCGTCCCAGCCTTTGCGCGAGCGCCTGCCCGATCTCGAGATACAGCCCTGGCTTTGCCGGATCGTCGCTCGAGAACGGCAGGTTGGTCGGGTCAGCACAAAGCCGCAACGGCTTGACCTCGTCGGCGCCGGTCGTAACGGCCGGCACCACAACGAGCGCGGAGAGCAGCATGCTTCTCCTGATCCATTTCAGCCCGACGCCATACGGAAAACGGTGGGCTGCGTACTGGTTCAAGCGTGCGGACAATGCTGCCTCCCTCTTCATCTTACGGCAGGGCAAAGACGAACAGCGCTCCGCCTTCGGGAGTTGCGGCGACCATCTTCTTGCCGATTTCTCCCAGGAAAGCGGGCAGCGCAACCGTGCGCCCGACAACGACTGCGATGTACTGCTTGTCGTTGACCGAATAGGTCACCGGGCCGGCCCCGATTCCGCTTCCGAGGTTCTTGTTCCACAGCACTTTGCCGGACTTGGCGTCGATCGCCTTGAAATCACCGTGGAGGTCGCCCCAGAACACCAGATTGCCGGCAGTGGTCAACGTGCCACCATTGAACGGAAGGTCGGACTTGATACCCCAAACCTTCTTGCTGGCCACCGGATCCCAGGCGATCAGTTCGCCGAGGAAGCCGCCGGGCCCTTCCTTGGTCGGGAATTCGGCGCCGAGATAGAACACGCCGCGCTTATAGGTCACATCGCTTACCGACCAGTCCATGCAGACGTTGTTCGCCGGGATATAGACGAGGCCGGTCTGCGGGTTGAACGACATCGGTTGCCAGTTCTTGCCGCCAATCAGGTTGGGGCAGACATCCTTGGCCGGATGGCCGGGACCAGGTCGCTTGTCCGGATCCTCTTCCGCCCGCATGGTCTTGAGGTCGAACTTTTTCGCCCAGGACGTGTAGACATACTTCTCTGCCGAGATCGGCGTGCCGGTTTCGCGATTCACCACGAAGAAGAAGCCGTTGCGGTCGGCCTTCATCATCGCCGGGGTGTTGGCTCCGTTGATGTCGAGGTCGGCGAGCACGAGCTCATTGACGCCGTCATAGTCCCAGGCATCCGCCGGCGTGCCCTGGAAGTGCCACTTGATCTTGCCGGTGTTCGGGTCGATCGCGAGTGTTGATGCCGTGTACAGGTTGGTCAGCTTGCCGAAATTGCCGTCCCCGGTGGAGCGCACCGCGGTGTTCCACGGGCCAGGGTTGCTCGTGCCCCAGTAAACAGTGTCGGTCTTGGCATCGTAGGAGCCGACCAGCCAGGCGGCGCCGCCGCCATGAAGACCGGTGTCGCCCTTCCAGGTGTCGCTCCCCGGCTCACCCGGTGCCGGCACGGTATAGGTTTGCCAAACCTGTTTGCCGCTGTTGAGATCGAACGCGAGCAGCGCGCCGCGAACGCCGTATTCGCCGCCACCGAAGCCGGTAATGACCTTGTCGCGGACGATCAGCGGTGGAGACGTGATCACCGATCCCTGCTTGTAGTCGACGACCTTGGCCGTCCAGAGTTCCTTGCCGGTGTTGGCGTCAAGCGCCGTCAGCTTGCCATCGAGCCGACCGACCAGAATCTTGCCGTCAGCAAAGGACACGCCGCGACTATTGACGTCGCAGCAGGCATACTGAAGCGTGTCTTCCGGAATGTCCGGTTCATAGGTCCATTTGCGAACGCCGGTCGCTGCGTCAACCGCGTAAACAAATTTCGGACCCCAGGAGGTCGAGACATACAGCGTATTGCCGATCACCACGGGCGAGGATTCATTGGAACGCAGTGACGCCAGCGAGAGAGAGTAGACCAGCTGCAGCTTGTTGGCGTTTTCCGAGGTGATCTGTTTGAGCGCACTGAAGCGCGTATTGCCGTAGTCGTGACCAGCGATTGCCCATCCATTTGGATCAGCTACCGCCTTCATGACCGAGTCGTTGGCTTTGACGTCGCTCGCCCCCACCATCAGTAAGGCGGCCAGCGAAGCGCCGGCAAAGAATCCCCTGCTCTTGAGCACCATCTGCTTCCTCCGAATGTGTGTCTCTGCCATTTTTCGCAATCCGCGACGGCCCTGCGGGTCGATCGATATCGACTCTGCGATGTCCCACCGCATCACCGGACAGAATTGCAGCAACGCTCACCCGCGAGTATAGGCGGAAGGTAGTAGGTAATTTGAAAGCAGAGACTCTCTCACAAGGTCTTCGGAGAAACCCTTCACCGCAGATCGGTGTGGCGCATATTTCTGCATTCCACCGCGATAACGCTTAATGCCTTCCGCAGAAAAACTCGCGCGCGTTGCCACGGATTTCCCTTGATTCAAGCACCGGCATTGTCGGCCTTCACCGGATCGAAGCCTACTACCTTGATCGCAATTACCTCGCCTGGCGCGCGTGATTTAATCGGCGAATGCATTCGTGGGGAGGAGTGAGCGCGTAGTGCGCGGTGGAGCAGAGTGGCTAGCCGGTCTCTTCCAGACTAGCTCTCCCAGACTAGCGAGGGCCAACCGCCCTCGCCTCTTTTTCAACTCTTTGGGCAGGCTCGTGAAATCCATGCCTGCTCGCCCAGCAAACCCAAATGGATTTCACCCAAGCGAGGGAAGCATGACCTGGAAAACTCCAAAAATCGTTGAAGTCGCTGTCGGACTCGAAATCAACATGTATGCGTGCGCGTCACTGAAGAGGTGACGGTCAAAACCGTCGCCACCCACGCAAGCCAAAGGATGCGGCGTGGGCTGGCGGCGGATTCAACCTGGTTCATCAACAACCCGCCTTCGTCAACAGCCATGCGCAGGCAACGCGACCTACCGAGGGTTCGCCCGAGCCGCCGACGAAAACTGGAAAAGGAAGCGCAACATGATGGAACGCCTCATCATTGCAATTATGCTCGCCGGCTTCGCCTTTGCGCCATCGGCGGCGGATGCCGGCGGAAATGCAACGACCGGCAAAGCCGTCTTCGAACGCACCTGCCGAAACTGTCACTCCGCAGAAATTGGTGTGAACAAGGTTGGTCCCAGCCTCTGGAACGTCGTCGGTCGCATGCCTGCGAGCGTGCCCGACTTCGCTTATTCTGATGCGATGAAGGCCAACAAGGATGCCTGGAACGAAACTACTCTGGATGCGTACCTCGCTGATCCGCGGGCCGACATCCATGGTGTGAAGATGTTTTTCAAGGGCTTGCCGGAGAAAAATGATCGCACCGATGTCATCGCCTATCTGCAGACACTGAGATAGCCGGACTTCCCGGGAGGCGTCGTATGGCAGCGCGCTTCATCGCCCTATTTGCAGCGGCGTGCGTGCTTTCTTGCGCGGTACCTACTGCGCCAAGGGCACAATCGACTCAGCAAGAGCTTAGGCTGGTAACACCGCCGCTTAGCATATTCAGAGAACAGATTCGGCCGGCAGTAGACACCCTGCCGGTGCCAAACGGATATACCAGGGAACAGATCGCGCATGGCGACCGCGTTTTCCACGGGGAAGCAGCCAACGGGAAGTGCAGCGTCTGTCACGCCATCGACGGGAAGGGAACACCAAACGGGAACGACCTGACCGCCGGCATGTTCGTTTGGAGCGATGGCAGCGTGAACCAGCTAAAGCGCACCATCTTGCACAACATGGCGGTGGCTCCCGGCATGGATGGTGACTTAACGCCGGCAGATGTTGACGCGGTGGCAGCCTATGTCTGGGCCATCAGCCGTGAACCCTCAAGCAAGTGACCAAATCGCTGCGGCGTTCGTTATTAAAAGGCGGCGCCGTTTGCCTGTAAGCTAGGCCACTGCGATCATCGATCGCACTGATTTGAAGGTGGCCCATTTCTTTCGCGCTGCGAGCAGTTGTGCGTTTGCGGTTGATGTCCGCCTTTCCGCTCGATCAAACCCATCCCGACGTCAGCGCAGTGTTCGAGGATCCATTCACAATCAACGGATCCACAATCGGCGTGGCGACACTCCCCAGCATTTTGCGTGTTGCCATGGTCTCAAGCGCGGGGGTGGCATTCCACCTCCCAGAGGTTTGCCCAAATTCAAAAATAAGATTTGGAAATTCAATGCGTTGCAGATTGCTTTGGCGCTCCCTAGGGAAGCGAGACAAGACAATGAATTCAATGCCTTACAGAATTGTTTGGGTAAGAAACGCCTCATTGTTTTTCAAGGTCTTTCAGGATGGCCGCCCAACCAACCGCGAGAATGGTCCCATGCTGAATTAACAGGAGCTGTCGAACTAGCCCGTAGTCCGAGAACGGTGCTGACTTGACGAACACCAGACTAGAGCCACGGAAGCGGCATTGAATCTACGCCGGGACGCTGATCAGCCCCTGGCGCCGGTGGTTCAAACAATGCCTTACGCCGCGTTGAAGCCGGCGACCGCCTGCACTTCGAGGTATTCTTCGAGGCCGTACTTGCCCCACTCGGCGCATGATCGAAAAGGTTTAGCCCAGGCACGACAACACCCGCTTGACCAGCAACGGGGCGGCGATGGCAGTTTGATTGAGGCAGGATAGCTGGCTTGAACCGGGCCGCCGTAGGCGCATATTCGAAGGATGGTCGAACAGCGACCAGCTTTCGTGGCGCGAAAAAATCCCGGCTCTGGCTGGGAGGTCGATATTCTATGGCCCGATGGCGAAACGGAAGCAATCAAGGGCTTCATTACCGAGCATGACGCAGTCAAGTGGATTGCTGAGCACTCCAAGGCCTGGCAGGGGAATACAAATGACAAAGCCCCCCAAGCGCCCCGACCCGAACCAGGCCGTCTGTAGCGCGTAACCTCGATTTGGCAGGAGAGTGTTGCGCTGCGGGATTTGGATCCAGCGTAGGACCGCTTTGGGTCAACAACCGACCTTAGTGCCTAACCCGCTGCCGGTCGGCTCTACCTCAGAAACCGGACCAAGGTCAGCGACCCAGCCACGTCAGCTCCGGGCCACTAGCCGACATCGCCCGGCGCGACCGCCCAAGTCCGCTTACCGACCAGAAGCGGACTACGCAGCCCGCTCCAGGCGCTCGTCGATCTTTTGACGCAAGAGGTTGAAATCCATGGGCTTCGGAAGCAGTCCCGCTGCCCCGAGCTCGGCCGCTCTCTTTCTCGTCGTTTCGTCGCCATACGCTGTAATGATGACGGGAACGTTTGGACGTTCAGCCTTCACTTTGGGAAGCATCTCGAGGCCCGTCATGCCCGGCATGTTAATGTCTGAAAGTATCAAGATCAGCGACGGATCAGGGATCGTCTTCACCTTCTCCAATGCGGCCGGTGCGGACAGAGCAAATTCCATCACGAAGCGCCCGGATCGC
>Ga0081540_1001723_pt1 | contig 18496 bp, 18 predicted proteins | sample TabmetS2T1R1_FD_71024 | JGI IMG/M metagenome (GOLD analysis project Ga0081540, IMG submission 71024) | Tabebuia heterophylla rhizosphere microbial communities from the University of Puerto Rico - S2T1R1 | ecosystem: Host-associated > Plants > Roots > Rhizosphere ... | reverse complement strand
TGCGAAATGATCCCCAAAAACCGGGTGGGGATCATGGAAGTCGCCTCCAACGGATTGGCCACCGAGACCGCCGCGAAAAAAAAGGCGCCGCCGACAGCGCGGGTTCTGCTGCTGCGCCGGGTCCTGGTCCTGGCCGCGCTGCTGGCCGGATGCGCGATCGCCTACGCCCTGCTGCTGACCCGGTTCGATATCTCGAGCGAGCCGACCGAAACCGAGTTCGGCGCCCCGGCCAGCGAGGCCCGGGTCAGGCTCTATGTGCAGCCGGTCGAGGTCGATCCTCAGGCGCACGCGGTCGCCGGCGTCCACGCGGGCGTCCGGCGTCAGGCGGGCGGTCAGGCGCGCCCGCTCGGGCTCGCCGGCCGCGTCCCCACCCACCTCGCGCGCCACCTCGAGCTGGTCCTGCGTGAGGACCGCGGGGGCGTCGAGCTCGGTGTGGACGAGCAGGTCCGAGCCCAGGGACTCGACGAGTGCGACCGGGGCGTCGAGCGCGTACAGCTCGGCGACGCCCGGCGGCACGTAGCCGATCGCCTCGGGCCGGATGCCGACGACGATCTCGCCCTCGTCGGTGCGCTCGAGGACCGCATCGGGCGCGTCGACGGGCAGCGGCAGGCGCTGATCGCCGATCGCGAGCTCGGGCCCGTCGCCTGCGTGCTCGACGCGCGCGCGGAAGAGGTTCATGGGCGGCGAGCCGATGAACCCGGCCACGAAGAGGTTGGCGGGGTGGTCGTAGAGCGTCTGCGGCCGGTCGGCCTGCTCGAGGCGCCCGCGGTTCATGACCGCGACGCGCTCGCCCATCGTCATCGCCTCGACCTGGTCGTGGGTGACGTAGAGCGTGGTCATCCCGAGCTCCTGGCGCAGGCTCGCCAGGTACGCCCGCATCTCCACGCGCAGCTTGGCGTCGAGGTTCGAGAGCGGCTCGTCCATGAGGAACGCCTCGGGCTCGCGCACGATCGCCCGCCCCAGGGCGACGCGCTGGCGCTGGCCGCCCGAGAGCGCCCGCGGCCGGCGCGCCTTGAGGTCCGACAGGCCCAGTCGGCGCGCCACCGCTCCCACGCGCTCGGCGATCGACGCCTTGTCCGCGCGCTGCATCTTCAGCGGGAAGCCCATGTTGTGGGCGACGTCCATGTGCGGATACAGCGCGTAGCTCTGGAAGACCATCGCGATGTCGCGGTCCTTGGGCGCGACGTCGTTGACCACGCGCCCGCCGATGCGCAGCGTCCCCTCGCTGGCCTCCTCGAGGCCGGCGAGCATCCGCAGCGCGGTCGACTTGCCAGACCCCGACGGGCCGACGAGGACCATGAGCTCGCCGTCGCCGATCTCGAGGTCGAGGTCGTCGACCGCGTGGGTGCCGTCGGGGAAGACCTTGGTGACCGACTCGAAGGACAGGGCGGCCATCAGCGCTCACCCGCCCGCGCCCGCGCGATGAAGTCGCGATACCACAGCGCGCTGCGCTTGGGCACGCGCGCCTGGGTCTCGAAGTCGACGTGGACGATCCCGAAGCGCTTGTCGTAGCCGAGCTCCCATTCGAAGTTGTCCAGGAGCGACCAGACGCAGTAGCGGCGCACATCGGCGCCGTCGGCGACCGCCAGCGCCAGCGCGCTGAGGTGCTGCTGCAGGTACGCCGTGCGCTGCGCGTCGTCGACCTGCCCGTCAGAGGCGGGCGGGTCGTCGAACGAGGCGCCGTTCTCGGTGATGTAGACGGGGGGCGCGGCGTAGTCGCGGCGCAGGCGCAGCAGCACCCGCCGCAGGCCGTCGGGGTCGACCTCCCAACCCATCGCCGTCGTCGGCGGCGGCGCCGGCACACGGCGAGCCTGCAGCGGCAGGTCGGTCGGCGCGGCCGTGATGCGCTCGGGGTTGTAGTAGTTGACCCCCAGGAAGTCGATCGGCGCGCCGATGAGCTCGAGGTCGCCGTCGAGCACCGAATCGGGCGGCCCGAACAGGCCCTCGTAGACCTCGACCATGTCGGCCGGGTAGCTGCCGCGCAGCAGCGGATCCAGGAACCAGCGGTTGAGGTGACCGTCCATCCGCTGGGCCGCGGCGCGGTCGGCCTCGCTCGGCCCGGCCGGGTGGACGGGGAAGAGGTTCACCGCGATCCCGATCTGCGCGTCGCGCCCCAGCGAGCTGCGCATCGCCCGCAGGGCCAGGCCGTGCGAGAGCAGCAGGTGGTGCGAGGCGCGCAGCGCGGTCGGCCAGTGGCGCTCGCCGGGCGCCTTGATCCCCAGCGCGTGACCCAGGAACGCGACGACCCACGGCTCGTTGTGGGTGATGAACTGCGACACGGTCGCGCCGAGCCCGTCGGCGACGATCGCCGCGTACTCGGCGAAGCGCTGCGCCGTCTCGCGCCGGTTCCAGCCGCCCTCGTCCTGCAGCGCCTGCGGCAGGTCCCAGTGGTAGAGCGTGGCGATCGGCTCGATGCCCCGGTCGAGCAACCCCTGGGTCAGCCGCTGGTAGAAGGCCAGCCCCTCCGGGTTGGCCGCCCCGCGCCCCTGGGGCTGGATCCGCGGCCACGCGATCGAGAAGCGGTAGCACTCCAGGCCGAGCTCGGCCATGAGGTCGAGGTCGGCCTCGAGGCGGTGGTAGTGGTCGCACGCGACGTCGCCGGTGTCGCCGTTGAGGATCGCCCCCGGGACGCGGCAGAACGTGTCCCAGATCGACTCGCCGCGGCCGTCGTCGCGCACCGCGCCCTCGATCTGGTAGCTGGCCGTCGCCGCGCCCAGGCGCAGCGCCGGCGGGAAGGTGCTCGGGTCCGGCTCGAGGCCGAGCTCGAGTGTCTCGATGGTCGTCATCCCTTCACCGCCCCCGCGGTGATGCCGCGCACCAGCCAGCGCTGGGCGGCGAAGAACGCCAGGACCACCGGGATCGTCGAGATGACGCCGGCGGCCATCAGCTGGCCGTAGTACTGGCTGTAGTTGCCGATGAAGAGGCGAATGCCGAGCGGCAGCGTCTCGGCGTTGTGCTCGGTGAGCGCGGCGACGAAGAGCAGCTCGTCCCACGCGAAGAGGAACGCGTAGACGAAGGTCGCCATCAGCCCGGGCGCCGCGTTGGGCAGGACGATGCGCACGAAGGCCCAGAAGGGCGTGCAGCCGTCGACCTGCGCCGCCTCCTCCAGGTCGCGCGGGATGCCCTGGAAGAACGAGCGCATGAAGTAGATCGCCACCGGCGTGAAGAACGCCGTGTAGACGATGATCATCCCCACGCGGGTGTCATAGAGCTGGATCCCGACGTTCTGCTTGAGCCAGAGGAAGCCGATGAACACCGGCAGCAGGAACATCGAGCCGGGCACGAGCTGGGTCCCGATCACGGCCAGGCCGAAGGGCCGCGCGCCGCGGAAGCGGAACCTGGCGAGCGCGTAGCCGGCCGTGCTGGCGAAGGCGGTCGCCAGCAGCGCGGCAACCGTGCAGATGATCGCGCTGTTGACGAAGTAGCGCTCGAAGTCGATCGTCTTCCACATGTCCCTGAAGGCCTGGAAGGTCGGGTGCAGCAGGTCGTAGCTGCCGCGCGCGAGCTGGCCGTCGTTCTGCAGCGACGATGCGACCAGCCAGAACACCGGCGCGAGCATGAGCGCGAGCACCAGCCAGGTCAGGACGTCGAGGCCGCGGTTGATCAGACGCTTGCGCGTGCGCGGCGAGAGCGCGATCGCGGTCATGTCACCTCCAGGTCGCGGCGGAAGGCGCGGTACCAGATCGCGACCCACACGAGCATCGCGAGCATGAGCAGGGTCGAGGCCGCCGCGCCCAGGCCGTAGAGGCTGTTGGAGAACGACTGGCGGACGATGAAGGTCATCATCAGATCGGCGTCCGGACCGGGGTTGGTGCCGAACATCACGGTCGGGATCGCGAACTGGTAGGCGGCGTAGATCACGCCGAAGAGGAGCTGCACGGCGATGAGCGGGCGCAGCAGCGGGAGGGTGATGTGGCGGAAGCGCCGCCACGGGCCGGCGCCGTCGATCGCGGCGGCCTCGTGCAGCTCCTGCGGCTGGGCCTGCAGGCCGGCGAGGAAGATGAGCATGGCCAGCGGCAGCCCGCGCCAGATGCTCGGGATGACGATCGCCCACATCGTGTTGCTGCCGAGCAGCCACACCGGGCGGTGGCCGAGCACGTGCGTGTAGTCGACGAGGACCTTGTTGACGATCCCCACGTCGCTCTGCCACATGAAGCTCCACAGGACCGCGACGACGTAGCTCGGCACGATCCACGGCACGAGCATCAGGGTCCGGACGACGCGGATCCCGCGCATCTTGCGGTTGAGCAGCAGCGCGATGGCCAGGCCGCCCACAAGCGTGCCGGCGACCGTCCAGAAGGTGTAGACGGCGGTGTTCGAGGCGGCGCCCCAGAACCCGTTGTGCAGCGGGTTGTCGCTGTCGAGCAGGATCGAGCGGTAGTTGTCGAGCCCGTTCCACGGCGCCCCGAACAGCTCGCGGAAGGTGAAGAGGTTGAACTTCTTCAGCGAGAGCACGAAGCCGCCGATGGCCGGCAGCACGTGCACGAAGAGCATGAACAGCAGCGCGGGCGCGATCAGCCAGTACGGCAGCCGGCTGTTCCGGCGGCGGCGGCCGGGCCGGCGCGGCTCGCGCGGGAGGCGGCGCTGCGACACGTCAGCGCTGACCTGTGGCTGGAGAGTGGGCGTGCTCATGCCAGGAGGGGGCGCGGGGCGTGGGCCCCGCGCCCGTCATCGGTGGTCCGTCAGCTCCCCTGCGCGAGGAGGGCGTCGGCCTCCTTGGCCGCCGCGTTGAGCTCGGACTTGACCTCTCCCTCGTTGAACGGCTTGCCCTGCCCCGCCGCCGAGTCGAGGATGTTGCCGAAGCGTCCCTTGTACGCGTTCTCGATCGGCCCCCACTGGGCGATCGGCGCGTAGGTCCGGCCCTGCTTGATGGCCGAGTAGAACGCCTTGTGGTTGTCGTCGGAGTTGCCGACCTCCTCCTGCGGCTTCAGCCGCGCGGGGAAGAAGCTCAGCAGGTTGGCGTAGTCCTTCTGCACGCTGTCGCCGGACAGGTACTTCATGAGCGCCCAGGCCTCGTTCTTGTGCTGCGAGGACTTGAGCATCATGAGGTTCGAGCCGCCCACGAAGGTGAACGCCTTGCCCTCCGGGCCGGCCGGCATCGGCGCCACGCCGACGTTCTTGCGCGCCGCCGGGACCCAGTTCTTGTCGTCGGTGCGCCCGATGGTCGACAGCACCCACGGGCCACCGATCCACACGGCCAGCCGGCCGCCCTTGAACTGGTTCTCGACCTGCGTGCCGTCGCGCTCGAGCATGCTCTTGTCGAACAGGCCCTTCTGGACGAGCTGGGCGACGAAGTCCACGCCCTCCTCGGCCTGTGTGCTGTTGATGGTGGACTTCGAGGCGTCGTCGCTGAGCTCGGCGCCGCCGTTGTCCCACACGAACGGCATCACGTGGTGGACGAGGTCGAAGGCCTTCTTGCCGGGCATGCCGAACGGGGCGATCGGCTTGCCGTTGATCTCCGGCACCTTCTCCTTGATCGTCTGCAGCGTCTGCTGGAAGGCGTTGATGTCGGTGAAGGCGGTCGAGGGGTCGATGCCGGCCTTCTCGAGCACGTCCTTGCGGTAGTAGATCGCCCGCGCCTCGGTGAACCACGGCACCGCGTAGGTCCCGTCCTGGCCCTGGAGCTGGGTGGTCTGCCACACGCCGGGCGCGTACGCGTCCTTGCCGCCGATCTGGCTGACCCGGCCGTTGAGGTTCTCGAACCCGCCGAGCGCCGCGAAGAACGGCACCTGGGTGGTGCCCGCCTGGGTCACGTCCGGGCCCTGGCCCGAGACGGCCGCGTTCTTGATGCGGTCGAGCTGGACGTCCCAGCCGACGACCTCGACGTTGACCTTCACGCCGGTCTGCGCCTCGAACGGCGCCACGGTCTTCTCCATGTCGGCCTTCGGCTGCGGGCCGTTGGGCATGATCCAGAAGTTGACCGTCGTGCCCTTCTGCAGGGCGGTGGCGTCGGACGCCGGCTTGCTCGTTGTCGAACTGCTCTTGTTGTCACTCCCGCCACAGGCCGCGACGACCAGGGCGAGCACCACGGCGACGAGCCATGAGGCCGTCGCGAGCTTCCTGCGCATGTTCTGCTTCTCCTCCTGCGCGAAAACGATTTTGGTTCACGTCGCTCCCGTCTGCGTCGCGCTCCGCCATCACCCCCCTTGCTAGGCCCCTGACGGGGGCGCCGCTGTAGACCCGCGAACGATGAGCTCCACCGGCAGCGTGACCGCCTCGGGGAGGTCGGTCTCGCCGTCGATGAGCGCCATGAGGGCGCGGCCCGCCTCCGCCCCCAGGCCGGCCTTGTCCTGGCGCAGCGTGGTGAGGGGCGGGTGGACGTGGCCGGCCAGCTGGATGTCGTCGAAGCCGACGATCGAGACGTCGTCCGGCACGCTGAGCCCCGCCTCGGCGACGGCGCGGATCGCTCCCAGCGCCATGAGGTCCGAGGCCGTGAGCACGGCCGTGGGCGGCTCGTCCAGCTCGAGCAGGCGCGCCATCGCGCGGTGCCCGCTCTCCACGTAGAAGTCTCCGTAGGCGACGTACTCGTCGCGATATCCGAGGCCGACCGCCTGCATCTCGGTGCGGTAGGCGCGCAGGCGGTCGGTGCCCGGCTTCTTGTCGAGCATGCCGGTGATCGTGGCGATCCGGCGATGGCCGAGCTCGTGCAGATGCCGCATGGCCAAGCCGATTCCTGACGCGCTGTCGGAGATGACGTACTCGGTCTTGGGGCCGGCGAGCTCGACGTCGACGCCCACGCAGGCCATCTCGGAGCGCACGAGTCGGCGGACCTCGCCGTCGTCGGGGTCGACTCCGAAGAGCACGACGCCCTCGACGTTGTGGTGGCGCGCGCGCTTGAGGTAGGAGTGGTCGCCGTAGCCGTTGCCGGGTCGTTCGCTGGCGAACAGCAGCAGGTCGTAGCCGCCTGCGCCGATCACGTTCTTGACCCCGACGAGGACCTCGTGGAAGAAGGGGTGCTGCAGGTCCGGGTGGCCCTCGCCGGTCTCGAGGAAGACGCCGATGACGTGGGAGCGCTGGGTCACCAGGCTGCGGGCGGCGGCGGCCGGCGTGTAGTCGAGCTCCCGGGCGAGGCGGATGATCCGCTCGCGCGTCTCGGGATTGACGTCCGCGTAGCCGTTGAGCGCCCGCGAGACCGTCCCGATGGAGACGCCGCTGAGGCGCGCGAGCTGCCTGATGGTGATTCGTTCCGTCGTCATCGAAAACGTTTTTGGAAGTGCGGGCGGGAGTGTAACCACACGGGTGCGTGGGTTGTCAAGGGCGATCTGGGCAGTTGCCCGCGCGACGCACCGGGTGGACCCGCACGACGAGCTCCTACCCTCTCCGCATGGGAAACGCCGTCGGCGTCGTCGCCGCCACGCTGCTCGCCTCGGGCGTCGAGTTCGTCGAGGCGCTGACCATCGTGCTCGCGATGGGGACGACGCGCGGCTGGCGGTCGACCTGGATCGGCGTCGGCGCCGCCCTGGCCGCGCTCGCGGTGGTGACCGCCATCGCCGGCTACGCGCTGCAGTCCTGGCTTCCGGAGGCGCTGCTGCAGCTCGTCGTCGGGACGCTGCTGCTGATCTTCGGGCTGCAGTGGCTGCGCAAGGCGATCCTCCGCTCGGCGGGCCTGAAGGCGCTCCACGACGAGGACGAGACGTTCCGCTCCGAGGTCGAGGCCGCGCGGGCCGCCGGCGACGAGCGGCGGCTCGGCCTGGACTGGTTCGCCTTCGTGGTCAGCTTCAAGGGCGTCTTCCTCGAGGGCCTGGAGATCGTCTTCATCGTCCTGACCTTCGGGCTCAACGGGGACTCGATCCCGCTCGCCGTGCTCGGTGCGGCGCTCGGCGGCGTCATCGTGCTCGGCGCCGGGTTCGCGCTGCACAAGCCGCTCGCGCGCGTGCCCGAGAACACGATCAAGTTCGTCGTCGGGCTGCTGCTGAGCACGTTCGGGACGTTCTGGGCGGTCGAGGGGCTCGGGTGGTTCGGGCCCGGCGACACGAGCCTTCGGTGGCCGGGCGGCGATGCGGCGCTGCTCGTGCTGCTCGCGCTCTGGGGCCTGCTGGCGTGGGCGGCGGTGCGGGTGCTGTCGCGGCGGCCGCAGGAGGCGACGTGATGCGCCTGCTCGCCGGCTTCGCGCGCTTCTGGTGGGACTTCATCGTCGGCGACGACTGGCGGATCGCGGCCGGCGTGCTGCTGGTCCTGGGGGTGGGCGCCGTGCTCGTGTCCTCCGCCCGCGCCTCCGACCCGCTCGTGGCGACGCTCACCGCCGTCGGGATCATGCTCGTTGCGATCGGCTCGATCGTGGTTGCCGCCCTGCGGGCGCGGCGGGGCTGAGCGCGCGGTGCGGGCGCCGAGACCCGCGGGGCTGAGCGCGCGGGTGCCAGATAGTCCCGTACGAGATCGTCTCGCGCGCCACCTACTTTGCTAATCTCGCTGCATGGGTCAGGCAGTCGAGATCGCACCGCCCCCGCCTCCGGCCGACGGCGAGACGCCGAGCGACCTGTGCTGGCTGCTGTCGCGCGCGAGCTACATCCTCACCACCCAGATGACCGCCGCGCTGCAGGAGCTCGGCGTGTCGCCGCGCGCGCACTGCGTCCTCGCCGCCGCGATGGGCGGCGAGCACACGCAGACCGACCTCGTGCGCATGGTCGGCCTCGACAAGACGACGATGGTCGTCACCCTCGACGAGCTCGAGGCGGCGGGGCTCGCGGAGCGCAGGCCGTCGAAGAGCGACCGCCGCGCGCGCGTCGTCGTCGTGACCAAGGCCGGCGAGCGCAAGGTGCGCGAGGGCCAGGAGATCGCCGAGCGCATTCGCGCGAGCGTCCTCGAGGCGCTGCCGCCCGCCGACCGCGAGGTCTTCATCTCCGCGCTCACGACGCTCGTGAGCGACCGGCTGAGCGCGCCGGCCGCGTGCGTGCAGCCGGTGCGCCGCCGCGCGCCGCGCGCGTAGCGGCTGCACGCGCGTAGCCGCGCTGCTCGCCGCCCGCCGCGCGTCCCCGCCGGGGTAGGGGACACCGCACCCCGGGCCGCAGGCCAGCCGCACCGGGAGCCGGCCGCCCGGCGCCTACCCTCGGTGAAACGGGCCGGGTCGGGTCTCCGTGCCACCCAGATCGGTCCGAACAAGAATGTCTCGTACAAGACAATCTGGTACGGTTTCACCTATGACACAGAATGCCGTGCAGGTCGGAGCGGGTCAGGTCAGGAACGAGCGCGATCGCTGGGTCGCCCTCATCGTCCTGTGTGCCGGCTTCCTGATGATCATCCTCGACCAGACGATCGTGAACGTCGCGCTCCCGTCGATCCAGGACGACCTGAACTTCTCGCAGTCGAGCCTGGCCTGGGTGGTCAACGCCTACCTCATCGCCTTCGGCGGCCTGCTCCTGCTCGCCGGGCGCCTCGGCGACCTCATCGGCCGCAAGCGCATCTTCCTCATCGGCCTGACCATCTTCACCCTTGCCTCCCTCGTCTGCGGCCTCGCCCAGTCGCAGGAGATGCTGATCGGCGCGCGCTTCGTCCAGGGCCTCGGCGGCGCGCTGACCTCCGCGGTCATCCTCGGGATGATCGTGACGATGTTCCCCCAGCCGACCGAGCAGGCCAAGGCGATCGGCGTCTACAGCTTCGTCGCCGCCGGCGGCGCTTCGATCGGCCTCCTGGCCGGCGGCGTGCTGACCGAGGCGATCAACTGGCACTGGATCTTCTTCGTCAACGTCCCGATCGGGATCCTCACCGGCATCCTGGCAACGCGCCTGCTCCAGAACGACGAGGGCATCGGCCTGAGCGCCGGTGCCGACGTCCCCGGCGCGGTGCTCGTCGTCGGCTCGCTCATGCTCGGCGTCTACACGATCGTCGAGGCCGAGCACTACGGCTGGGGCTCGCTGCACACGCTCGGGCTCGGCGCCGTCGCCCTCGCGCTGCTCGCGGCCTTCGTGGTTCGCGAGTCGCGCATCGACAACCCACTGATCCCGCTGCGGATCTTCCGCAACCGCATCGTCTCCGGGGCCAACCTCGTGCAGGCGCTCACCGTCGGCGGACTGTTCGGGATGTTCTTCCTCGGCGCGCTGTACATGCAGCGGGTTCTCGGCTACGGCGCGATCGACGTCGGTCTGGCCTTCCTGCCCGTCGCGCTGCTGATCGGGATCTTCTCGGTCGGCATCTCGGCCCGCCTGATCATGCGGTTCGGGGCGCTGCAGACGATGCTGCCCGGCCTGGTCTTCATCGCCGCCGCGCTGCTGTACTTCCAGCGCGTCCCGGTCCACGCGGACTACGTCAAGGACATCCTGCCCACCATGCTGCTGTTCGGCGTCGGCGGCGGCCTGTTCTTCACGTCACTCATGACGATGGCGATGTCGGCCGCGACCGCGAGCGATTCGGGCCTTGCCTCCGGCCTGGTCAACACCAGCCAGCAGGTCGGCGGCGCGCTCGGCCTGGCCGTGCTGGCGACGCTGTCCTCGACGCGCACCGAGACGCTGCTGGGCCAGGGCGACTCGACCGCGTCGGCGCTGACCGGCGGCTACCACCTCGCCTTCGCCATCGGCGCGGGCATGGTCATCGCCGGCATCGTCCTCGCGGTTGCGCTCCTGCGCCCGCAGGCCGCGGTCGCCGAGGATCCGGCGCTCGAGCCGGCCTACTCCAAGGAAGCGGCCTAACCCTCGTCCTGCGCACGCAGGATCCGGGCGAGCTCGGCAGCGTCTGCAGCGCGCTGCCGAGCGGCCGCCACCTTCTCGCCCGCCCGGTCCGCCGCGTCGCGCGCGGCGCACCAGTAGGCGTCGTTCTCGGCCACGGCGACCTCGCGCAGCTCCGCGGCGTGCGCGGCCGCGCCCGCGACGTCGTGGATGTCGAACGCCACCTCGCGCGAGATGTCGACCTCGAGGTGGCGCTGCCCGATCGTCCGCCGCACGATGCGGACGCGGACGCCCTCGACGAGCGTGTCGATGTCGACGTAGGAGCCGAAGGTGCCGCGGGCCATGTGCTCGGTCGCCTGGCCGAGCGTCGCCCGGTAGCTGCCGCTCTCCACGCGGTCGCGCGCGGCGAACCAGCGTCTGAAGAGGCGCTCCTCGACCACTTCGCGCCGCCCAAGGAGACCGCGGCGCTCGGTCACCCGCTCGAGCCCGACCTCCGCGACCTCGGGCGCGACGTCATCCCTGTAGACCCGCCACCGCTCCATCCGAGCGCGACGGTACCGCGCCGAGCCGACCGCTCAGCTCTTGCGCGCGGTCGCGGAAGCGCGCGACGTTGCGCAGCTTGACGTCCTCGTAGCCGCGCACGACGTCCGGGAGCTCGGCGAGCTCGCGAACCACGTCGGCGTTGCCTTCGTCGAGGCCGGCCAGCGCATCGTCGATCAGCGCGCGGTACTCGTCGACGAGCTCGCGCTCGACCCGGCGGACACGGGCGCGGCCGAACGGATCCAGCGCCGTGCCGCGCAGGCGGCGCGAGGCGCGCAGGCCGCGCAGCAGCGGCAGCACCCACGGCCCCAGCTGGAGCTTGCGGTCAAGGCCCATCGCCCGCAGCAGCGGCGGGTGCAGGAGGATCCGCACCTTGGCGCCCGCGCCGAAGGCGTCCTCGCGGCGCGCGCGCTCGGCGGCGTCGAGGTGCAGGCGGGCGACCTCGTACTCGTCCTTGTAGGCGAGCAGCTTGAAGAGCCCGCGCGCGTAGGCCTCGGCGACCGCGCTGCCGCCGGTGCGCGCGCGCTCGACGGCCAGCACGCGGGCGACGTCGTCCGCGTAGCCGCGCGCGTAGCCCGCGTCCTGGTAGGCGATGAGCTCGGGCACGCGGACCTCGAGGAGGCGGCGCAGCTCGCCGTCGGCCCCGACGCCCTCGAGGATCGCCCCGGCGCGCGCGTCGAGCTCTGGCGACGGCGCGGCGGGCGCGGCGAGCGCCGCCTCGACCGCGTCGCGGTCGGCGATCCAGGCGCGCCCCCACCGGAATGCGGCGAGGTTGGTCTCGACGGCCGCGCCGTTGAGCTCGATCGCGCGCTCGATGGCGGGGGCGCCCATCGGCAGACAGCCGTGCTGGAAGGCGGCGCCGACGAGCAGCATGTTCGCAGGCATGTGATCGCCGAAGAGCCGCGCGGCCAGGCCCTCGGCGTCGACCGCCGCGGTCTCCCGCGTCGCCGCCTCGATGCGGCGCATCGCCGGACGCGAGGTCGGCAGCGCGATGGTCGGGTCGACGACCATGTGGGCGGTCGGGACGGCGGCGGTGTTGACGATCGCTACCGTGCGCCCGGGATCGGCGGCGGCGAGCGTCGCCGGCGCGGCAGCGGCGAGCACGTCGAAGACGAGGAGCGCGTCGACGCTGGCGGCCGGCGCGCGCACCTGGCCCTCGATCGGCGCGTCGGCGATCCGTACGTCGGAGATGACCGGCCCGCCCTTCTGGGCCAGCCCGATCTGCTCCAGACCGGCGGCGAAGCGCCCGTCGAGATGCGCCGCCATCTGCAGGATCGCCGAGACCGTCACGACGCCGGTGCCGCCGACGCCCGGCATGCGCACCACCGCGTCGCGCGCGACACGCGGCTCGGGATCGGGCAGCTGCACCGGCACGGCCGGCACGGTCCGCTTCTTCGCGCCGCCGTCGGGCGTGACAAGCAGGAAGGACGGGCAGTCGCCCTTCAGACACGTGAAGTCCTGGTTGCACGAGGACTGGTGGATCTGCGTCTTGCGCCCGAACTCGGTGTCGACCGGCTGCACCGAGAGGCAGCTCGACTGCTCTCCACAGTCGCCGCAGCCCTCGCAGACGCGCTCGTTGATCCACACGTGCTCGGCCGGAGCGTCGAGCTTGCCGCGCTTGCGCAGGCGTCGCTTCTCGGTGGCGCAGCGATCGTCGTGGATGAGGACGGTCACGCCGTCGACGGTGGCGAGCTCGCGCTGTGCCTCCTGCAGCTCGTCGCGATGGCGCACGGTGGCGATGGGATCCAGCGCGACGTCGCGGTAGCGCTCAGGCTCGGGCGTCGTGACGACGATCTGCCTGACGCCCTCGAGCGCCAGCCACCGCGTCATGTCGGGCACGTCGAGGCGGCCCGGCGCCCGCTGGCCGCCGGTCATCGCGATCGCGTCGTTGTAGAGCAGCTTGTAGGTGATCCGCGCGCCGGCGGCGGTTGCCGCGCGGATGGCCAGCGAGCCCGAGTGGTGGAAGGTCCCGTCGCCGACGTTCTGGATGAAGTGCTCGTCGTCGGTGAACGGCGCCAGGCCGAGCCACTGCGCGCCCTCGCCGCCCATCTGGGTCATGCCGACCAGCTGTCCCCGGCGCTCGCCGGCGTCGAGGGCCACGAGCGTGTGACAGCCGATGCCGACGCCGACGAGCTGGTCGGACGCCGCACGGGTCGACACGTTGTGCGGGCAGCCCGAGCAGAAGTACGGCGTGCGGGCAGGGAGCGTCTCGAGCTCTGCGTTGCCGTTGGTGGCGGCCGGCGGGCGCGCGGCGCGCGGCAGGGCGTCCTCGCCGAGCACGAGCACGAGCGCCGCGGCGACGTCGTCGGCGGTCAGCGCGCTGCGGCAGGACAGCAGCGCGGCGCCGTCGGCGTCCTCCTTGCCGATCACGAGCGGCGCGTCCGGCCGGCGGTAGAGGGCCTCCTTGAGCTGGGCTTCGACGAAGGGGAGCTTGTCCTCGACGACGAGGACTGTCTCGACGCCGTCGACCAAGCTGCGGACGTCGTCGCGATCCAGCGGCCACGGCATCCCCAGCGCCACGAGCCGCAGCCCGAGCGCCTCGAGCCCGTCCTCGTCCACGCCGAGCCCGTCGAGCGCGCGCAGGAGCGCTTGATAGCCCATGCCCGCGGCCACCGCTGCGATGCGCGGCCGTCGCGGCTCGAAGGCGATGCGGTTGAGGCCGGCGATGCGCGCGTACTCCCTGGCGCGCGCGAGGCGCCGCGTCATGAGGTCGTGCTCGGCGTCGAGGTTCGACGGCGCGAGCAGGATCGGCGGCGTCACGTCCTCGCGCGGCGGCAGCTGCGGAATCGCCTCGAGGACGCCGTCGAGGAGCACGGTCGACGAGCCGTCGGCGGTGTCGGCCACGAGCTTCATGGCGCACCACAGCCCCGCATGGCGCGAGAGCGCCACGGCGTGCAGCCCGAGCGAGACCACGTCGGCCGGCGTGCCCGGCGCGAGCAAGGGCATGTGCAGGCTGCGGCACATCTGCTCGCTCGAGCTCGGGACGGTCGAGGACTTGGCCGAGGGATCGTCGCCGATCCAGGCGACGGCGCCGCCCAGCGGGGCGGTACCGCTCAGCATGCCGTGGCGGATCGCGTCGGCCGCGCGGTCGAAGCCGGGGCTCTTGCCGAACCAGATGCCGGTGACGCCGTCGTGGCGGCGGCCGTCGAGCTGGCCCAGGAGCTGGGTGCCGGCGACCGCGGTGGCCGCGAGCTCCTCGTTGAGCCCGGGCTGGAACACGACGCCCGCCCCGTCGAGGTGCTCCGCGGCGCGCCGGAGCTCCTGGTCCAGGCCGCCCAGCGGCGAGCCGGGGTAGCCGCTGACGAAGACGGCGGTGTCGAGGCCGCGGCGGCGGTCGAGGCGGCGCTGGTCGAGCGTCACGCGCACGAGCGCCTGGATGCCGGACATCAGCGCGAGCCCGGACTCGGCCGCGTACTTGTCCTCGAGGCTGACGTCGGGCCGGGCGATCGTCGCGCTCATGACCGGGGGAGCCAACCAGCATCGCCCGCGCCACGCTCGCGATCGACGGCGTTCGGCCGCGACGACGCAACAGGCGGCGCAGATCGTGCCGTCTCGCGTTCGTTTCTTGCGTCGGCTACCGTCGCGGCATGCCATCGCCGAGCGAGCTGGACGGCACCGACCTCGAGATCATCGACCTCCTCGAGCGCGATGCGCGGCGCACGCTGGCCGACATCGGCAAGCGCGTGAGCCTCTCGGCCCCGGCGGTCAAGCGCCGCATCGACCGCCTCGAGAGCCTGGGGATCATCACCGGCTACACGATCCACGTCGACCACGCCAAGCTCGGCCGCCCGCTCGAGGCGTTCACCGAGCTCCTGTTCACCGGCAGCACCGACGTGGAGACGATCACGGCCACCGCTGCCGAGATCCCCGAGGTCGAGGCCGTCTTCACCACCGCCGGCGACCGCGACGCCCTGGTCTGGCTGCGCGCCCGCGACATGCCCCACCTCCAGCACGTCATCGACCAGCTGCGCCGCAGCGGCCGGGTGACGGGCACCAAGACGCTGATGGTCCTCGCCGCCTGGTCGCGACACGCGACCAAGCGCGACGACGCCTGAGCGCCGTCAGGCGCCGGCAAGCGCGTCGCCGCTCGACCCGGACGGCCTACTCGTCGCGCCGCACCTGCCCTGACGCTCAGGGCGACGCGGTGTCGGTCCCGCCTGTCTGCGCCGGCGTCGTCTCCGTGACCGTCTTCTCGACGGTCGTGGTGACGGTGGTGGTCGTCGTCGGCACGCTGACGGTCACGTTGGTCTTGTTCGACGTGGTTCCGGAGTTGGCCTTCGTGACCGTCTTGGTGGGCTCGTCGCCGCTGTTGGCGATCAGCACGCCGGCGCCGACCCCGACGCCGAGCGCGACCACCGCCAGCAGGACGACACCCCATGGGCTGCGACCGCGATCGGGTGGCGGCGGCTGCTGTTGCCACTGGGGCGGCGGCTGGCCGGGCTGCTGGGGAGGCGTGCTCATGGCACGCAACCCTGCCGCCAAACGGGCGACGGCGCTTCGTCCGTTTCGGGTGAGAGGCCCCAGCCACCGTCGCCGGCGTCCCGGGACGGAGCATCACGGGCTCGGCGGCGCTGACGATGCGAACGCCGTCTCCCTCCGCAAGATCTCCGGCTGGGGCGGTCACCTGCGGCGGGCACGCTGGATGTGACTCGCCAGTCGTTATCCGCCTGTGAAGCGCCATTGCCGCGCCGTGGGGCGAGGACTAGCGTGCCGCGCGCTCATGGACGCCGGGGATGTCATCGTCGCCCTCGTGGTCGCAGCCGCTCTGAGCTTCGACTTCACGAACGGGTTCCACGACACGGCGAACGCCATGGCGACCACGATCGCCACGGGCGCGTTGCCGCCGAAGATCGCCGTCAGCATCGCGGCGGTCCTGAACTTCGTAGGGGCCTTCATCTCGCTGAAGGTCGCGGCCACCGTTGCCGGCGGGATCGTCGACGCGGGCGCGATCACGCCGGTCGTCGTGTTCGGCGGATTGGTGGGCGCCATCGTCTGGAACCTCGCCACGTGGTGGTTCGGCTTGCCGTCGTCGTCCTCGCACGCGCTGATCGGCGGCGTCGTGGGCTCGACCATCGCCGCCGCGGGATCGGGCGCGGTCAAGTTCGACGGGCTGCTGTCGAAGGTGATCATCCCGGCCATCGCGTCACCGGTCGTGGCCGGCATCCTCGCCGCGATCGGCGTCTTCCTGGTCTACCGGATGCTGCGCCACTACTCGACCGAGCGGTCCGAGCGCGAGTTCAGATGGGGCCAGGTCGGCTCGTCCTCGCTGGTTGCGCTCGCGCATGGGACCAACGACGCGCAGAAGACCATGGGCGTCATCTGCCTCGCGCTGATCGCCAACCACTCGATCTCCGGGGGCGACAACTTCCATGTGCCCGACTGGGTCGTGATCAGCTGCGCGACGGCCATCGCGCTGGGGACCTACGTGGGCGGCTGGCGCATCATCAAGACCCTCGGCACCAAGGTCGTCGAGGTCCGCCCGCCGCAGGGGTTCGGCTCCGAGACCGTCGCGGCCACCGTGATCCTCGCGTCATCCCACGTCGGCTACCCGCTCTCCACCACGCAGGTGGTGTCCGGTGCGGTCGCCGGCTCGGGCGTGGGGCGCCCGGGCGCGGTCGTCAACTGGCTCGTCGCGCGCAACATCGTCATCGGCTGGCTCCTGACCCTGCCGGCCGCCGCAGGTGTCGGCGCGCTCTCCTACGCGGTCATCGATGTGCTGGGCGGGAGCGCGTTCGGCGTGATCGTGGTGAGCGTCGTCATGGTCGTGGGCGCCTTCATGCTGTGGCGCGCGAACAGGGCCAAGCCCACCGAGCCCGACGAGACGATCTCCGAGCACCCGACGTTCGGCGCCGAGGCGGCGCGCGAGGCGGTGCCGGCGTGATCTTCGCCGTCGACGTCGATTGGGGCAGCCTGCTCGAGGCCGCGTATGTCTCGGCGATCTTCGGGATCGGCGTGATCCTCGTCGCGGGCGTCGCGGTGATAGCGTCGCTGCAGGCCCAGGACCGCCAGAAGGCACACCGCGGCGGCGCCGTCGCGCTCCACGTGCTGACCGGCGCCTGCGTGCTGGCGATCCTCGCGGCAGTCGCCCTCGGGATCGCCGTCATGGTCGACAAATGAGCGCACACGACAAGCCGTTCGACACCGGGCGCCCGCGTCCGATCGTCACGTCGCTGGACACGATGCGCCACCGCATCGATCACGAGGCGTTCGACGCCGTCGTGCTCGGGCTCGACGTCGTGGTCACCGACCTCGGCTACGGCGACGTCCGGTCGCTCCCGGGCGCGGTGGCCTGGATCGATCGCGTGCGCCAGGAGGGCAAGCGGATCGGCGTCATCGCCGGCGACGAGCGCGCCTCGACCGCGCTCGACCTGGCCGGGCTGTCCGATCGTGTCGACGTCGTCGTCACGGGCTGGAACGCGGAGCGTCGCCTGAAGCACGCGCTCGAGGAGCTCGGCGTCGCACCCGAACGCGCGATGGTGATGGGCGTCGACCCACAGGACATCCAGGCGGCGCGCGCCGCCGATGTCGAGCTTGCGATCGGCGTGGCCCGGGGCGAAGCGACCCCTGAGCGCTTGCGCCGCTCCGGCGCGGTCGCCGTTGTGGCCGACGCACAGGAGCTCCTGGGGATCACCTCGGGCTGAGGCCGGACGTGTGACCTAGGCCGGGTCGGCGGCGCGGTCGGCGCCCAGCCGACGGCGGCGGGCCGACTCGGCCCGCAGCTTGATGTCGTGCTCCTCCATGCGCTGGACCTGGCGCATGATCTGGTCCCAGATCTCGGAGTCCGTCCAGGCGTGGCCGCGGCGCGCCTCGTGGAGCACCCCACGGGCGATGGCGGCCTCCCGGCAGAAGTGCGCGACCGACGCTCCCGAATCCTCGGCGCCCTGCTGGATGAGGATGTACATGTCGTCTGAGACCCGGAAGTGCACGCTCCGCATGGGTTGCATGTTCGTCGCTGTGCAACGCATGCGCAACACGTCGGTGGACCGCCCGCCCCAGGCCGTGTTTCCTTCCGCGGCTCTTGTGACCGGCGAGCGCAATCCCAGCTACTTCGCGCTGCGCGTTTCCCCGCGCGGACGCGCGTCGACGTGGTGGGCCTCGGCCGAGGCCGTCGCCGACGATGCGCCCGAGGCGATCCGGGTCCTCCTCGCGGGCCGCGTGCGCGTGGAGGTCACCGCCGACGAGGCGCTCGAGGCGCTGGCGTGGGCGGCGACGCTCGCAGGGTGGGCCGAGGGACCCCGACCCCTCTGGGTCTACCCGTTCGACCCCGCGTAGTCAGGCCGGGAGCACGTCGCGCACGGGTGAGCAGGCATCGTTGTGGCGGGGCGCGGTGGCGCGCGTGAGCATCGCGGCGGCCCCGC
>Ga0081540_1001722_pt1 | contig 18513 bp, 16 predicted proteins | sample TabmetS2T1R1_FD_71024 | JGI IMG/M metagenome (GOLD analysis project Ga0081540, IMG submission 71024) | Tabebuia heterophylla rhizosphere microbial communities from the University of Puerto Rico - S2T1R1 | ecosystem: Host-associated > Plants > Roots > Rhizosphere ... | reverse complement strand
ACGCGGGGGAGACCGTGGGTGGCAACGCGAACGACCTGACCTCGCTGGTGGCAGAGCCCAACGTCAGCATGCACGAGAGCAAGGCGTTCGCTTGCCAGGTCCACCCGGGCCGGCTGGACGGGCCCACTCCACGGCCGACGAAAGCTCCGGTGGCGTGGCCGACGCGCGAGCCGATCCCCGACACGCCGGACGCCGCTCAGCCCGAAGGCAAGTTCCGACATGGCCGTTAGAGAAAAAGAGCTGGCCACATTGCCGACGCGGAGCGACCCACCGCGGACCGTCATCTCGGCGCTGATGGATCGGCTCATCAATCCGTTTCGCCGCGGCACGCCACCAACGGCGCATCAGCCCATGGGCTTCTTCACCGACACCACGCTGTGCATCGGTTGCAAGGCCTGCGAGGTGGCGTGCAAGCAGTGGAACCAGCTCCCTGCAGACGGCTTCGAGTGGACCGGCAACAGCCATGACAACACTGCGGCGCTCTCGGCGACCTCGTGGCGGCACGTCAAGTTCATCGAGCAGCTTCCCCCCGCGCCCATTCCGATTCCAGGCGGGACGAACGGGAAGGATGCTGCGAACCGGTTCCCCCTGAACGTGCTGACCAGCGAGCCGGACCGGGGCCGCTGGCTGATGATGAGCGACGTCTGCAAGCATTGCGAGACTGCTCCCTGTCAACAGGCGTGTCCGACGGGCGCGCTCATCCACAACGAGTTCGAGAACGTCTACGTCCAGCAGGACATCTGCAACGGCTGCGCGTACTGCGTCGCTGCGTGCCCCTTCGGTGTCATCGGCCGTTCCGACATCGACGGTCACTCTCACAAGTGCACGCTCTGCTACGACCGTCAGCGGGATGGGCTCGTGCCGGCGTGCGCGAAGGCGTGCCCCACGGAGTCGATCCAGTTCGGCCCGGTCGACGAGTTGCGCAAACGAGCCCGTGGACGGGTGGAGGAGCTTCACAGTCGCGGCGAGACGGACGCTCATCTCTATGGCGAAAGCGCAACGGACACCTACTCGGCCCTGAATTCGTTCTATCTCCTCGTCGATCGACCGTCGGTGTACGGTCTGCCCGACAATCCCTCCAACCCCTGGCTTCACATGTGGGGCGACTACGCCCGCGCTCTCGCAAGCGCGATGGTCGCGGTCGCGACGCTCGTGGCCACCCTTCTTCTCCTGGGCGGCTGACGTGGCAATCGACGCCGGAGCTCAGCTCGACGGTCACGGCTATTCAGCCGCCCCCGTGACACACGCGCCGCCGTGGGACGGGCTCGTCGCCTGGGATCTGCTCTTCAACAACCTGACCACCGGGCTCTTCCTCGTGGCCGCGACGGCAGACCTGCTGGCGCCGACCGTCTTCAGCTCCGTGCTGAAGGCCGCCTACCCTCTGGCCCTCGTCCTGCTGCTCACGGACCTCGCGTGCCTGGTGCTGGACCTCGGAGACCCGTTGCGCTTCCACCACATGTTGCGCGTCTTCAAGCCCACCTCGCCGATGTCGCTGGGTACCTGGTCTCTCACCCTCTACTCCCTGCCGCTCACGGTGGCCGCGGCGCTCAGCGTGCTCCCCCACGGCTGGCCCGTCCTCGAATCAGTCCGGAAGGCCGCCGTGATCCTCGCCATCCTCCCGGCGCTTGGCTCGGCGCTCTACAAGGGCGTCCTCCTCGGCACCAATTCACAGCCCGGCTGGCGCGACGCACGCTGGCTCGGCGCCTATCTCACCAACTCCGCGGTCATGCTGGGATGCGCGTTGATGCTCCTGCTGGCCTCTCTGCTCGGGCAAGAGCGGGGGACCGGGATCCTCCGCCCCTCCCTCGTGGCGCTTCTGGTGCTCAACCTGTTTCCGCTCGGGTTCCTCGTTAGGAATCTGCTGCCAGCCCTCCAGCGCGTCTACACGCCCGGCCGCCTCGGTCGTCTCGCAGTGCTGTGCATCGGCGCGGGGACGCTCGTGCCCGTGGTTCTCCTGTCCGCTGGCGCCAGCCTTCCACTGCTCGTGGTGACCGTGCTGGCCATGCTCATCGGTAGCTTTGCGGCGCGCTTTGCCATCATTCGCCTGCCGCACAGCCTGACCGGAGCAGCTCCAGCGGTCTCCGGTTGAATCCGCCGGACGCGCCGCTGCCAGTTTTCGCAAGCCAGGAACATTCATCGCAATACGCGAGCGGTCCGGCGAGCGTGTGACGCCTATTCCTCTCGTGAAGCCGGGAGTGACCAGAACGTCGGTGAGCACTCCCTTCACCCGGGAGATGTGATGAACAAGATCGCCACAGCTGTGCTCGCGGGAAGCGTCGGCGTCACCCTTGCGCTTTCTGCTTCGACCCGTGCCGAGTCGCAGCCACCTGCCGTGAAGAACATCGTGCTCGTTCACGGTGCGTTCGCGGACGGGACGAGCTGGGCCAAGGTCATTCCCAGGCTCGAGGCACGCGGCTTTCACGCGGTGGCGGTCCAGAACCCACTGACCTCTTTGGCGGACGACGTCAATGCAACCCGTCGAATCATCGCCATGCAGGACGGCCCGGTCATTCTCGTGGGTCACTCCTGGGGAGGCGCGGTGATCAGCGAAGTCGGTGATGACCCGAAGGTTGCCGGACTCGTCTACGTGGCTGCATACGCTCCCAACGTCGGGTCGTCCGCGAACGATACGAGCAAGCCCTTCGGCCCCACGCCCGGACAGAGCGCGATCCAGGTCGACTCGGAGCACTACGCGTGGATGTCCGAAGCGGGAATCCTCAACAGCTTTGCTGATGGCTTGCCCCTTGCCGAGCGACGGATCGTCCTTGCCGTGCAAGGGCAGATCTACGGCCCGATGTTCGACGAGAAGCTCACGCACGCGGCCTGGAAGACGAAGCCGTCATGGCACGTCATCGCGACGAAGGACCACACGCTCAGTCCCGCGATGGAGGAGGCCGGGGCGAAGAAGGCTCACGGAGTCTCGATCAAGATCCCCACCTGCCATGTCGCGATGCTGCAGGAGCCGGAACGGGTTGCGGACCTCATCGTGGAGGCGGCCCGAGGATCCGTGAAGGTCGCCGCCAAACAGGTCACCAGATAGCTGGAGAGACGCCAATGCCCAAGAAGAACGCCGGGCGATGTGCGTGCAACGCCGTGCAGTTCGAGTTCGACACCGAGCCGACTTTCATCGCGGTCTGTCATTGCCTCGACTGCAAGAAGGCTTCGGGGGGAGAGGCGGCGACATACTTTGCCGTGCCCAGCAGGGACTTCACCCTTCTCAGTGGCAATCCCAAGGGGTTTTCGTACGTCGCTGACTCGGGGAAGCGACTCGAGCGCGTGTTCTGCCCGGAGTGTGGTGCCCGGCTGTACACCCGAAATCTGGAGTCCTTCCCCGGCACGGTCTTCGTCCAGATCGGCAGCCTGGACAGGCCAGGCAGCTTCGCTCCGAAGCTCGAGATGTTCACCAAGCGTCGCCTCGGCTGGGAGAAGCCGCTCGACCTCCCGCAGTTCACCGACATGCCCTCTTGAGGTTCGACACGTCATGTCTGACGAGCCGAGAGATGCCGAAGAGTCGATGGAGCCCAGGAGCCATGCCGTGAGGGATGGCATCGCCGCGGAAGGAGCCTCGGCGTCATGACCGACACGCTCTTCTGGCACCGTCTCCATTTCGGCTTCACCGTCACCTACCACTACCTCTTCCCCCAGCTGACGATGGGCCTGGCATTGCTCATCGTCATCTGGAAGCTGAAGGCGTATCGGAGCGGGAGCGCGCTCCACGACGAGGCGGCTCGCTTCTGGGCGCGGATCTTCGCTCTGGCTTTCGCGGTGGGTGTCGTGACCGGGATTCCGCTCGAGTTCCAGTTCGGGACCAACTGGTCGCGCTTCAGTCACTTCGCCGGCGGGGTCATCGGTCAGACGCTGGCGATGGAAGGCATGTTCGCCTTCTTCCTCGAGTCCACCTTCCTCGGTCTCTTTCTCTACGGAGAGAAGCGGTTTGGTCCCCGGTTGCACCTGGCATCCGCGGTTGCACTCTGGGTGGGGAGCTGGCTTTCCGGCTACTTCATCATCGCCACCAACGCCTTCATGCAGAGTCCCGTCGGCCACACGATCGACTCTGCAGGGAGGTTGCAGCTTGCTGACTTCTGGGCCTTCGTCCTCAATCCCTGGGCGATCTGGCAATACCTCCACAACATGACCGCCTCGGTCGTGACCGCCTCCTTCGTGGTTGCGAGCGTCGGGGCCTTCTGGTCGCTCTCCGGACGCCACCATGAGCACGCCTCGCTCGCGCTCCGCACGGGTGTCATCGCCGGACTGGTCGCCTCCTGCCTGATGGTGTTCCCCACCGGAGACCGTCAGGGAAAGATGGTGGCCGAGCATCAGCCGGCAACCCTCGCCTCGATGGAGGGCCTGTTCGAGAGCACGCCCGGGGCCGAGCTGGCCATCATCGGGCAACCGAACGTGCAGCAACGGAAGCTGGAGAACCCGGTGGTCGTCCCGGGGCTGCTGAGCTTTCTGATCTACGGAAGCTTCGGCAGCACGGTCACGGGCCTGGATCAGATCCCACACGACCGGTGGCCCGACAACATCGAGCTCCTCTACTACGCGTACCACGTGATGGCGGGGCTGGGGACGCTCTTCATTGCGCTCATGGCACTGTCCGCGTTCCAGCTGTGGAGGGGGAGGCTGGAGCGATCGCGACCGCTGCTCTGGGGCCTGATGCTCGCGCTGCCCTTCCCCTACGTCGCCACCACCGCGGGCTGGATGACCGCGGAGCTCGGGCGGCAGCCCTGGCTGATCTACGGCCTGATGCGGACCTCCGAGGGGACCTCGCCACGGGTCTCCGCCGGCAACGCCCTCTTCACGCTCATCGGGTTCTCGGGTCTCTACCTCGTGGTGGGCATCGTCTTCCTCTACCTGGTGGGCCGGGAGATCTCCCATGGACCCGCTTCGCTCCGCCCCCAGCCCCGGATGCCGAGGACTCTGGGTCTCGCCGGGGAGGTCAGGTGATGGAAACGCTCTGGTTCGTCATCGTCGCAGGGATGCTGGCGATGTACGTGGTCCTCGACGGCTTCGACTTCGGCGTCGGCTTCCTGCACCTGATGGTCGCGCGGACTGAGGTCGAGCGACGGACCGTGCTGGCCGCAATCGGGCCGGTCTGGGACGGGAACGAGGTGTGGCTCATCGCCGCGGGCGGAGCGCTCTTCATGGCGTTTCCTGCCGCGTATGCAGCGGGCTTCAGCGGCTTCTATCTGCCACTGATGCTGCTCCTCTGGGTGTTCATTCTCCGCGGGCTCTCCATCGCGTTCCGGGGACAGGTCACTGACCCGCTCTGGGCGGCGTTCTGGGATACGACCTTCTTCCTGGGGAGCACGCTCATCGCCGTCGTTCTCGGCGTGGCGGTCGGGAACGTGTTTCGAGGAGTGCCGCTGGATTCCACCGGGACCTTTCACATCCCACTGTTCGCCACGTTCTGGCCCGGAACGCGTTCCGGAGTGATCGACGCGTACACGGCGCTCGTCGGTGTGTTCACCCTCGCTGCACTCGGAGGCCACGGCGGGCTTTACCTGGCGATGAAGACCGATGGGCCAGTCCAGGAGCGGAGCACCCAAGCCGCGCGGATTCTTTGGCTCGTGGCCGGCGTACTGTTCCTCCTCGTCACATGGTCGACCGTCCACGTGGCCCCGGAGCTCACTGCCATTGCCGGGCAGCGACCGCTGGTCTGGATCCTCGCGGCGCTCGTCGTGGCCTCGGTGGCGATGCTGGGGATAGGGCTGGTGCGTGAGCAAGCGATGCTAGCCTTCGTGGGCTCGGCCGGGACCCTGTTCACCTTGCTCGGAGCCGGTGCCGCGGCCCGCTGGCCGGTGCTGCTCCGCTCGAGCCTTGGACCGTCGCTCTCCCTGGATGCCTTCAACGCGGCCACCTCACCGCACGGCCTCCGGGTCGCGACGATCTGGATGCTGGTGGGCCTGCCGCTGGCGTGCGGCTATTACCTCTTCATCACCCGGCTCTTCCGGGGAACGGTCCGGCTCGAAACACCCCCGGTCGCTCCATCTCTTCCAGAGCCAGCCGATGACGCGCAGGCCCTCCAGCCGTTTCCAAGACTGGGCCAGTGAATCTCGCTCGGTGCCTGACATGAGCGAACCTCGATCGATCCCGGTCCGGGTGTAAGCCTCGCTGAAGGCGAGCCGGCACTTGCCGCATCCGCGTGGCAGTTCGCTTGCGGTCCTTGCGAGCGCACTGTTCTGGAGTCCATGAGCCCCAGCCGGTTCATGACGCCGGCAAACGCCTCGCTTGATTCCCTCGAGCATCGGTGCGCACTGCCGGCCCGCACGTCATTGCGGAATCAACCGTAGAGAGCTTTCGCGTGCGAGAAGGGGGAGTGCCATGACGAGGAGGTGGCGGTTCATCTACCTGGGCGCGCTTGCGCTGGCGCTACTGGTGGGGTTCGGGGCGTGGAACCCGATCGGACGGGCAACCGCACACGGGCGGCGCGAGGTACCGAAGTACCGGGTCGATGCGTCCTGGCCCAAGCCGTTACCCGGTGACGCGACACAGATATCCCCCACCACGGGCAAGCCCAAACCGTGGGTGACCGCCGACGTCGGAGGCACCTGCGTCGATTCCCGCGATCGCGTCTGGACCGTCAATCGCGCCTTTCAGGCCACGGCAACCGCACCGAATCAGCTGGTCGCACCGGAGACGGTCATCGCCGTTCCGAGCCCTCCGGTGGTCGCCTATACCCGGCGCGGCGACGTCTACACGGCCTGGGGCAACCCGGACGTGGTGCCCGGCGGCATTCACGGCTGCTTCGTGGACTACCAGGACAACGTCTGGATCGCCGGCAATGGCGACGGCATCGTGCAGAAGTATTCCCAGGACGGGCAGCTGCTGTTGCAGATCGGCACGCGCGGCGTCTGTGACTGGCCCGCCAACAACAACGCCTGCGGTAACTCGGGAAGCGATCCGACGGCCAACAAGAGCCACACGCTGCTCAACGAGCCCGCCGACATCGCGGTCGACCCGAAGAACGGCGATGTCTACGTCGCCGATGGTTACGGCAACCACCGGGTCGTGGTCTTCGACAAGAACGGCAAGTGGCTGCGGCACTGGGGCGGCGTGGTGCAGGACGCCCTCCATCCGAACGCGACCCCGCACGATCGAGGGAGCTTCACCGCCGGCGACGGCGGTCACCCGCACTGCGTGGTCCTCGCACAGCACAACAAGCTCTACGTGTGCGATCGGGGTTCCGACCGCATCCTGGTCTTCGACAGGAAGCCGACCCACTGCGACACCTCGGTGGACCCTCCCATCTGTCAGCCGGATCAGATCATCGACGTCCTGCCCGGCACGGGCGTGACCCAGGGGCCCGGCGGCGCGGCGCCGCTCGGAACCGCCGGCTCGGCCTGGGACCTCGCCTTCTCCAACGACCGGCAGCAGACGTTCATGTTCGAGGCGGATGGGGGTAACGAGATCCTCCACGTGATGGATCGACTCTCCGGAGCGATCCTCGGAGGGACGGGCCAGCCCGGCCACCAGGCGGGTCAGTTCACCTTCCTGCATACGGTGGCTATCGACTCGCGAGGGAATCTCTTCACCGGTGAGACCATCAACGGGCGCCGCATCCAGAAGTTCGTCAAGGTGGGCGGGGACCGCGACGGCGACCGGGACGACGACGACCGCGACGACGATCGAGGCGGCTGGGGCGGTCGAGGCGACTGATCCTCCGCGTCGCATCAGAGGGCCGGAGGGCAGCAGCTCTCCGGCCCCATCGGCCTGGAGCCCGAGTGACAAAGAGCCTTCGCCCCTGGATCCCGCTCCTGGCGCTCTGCGTGCTGTCCACGCTGCGGCCCGGCCAGGCGCACGAGTTCAGCATGGACGCGGTGATGAACGCGTTCGTCAAGGTCGACGAGCACCAGGCGCACCTGGTCGTCCGGGTGCCGCTCTTCGCCCTTCGCCACGCGGGCTTCCCTCTCAACGGACGCGAGATCGACGTCGACCGCTCGGCGGCTGCCATCGGGCGCGCACTTGCCCTGATCGGCGACGACATCACCCTCTTCGAGGGCGAGCAGCCCTTGCGTCCATCGAGCGCGGTCGGCCGTCTGCAGCTGCCCTCCGACAGGTCCTTCGACAGCTACCCCGAGGCGCTCGCCGATACGGGGGGAACGTCTCCGGCCGGGACGGTCATCTACGCCGACCAGGGTTTCCTCGACGCGCACCTCACCTACCCGATCGCATCCCCCCAGGGGCGGTTCTCGATCCGGACCACGGTGTTTCCGGACGTCTCCGGGTTCCTCAAGCTCGCCGTCCGCTACCTTCCTCCCGGCGAGGAGGGGCGGGCGATGGTCATCACCAGCCGCTCGGGCAAGGTGTCGCTGAACCCCGCCTGGTATCGGGCCGCGGCGAGCTTCGTCGTCCTGGGTGTCACCCACATCCTCAGCGGTCCCGACCACCTGCTCTTCCTGCTCTGCCTGGTCATTCCGTTCGCGACGCTCCGCCAGGTCGTCCCGATCATCACCGCCTTCACCGTCGCCCACTCGTTCACCTTGATCGGCTCCGCCTTCGGCCTCGCTCCGTCGGGCGTCTGGTTCCCTCCCTTCGTGGAGACGGCCATCGCCGCGTCGATCGTGTACATGGCGCTGGAGAACATCGTCGGGGTCAGTCTGCGGCGCCGCTGGGTGTTGACCGCTCTGTTCGGCCTGGTGCACGGCTTCGGGTTCTCGTACGGCCTCAAGGAGAACCTCCAGTTCGCGGGACGGCATCTCCTGGTCTCGCTCTTTTCCTTCAACGTGGGCATCGAGATCGGGCAGGTGCTGGTGCTCGCGCTGATGCTCCCCGCCCTCGCGCTGGTCCGCCGGCGCCTGCCGGGTCGGGTGCCGCAGATCATCCTCTCGGCGCTGGTGGCCCATACCGGGTGGCACTGGATGATCGACCGCGGAGAGGTTCTCTGGAGCACCGAGTGGCCACGTCTCGACGCCGAGAGTCTGACCACGCTCGCGCGGTGGGTCGCCGGCGTGCTCCTCGCCATCGGCATCGTTCAGCTCGTGCGCCGCTCCCGCTCACTCCTCGCGCGCCGGGCCACGCGCGCGGGGGGATGAGGAGAGACCGGGGGCGGCCGGAGGACGTGGCCGTGTAGGCTCCTCCCCCGGTGCTCCTGCGTCTGTCGACCGACTTCCGCCGCGCGATGGACCTCTCGCTGGTCCTGGAACAGGAGGGCATCCCCCACGAGCTGCGCCGCGTGGAGGACGCTCACTGGGCGCTCCAGATCGATGACGACGACGGCGCGCGGGCGCAGGCAGCGCTCGCTGCCTTCGAGCAGGAGAACCCGATCGAGGTGCGCCGTCCCGAGAGGGTCCTCCACCCCATCACCGGAGCAGTGGCATCCGGTGTCGCGTTCGGGCTCGCGCTGGTCGCGATCTATCTCCGGACCGGTCCCGAATCCCCTGGCTCACCGTGGTTCGACCGCGGGAGCGCGGACGCAGCCGCGATCCTTCGCGGCGAGTGGTGGCGGTCGGTGACCGCGCTCACTCTCCACGCGGACGCTGGCCATGTCGCCGGCAACGCCCTGCTCGGCGGGCTTCTCCTGGCGTTGCTTGCACGCTCCGTCGGCGCAGGAGTGGGGAGCGCCCTGATGCTGCTCTCGGGCGTCGCCGGGACCCTCGCGGCCGCCGGCCTGGTGCGCCGGGATTTCATCTCCATTGGAGCATCGACGGCCGTCTTCGGAGCCCTGGGCGCACTGGCGGCCCTGCCGCGGGACAGCCGCCGCATCTGGCTTCCCCTCGTTGGTGGGCTGGCGCTCCTTGCGTATCTCGGAACGTCGAAGCGAGCCGACGTCGCCGGTCATCTCTGCGGATTCGTCGCCGGGATGCTGGCGGGCGCGGCGGTGAGGTTCCTCCCGCCCTTGCGGAGCCGGGCTGCTCAGGCGTGTCTCGCGGTCACTGCGGCGTCCGTTCCGGTGGTCGCATGGCTCGCTGCGTTTCGCTGACGCTCCGTGATCCTGCAGAGTTGTGAGGCGTAGCGGCGGAAACTCCGGGCTGTTGCCCCTCCCACCGACCTCGTCGGATGCGCACCCTGTCCGGTCACTGGGGGCAATCCATGACGCTCGAAACATTTCTGTTGTGGGTGGCAGTCGGAGCCATCGCCGGGTTTCTCGCATCGCTCGTGGTGGGAACCGGATTTGGGCTGCTCGGCGACATCATCATCGGAGTCGTGGGAGCCTTCCTGGGAGGCTGGATCTTCCGCTCGCTGGGCTGGCATGCGCCGTTCTCGGGCATCGCCGGAACGGTCGTCATCGCCTTCCTGGGCGCAGTCCTGCTGATGCTCATGCTGCGCGTGGTGAGACGGCGAAGAGCCTGAAAAGCCGTCCCGCCCGACTCAGACTCTCAGCGCTTGCGGCGGGGGCGACCGGCCCGCCGGCTCGGCTTGGACCTCGTCCGCGGGCTCTTCGCCTTGCGTCCTGCGCGAGCGCTGGCCGCCCGCCGCTTCGGCTTCGCGGCAGCCCTCCGCGGCTTGACGTATCTCGGCTCGTACAGCTGCACCCGCACGCCGCCGGGCGCCTCGAAATAGGTCACCAGTCCGTACCCGTGGTCCGCGACCGGAGCCGTGAACTGGACTCCGCGGGATTCGAGATCGGCAACCGTCCGGTGGATCTCGTCGCAGTAGAACGACACGTCGTGCGTGCCCGCGTCGCCCTCCTCGCCGACCGGATGGACCCCGAGGTCGCCCTCGGGGAGATCGAAGATCCACCAGCCCTGGCCGATGTCACTTCCCGGCAGCTTCACCTGGTCGCGGAAGAACGCTCGGGTCGCTTCCGCATCGGACGAGTAGAACAACCCATGAATCCCGCGGATCATCGCCGGCCCTCCTGATCGGATCGCCTGCGTGCGCGACGATGCCTACCCGTTCCCGGGGTGTCCATCGACTCGCGTGTGACATCGCCGGGCACGACCCGATGTACGGTGGAGACTCTCCTCCGAGGGTCGCCCCCATGAAGAAGCCCGTGATGAACCTCGACGACGTGACCTTCGACGACATCGAGGACAACGGTCGCTACACCTCTCGCCGCGGTCAGATCAGCGACCACATCGGCGCGAAGAAGCTGGGTTACAACCTGACGGTGGTGCCCCCCGGGAAAGTCCAGTGCCCCTTCCACAATCACCACGGCGAGGAAGAGATGTTCCTCATTCTCGAGGGCGAGGGCGAGCTTCGCTTCGGTGACCGGCGCTACCCGATCCGCAAGCACGACGTGATCGCGTGTCCGCCCGGCGGACCGGAGGTCGCCCACCAGATCATCAACACCGGCACGACCACGATGAAGTATCTCGCGCTCTCGACCCTGTCCGAGGTCGATGCCTGCGAGTATCCGGACTCCCGGAAAGTACTCGTCGTCGCGGGTCAACGCGGCGACCGCGGATTGCGGAAGCTCTTTCGCGCCGAGGAGACGGTCGACTACTACGACCGCGAGCCTTCCTGACCGACACGCCGTCAGCCGCTCCGCTTCACGGTGATCGGATCGCCCTGCTGACCGAACATCTCGAATCCGGTGACGCGGCCTTCCTGCCGCTGGAATCGCAGCCGGACCTGCGGATTGTTCGCGAACTCGAAGAGGTCCGGGCCCAGCGGGCGCAGCAGCGTCGGCTCACGCTCCTCGCGCTGGAAGTTGAGCGTTCCGCGTTCCACCCAGATCTTCCTGACCCCATAGGTCCCGGCGTACGACTTCAGCTGCTCGTCCGTGGGACTCACCGGTTCCAGCCGCCCACGGGTACCCGCCATTGCCCATTCGTATTCTCGCTTTCGGCTCCCCTCGGCCTTCGCCGCCAGCTGCTGCAACGCCAGCAGGTGCGCCTTCTCCAGCGCCACGCTGACCGGGACGTCGACGTCGGTGGCCACGCCGGTGCCCTCCCAGTTGGAGCCGCTCACCGCCTGGACTGGCCGGCCCACCGAGATGCTGGACAGGAAGGCCGGCGCGACCGGGAAGACGGTGTTGTTGTTCGCCCCTCCGGCCGTGGTCCGCCCCACCAGCGTTCCCAGCTTGAACTCCTTCACGTGGTCCGCGAACTCCTCCGCTGCCGAGGCAGTCGTCGGGCTGGTCAGCACCCACAGCGGCTTGTCCACCAGCCGCGGCGCCCCGAGCTTTCCGATCACGTGAGTCCGGTCCGTTTTCCCGGTCATCCCATCGTGAAAGGTCATCAACAGCTGCCCGTTGGGCGGAAGGAAGTAGCTGACCAGCGCCTGCACTGCCTCGCCGCTGCCGCCACCGTTCTCCCGGAGGTCGATGATCACCGCGTCGCCGCCTCCAAGGAACCGCGCCACGTCGGCGACGACCTGCGGTGTGACGCCCTTCTTCCAGATGAACCCGACCAGCTTCACGTAGCGGACGTTGCCCTCGAGAATCCTCTGCTCCACGTAGCCCTGGTTCAGCCGGAGGCCCAGCGCGTCCTCCAGCTCGGTGGACTCCGTCCCGGGCTTCACCTTCCGGCGCGCCTCGTAGAGCTCGGGGCTCCACTTCACCCAGAGGTGCCCGTCCTGCCCGGCAACGCGCAGGTCATCGCTGAGTCGGGCTGCCATCGCCGGCCCGTCGAGGCCATCGTAGGCACCGCCAGCCAGCTGGTTCCGGAGGGCGTCCACGATGCGGGACCGCTTCTCGGGGAACACGTAGTGCTTCGACACCAGGGAAGCGATGGCGTCGACCGCTGCCTTTCGCTCCTCGGCGGAGAGGGAGGCGCTCCGCTCGGGAGCGGCCGCGACGACGGACGCGGCGAAGCACGTCGAGAGGAGTAGCTCGTGCAGGGGCAACTCGATCCTCCGGATCACGCCTCCCGCAGGAGGGCTACCGGGTTACGACCGGATTGGCCGGAAATTGCCGGCAGATCGCATCTCGAGCCTGCGTTTTGCCGGACTCTTGCGACGGCTCGATGTCCCACCGTGGCCGAGCGGCTGCGGGCCCGAAGCGCCTCGGCCCGGGCGCATGACCGGTCCCGGGCGAACGCCACAGCTCCATTCCCGGAGTCCTGGCCTCTCGTCTCGGACATCCATCGGACGCCGTTCACGCGTCGAAGGCCTTCGCGTGAAATTACCCCTCGCACGGGTATCCAGGACGTCGAGTGCGTGGTGCGGCCCGGGCCGCAGTCGTAAATGCAGCCCCGTGGCGATGACCGGGGGGCCGTCGCCTGTCCAGCGAAAACCGGGGGATTCGCCCCTGCGGAGGTCCCATGGTTCCGGGCCTGCTCCTTGCGGTCGCCTCGATGCGCCCCTTGCGGCGCTCCTCGAGGCTTTCGCGCTCCGCTCGCCGTCATCGCTCGCTCAACCCGGAGGCCAACGTGAGACGGCTCTTGATCCTCTGCGCAGTCGCAGCTCTCGGCCAAACTGCTTGCGGTGAAAACGTCGACATCGGCTTGCCCGAGCACGACGCCACAAGCACGAGCGAGCAGTTGTTGCAGCTGGCCCGCTCCGGGCAACTCGGCCACCCCCTCCCCGGCACCAATCCCGCCGCGTTCGCGCGCGCCACCGAGCAATTCACGAGGTCCCGAACGATCGAGGACGGGCTCGGCCCGACCTTCAACGAGACTGCGTGCGCCAACTGTCACCAGTCACCGGTCGTCGGTGGTGCCGGCTCTCAGAGCGTCCGCAGGTTCGGTCGAGTCGTCGACGGACTATTCTTTGGCTTCGATTCCGATGAGGAGAACCAGGGCGGAACCGTGCTCCAGGCCTTCTCCAACGGCACCTACCTGAACGGCGCCACGACCTGCCACATCCCGACCGATGTCCTCCCTGCAGAAGCGGACGTCGTCGCTGCTCGAAGGACCCCACCGCTCTTTGGTCTCGGGCTCATCGACTCTTTGCCCGACTTCCACTTCGATGCCGTGGCGGCAAGTCAGCCCACCGCAATCCGCGGAGTCGTCCAGCGGGTACCGGTCACCCTACCGGATCCCCGTAGCCCGACGCAGGCGGTGGGGTCCCAACGTGTGGGGCGCTTCGGCTGGAAGGGCCTTGTACCCAGCCTGCTCATGTTCGCGGCCGACGAGCTCGACATCGAGATGGGCATCACCACCCAGAGCTGCTTCAAGGGTACCTCGATCAAGGAATTCTCGATCGAGAACCACCCCAACAACGCGGCGCCCCCGCCAGGTTGCAACGGAGGAGATCTCGCTCCCCCACAGGACCCGGAGTTCGTGGATGGGGCAGTGGGTGACTGCAGCGGGAACCGCACGGAGATTCAACAAGACGTTCTCCAGCTCACCTCCTTCGTCGAGCGGCTGGCGCCTCCTCCGCCCCGGATCACGGATCTCGTCGGCTTCGTCCGTGGGGCCGTTCCGTTCGCCCGGCTGTGTGGCGATTGCCACGACGATCGGGCGAGGACAACGGTCATCCAGCCCGGAATCACCATCGTTTTCTTTCCCTTCTCGGACTTCCTGGCCCACGACATGGGCACGCTGGGCGACCGGATCACCCAGTCCGGCCAGGGCACCAGCGAAGCGCGCCTGATGAGGACAACCCCTCTCTGGGGGGCACGCTTCAACACGTCGTTCTTGCACGACGGCCGCGCACACTCCGTGAGGGAGGCGATCCTGCTCCATGACGGGCAGGGAGCCCACGCCCGGGACGGCTTTCTCGACTTGCACCCGGCGAGACAGGCGGACCTGCTCACCTTCGTTCTTTCGCTGTGAAGGCCCATGAAGCCCGGGCTGCTCCTGCTCATCGCCCTGATCGGGTCTCCGCCGCTCTAAATCGAGGCGTGCCTGCGCGAGCGGGAGTACCGGCAAATGCTGGAGGCCTCTGGACGCCTCGTCATTCTCCAGCGAGCTCCTCAGACAGCGGAGATCGGCAACGTCTATCAGTCGCGCTCGTATGCTCCAGAGGCGCGCCTCCTCCGATTCGAGAAGGGACAGCGCACCGCCCTTTGCTGCAGTCAGTTTCCCGAGATGACCGGACTGGACATTCAGTCCTACGACGTCGCTTTCGATGCGCGAAGCATCGTCTTCGCGGGTCGAATTGCTGGAGAGGAACACTACCGTGACGCGCGAACCGTGCCATGATCGCTCGGTTGGCTGAGGACGCGGCGTCAGCAGCGGGGTCACCAGCCCGGCGGTTCTCCTGGTTCAATCCAGCAGGCTCGCGACGCAGGCCGAGAAGGGTCTTCGATGCTGTTGCTGCTCCGCACCTTCGCCGTTGCGCAGATGCTGGAGGGGCCATCGGCCCCTGCCGCCGCGCTGGATGACCCCCGCGCCGTCGTGCGCGAAGCGACGCGAGCGGTCGAGAACGACGGAACGGTCGCAGCGCGAGGCCGCTGGCAGGCAAGGCTCGAACGCGACCCCTCGGACCGGGGAGCCTTGCTCGGTCTCGCCACGCTCTCCCGCCTCACCTACGACTATCCGGACGCGGAAGCCAGGTATCGCCTTCTGACCGATCCCCCCACCACTCCGGCGGACGGCTTCGCGATCCACGCCCATCTCGGACAGGCCTGGGCCTACGAGGAGCGCGGCTTCAGCGACCGCGCCGAGGCGGAGTTCGAGGCTGCACGGAAGGCGGCGCATGCCTCCCGTGACGGAGCCGCCGAGGCGGAGGCGCTGATCGCCCTGTCCTTCGTCGCCGGGCGAGTGAGCGGCGTGCCCGCGGGTCTGGCGCTCCTCGATCGCGCGCTGAAGCTGATCCCCGAGGATGCACTCGACCTGCACTCACATCTGCTGAGCCATCGTGCAGGCCTCCGGGGTCTCCTGGGCGCTCCCGAGGCGATGGCGGACGCGGAGGCGAGCCTCGAACTCGCACGACGAGCGGGAGATCCACGGGCCGAGGCGCAGGCGCTGCGCTCCGCAGCGAAAGTACATTTCTACAGCTCGCAGTATCCGCCCGCGGTCGCTCTCTACCGCCAGGCAGAAGAGAAGTTCCGCGGAGCGCGCGACATCAGCTGGCTCGCGGTCGCCATCACCGACCGCGCCGGAGCTCACCTGTCGTACGGCGATTTCGGGGAGGCGCTGGAAGCCTTGCGAGTGGGTCTCGCGGAGGCGGAGAGATCGCACAACCTCTTCGCCATTGCCGGAGCTCACAACGGCTTCGCCGACGTGGCGATGCACGTCAATGACCTGGCCACCGCCCGCGAGCATCTCGAGCGCGCGGTCGCCATGTACGAGGCCCAGGGCGATCCGACCAGCACCACCATCCCTCGCCGGTACCTGGCCTTCCTCTCCCTCGCCGCCGGGAAGCCGCAGGACGCGAGGCGCCAGGTGAACGAGGTCCTGGAGTTCTACCGCTCCACGGGTGAGGCGACGGACGTCTTCGACCTTCAGCGGATGCTCGCGGCGATCGCGATGCGCGAGGGGGACTGGACCGCTGCCGCCCGGGCGCTCGAAGAAGCGCAGCAGCTCGCCCGCCGGCTCCGGATGCAGCGGTGGACCGACCAGCTGCAGCTCGATTTCGGGCTCCTCGCGCTCTTTCGAGGCGAACTGTCCGAAGCCGAGTCGCGCCTGAAGGCATATCTCGCGACCGCAGACGCATCCCAGCCGGTCGCTCGCCACGAGACGCGCCTCAGGCTGGCGGAGATCCATGCCCTGCGCGGAGAAGTCGCCCGCGCCGAGCGGGAGGCGGTGACCGCCTGGGACGACCTGGATCGGTGGAGGGCCGGCCTCGGCGACCGCGAGCTGCGGCTGCTCGCCTTTCAGACCTCTCCGGCAGAGGTGAAGACGGTCGGCAAGAGCAACCAGGACGCCAGCGTCGCGCGCTTGCTGGGATTGCTGGCGGCGGGTGGCCGGGCGTCCTCCGCCTTCGAGCTCGCCGAACGGCGCCGCGCTCGCGAGCTGATGGATGCGTTGCTCCAGGCCGAGGCGCTGCGCACCGGTGGCAAGGTCGACGCGAGGTCGCTGCAGGCCGGGCGCTCGGCTCCCATCACCGCCGACACCATCGCCGCCTCGCTTCCCGACGAGAACACCGCCTTGCTCGAGTACGTCGTCGGCAACGACGACGTCCCGGCGACGCTGTTCGTCGTCCAGCGCGGCGGGCTCCAGGCCCATCCGCTGCAGGAACCGAAGGCCTGGTCGACCCAGGTGGCACGTTTCACCGCGATGGTGGAGAACGGTTCCGATACCGGCGAGCTCGCCAGTGCCCTGGGAGCGGCGCTCCTCCAGCCGGCGCTCGCGGGCCTCGGCCCCGGCGTCACCCGGCTGGTGATCGTCCCGGAGGGCCCGCTGCACCGCCTGCCGTGGGATGCCCTCCGCCTCGCCGATGGACGACACGTCGTTCAACGCTATTCGGTGAGCGTCGCGCCCTCCGCCGCGGTGGTCTCTGCGCTCTGGCGTAGACCGCGCGAGGCCGGTGCCTCCGCCCGCCCGATGCGGCTGCTCGCCTTCGGCGACCCCACCTTCGGCGATGCAGGCGAGGCCCATGGCCAGCTCGCGCCGGCGAGCGACGGCGCGGAGGTCTTCCGGTCCGCGTTCGAGGTGAGCGGTGGGCTCCCGCGCCTCCAGGCCAGCGCTCGGGAGAGCCGGCTCGTCGCAGGTTACGCGCCCGAGGCCGAGGTCAGGCTCCGCGAGGCGGCGAGCGCGTCGTATCTGAAGCACGCCGACCTCGCTCGATTCCGGATCCTTCACTTCGCCACGCATGCGCTGGTGGACGAGAGCACCGCCGCCCGCACTGCCCTCGCCCTGGCGCCCGGCGAGGGCGAGAGCGGGTTCGTCAGCCCCGGAGAGCTGGCCGCCCTCCATCTCGATGCCGACCTGGTGGTGCTCTCCGCGTGCCGCACCGCGCGAGGCATGGTGGTGGAGGGAGAGGGAGTCCTGGGCCTCACCGCTCCCTTCCTCCAGGCCGGCGCGCGCTCGATCGTCGCGACCAGCTGGCGGATCCGTGACCAGGCGACGGTCAGCTTCGTGAAGTCGTTCTACGACGCGCTCGCGCGAGATCTGCCGGTGGCGGACGCGCTGCGCGCGGCCAAGCTCGATGCGCTCGGGCGTGGCGCCGGACCCAACGAGTGGGCAGTGTTCACGGCCGTGGGCGACCCGCTCGTCCGGGTTCCGCTGCGGACGCCGTTCGCGGGTTCCCGCTGGCTGGCCTTGCTCCTAGTGCTCCCGGTGGCAGCCGCGGTGGGGGCGGCGGCCTATTTCATCCGGATGCGCAGGCTCCGGACCGGGGATGCGCGCTGATCGCCCGAGTCCGTCGTGGCTCGTACCCACCAGCGCAGATTCCTGCCCGCGGTGAGCACGAGAGGATCGGACATCGTCACCGACGTCTCGCTCGTCCTCGCGCCCCACACGAGGGCGCCCTTCTCGTCGAGCACCTCGAGCTCGTAGCTCCGGGCCCCGGCCAGCGGCTTCCAGGCGAACTTCGCGGGAGCCCCCGCGTCGATCTCGGCCGGCGGCTCGAGGAGGGTGAGCCCGTTCGTGGTTCCACGTTCGACGTCCGGACCGTCCGGTGCGCGGAGCTTCTGTCCGACCGCGACCACCAGGATCACCGACGCGGCCAGAGCGAGCGGCACCACGACCCGGCGAGGAATCCGCAGCAATGCGGGCGCCGCCCCCTCCTTCACCTCGGCACCGGCCTGCTCGATCGAGCGCAGCAGCTCGAACTCCGAGCGGCACGCACCGCAGCTCA
>Ga0081540_1001721_pt1 | contig 18516 bp, 18 predicted proteins | sample TabmetS2T1R1_FD_71024 | JGI IMG/M metagenome (GOLD analysis project Ga0081540, IMG submission 71024) | Tabebuia heterophylla rhizosphere microbial communities from the University of Puerto Rico - S2T1R1 | ecosystem: Host-associated > Plants > Roots > Rhizosphere ... | reverse complement strand
CGACCCCGCGCAGGTGCAGGAGATCTGCGAGGAGTGCCGGGCCGCGGCCGGCCTGGACCGCGAGCACGACGACGCCGGACGTTAAGGGGCGAGGGCTTCGGCCAGGAAGGCGCGGGCGGCGGCGAACGAGCGCTCGTCGGCGAGCCGGTCGTAGGCGACGCCGGGCATCGCGCCGGGGACGGCGTGCTGGTGAGTGAAGCCGTGCTGGGCCCGGCCGTACATGACGAGCTGCCAGTCGGCCCCGGCGTGGTTCATCTCCGCGGCGAACGCGGCCACGTCGGCCGGCGGCACGTGCGGATCGGCGGCGCCGTGGCAGGCGAGGATCCTGGCCGTCACGGCCCCGGGCTGCGCGGGCGCGCTGGTGGCCAGGCTGCCGTGGATACTCACCACGGCGGCCAGGCCGGGGCCAGCCGGATTCGTGCCCGCCCGGGCCAGCGCCAGCGCGGCCATCCCGCCGAAGCAGAAGCCGACGGCGGCCGCGGCTCCGGCCGCCTCCGGGCAGCCGGCCAGCGCGGTCAGGCCGGCCTGGCCGCGGCGGACGAGCCGGTCCGGGTCGTCGCGCAGGGCGAGCAGGCACGTCATCACCCGCTCCCGGTTCCCCGCGATACGTTCGCCGAACATGTCGCAGGCCAGCACGGCGTAGCCGAGGGCGGCATAGCGGCACGCCTGTTCCCGCGCGTGCGCGTCGAGGCCGGCCCCGCCGTGGATGAGAAGGATTCCCGGCCGCGGCCCTTCCAGTTCCTCATTCCAGCAGAACAGGCCGGTCAGCGGGGTGTCGCGGTCGCGGTAGGACAGATCACGGGTGACAATATTCACGCCCCGGATATTAGCACCTGTATTTTATTATAATAACACAGAAAAATTAATTTAGAAAGCGCCAACGAATTGCGGTTCCGTTTCGAAATGCTTCAGCCGCGGTGGGCCATGAGGGAGAGCGCGGGGCGGTTGGCGGGGCTCGAACCCGGCCCGTTCGGTGTGAAAGGATTTTTAATTCCGAACGATGCGGGGGGTTGCCTGTGCTGGATGTGCTGACGTTCGTCCTGGCCGCCGTGGCCGTCATCGTCGCGCTCCAGTACCTGGCCGACCGGACCGGCTTGCCGGCCGCCGCGCTGCTGACGGTGGCCGGCCTGGTCTACGGCGTGCTGCCGGGGCCGAACGTCACCCTCGACCCGCACGTGATCTTGACCTTCGTCATCCCGCCGCTGATCTACAGCGCGGCCCTGAACTCCTCGCTGCTGGCGATCAGGGAGAACATGCGCACCGTGATCAGCCTGTCCATCGGGCTGGTGCTGGCCACCGCGGTGGTCACCGGGATCGGCATGGACCTGTTCGTGCCCGGGGTGGGCCTGGCCGCCGGCATCGCGCTGGGCGCCGCGCTGTCCCCCACCGACCCGGTGGCCGCGCTGGCCGTCGGCGGCCGGGCCGGGCTGCCGCCCAAGCTGATCACGATCATCGAGGGCGAGGGCCTGCTCAACGACGCGACCGCGCTGACCACGCTGACCGTGGCGGTGACCGCGGCGACCAGCGGCGGCTTCTCGTTCGGGGGCGCCGTCCTGCACTTCCTGGAGGCCGCGGCGGGCGGCCTGGTGTGCGGCGTGGCCGTGGCCTTCATCGTGCGCCTGGCCAGGTCCGCCGTCCGGGATCCGCTGCTGGTCAACGGCATCTCCCTGGCCACGCCGTTCGCCGCTTACCTGGTCGGCGAGGAACTGCACGTGTCCGGCGTACTGGCGGTCGCGGTGGCCGGGCTGATGATCGGCCACGAGACGCCCCGGTTCACCTCCGGCGCCAGCCGTCTGCAGGCCACCGCGGTCTGGCACCTGGCCGACTTCCTGCTCCAGGGCTTCGTCTTCCTGCTGGTCGGCCAGCAGATCGCGCCGGTCATCCGCGGCCTGAAGGCGTACCCCACCAGCACGATCGTCGCCGCGGTGGCCGTCAGCCTCGGCGTCGTGCTGCTGCTGCGGCCGCTGTGGCTGGCGGTCACCCAGTCGCTGCCCCGGGCGGTGCGCCACCGCCGGGGCCGCGACATCCCGGACGACCAGTACCTGTCCGGCCGCGAGATAGGCGTGCTGAGCTGGGCCGGCACCCGGGGCGTGATCAGCCTGGCGGCGATCTTCACCCTGCCGCTGACGATCGAGGGCGGCCACCCATTTCCCGGTCGTGACCTGCTGCTGTTCTGCACCTACCTGGTCGTCGTGGTCACCCTGGTCGGGCAGGGCCTCACGTTCGCGCCGATCGCCCATGCGCTGGGCGTGCACGCCGACCCGGCCGACGCCGCCCTGGTGCGCACCCAGGCCCGGGCCGCGTCGGTCCAGGCGGGCCTGGCCCGGCTGGACCAGATCGCCGCGGACGACGCCGTGCCCGGGCCGGCGCTGGCCGCGCTGCGGGCCAGCCTGGACGGCAAGGCCAGGCGGTACCGTCAGGTGCTGGACCGGCTGGAGACCGCCGAGGATCCGGCGCCTGCCGCCACCCCGGGCACCGCGGATTACGAGGCCGCGCTGCACGCCCGGCGGGCGGTCATCGACGCCCAGCGGGAGGAACTGCTCCGCTGGCGGGACGCCGGCCACCTGCCCGACGCCAGCCTGCGCATCCTGGAGGGCGAGCTCGATCACGAAGAGCGGACGCTGCCGCCGCACGACGCTCACTGACGTTGCTAGCTGAGACCGCAGGGTCCCGTCCTCGGGGTAAAGGCATGCCGGGACCCTGCGATCCCGTACCGGGTGTGTGCCCGGGGCCGGGGTTCCCCGTTGGGTGTTGGGAGCACGAGGGGAACGGCCAACTGCCTCTACTGCCCCAGAGGCGGGCGGTCAAACCTGCCGTCACGGGTTTCACGGCGTTCCGGGATGGCTACACGTCGGGTATGGACCGTGCCCTGGCCGCCCGCGAGTACGCGGGCCATCTCACCGACGCCGACCTCAGGCTGCTGGCTCCGTCTGACCGGGGGGACGGCGCGTGGCTGCGCGGCGACCCGGCGGCGCTGCTGCGGTTGCTGGAGAATCCGGACACGTTCGGCACGGTCCTGGGCGAGGGCCCGCAGGGATGGGCGGTCCAGGCCTCCCCGTTCCTGATCTTCGCGCTGCTGGTGCAGCGGGCCATGACCGAGCTGGCCTCGGCCGCCCACGTACCGGAGCGCACCGGGCCGCGCCAGCGGGTGCCGCTGTTCGACGCGCCCGCGCTGCGCGACTTCCTCGCCGACACGGCGCGGCGGCTGTTCCTGGCCGAGCTGCTGGCCTCCTTCACCCGGGTGGCCAGCGGCCGGTACCGGGTCCGGGTGGCGGGCCGGGCCAGGACCCGGCGGTTCAGCGAGCTCGACCCGGTGCGGCTCGCGGGCCTGCTGGACGCCGTACCAGAGGCCGAACGGCCCGGGGTGTACCGCAGGCTCGGCGACGTCTCGCTGTTCCTGACCGGGGTGTTTCCCGATTACGTGACGTCCCGCGCGTTCGGCCCTGTGGACGCGGGGCGGTTGCTGCGCGCGGCCGGACTGCCCGCCCCGCAGCGGGAGCGGCTGGCTGCCGGGCCGGCCATCGACCTGCTCGAGCACCTCGGCGCTCGCTGGTACCGGATCGCCTGCGAAGTGGCCCCGGTGCGGACGGCGCGGCTGGCCGTGGCCGGCGACGTGGCCGACCGGTTCCGGCAGGCCCGGCGGGTGCTCAACCACCTGGCCGACCGGTACCTGCTGACGGCGGGCCAGTCCTGGTTCGGTGCTCCCGGTTCCTAGGCGTTAAATAGGGGATCGTGACTGACACCTCACCCAGGGACCTGGCCGACCGCTTCCAGCAGCGCTGGCTGGAACACAACCCCTTCGCCGCCACCATGTACGGCATACCCGGGTACGACCATCTGCTGCCGGACGAGAGCGAGGCGGGCGAGCAGGCCTGGCGCGCCGAGGTCGGGCGGTTCGGTGCGGAGGCCGACGCGATCACCGCGGCCACGCCGGCCGAGGCCGTCACGCTCGGCTGCGTCCGGGAGGCGGGCGCGCACGAGCAAGACGGCATCGACATGGCATCGGCCGAGCACACCGTCACCGCCATGCAGTTCGCCGGGCCGGCCACCTTCCTGGCGGTGGCCGCGCGGACGGTCCTGGTCGACCCGGAGGCGGCAGAGGCCTACCTGGGCCGGCTGCGGAGCAGCGGCACCTGGTTCGGCCAGCTCGGCGAGCGGCTGCGGACCGGGGCGGGCAAGGGGCGGCTGCCGGTCGCCCCGCTGGCCGAGCGGGCCATCGCCTGGGCGCAGGACGTGCTGCCGGGCCTGGAGCCGGTGTTCACCCCGCAGCTCCCGCCGGGCTGGCCCCATGCGGCAGCGTGGGAGCAGGAGCGCCGGGCGGTGGCCGACGAGGTGGTGCGCCCGGCACTGGCCGGGTGGGTGGAGACGGTCAGGGAACTGCTGCCACGGGCGCGGCCGTCCGACCAGGCTGGGCTGGTCTGGCTGCCGGGCGGGCAGGAGGACTACACCCGGGCCATCCGGATCTTCACCACGCTGCCCCGCTCTCCGGAGGAGCTGCATCAGACCGGCCTGGATCAGGTTGCCGAGCTGGAGGCCCGGGCCGTGCGGCTGGGCGCCGGGCTCGGGCTGTCCGGGCGGGACGAGGTATTCGGCGCGCTGCGCGACTCGGCCGGCAAGATCTCCGCCGAGGAGGCTATCCGCCAGGCGGTGGCCGCGGTGCGGCGGGCCGAGGCGCGGGCCGGCGAGCTGTTCCCGCAGCCGCTGCCGCCACCGTGCGAGGTTACGCCGATGCCGGAGGTCGTCGCGGTGAGCGGCGCCGCGCCGCACTACACCCCGCCGCGGCTGGACGGCGGACGAGCCGGGACGTTCTGGTTCAACACCGCGCGGCCCACCCCTGGCACCGGCTGGGACCTCGAGGTGGTGGCCTTCCACGAGGCGGTGCCAGGGCACCACCTGCAGCTGTCGCGGCTGCAGCTGCTCACCGACCTGCCGGCCCTGCAGCGCCAGCGCAGCCTGTCGGTGTTCTCCGAGGGATGGGGCCTGTACGCGGAGCAGCTCGCCGAGGAAGCCGGGCTCTACGACGGCGACCGTGCCCTGCTCGGCGCGATCAGCGCATCGCTGATGCGGGCGGCCCGGCTGGTCGTGGACACCGGCCTGCACGCCTTCGGCTGGAGCCGGGAGCGGGCCCTGGACTACCTGGCCGAGCACGTCCCGATGCCGCGGGAGGTACTGGCCCCGGAGATCGACCGGTACGTGGTGATGCCCGGGCAGGCGGTGTCCTACCTCACCGGCAAGCTGGAGATCCTGCGGATCAGGGACGAAGCCAGGCAGCGGCTGGGCCCGGCGTTCTCGCTGCCCGCGTTCCACGCCGCCGTGCTGGACCACGGCTCGCTCCCGATGCCGGTCCTGGCCCGGAGCATCGCGGACTGGCTGGACGGCGTTACACGGTGAAGCGCTGCTGGCCCCAGCACGGCGAGCAGCTGGAACCTCAGGCGTCCGGGCTCGCCTGGCTGAACCGGCGGTCGGGGATGAACCACATCACCGCCACCGCGACGAACAGGGCGTAGGTGATCCACGGGGACACGAACGCCAGCACGGTCGCGGCCGCGTACGCCAGCAGCGAGACGCGGCCCTTCGTGTCGCTGCCGATCGCGGTCGCGACCAGCGAGGAGCTGCCGTCGGCCCGGATGATCGCCCGGACCAGGATCGTGAAGGCCACCGCCGAGCCCAGGCCCACGATCCCGTACGTCGCGGCCGGGGCGGTCTCCGTGTGGTTCTCGCCGACCCACTCGGTCAGCACCGGGATCAGCGACAGCCAGAACAGCAGGTGCAGGTTGGACCACATCACCCCGGCGGATATCCGGCGGGCGGCGCGCAGCAGGTGATGGTGGTTGTTCCAGTAGATCCCGACGAAGGTGAAGCTCAGGATATAGAACAGCAGCGCCGGGAGCCGGTCGCGCAAGCCGTGGAAGGTCGGCTCCTCCGGCGGCTTCAGCTCCAGGGCCATGATCGTGATGATCACCGCGATTACGCCATCGCTGAAGGCCTCCAGGCGGCCGGTCTCGGATTCGTCCTGATCCTGGCCGGCGCCGAAGCTCATGAGGTCGCCTCGGCGGTGACGGGTCGCTGAGCGATGCGGTGCTCGTGCGGGCTGACGCCGCGGACCCGCTTGAACGCGGCGCTGAGCGCGTACGGCGAGCTGTAGCCGACGGCGCGGGCCACCGAGCCGACGGTCTCCCGCGGGTCGAGGATGAGGTCGGCGGCCAGGGTCAGCCGCCACTCGGTGAGGAACTCCATCGGCGGCTGTCCGACGACCTCGGCGAAGCGCCGGGCCAGGGTGGCCCGGGACACCCGGGTCTGGCTGGCCAGCACGCCGATGGTCCAGGCCTCGGCCGGGCTTTCCTGCAGCAGCCGCACGGCCTGGCCGACCACCGGGTCGCGCTGGGCCCGGTACCAGCCGGGCGCGGTCTGCTCGGTGCGGGCGAAGTAGGTGCGCACCGCGTCGATCAGCAGCAGGTCGAGCAGCCGGTCCAGGACGGCGTCCTGGCCGACCTCGTCGCGCAGCATCTCGGCGGCGAGCAGGCCGAGCGCCGGCGTCTCCCATTCATCGCGGCGCAGCACCAGCCGCGGCGGCAGCGCGTCGAGCAGCCGACGGCTGACCTCGCCCTCGGCGTTGTATGTGCCGGTCAGGATCTCGGTGGCACCGTCCGGCGCGTTGCCCCAGCGGCGCATGCCGAACGAGCGCATCTGCGGGATCTCCTGCCCGTCCGGCGTGGTACAGCGCTGATCGGGGTGGATGACCGCCTGCGGCGGGGTGGCCGGGTCGTCGGCGAACAGGTAGTGGTCCGGGCCGAGCAGGATCGCCACGTCACCGTGGTCGAGCCATTCCGGTTCGCGCCCGTCCAGGACGAAGCAGGCGCGGCCGCGGAGCATGGCCACCAGGCTCAGCGGCGCCTCGTCCCTGATGTGCAGCGCCCAGGGCGGATCCAGGGTGCAGCGGAGCAGGAAGGCGCGTCGCGCGCGGGGCCCGTCGAGCAGTCCGGCGATCGGGTCCATGCCGGTAATTTAGACGATCGCGTATGAGGGTGCGACTGCGGGCCATTTCCTGTCGCATCCCGGCCGGGTCTACTGGCGGCATGACACTGCTGCGTACTTCCACCCTGATGGGTGCCACCCTCACCATGGGCCTGATTACCGGCGCCTTCGCGCTCTACGCGCACACGATCATGCCCGGCCTGCGCAAGACCGACGACCGCACGTTCGTCGTCGCCTTCCAGCAGACGGACCGGGCCATCATCAACCCGTGGTTCATGATCACTGCCTTCGGCGGCGCCTTCGTCCTCACCCTGGTGGCCGGCATCGCCAACCGCGGCACGCCGGCGCTGCCACCGATCGCCGCGGCGTTCGGGCTGTACCTGGTCGCCGTCGTCATCACGATTGCGGTCAACGTGCCGCTCAACGACGCGATCAAGGCGGCGGGCGACCCGGCGCACATCGACGTGGCGCAGGTCCGCGCCCAGTTCAACGAGGCCCGCTGGGCCGCCTGGAACCTCGTCCGCGTCGCCACCAGCGTCCCCGCCTTCGGCCTGCTCGCCTGGGCCCTGGTCCTCTGCGGCCGGGCTACGGCCTGAGCGGCCTAGCCCGCCGTCTCCGCCAGCCGGTCCAGGACACGGGTCGTGATCTCGGTCAGCGCGCTGACCTGCTCGTGGCCGAGTTCGTCGAAGACCAGTTGCCGCACCTGCTCGGCGTGGGCCGGGGCGGCCCGCTCGATGGCGGCGCGGCCGGCCGTGGTGAGCACCGCGAACGCCCCTCGGGCGTCGGTCGCGCAGCCCTCCCTCGCGATCAGGCCGCGACGCTGCATCCGGGCGAGCTGGTGCGAGACCCGGCTCTGCTCCCAGGTCAGCGCGTCGGCGACCTCGAACACCCGGAGCTGACCCTCGGGTGCCTCGCTGAGCGCCACGAGTACCTCGTAGTCGGCCAGGGATATCCCGTATTCCTGGAGCAGCTGCCGGTTCATCCGGGCGTTCAGCTGCGAGGTCATCCGCAGCAGCCCGCGCCAGGCCCGCTGCTCCTCCTCGGTCAGCCAACGGGTCATGACGGTAAGGGTACCGGAATGAATGACGCATCATGTATGTTAAGGCACGCGTCATTAAGCAAACGTCGAAGGAGACCCCCGATGAGCACCGCTTCCGCCCCGCCCCTGACCGAACTGACCGGCACCTGGACCCTCGACCCGGCGCACACCCGGATCGGCTTCGTCGCCCGCCACGCCATGGTGACCAAGGTCCGCGGCTCATTCAACGAATTCGAGGGCACGGCCGTGCTGGACGGCGCCAACCCGGCGAACTCCCACGCCGAGGTGACGATCAAGGCCGCCAGCATCGACACCCGCAACGCCCAGCGTGACGAGCACCTGCGCAGCAACGACTTCCTGGCCATGCAGGAGCACCCGGAGATCACGTTCACCTCGACCGGTGTCCGCCAGGCCGACGACACCACCTTCGAGCTCACCGGCGACCTGACCATCAGGGGCGTCACCAACTCGGTCACGGTCCCGTTCACGTTCGAGGGTGCGGCCAAGGACCCGTTCGGTAACCTGCGGGCCGGCTTCGAGGGCTCGGTCGCGATCAACCGCAAGGACTGGGGCGTCTCCTGGAACGCCGCGCTCGAGGGCGGCGGCGTCCTGGTCAGCGACAGGGTCACCCTCGAGTTCGAGATCTCCGCGATCAAGAGCGCCTGACCCTCGGCTGAACTATTCGCGCGGCGGCACGCCGCCGGCCATCAGCCGCCGCGCGTACTCGATCACCGCGTCAATGATCGACTCGGCCTGGCGGCGGCTCCTGGCCCCGGCGACCTCGTAAGAGCCCTCGCCGATCAGCGAGGTGAGGATGGCGGCGTAGACCCGGTCCTCCGGCACGTCGGTCAGGTGCAGCAGCGAGTCGTTCTGGCCGATCCATTCCCGGCCCCGCTGGCGCCGCAGCACCTCGAACCCGGGCGGCGCGTCGCCGGAGGCGAACAGCAGCGCCAGGTCGCGGCGCTGCCAGCTGCCCTGCAGGAAGGCCCGCGCCCCGGCCTCGAACAACTGCCCCGGGTCGGTCACGCCCTGCTTCCTGACGTCGGCCACCGCCTGGCTCGCCGCCGCCTCGTGCGCGAGCTGGTGCTCCTGCCACAGCGCGATGAACAGCTCGCTCTTCCCGCCGAAGTGATGGTAGAGGCTGCCGACGCTGGATCCGGCCCGCTGCACGATATCCGCGATGCTCGCCTCGGCGAAGCCGCGCTCGGTGAACACCTGCCGGGCCGCGTCCAGCAGCGCGCGCTGCGTCTGCGCGGTGCGGCTCCACTGCCAGGCGCCGCCCGCCGGGCCGTCCTTCGGCAACCTGGGCATGGACCTCCTCGAGACTCTTGACAGGCACGCCAGCTCACTTAGAGGCTAATTCCAGAAAAGCATTCTGTTAAGGCTGGTGAGCTCGATGACGCGGCTTTGCGAACGGGTGGCCATGGTATCCGGCGGAGGGCGGGATACCAGGCCCGTTCGGGGCCCGATAGAAGGGAAGCGGCCGTGACGGCTCAAGGGTTCAAGCCGGTCCCGGTACCGACCCCCGAGACCCAGCCGTTCTGGGACGGCTGCGCAGCCGGCGAGCTGCGCATCCAGCGGTGCGCCGACTGCGGGCGGCCCTACTTCTACCCGCGGCCGGTGTGCCCGGCGTGCGGCTCGCGCAACGTCGAGTGGTTCACCGCCAGCGGCCGGGCCACGCTGTACTCCTACGTGATCAACCACCGGCCGGCGCCGGGCTTCGAGGACGACGCGCCGTACGCGATCGCCGTGGTCGAACTGGACGAGGGGCCGCGGATGATGACCAGCATCGTCGGCCTGCCCGCCACGCCCGAGGCGCTGCAGCTGGACATGCCGCTACAGGTGCGGTTCGAGCGGCGGGGCGACGTGAGCCTGCCGGTGTTCGGCCCCCTGGAGCCGGCCCGATGACCGGAGTCATTATCGCGGGAGCGGCCGAGACCGACCGGCTCGGCCGGCTGCCGGACCATTCCACCCTGCAGCTGCACATCGAGGGCGCGCTGAACGCGGTGGCCGACGCCGGCCTGTCGCTGCGCGACATCGACGGGATCGCCACCGTGTCCGCGCCGGGGCCGGTCCAGGTGGCGCACGCGCTCGGCATCACGCCGCGCTGGATCGACGGCACCGGCGTCGGCGGCACCTCGTTCCTGCTGCACGTGCGGCACGCGGCCGCGGCGATCCGGGCCGGGTACGCCCGCACCGTGCTGATCACCCACGGGGAATCGGGCCGGTCCCGGGTAGGCGCGTCGCGGTACCGGATGGAGGCGTCGTCGCCGGTCGGGCAGTTCGAGGCGCCGTACGGGGTGTTCGGCCCCACGACCACGTTCACCATCCCGCTGCTGCGGTACATGAAGGAGACGGGCCTCACGCACGAGCAGCTCGCCTACGTGGCGGTGGCCCAGCGGCGGTGGGCGGCCAAGAACCCGCGCGCGGCCTACCGCGACCCGGTCACGGTCGAGGACGTGCTGGCCTCCCGGATCGTCGCCTACCCGTTCCACCTGCTGGAATGCTGCCTGGTCACCGACGGGGGCGGGGCGCTGGTGGTGACTTCGGCCGAACGGGCCGGGTCTTTCCCGAAGCCTGCCGTGCACGTGCTCGGCACGGGAGAGTCGTCGGAGACGCCGATGATCTCGCAGATGGCGGACTTCACCGAGTCCGCGGCGTTCCGGCTGGCCGGGCGGGCCGCGTTCGCCGAGGCGCGGATCGGCGTGGCCGACGTCGACCACCTGATGATCTACGACGCGTTCGCGCACGTGCCCATCTACGGCCTCGAGGCGCTGGGCTTCACGGCCAAGGGCGAAGCGGGAGCGTTCATCGCGGACGGGAACACCGAACCAGGCGGGTCGCTGCCGCTGAACACCAACGGCGGCGGGCTTTCCTACACGCATACCGGGATGTACGGCATGTTCGCGATCACCGAAGGGGTGCGGCAGCTGCGCGGCGAGGCGGCGGCGCAGGTGGGATCGCCGCGGATCAGCGTCATCCTCGGCAACGGCGGGATGTTCGCCACCGCCGGGGTGCTGGTGCTCGGCCGCCAGCCGGGCTGAGGGTTTGCGTGGCGGCGGCTGGGCGCCGGCGGATCTTGACGGGCCGGGCGGAACCGGGTCGAATGGGAAACAGAATTAGTTTCTAGGATTCGCTACGGCGGCGAGGGGGCCACCAGGATGACCGAACGCAAGAGCCCGACCGCGGTTCTCCGGGAAGGCCCCCGCGCGCTGAGCGACGCGCAGGTGCGCGAGATCGAGGACTCCTCGCTCGAGCAGGTGCTGAACGTCGACATCGACGACGTCATCGAGTACGTGCACAAGGACCTGCGCTCGCTGCCGGACTTCACCACGCTGTACCGCAAGTACCTCAAGCAGCGGTGGGACGTCTACGACCTCGACTTCACCCAGGACAAGATCGACTGGGAGGAGAAGATGACCGAGGAGGAGCGGCAGTCGTTCATCGCGGTCGCGTCGGGGTTCCACCACGGGGAGCGGCAGGTCGAGATCGAGCTGCCGGTGTTCATGATCGGCGCCAGCGAGGAGGAGAAGCTGCACATCGCCGCGCAGATCGAGGACGAGGCGCGGCACACCGTCTTCTTCGACCGGTTCTACCGGGAGGTCGTCGGGCTGAAGGGCGACGACATCATGGACATCCTGGACGCGTCCTTCCCGTGGGTGTCCGAGACGTTCGTCGCGCCGTTCGGGCTGCTGGCCTACCAGGCCGACGAGCTGCGGCTGCATCCGTACGACGAGCGGGCGCGGGTGCGCTACGGCACCAACTACTTCCTGTGGATCGAGGGCGTGCTGGCGCTGTCGGTGATGAAGGTGACGCTGTCCTACGCCCGCTGGCGCGGGTTCCTGCCCGCCTACTACACCGGCTTCACCGCCACCTGCCGGGACGAGTCGCGGCACGTGCAGGGCGGGATGCGGTACCTGCAGGACGCGGTGCGCAAGGACCCGACGATGATCTCCGAGATCCACGACACGCTGCGGACCATCCTGTCGGTCTCCGGCGTGGTCAGCCGGCGGATCTACTACGAGCCGCTGGGCTGGACCGACGACGAGGTGCGGGCGCTGTTCTTCCTGCAGCTCCGGCGCAAGCTGAACGACGTGGGCATCGGGCTCTCGCCCGACCTCGAGGACCTGCTGCAGAAGGTGCAGCCGGTGCTGGCGGGCGGGTGAGCCATGGCGGAGTTCTTCAGCAAGGAATGGGCCGACGCGGTACGGGACGCGCTCACGGCCGGACCGGACGAGCAGGCCCGCGCGGTCAAGCTGCAGGAATACTGGGACTTCTTCGATTTCCTCAAGAGCATCTACCCGGCGTCCTGGGCGCTGGGCTGCCGGGACCGCGGGTCGTACCTGCTCGTGCAGTGGCACGAGGGCACGGTGACCGACTGCCGGATCATCGGGCCGGACGACCCCCTGCAGGCGACGTACGTGCTCGGCATGGACTACCGGGACTGGAAGGCGCTGCACGACGGGTACGACGCGCAGCGCACGGTCATGTACCGCAAGATCATGCTCGAGCAGGGCGACCTGCTCGAGTTCTTCAAGGCGATCTACTTCTTCGTGGAGTCGCTGGCCGTCATCGGCGCGGTGCCCGCCGCCTACCCGTGAGTCACCGGGCGCGGCCCAGCAGCGGGCCGAACGAGCGCTCGACCTGCTCGGCCAGCGCGTCCGGCTGCCACGGGCCGGTGCCGACGATCCGGACGACCGGCTCGGGGTTGCTGTACAGCGACACCTCGTAGCCGGAGGAGTGGATGATCCGCCCGGTGATCCAGCCGGACCGCTCGCTGGCCAGGTAGGCCACGATCGGGGCCACGTTGTCCGGGGACCACTCGTCCACCTCCGGCCGGGTCCGGCGGCGGTCGGCCGGCACCGAGTCGGTCATCCGGGTGGCCGCGCCGGGCGAGATCGCGTTCACGGTGACCCCGTACTTGCCCAAGGCGCGGGCTGAAGACCAGGTCAGGCCGACGATGCCCATCTTGGCGGCGGCGTAGTTCGGCTGGCCGGGGGCGCCGTGCAGGCCGGAGACCGAGGTGAAGTTGATGATGCGGTTCTGCGCCGACTCGTCGCGCAGCGACCGCCAGTGCGCCGAGGCGAACCTGGTGGTGTTGAAGGTGCCCCTCAGGTGCACCCGGATGACGTCGTCCCACTCCTGCTCGGTCATGTTGAAGACCATCCGGTCGCGCAGGATGCCGGCCACGTTGACCAGGATGTCCAGCCGGCCGAACTCCTCGATGGCCGTCTGGACCAGGTTCTCGGCCGCGGCGAAGACGGAGATGTCCGCGCCGTTGGCGACGGCCTTGCCGCCGGCCTCGGCGATCTCGGCCACCACGTCGTGCGCGGGCCCGGAGTCGTGCCCGGAGCCGTCGACCGCCGAGCCCAGGTCGTTGACCACCACCGAGGCGCCCTCGCTGGCCAGCAGCCTGGCCACCGACCTGCCGATGCCCCGGCCGGCCCCGGTGACGATCGCGACCCGCCCGTCCAGACGTGCCATGCCAGCTCCCCTTCCCGGGTGCCGATTACTGGAATCCTCTTCTGGAATTAGCCTCTAGGAGGGGGTATGGGGGTGTCAAGAGGCCGGTTAGACTCCTAGAATCTCGTTCTGAAAAGGGGTTACAGACCGGTGGCACCAGTGGCGCGGCCGCCCCGGGGCCCATCCGGGGGCCCAGCCAAGGGCAGGGCTGGCGCCGGCTCCTGGCAGTGGGCCAGGACGGCGCAGACGCAACGGGCGCTGCTCGACGCCGCCCGCGCGGTGTTCACCGGGCAGGGTTTCGCCGACGCCAGCATCGCGGACGTGGTCGAGCGTGCCGGGTCCAGCGTGGGCAGCCTGTACCACCACTTCGGCGGCAAGAGCGAGCTGTTCATCGCGCTCTGGCAGGACTACCAGCAGGCCCAGGAGGCGGATGCGAGCGAGGCGGTGGCCCGGGCCAGGAAGGCCGGGGTGACCGACCCGTTCGAGCTGTTCTCGGCGGGTGCGCGCGCCTTCATGGAGGGCTGCTGGCTGCGGCGCGACCTGGCGGTGCTGTTCTCCGACGGGGACGGCCCGCCCGGCTTCGAGGTGATGAGGCGGCGGCGCGGCCGCGAGTGGCTCGGCCAGAACGACGCGCTGCTCCGGTTGTCCGACACCTCCTTCGACCGGCTCTACGTGACGATCCTGACCACGCTGATCGGCGAGGGCAGCCGGGAGGTGGCCGCGGCCGGGAGCAGGCGGCAGGCCGACCGGGTGATCGACGCCGTGATCGAGTACGTCCGGCTGCTCATGACGGGCGGCGCGTGGTGGCCGCCCGCCCGTGATGGCCGGCCGGAGGGGGTTGACAGCGGGGGCGATGGCGAGTTTTGATCCGGTCTAGAACGTAATTCTAGGATTGAGTGACAGGCGCCCGGGTGCGGCAGGAGGCTCGCCATGGAACTTGACCTTGGCCCGGAGATCGCGCAGTTCCGCGCCGAGCTCAGGGACTGGATCGCGGCCGAGGCACCGGCTCCGCTGGCCGGCCTGGCCGACTGGAACATGCCGCTGACCGCGGGCGGGCGGACCCAGGCCCGGATCGCCGAGGCGGAGTCCCATCCGGCTTACGCCGAGTGGGAGGCCAAGCTGGCCGCGGCGCGGCTGATCTGCCCGCAGTGGCCGGAGGAGTTCGGCGGGAAGGGCATGGACGCGGTGCGCGGGGCCGTGCTGAACGAGGAGTTCTACCGGGCCGGGGTACCCCGGGTCACCCGCGGCATGGGCGAATGGCTGGTCGGGCCGTCCGTCATGGTGCACGGCACGCCGGAGCAGCGGGCGTACTTCCTGCCCCGGATCATCTCCGGCGAGGACGTCTACTGCCAGGGTTTCTCCGAACCCGGCCACGGCTCGGACCTGGCCGGCGTGCAGACCCGCGGCGTGGTCGAGGGGGACGAGCTCGTCATCTCCGGGCAGAAGGTGTGGACCTCGGGCGCGGGCCGGGCCAACCGGATGTTCCTGCTCTGCCGGACCGACCCGGACGCACCCAAGCACGCCGGGCTCTCCTACGTGCTGATCGACTTCACCGGCCCCGGTGTGCAGTACCGGCCGATCAAGCAGATGTCCGGCGCGGCCGAGTTCTACGAGGACTTCCTGGACGGGGTGCGGACCCCGCTGTTCTTCGTCATCGGCGGTCTCAACCACGGCTGGCGGGTGGCCATGACCACGCTCGGGCACGAGCGCGGCGGCCGGGCCACCGTGGCCCATCTCGGCTTCGAGCGCGAGTTCTGGCAGCTGACGGAGACCGCGCGCAAGCGCGGGAAGACCTCCGATCCGCTGATCCGGCAGCAGCTCGCCTGGGCATACACGCAGGTCGAGCTCATGCGGTTCAGTGGCCTGCGCACGCTGGCGCAGGTGGCGGCCGGCCGGCCGCCAGGCCCCGAGGCCTCGGTGGCCAAGCTGTTCTGGAGCGAGTACCACAAGCGGCTGGGCGAGATCGCGATGACCATCGAGGGTGCGGACGGGCTGCTCCGGCCGGACGGCGACGGCTACCCGGTCAGCGCCTGGCAGGGCGTGTTCCTGAGCAGCCGGGCTGGCACGATCTACTCGGGGACCAGCGAGATCCAGCGGAACATCATCGGCGAGCGCGCCCTGGGCCTGCCTAAGGAGCCGAACCGGTCATGACAGAGCCGGGCCCGGCTGACCACGGGGCCGCGCGCGAGCTGGTCACGCCGGAGCGGCTGCGCGCGTTCTTCGCCCCGCGCAGCATCGCGCTGGTCGGCGCGTCCGACAACTCCGGGTGGGCCAGGTTCATCGTGGCGAGCTGCGCCACGGCCGGCTTCGCCGGGCCGCTGACGGCGGTCCATCCGCGCGCCACGAGCGCGTTCGGCCTGCCGGTCGTGCCGAGCCTGCGGGACCTGGCCCAATCCGCCGATCTGGCCTTCATCCTGACGCCGGTGCCGGCGGTGGAGGGCGTGCTGGACGACATGGGCGCGGCCGGGATCCCGAACGCGGTGGTGCTCGCCTCCGGTTACCGGGAGGTGGGCGAGGCGGGGCGGACGCTCGAGGACGCGCTGCTGGACCGCGCGGTGGCGAACGGGGTCACCATGCTCGGCCCGAACTGCCTGGGCTTTGTCAACGCGACCCGCCGGTCGGCACCCTACGCGCTGGCGCTGCCCCCGCCGCTGATCGCGGGTCCGGTCGGCGTGGCGCTGCAGAGCGGCGCGCTGGCCAGCGTGGTGCTGGCCTTCGCCAAGGCGCACGCGATCGGGATGAGCCTGCTCACCTCGATGGGCAATGAGGCCATGATGAAGACCGCCGACGTGCTCGACTACCTGGTCGAGGACGAGGCGACCAGGGTGATCTGCCTGTTCCTCGAGGAAATCGGCGACCCGGCCGGGTTCGCCCGGGTGGCGGAGAAGGCGGACCGGGCGGGCAAGCCGATCGTCGCGCTGAAGGTCGGCTCGAGCCCGGCCGGCCAGCAGGCCGCGCTGGCGCATACCGGCTCGGTGGCCGGCGACGATGCGGTGGTCGACGCGCTGCTGCGCCAGCTCAACATCATCCGGGTCACCAGCCTGGAGGAGCTGCTGACCACCGGGGCGGCGCTCGGCTACAGCCGCTGGCCGCGCGGCCGGCGGATGGGCGTGCTGACCTTGTCCGGCGGGGCCTGCGACATCATCGCCGACGCGGCCAGCGCCCGGGGCGTGGCCATCCCGGACTTCTCGGCCGGGACGGAGGCGGCGATCGCCGCGCTGCTGCCGCCGTTCGCCAGCCCGCGCAACCCGCTGGACGTCACCGGCTTCGGCGTGCTAGCCAACCTGTCCGGGAGGAAGGGCCCGCTGACCGCGGCGGACCACGCGCTCGACATCGCGGTTCAGGACCCGAACCTGGACTTCGTGCTGTTCTCCGGGGTGACGCTGCCCGAGGCCCGGCCGCCGGACGAGGACGCGGCCCGCACCCTGGAGACCCGGGTCGACTGGCTGGCGATGAGGATGGGCTCCGCGCCGATCCCGATCGTTCCCGTCGGCAGCACCTGCGTGAACCTCAGCGACTACGGCCGGGAGCTGCTGCGCCAGCACGGCATCACCGTCCTCGGCGGCCTGGACCTGGCGATGACCGCGCTCGGCCACACGCTGGGCTGGCTGGAGAACCGCGGGCGGGTGCGCGCGCCCGTTCCGCGAGGCGTCGCGGCGGCCGGGCCCGCCGCCGCTGCTGCGGCCGGCCCGTGGTCCGAGATCGGGGCGCGGCGGCTGCTGGCCGAGGCGGGCGTGCCGGTCGTGCCGGGCGGGCTGGCCGGCTCGGCCGACGAGGCGGTCGAGATCGCCAGGCGAGTCGGGCTGCCGGTGGCGCTGAAGATCTGCTCGGCGCAGATCACGCACAAGTCCGACATCGGCGGGGTCGTCCTCGGGCTCGGTTCTGAGGCGGAGGTGCGGGCCGGGTACGAGAAGGTGCTCGCGGCCGGATCAAGGTTCCAGGCCGTGCCGGAGGCCAGCGTGGACGGCGTGCTGGTGACGCCGATGCGCACCGGCGGCACCGAACTGCTGGCCGGCGTCACCGTCGATCCCGCGTTCGGCCCGGTGCTGGCGGTGGGTCTGGGCGGGATCTGGGTCGAGGTGCTGAACGACACCAGCCTGCGCCTGCTCCCGGTGGACGCCGCCGAGGTCAGGCGGATGCTCGGCGAGCTGCGCGGGCTGCCGCTGCTGCAGGGGGCGCGCGGTACCGCGCCCGCCAGCCTGGACGCGGTGGCCGGGGCGATCGCCGCTCTCGGCGAAGCCGCGCTCGCGCTGGACGGGACGCTGCGCGCGCTCGAGGTCAACCCGCTGTGGGTGAACGGAGACCAGGTCGAGGCGCTCGACGTCCTCGTGATCACGGAAGCGAGGGAACAGCAATGATCCTGGGTGTGAGTGCGGAGCAGGAGGAGCTTCGGGCCTCGGTCAGGCGCTTCCTGGCGGACCGCGCGCCGCTGTCCCGGGTGCGCGCGCTGATGGACGGCGGCGAGACCGACTGGGCCGTCTGGGAGCAGGCAGGCAGCCAGCTCGGCCTGCAGGGCCTGGCCATCCCGGAAGCGTACGGCGGGGCGGGCTTCAGCTTCGCCGAGCAGGCGGTCGTGCTGGAGGAGTTCGGCGCCGCGCTGTACGGCGGGCCGTACCTGGCCAGCGCCGTGCTGGCCGCCACGGCCCTGCTGGCCAGCCCGGACGAGGGCGCCCGGCGCGAGCTGCTGCCCGGCATCGCCTCCGGCCAGACCGTCGCGACCTTGGCCTTCACCGAGGACGGCGGCTCCTGGGACCCGGCCGCGATCCGGCTGTCCGCGGTCAAGGACGGCCCCGGCGCCGATGGGGCCTGGCGGCTGGACGGGCACAAGAGCTTCGTGCTCGACGGCGCCACGGCCGGGCTGATCCTGGTGGCCGCGGCCACCGACGCCGGTTTGTCGCTCTTCGCGGTGACCGCTGATGCGGCGGGCCTGAGCCAGGCCGCGCTGCCCGCGCTGGACCAGACCAGGCAGCTGGCCCGGCTGGAGTTCGCCGGGGTGACCGCGCGGCTGATCGGCTCGCCCCGCGACCGCGCCCCCGCCC
>Ga0081540_1001720_pt1 | contig 18524 bp, 17 predicted proteins | sample TabmetS2T1R1_FD_71024 | JGI IMG/M metagenome (GOLD analysis project Ga0081540, IMG submission 71024) | Tabebuia heterophylla rhizosphere microbial communities from the University of Puerto Rico - S2T1R1 | ecosystem: Host-associated > Plants > Roots > Rhizosphere ... | reverse complement strand
GTCCACCCAGTAGGAATCCGCATCGACAATGGAGATTGTGTTACGACCGACGCTCGCATAATCGCCTTGCCGCGCCAGGAGGTTGGTAACCCATCCATTCACCGGAGAACGGATCTGGGTACGCTCCAGATTGACCTTTGCCCGATCGAGTTGGGCTATCATCTGTTGATGCTGCGCTTTGCTCGCCAGCGCGTTCGCGTCGTAGGTCTGCCGACCTTCAACGGTTACCGCCAGGTCGCTCAGCTTGTGGCGGCGCTCGGCCTGGGCCTGGGCGTTGTCGGCAGTTGCCTTGGCCTGCAGCACGGCTGCCTCTGCCGTCTCGAGAGCGATCCTGTAGTCGGTTGGATCGATGACCATCAGCAGATCGCCCTTGTGGACGAACTGATTGTCGGCCACCGGCATCTCAACGATGCGGCCTGAGATCTCGGGCGTCATGGTCACGACGTAGGCACGGACCATGCCGTCGCGCGTCCACGGCGCCTCCATGTACACGTTCCACATTGCGCGGCCCAACCCGATGGCGACACCGATCGCGGCGAGCGTAATCAACAACGGTAAAACTGGAACGCGCCGCTTTCTTGTCTTGCGAGCCACAGGCTGCGCAGTCAAGACATGAACATCGGGGCTCTCGCCGCGCTCCAGCTTCAATTCAACATCCGACATGGCAACCTCAGTGTGCGATGACAAGCACCATTGACGACAGCACGATCACGTATGTGGCGAACACGAACAGGGCAGGGTGCCAGACGTACTGCAGCAGCCCGAAGCGGCCAGCAACGCCGCGCAAAGCCTGCGTTGTCAGCCAGGCAACGATCATCAGCAAAGACATCGGCGCAACGTAGACACCGAAAAGGTTGATCTCGACGAATTTCAATGGAGGCCTCCCGTGTCGAAGTACGTGCGGTGTTCGGTAAGAGCATCTGAAATGACGAGAATTCGACCGCGAGAACGTAAGGCCCGCGAAGCGCCCGTATCGAAATCCACGATGGATGCGACGCGACGATCGAGCGAGGCGAGCTTTGCCGTTGCCGCTGTACTGTTGCCTTGCGCCAAACTTTCGAGGGCCGAGCCGAGCTCCGGCTCCAAATCCAGTTCGGACATCTCCTGCCGAAGGTGGATTATTTCCGTCCCAACCGAAAGCGCAGTAAGGAGTTGCGCTCGTTGCAAAGGCTCTGCGCTATCAGGCAATGCCGTTAGCCGGCTGTGTATACGACCTCGCCAGTCCTTCGCATTCATTGACCCCAGGTCGGTCGCGAGGCGGTTCAAATCGCGCAAAGCCAATCCGAGGAGCCGTTTGGTTCGGAACGCCGGCGATAGTGGCGGGAGAAGCAGAAACGAAAGCGGCCCCACGACACAGCCCACGAAGATGGCGAGTGCAGAGTTGTAGAATTGCGCTGTGTTGTAGTTCATTTGATTCGCAGGCTGGAGAATAGGAAGGAAATTAATTGCCAAGGCAGTCCATATTGCTAACAGGGCGGGTTCCCGGCTTAGCGCCATCGCCGCGCCAACCGGGATGAAAAAAACACCAAGGACAAGACAAAAGGCCGGGAATGTTTCCATCGCTGGAAGCACAGCAAATTTGATCGCTGCGGCAATCGGGATGGCGGCGATCGTACCTAGGGCCAATGCGATAGCGCCTGGGTAGGCCAGTTCAGCCCTCGGCGAAAGCAGGAGAACCACAATGGCGACAAATACGATCGCTGTGCCGCCATTCGGCCAGCCGGTAACGACCCAGAATAGTTCGATCGCGCCGATCGCCACGAACGCGCGGCTTGCGTTGATGACGGGTGGGAGCCAATCGGGGACGTAGAGTTTCGGATTGCGACCAGGTGACTGGGCGTGCGCAGGGTCGTCAACCAGCAGAGCCAACGCTTCGAGCACGGCCATAAGGCCTGCAAAGACGTTTGCGGTCTGATCGGTCAGCAGACGCAGAGAAGGCGTGTTGGCCGGCATGGCCACTAGGCCCCGAGAAGCCAAGCCATAGCGATGCTGCAAGTTAACCGGATCGGTTATCCAGGACTCTGCCTCGTTCGGCAGCGAGGCAGAATGCAATTCTGGTCCTATGGTGCGCAGAATGGCTTCGGCTTCCACTTTGGCGGTGTTGGGCGCAGACCGGCCAAGCCGTGCCATAACGCCGCGCCATGCGGCGAGCGCACCAAACAGCCCGTCGACCGCCGCCTGCAGGGTCGGTGAGTGATAGCGAAGTTTTGAGGATTCTCCGATCGCCGCGTCGATCAACGGATCGAGTGCAATGACTTGTCGGATAAGCTCGCGTCGGACTGGCTGCTGTGCATCAAATGATTTGGACCCAGCAACTTCTAGGCCAAACTTGAATTTGGCTGCGACGTCGTTCGAAACATCCGCAAACTTGGCCGCAAGTCGCAGAGGGGCCTCGCCGAAGTCTGACCCGGCGAGAACGAGGCCGGCGCAGAGAATGCCAATCGAGATCTCGCTGGCGCGGGTGACCGCCAGCATGAAGACCTCACTGCTCGCGCCCCCGGTGGCGCCGAGTATGCCGGCGGCGATAATTGCAGCGGTGTAACCGGCGAGCGACGCGGCATAGGAGGCGAAGTTACGGAACAGGGTGGCGCCGAAAGCGCAAATTCCGCTCCAAAGTGCGAGCCCCACGAAAAAGCCGACGCGATCCTGCGGAAACCAAGCTGCCAGCACCACGACCATCACGGCACCCACGACGGTGCCGATGATACGATATCGCGCCTTGCGCAGCGAAGCGCCGAGGTATTGTTGACATATGATCGCCGCAGAAGTGCCCGCCCAGTGCGGGTCGTCGAGCTGGAGCCAGAAGGCGATAAAGAGCGCAATGCAAACGGAGGCCCAGAGCCGAAAGCCAAACAGCAGCGGCGGTCCCGCGATGCGCGCAACGTTCGCCATAGCCGCTCGCCATCCGACAGCCGCACTGTCCGCTACTGCCAGCGTACTTTGGTCAATTCCGTCCGTCATTCTCGGCCCTGGTCCTTCAAGTCACTTGCACGCGCTAACACCTGCCAAAACGTCCCCAGTCAGCTCGCCGCGACATAAGGCTTCACCATCTTCGCCGGATCGACGATCCGGTCGAAGGTCTGCTCGTCGACGAACCCGAGTTGGAGGGCCGCTTCCTTGAGGGTAAGATCATGCTCGCTCGCATGGTGCGCGATTTTGGAGGCTTTGTCGTAGCCGATCACCGGCGCAAGTGCGGTGACCAGCATCAGCGAGCGGCTCACATATTCGGCGATCTTCTTTCGATTGGGTTGAGCGCCCTCAATCAGAAACTTGCGAAAATTCGTGCAGCCGTCGCTGAGGAGCGTGATCGATTGCGTGAGGTTGGCGATCATCAACGGTTTGTACACGTTCATTTCGAGATAGCCGCCGGCTCCCCCAAATCCCACGGCGACGTCGTTCGCCATGACCTGCACGGCGATCATAGTCAGAGCCTCGGCCTGTGTCGGATTGACCTTGCCGGGCATGATCGAGGAGCCGGGCTCGTTCTCGGGGATCAGGAGTTCGGCCAAACCCGCGCGGGGTCCGCACGCAAGGAGGCGAATGTCGTTGGCGATCTTGTAAAGTGAGACCGCAAGCGTGCGTAGTGTCCCGGAGAGATGGACGAGCGCATCGTGCGCACCCTGGAGCGCGAACTTATTGGACCCGCTGATGAAGGGCAGGCCGGTGAATTTCGCAATCTCGGCCGCAACCGTCTCGGCAAAGCCTGGCGCTGCATTGATACCGGTGCCGACCGCCGTGCCGCCGAGCGCAAGCTGATAAACGCTCTTGAGCGCATCTTCGGTCCGTTCAAGATCGTCGCTGAGCATGGTCGCATAACCCGACCATTCCTGGCCCAGTGTCAGCGGGGTGGCATCCTGCATATGTGTCCGCCCGATCTTTACGATGTCGTTCCATTCGGCCGCCTTCGCCGCAATGGCATCGCGCAGTGCAGTGACCGACGGAATCAAGCGCTTTTTGGTCTCGACGGCAGCCGCGATGTTCATGGCGGAAGGGAAGCTGTCGTTGGAGGATTGCGACATGTTGATATGATCGTTCGGATGAACCGGGTGCTTGCTGCCGAGCGGGGTGCCCTCAATCTGGCAGCAACGGTTCGAGACGACCTCGTTGACGTTCATGTTGAATTGCGTGCCGCTGCCGGTCATCCACACATGCAGCGGAAACATTTCCTGGTGTTTCCCCAAAAGGATTTCGTCGCAGACGTGCGTAATCAGCTGGTAGGCGTGGTTGTCGAGGCGACCGCCATTGCGATTCGCGGCCGCTGCTGACCGTTTCAGGACCGCGTAGGCGGCGATCATCTCCCGCGGCATCAGATCGTGCCCGATGCTGAAGTGCTCGAGCGACCGCTGGGTTTGTGAGCCCCACAGCTTGTCGGCGGGAACGTCGATTTTGCCCATGCTATCGGACTCGACGCGAGTGCTGTTCATAAGGAGGTCTCCTCTTGCATTCATGTTCGGCCACCGGACTGTGGAAGCGCAGCAAGACCCAGCGCTACTGCGCTAAGCAACAATCCGATTGGTACCGCGAGAGAGCGCAGGCCGAAGCTATGTTCGCATGCAGCGCCGAGAGCGCAGCCGATGACAAAGCCGACGATCACGATCCCAGTGTGTCGGGCGCGCTCACGCGCTCGGGCAACGCGGCCTGCATTTTGCGCAAGCAAGACCTCGCCAATATCCATGGTGAACATCGTGACGTTCGTCGTCATTACTGCCGTGGACGGTGCGCCGGTCAGCGAAATCCGCACCATCGCGTTCTGGACCGCCATGGTCGCAATGCCCAGCATGCCGGCGAAAACCGTACGGCTGGCGTTTGGACCGAAATGCGGGCCGGCTGCTGTCCCGATAGCGAAAAAACCAGAGAGCAAAAACAGTTCCAGCAGCAGCAGAGGCAGCAGCGACGGTATCCGAGCCCGTTCCAGCCAGGCGGCCAGAAGCCTGGTCAGTACAAGCGTCAGCATGAATACGGGGACCGCGAGCAGATGCGATAATGACGCTTGCTCACCCGCCACGAACCTGGCTGCGACAACCACGATGTTGCCGGTGATATGGGCAGTAAACAGGCCGTCCAATGAGAGAAAGCCGATGACGTCCACGCTGCCGGCTACCACGCTTAGCACAAAGGGTAGCCAGGTGGTTGCGGCGGAATCGGCAAACGAAGGCATGATCGGTCCGGCACATTGCGAACCTGCCCGCATGGTGCAAGGACCGAGCTGTTCCGCTCGCCGGGATAGTCCAAAGTTTCGCATTTTTCACGCTGTTCGGTTCATCTCAGAAAGTTTTCATGGCGTCGCTCATTCGCCCGTTGCGGTGTAGACCGGACGGTAGACGCACGAACGTATCAACGCACCGACATCCGCCGGCCGAGATGTCCGCGCAAGACCCTGGTCAAAAATGTAGGTCGCGATCCGTTCGGCGACGTGGAGTGACACTTCGAGGATGCGGCTCTGCGGTGGGTAGATAAGCCCCACGGCAAGGTTCTCGTCGACGACTTGCTCTGCGACCGCTTCCGCGGCGACGATGAACATCTCTTCCGTCACGTGAGTGGCCTCGGTGGCAAAGACCGCCATGCCCATTGCCGGGAAGATGTAGACATTGTTGCCCTGACCCGGCACGAAGCGCCGGCCGGCGATCTCGACCGGCGGGAACGGACTGCCGCTGGCAAAAACGGCGCGCCCATCGGACCAGCGGTAGGCTTCTTCGGCCGTACATTCGGAACGCGATGTGGGGTTTGAATAAGGGAAGATGATCGGGCGCTCGTTGATCTCCGCCATCGCTTTGATCACCTCGCGGGTGAATAGTTTCGGCACGGTGCTGACGCCGATGATGCCCGTCGGACGCAGAGCCCGGACAGCCTCGACGAAGGTGGAGACCGGCGTTAAGTCCCTCGCGAATGGCTTCTGAAAGTCGGCGAGATCGGTTCGCGAGGTCACCACTAGGCCGTTGACGTCGAACAGCGCGTTGCGGCTTCGTGCAGCTGCCAGGTCAATGCCATCGCGGGCCATCGCGAGGCTGATTAACTCCGCGATACCGGTGGCTGCCGAGCCCGCGCCGAGGAACAGGAAGCGCTGGTCGGCGAGCTTCTGTTTTGTCAGGCGCAAGGCGGCGAAGATCCCAGCCAGCGCGATGCCGGCTGTACCCTGAATATCGTCATTGAAGGTGCAAATCTCTTCGCGGTATCGCCCCAGGATTGGCACCGCATTGAAATTGGCAAAATCCTCCCATTGGATGCAGCATTTCGGGTAAAGCTGCTGCACGGCTTCAACGAATTCGTCCACAAAGGCCTGATAGTCCGCACCGCGCACGCGTTCATGGCGAAGGCCGAGATACAAATCGTCATCGAGCAGGGCTTGATTGTTGGTGCCGACATCGAGAACGATCGGCAGACAGTGTTGCGGCGGCACTCCGGCGCAGGCTGTGTAGAGTGCAAGCTTGCCAAGTGGGATTCCCATCCCGCCCGCGCCGAGATCGCCGAGACCGAGGATACGCTCACCGTCAGTAACGACGATGAAGCGCACATCCTTTTCCGGCCAGTTGCCAAGCAACTCCTTGAGGCGGCCGCGCGCGCTGATCGGCAGATAGATGCCGCGCGGTTCTCGGAAGATATGGCCGAATTTCTGACACGCCTCGCCGACTGTTGGCGTGTACACGATTGGCATGTACGTGGCCGGATCTGACATCAGGACGGCGTAGTAGAGGGTCTCGTTGCGCGCCTGCAGGTCGGAGAGGACGAGGTATTTCTGTAGATCGTCGTCGAGCTTGGCGATTTCGTCGCGCCGGCGCGCCACCTGCATTTCAATGGGAAGAACGGCGGCCGGCAATAAGCCTTCGAGACCCCAGGCGCGGCGCTCCACCTCGGTGAACGCAGTTCCTTTGTTGAGGCGCGGATCGCGCAGCAAATCGTACCCTGTATGATGTTCGGCTACTGGTTCACCTAACTTCTTGAGCATGAAGGTCTTCCTGGTTGTTTTGATGACGCTGCGTCTCGTGTGCGAAGGACCGAAGCGACGAACTCAGCCGCGCTCCGCCATCATCTCCTTGGTGTGGCCGATCGCTTTTGCGGGGTTGAGGCCCTTTGGACAGGTCTTGGTGCAGTTCATGATCGTGTGGCAGCGATAGAGCCGGAACGGGTCGTCGAGCCGATCCAGGCGCTCGCCGGTGTGCTGGTCGCGGCTGTCGGCAAGCCAGCGGTGGGACTGCAGCAGGATCGACGGACCGAGATACTTGTCCTGGTTCCACCAGTAGCTCGGGCAGGAGGTGGAGCAGCAGAAGCAGAGGATGCATTCCCAACTGCCGTCGAGTTTCGCTCGATCCTCGGGCGATTGCAGGCGTTCGCGATCCGGCGGCGGCTGGTCGGATTGCAGCCATGGCTCGATCAGCTCGTACTGCGCGTAGAGGCCGCTCAGGTCAGGAATAAGATCCTTCAGGACCGGCAGATGCGGCAGCGGCGTGATGCGGCTCGTTCCATTCTTGAGGCTGTCCATGGGCGTGAGACAAGCCAGGGTGTTCGTTCCGTCGATGTTCATAGAGCAGGAACCGCAAACTCCCTCGCGGCATGATCGCCTGAATGACAGAGACGGATCGATCTCGTCGGTGATCTTGACGAGTGCATCGAGAACCATCGGTCCGCAGTGAGCGCGATCGATCTCGAACGTATCCATCGTCGGGTTCTCGCCCTTTTCCGGATCATAGCGGTAGATGCGGAAACTCTTGACGTTTTCGGCCTGCTGTGGCGCCGGCCAGTGTTTGCCTGGCAAGACTTTCGAATTGGGGGGAAGCGTAAACTCTGACATGTCGTTTGACCCTTCTTTGATAGGCGGTGAACGCGTTTGCCCGAAGCGCTAGTGAGTGCGCTCGGCAGGCGGAAAGCTTTGAACGTCGTTGGAGAGGGTATCGAGACGCACCGGCCGGTGCGCAAACGTGACGTTCCAGTTTTCATCCTTCCAGGCGATTGTGTGCCTGAGCCAGTTCTTGTCGTCCCGCTCCTTGTAGTCCTCGCGCGCGTGAGCGCCCCGCGACTCGGTGCGGGCACAGGCGGAATGGGCGATCACCACGGCTTGCTCCGCGAGATTGGCGAGCTCGAGCGCCGATAGAAGACCGACGTTCCAGAGCATCGAGTCATTATCGACGGTGACGTTCTCGAGCGGTTCGCGGAGCGCATTGAGTTTGTCGAGCCCATCCTTCAGGATGTCGCCGCGGCGGAATACGCTGAAGCCTGCTTGCATCACCTCCTGCATCTGGGGACGCACTGCTCCAGGCTTGCTGCCACCCTTGCTGTTGCGGGCTTTGTCGAACCGCTGCAAGGCGCGCTCCTGGGACCGGCCGTTAGCCTGGCGGATGCTCGCGCCGGGTTTGATGATTTCGGCTGCCCGCTGCGCCGCGGCCCGCCCGAACACGATCAAGTCGAGCAGGCTGTTGGTGCCGAGCCGGTTGGCGCCGTGCACGGAGACGCATGCCGCTTCGCCTATCGCCATCAACCCGGGTACGACGGCTTCGGTGTCATCCTTTGTCGGGCAGATTACTTCGGCTTTGATGTTTGTCGGAATGCCGCCCATCACGTAGTGCACGGTCGGGATGACCGGGATCGGCTCCTTGTGCGCGTCGACACCGGCAAAGGTGCGGGCTGACTGGACGATGCCGGGCAGGCGCTCGTCGAGAACTTCTGCGGGCAAATGTTCGAGGTGAAGATGGATGTGATCTTTCTTTTCGCCGACCCCGCGGCCCTCGCGGATTTCGATCGCTTCGGCGCGGCTAACCACGTCGCGCGATGACAGATCCTTTTCGTGTGGCGCGTATTTCGGCATGAAACGCTCGCCCTCGCTATTGGTCAGATAGCCGCCTTCGCCGCGCGCACCCTCCGTGATCAAAACGCCGGCGCCGTAGACGCCCGTGGGATGAAACTGAATGAACTCCATGTCCTGCAGTGGCAGTCCGGCGCGCAGCACCATGGCGTTGCCGTCGCCGGTGCAGGTGTGAGCGGAGGTACAGGACTGGTAGACGCGTCCGCAGCCCCCGGTCGCGATCACGACCATATTGGCGCTGAAGCGATGGATCGATCCATCCTCGAGGCACCACGCCAGCAAACCGCGGCAGGCTCCGTCGTCGTCCATCAAGAGATCGATCGCGAAGTATTCGATGAAGAAACGCGCCTTGTGCTTCAGGCACTGCTGGTACAGCGTGTGCAGGATGGCATGGCCGGTACGATCGGCGGCCGCGCAGGCCCGATAGGCCATGTCGCCCTTGGCGTAGTCCGTCGTATGACCGCCGAACTTCCGCTGGTAGATCTTGCCCTCGTCGGTCCGGCTGAACGGAACACCAAGATGCTCGAGTTCGACGACCGCATTGACCGCCTCGCGGCACATATAGGCGATCGCGTCCTGATCTCCGAGCCAATCGGAGCCTCTGACGGTATCGAACATGTGCCAGCGCCAGTCGTCCTTCTCCATGTTGCCTAGCGCCGCGCTAATTCCTCCCTGTGCCGCGACCGTGTGGCTGCGCGTTGGAAACACCTTGGTGACGCACGCGGTGTTCAACCCGGCCGCGACCATTCCGAGCGTAGCCCTGAGGCCGGCTCCGCCGGCGCCGAGCACGATCACGTCGAACGAGTGGTCTACAATTTCATACGCTTTGGGCATGCGTGAGCTCCTAGTGAACGAGAAACAGTTTGAGAATGGCGAGAATGCTCGCGCCTGCGAGAACCACCACGGCTGCGCGGACGACCAGCCCGGCCGCAAGCAACCGAGAACGCGTATGTACATAGTCGAGAAGCACGGACCGGATGCCGACCAGTGCATGCGCGAGCCCGGCAAGCACAAAGAGCATCACGAGCAGCGCGCCGACCGGCGAGGCGAGCCAGCCGGCCGCAGTGAGGTGGTCGGACTTGACAAGCCAGAGCACCGAAGCGGCGAAGTAAAGACCGAGCGGGATCAACGCGATCGCGGTCAAGCGCTGCAGCCGCCATTCGCCCAATCCGTCGTGGGCGCTACCGAGCTGGCGAACGCGGCGCAACATTGTCTCGTCGCGTAACGCCGTTGTGTTTGCTGTAATCGCGGGTTTTGACATGGCGGCCTCCTAGGCGAAAAAAACGAAAAGCCAGGTGAGAGCGGTCAGCAGTGTCGTCAAGGCGAGCACGGTGTAACCGCTGCGATAGGCGGTGCGGAGTTCAAACCCGTAGCCGGCGTCCCAGGCGAGATGCCGGATGCCGTTGCACAGGTGATAGAAGAAGGCGACCGACCATAGGAACAGAAGAAGCATGCCTATCGGTGACACAAGGAACACGTGCATTGACGCGAATGACTCGCCACCCTCGGCAACAGCAATGAGCCAGAAGGCGAGCAATATGGAGCCGACAGCCAGGCCAATGCCGGTCAGTCGATGAAGGATCGAAAGCGCCGAGGTGATCTGGAAGCGATACCAGAACGGAAACATGAAAGGTGAAAGAGGGCGGTTCAGCGGGCGTGTCATGGCATGTTGCTCCTGGGTTCTTCGGCTCATGAATATCCGTATTGGCGCATACTCCGCGGAGCAGCGCAGAAGTCGCGCAAACGGCGCATAACGTCATGGTTGTGCTGTACCGGCGGCTCCCCGATGCCAAACATCCAGTCGAACAAATCCGGGTCGGAGCAGTCGAGCAAAGCTTCGAAGCGATCGAGTTGATTGCCGTCGAAGTCCGTAAGCGATGCCTCTGCAAACGAACCGAGAATAAGATCGCTCTCCTGCGTCCCACGATTCCAGCTACGAAACACGAGCCGCCTGCGGCGAATCTCAAATTGAGTTTCCGTCGGCTCATGTGAGGCTTGAGCGGGAACGTTCACCCTCTATCTCCGTCCGTTCCTGCGCGACCAACCAGGCCACGTTTTGATTGCGTCCCTCCGTCGGATCGCATTGGAATTATCGTTGCTGGCGAGCGTGACTTGCCGCAAAGTGCGGTGATCGCGGTGAACAGCAGTATCAATGGGAAGACGAATGCGGCCGCACCGAACATGAAGACAGGGCTTGAGTGAGAAGCCGCGGCCTGATTGATCGTGATCGCGAACGGGATCATGTATGGCCAGAACAATGAGATCCCGAGCATTCCGAAAGCCGTCAGGAAAGTCAGCGCGACCAAGTAGAACGGCGCCTGGTCACGATGCCGCCTTTCGTATGACATCCCGTGGAAGTCGCGATGATTGGCTTTGATCATCCAATAAACGATATACGTCAGCATTTTTTCTCCTTTGGGATGCCGTCCGCGATGCTTCACCGCCGCATAGGCAACGTCATCGACTCGCCGGTCGGCATCAGCATGTTCTCGTTCATATCGGCCATGATCCACATCGAACCGGCGACGACCACAAAGACGATGAGCAGGCCAAACGCGAGCGCCAGGACGTTGTTGGTGCTTTCCGGCCCGGTGGTGATATGCAGGAAGAACACCAGGTGAATGCCCATTTGGGCAATGGCGAGGACGGCAAGCCCCAGGAATACGCCGCCTGGCCAAAGCAGCGTGGTGTTTGCAACCCAGAAGGACGTGGCTGTGAGAAGGACTGCCACAGATAGCCCGACCGTGTAGACGAGAAGCGGAGATGGAGCCGCCGGTTGCATTTCGCGGCTCGGCCTGTCTCCAGGCGCGCGATCGTATCGAGCTTCAGTCATAGACTTACTCCCATCAGATAAACCACCGTGAATACTCCGACCCAGACGATGTCGAGCGCGTGCCAGAACAGGGAAAAGCACAGCAGGCGGCGCTGCACCGTGGCGACGAACCCCATGACCGCCACCTGCACCATCATCACGACGAGCCAGATTAGTCCGAGGGCGACGTGGAGCCCGTGGCAGCCGACAAGCGTAAAGAAGGCCGAAAGAAACGCGCTACGCTGCGGCGTCGCGCCGCGAGCAATCATCTCGGCAAATTCGCGGAGCTCAAGAGTAAGAAACGTCGCGCCGAGCGCAAACGTAATCAGGGCGCCCAAATACGTTCCGAGACGATTGCGCGAATTGATGGCCAGGGACATCAGTCCGCAAGTGTAGCTCGAGATCAGGAGGCAAGCGGTTTCGATCGCGACCGTGCCTTGATTGAACAGCTGGGCGCCGCTCGGTCCGCCCGCCGTGGCGCGCACAAGTACTGCATAGCTCGCGAAGAGCGCTGCGAACATGATGATGTCGCTCAGAAGAAAGATCCAGAAGCCGTAGGCGACCACGATTCGCTTTGGAACAGGACCGGCCTCGCTTGCGCTCGGCAGCGCATTCTGAGGGACAGTGTCGATAGCTACGGCGATGTTCATGCGGCAACTCCTGCCTGGTGAGCCCGTTCGAACCGGGCGATCTGTTCGGCCGTTACTTCGAATTCGCTGTGTCTGCGGAACGCGAAGGCGATCAGAGTGAGAAATGCGCCGAACGCACCGACACTGGCCAGCCACCATATGTGCCAGATCAACGCGAAGCCGATGACGACGGCAAAGAAGGCTGTGACAAAGCCGGTTGCGCTGTTCTTGGGCATTTCGATGGGTGCGTAATCAGGTGCCAGCCCGGGCTTGTCTTCCTTCGCGCGCCCGCGCTGCTTGCTGCTCCAGTAAGCGTCGAGACCCGCGACCACCGGCTGGAATGCAAAATTCCATGGCGGCGGCGGTGAGGTTGTGGCCCATTCCAGCGTGCGGGCATTCCACGGATCGTCCGATACGCGGAGTTTCTCTCGGTTGCGGATCGAGACGACGAGCTGCACGACCTGGCAGGCGATGCCGGCCATGATAATGACGGTGCCGATCAATGCCACCACCAGCCAAGGCTGCCAAGCCGGATTGTCGTAGTGCTGCATGCGCCGCGTCATGCCCATCAAGCCAAGCAGGTAGAGCGGCATGAACGCGAGATAGAAGCCGGTGAACCAACACCAGAACGAGACCTTGCCCCAGCGTTCGTCGAGCCTGAAGCCAAATGCCTTGGGGAACCAATAATTGTAGCCCGCCATTACGCCGAACACGACTCCGCCAATGATGACGTTATGGAAGTGGGCGATCAGGAACACGCTGTTGTGCAGCTGGAAGTCAGCCGGTGGCACCGCCATCAGTACGCCGGTCATGCCGCCGATCACGAACGTTACCATGAACCCAATCGCCCATAGCACCGGTACCGAGAAGCGAACCCGGCCACCGTACATCGTGAACAGCCAGTTGAAGACTTTCACGCCGGTCGGCACGGCGATGATCATGGTCATGACGCCGAAGAACCCGTTGACGGCGGCACTGGCGCCCATGGTGAAGAAATGGTGTAGCCAAACCAGGAAGGAGAGCACGCAGATCGCCATGGTCGCGGCGACCATCGAGCGGTATCCAAACAGCGGCTTGCGCGAGAAGGTTGCGATGACCTCGGAGAACACACCGAACACCGGCAGGATCAGGATGTAAACTTCCGGGTGTCCCCAGACCCAGAATAGGTTGACGTACAACATCTGGTTGCCCCCGGCATCGAGGGTGAAGAAATGAAAGTCGAGATAGCGGTCGAGCAGCAGCATCGCGAGCGCTGCCGTCAGGATCGGAAAGGCCGCGACAATGAGCAGGTTGGTGGCGAGCGCGGTCCAGCAGAACACCGGCATGCGCATAAGGCTCATGCCCGGTGCGCGCATTTTCAGGATCGTGGTGACGAAATTCACTCCCGCCAGCAAGGTGCCGAGGCCGGAGATCTGCAGTGACCAAAGATAGTAGTCGACGCCCACGCCTGGTGAGAACTGTAGGCCGCTCAGCGGGGCATAGCCCGTCCAGCCGGCCTTTGAGAACTCGCCAATCGCCAGAGAAACGTTGATCAGCAGCGCGCCCGAGGCGGTCAGCCAAAAGCTGACGGAGTTAAGCGTGGGAAAGGCGACGTCGCGGATGCCAAGCTGAAGCGGCACCACGAAGTTCATCAGTCCAACCACGAACGGCATCGCCATGAAGAAGATCATGATCGTGCCGTGCGCAGAGAAAATCTGGTCAAAATGCTCCGGTGGCAGATATCCTTGCGCGCCACCGGCTGCGACCGCCTGCTGCGCGCGCATCATGATCGCGTCGCTAAAGCCGCGCAGCATCATGACCAGCGCCAGGATGATGTACATCACGCCGATGCGCTTGTGATCGACCGTGGTGATCCACTCGCGCCAAAGATAGAGCCAGGCTCCCTTCATCGTGATGAATCCGAAAACGACCGCCACGATAAGCACCATGAATACAGTCGCACCCATGATGATCGGTTCGTGTAGAGGAATCGCGTTCCAATCAAGTCTGCCAAGAAGATTCATCGTTCTGCCCTCCGCGACGTTGAACAAATTGATAGAGAGGAGTCTTGCGTGCCCATGCCAGCGTTTACGATACTGCTGAACAGATCGGGGACGACGGCGCGATAGGTGACCGGCGCGACCGCCTTGCTCGGCTTGACCAGATCGGTATAAGCCTGCTCATCGAGTACCGAACCAGTCTCGCGGGTCTCGCGAACCCATTGCGCAAATCCGTCGTCCGTCACTGCATCGACGTTAAAACGCATGTCGGAAAAGCCTTCACCGCTGTACATGGCCGATAGCCCTGCATAGGTTCCGATGTGATCAGCCTGCAGATAAAGGCGCGTCGCCATTCCGGACATCGTGTAGATCTGGCTGCCGAGCTGGGGTAGGAAGAAGCTGTTCATGACGCTTGATGAGGTGAGGTCAAATTTGATCGGCGTGCCAACCGGTATGACCAACTTGTTGACGCTCGCGATTCGCTGCTCGGGATAGATGAATAGCCATTTCCAATCGAGCGAGACGACCTGGACCGTAACAGGTGTGACCGATGAATCGATCGGCTTGCGCGGATCGAGGTCATGCGCACCGACCCACGCGACGCCGCCTACCAGGAGCACTGTCATCATCGGGATCGACCAGACCAACAACTCAAGCCGCCCCGAATAAGTGAAGTCCGGTTGATAGCTGGCCCGCTCGTTGGACGCGCGAAACCAGAAAGCGACAGCCAAGGTCGCGAGGATCGTCGGGATCACAATCGCCAACATGATTCCGAGCGAGTTGAACAGGATCAACCGTTCGGCCGACGCGATCGGTCCTTTCGGATCGAGAACCCCCTCCGAACAACCGCCAAGCGCGACGCCGATCAAGGCAAGAGCCAGTGCACTGTAACGCATGTTAGACCTCGTCTTTGGGGGCAACTGTGAAGTGACGTGCAGTTTGAAGGTCGCTCAACAGGCTGGCGGTCGGAGCCGACGCGACAGGCAGCCGCGTGTCGCGCGATGAGATCGCGCGGCTATCGGTCAACAGCGCGGAAAACAACAGAAAGAGGTATGAGATCGAGAACAGAAACAGGCGCTGGGCAGCCTGCCGATCGTTCTCCCCACTCCGGCGCAGCTGCACCGCAAGCACAAGAAAGATTGCGCCGCAGACAAAGGCCGTGACGCCGTAAATCGGGCCGGCGAACCCGAGCGCCCAGGGCAGCATGGAGACCGGCACCATGGCGATGCTGTAGATGAGAATCTGCCGGGTTGTTGCGGCCCTTCCAGCGACTAGAGGGAGCATGGGCACGCCGGCTCGTTCGTAATCGTCCGCGCGATTGAGCGACAGGGCCCAGAAATGCGGCGGAGTCCACAGGAAGATGATCAGGAACAGAACGGCCGGCTCCAACCCGATGCCTCCGGTGGCACATGCCCAGCCAACCACGGGAGGAAGCGCGCCGGCAGCACCGCCGATCACAATGTTCTGCGGTGTGTTCCGCTTCAGCAGGAGTGTGTAGACGACGACGTAGAAGAAGATCGTAAAGGCGAGCAGGGCAGCCGCCGCGACATTGAGCGCAATCGCGAGAACTGCGACTGCGTAGCAGGCGAGGACAACTCCGAACACAAGCGCTTCCCTGCGCGAAATCCTGCCACAAGGAATCGGCCGCCGGGCCGTACGGGTCATCACCGCGTCGATATCGGCGTCGTACCACATATTGAGTGCGCCGGCGGCGCCTGCGCCGGCGGCAATTGCCAGAATGGCAATCAGTGCCAGGAGAGGGTCGAGCGGTACCGGCGCAATCGTCATCCCGACGTATGCGGTGAACACCGCAAGAAACATCACGCGCGGTTTCATGAGCGCGAGGAATTCGGACACGCGCGTGGCAGGACGGGAACGTGCTGCCAGCTGCCGGCGTGGAATGGGAATTGCGGTGATCTTCATGGGCAAGTCCTCTCAGCGCCAGAGATTGGATTTCGCGAGGTCGATGACTTCGTCACCGCGGCCGCTAATCACGGCCTTGATCATGTAGAGGGTGAAGCCCTTGGCCATCTCCAGCGTGACTGAAGGGGGCATGGCAAGCTCGGACCGGTTCACGACCGCGTCGATGAGCACTGGTCCTTTGTGGGCGAGCGCCGCCGCAATACCGGTCTCGACATCGGCGGGGTCTTCCAGGCGAATGCCGCGTATGCCGGCGGCTTCGGCCATCGCCGCGAAATTCGGATTCTTGAGTTCGGTGCCATAGTCGAGGATGCCGGTCGATTTTTGCTCCAACTCGATGAAACCCAAGGCACCATTGTTGAACACCACGACCTTCACCGGGAGGCCGTGCTGGGCGAGCGTAAGAAAATCACCCATCAGCATGGTGAAGCCGCCGTCACCTGAGAGCGAAATAACCTGCCTTCCCGGAAAGGCGGCCTGGGCGCCGACGGCTTGCGCCATCGCGTTGGCCATGGAGCCGTGCCAGAACGAGCCTAGCAATCGGCGTTTGCCGTTCATCGCCAGATAGCGCGCGGCCCACACCGTTGGCAGGCCGACGTCGCACGTAAAGACCGCATCGTGTGCGGCCTGGTCGCTGAGCGCCTTTGCAACTTGCTGTGGATGGATCAGTCCCGTGCCGGACACGCCCGCGGCGAGCTCGTCGAGAGACTTACGAGCCCGGGCGTAATGGTGCTGGGCAACCGTGAGGTGAGTGTCGTCGACCTTCGGCTTGAGCAAGGGCAGCAGCGCGGAAAGCGTTGCCCGAACGTCGCCGACGACACCCAGATCCACCGAGGTGCGGCGGCCGATATTCTCAGGCCTCAAATCGACCTGTGCGATTCGCGCGTCGCGCGTATCGGGATAAAACTGCCGATAGGGGAAATCGGTCCCCAACATCAGCAGGGCGTCGCAATCGCGCATGGCGTAATAGCCCGAGGAGAAGCCTATCAGTCCCGTCATGCCCACGTCGTAGGGATTTTGCCATTCGACATGCTCCTTGCCGCGCAGCGCGTGCACCATGGGTGCCTGCAGGCATTCGCCTAGCGCGAGCAGTTCGTCGTGCGCGCCTGCGCATCCGGAGCCGCACAGGATCGTCACGCGGTTTGCGTCGTTGAGCAGTCTGGCAAGTCGATCGAGATCCGCGGCAACCGGCACCACGACCGGAGCGGGCGGCAACAAGCCTTCCACCTTTGTGGCCGGCGCCTCTGTGGCAGGCTGGAGGGCAACATCACCCGGGATGACCAGGACTGACGCGCCGCGCTTGCCGACCGCTTCTCGGATCGCGACTTCCAGCGCGCGGGGCATCTGGTGGGCGCCGGACACAAGTTCGCAGTAGTGGCTGCATTCCCGGAACAGATCTTGCGGATGCGTTTCCTGAAAATAGCCAGTCCCGACTTCCGAAGAGGGAATATGCGCCGCGATCGCCAGGACGGGAACCCGCGAGCGGTGGCAATCGAACAGACCATTGATGAGGTGAAGGTTGCCCGGTCCACAACTGCCCGCGCATACGGCGAGCTCACCGGTCAGATGCGCCTCGGCGCCGGCGGCGAAGGCAGCAACTTCCTCATGCCGGACGTGGATCCAATCGATCTTTCCATGCCGGCGAATGGCGTCCGTCAGACCATTGAGACTGTCACCAACGATACCGTAGATGCGCTTGACGCCGGCCGCCGCGAGAGTCTCAACGAATTGATCGGCGACGGTTTTGGCAGGCATTGCGCGTCCTCGATCGGTGGTGAGAAACGTCTAGCGGTGCTGGCGTGCAGTTCGAAGCGCTCGGATCTGCACCGGGAGTTCTTGACGTTCTAGGTACAGGGCGGTTTCGAGCGGCGCTATTGTGCACGGGGAAGCACTGGGACCACCAAGTCATGACGCGTCGTAGACTACGGGGTCGAGCAACTTATACGTTGGTGTTAGGAAGCTGGCGCATCTCGAGCCGGCGCGTCGACAGGCCGGATCTGCGATGTCTCACCCTGACCGATTTACAGCGCGGCCAGGAATTGACGCGACTGCTGCGAGCAGCAGGATGCTACGGTGGATATGAGAGATGAGGCTTGAGTTGGCAGCTGCCTGTCTGCGCCGCGAGGCCAAGGGAGGATGGCCGTGAAGGGTAGTCAACGAGTGAAAGACGTGGCTATCGTCAAGCGGGCGCCGCAACCTTCGCCGTTGTTGCTCGATCCTCACTCGCGTGGTGAGGCAGACGACTTATCTGACGCGGAGCGGCTCACGATGCTTTTGAATGGTTCTCAATCAGCTGAACGGCGCTAGTGCAATGGGCCGCGTAACAATCGTGGTCGCAGTAGGGAAGCTGGGTTCCGATTTCTCTAAGGTAGGTCATCCCAATCGGCTCG
>Ga0081540_1001719_pt1 | contig 18532 bp, 19 predicted proteins | sample TabmetS2T1R1_FD_71024 | JGI IMG/M metagenome (GOLD analysis project Ga0081540, IMG submission 71024) | Tabebuia heterophylla rhizosphere microbial communities from the University of Puerto Rico - S2T1R1 | ecosystem: Host-associated > Plants > Roots > Rhizosphere ... | reverse complement strand
TGCTTCGAATTGATCTGCGCGCGCCGCTGGCCCAGGACCTGCTCAAAGCTGCTTCGTGAATTGTTGTATGCGTCGAGCGCGTCCGATTGTTTTTTCGTGAGTGCGGCCGGCTCGCCCATGGCAGGCGACACAAAACCGAGATTGCAAATGGCGACCACGGCGAGCGACGCGACCGTGCTCACGATCGCATTGGTCGCGATGGCGGCCGCCGGCATGAAGGAGAGTCCGAGAGCAACAGCTGCCGCCGGCGCCGCAGCAAAGTTTTTTATCCCCATGACGATTTCCAATGCCCAGGTTTCATCGGATACGACTTATTGGATCGCAAACAACGAACGCGCAGGAGCGCCAGACGGAAGCTCCAAATCTGATGCAATGTCCACGCAACGGATATCACAAACGTACGAATCAATGGCCGCTAGTTGCGCAGGATGGGTGGAGCGCAAGCGATACCCATCATCTAGCTGGATTCTTCCTTCAACTCCGGAGTCTTCGGCCGAAAGGAGACGACAATTCGCTTCGCCTTGATCCGCCCGTGCACGCCGTAGCTCGAATCGAAGCGGAGTGTGGTCCCATCGTCATCGATCTCGATATCGAGGCCGTACATGATCCCTGCTTCCATAAACTCAAACAGTTCCACCTCGATTAGCTCGAAGATGGTCAAGATCACTTCTACATACTTGGTGAGCAGAAAATACCCCTGAGCATCGACCTCCGACTGCATCCGGAAAGTGTGGACAACCAGCCGACCCGGCGCGCCCTGCCGAAGCTCAAGCTCACGCAATGTCGCGTCGTGAAATGAGGGGATGCCTTCGAACCAGGCGCACAACGCCTCCCCGCCCTCCAGATCGTTAATTGTCACCTTTGCCATCGAGGTCTCCGTCCATGGCGGATGGAAACCGCCCCAGTATCGCGCACGATGGGGTGGAGGGCGACGAAACCTGTCGGCTTGTTGTGATGGGTATCGCTTCGCTCCACTCCACCCATCCTACGAAGTCACAGCCAGGGCGCCGGCCGATCCATCGCGATCAGATCCTCGACCTCGATGCGCGGGCGGACGACGGCGTACTGGTCGTCCTTGACAAGGACTTCCGGCACCAGCGGCCGCGTGTTGTAGAAGCCGGACTGCACCGCGCCGTAGGCGCCGGCGGTCATGATCGCCAGGAGATCGCCGGCCTTCGGCTCGGGCAGGTTGCGATCGAGCGCGAGATAGTCGCCGGTCTCGCAGACCGGACCGACCACATCGGCGGTGATCGTTCGCGCGTCCTTGCCGGGCTCACGCACCGGCAAAATGTCGTGATGGGCTTCGTAGAGCGTGGGGCGGATCAGATCGTTCATCGCGGCGTCGATGATGACGAAGTTCTTGGCCTCGCCCGGCTTCACATAGATGACGCGGGAAACCAGGATGCCGGCGTTGCCGACGATCATGCGTCCCGGCTCGAACATCAGTGTGCAGCCGAGATTATGCGTCACGCGCTTGACCATCGCGGCGTAGGCCGACGGCAGTGGCGGCGCTTCGCGGTCGGCGTGATAGGGAATGCCGAGGCCGCCGCCGAAATCGATATGCGAGATGGTGTGGCCATCGGCGCGCAGCGTCAGCACGAAATCCGACAGTATCCGGAACGCGGCCTCCATCTTGCTCAGATCGGTGATCTGGCTGCCGATATGCATGTCGGTGCCGGTCACCTCGATGCCCGGCAGCGCGGCCGCACGGGCATAGACCTCGCGCGCCCGCGCGATCGGAATGCCGAACTTGTTCTCGGACTTGCCGGTGGCGATCTTGGCATGGGTGCCGGCATCGACATCGGGATTGACCCGCACCGAAATCCGCGCGGTCTTGCCGGCCTCGACCGCAAGCTTCGACAGCAGTTCCAGTTCGGGCTCGGACTCGACGTTGATGCAGAGAATGTCGGCCGCCAGCGCCGCGCGCAGTTCGTCCGCGGTCTTGCCGACGCCGGAGAACAGAATCTTGTTCGGCGGAATCCCCGCCGCCAGCGCGCGCTTCAGCTCGCCGCCGGAGACGACGTCGGCGCCGGCGCCGAGTTTGGCCAGCGTGCGCAGCACCGACTGGTTGGAATTCGCCTTCATGGCGTAGCAGACCAGCGTCTTCTCGCCGGCAAAGGCCTCGGTAAAGACGCGGTAGTGGCGCTCCAGCGTCGCCGTCGAATAGCAATAGAACGGCGTGCCGACGGCGTCGGCGAGTTCAGACAGGTTCACGGCCTCGGCGTGGAGCACGCCGTTGCGATAGTCGAAGTGATTCATGGCGCGCCCAGTCTCAGTCCAGGATCGGATCGAGAACGAATTTCTTCTTGCTGCCCTTGGGTGCGCTGGGACCGGCTTCAGACCCGTAGGTCGAATTGAAGACGCCGGGCTGCGCCGCGCGCTCGGCCTCGCTGTCCGGCGCGACCTGCGCCTGCGGCGGCGCGCTCGGCGGCAAATCGAGCGCGCCCTTGCGTCCGCAGCCTCCGAGCGAGAGCGCGGTCACGCTCAGCAGAATAATGGCCCATCCCGACGATGATGGGCGGTAGTTCCTGATCACGACGAAATCCCCAATGCGCGCCGCACCATACAAAGATTGCCCAGCTCTGGCGAGTGCCGATCAGCCACGGAAATCCAAGAAATTGCAGCGAAATTTATTTCTTCAGCCAAATTTTCGCTCTTTTTCCAGCCGCTTCAGCCAGGCTTTGGCCTGCGAGAGCACATTCTTCGGCGCGGTGCCGCCATAGCTGGTCCGGCTCTTGACCGAAGCTTCCACCGACAGCACCCGCAAGGCGTCCGCGGTGATTTTCGGCTCGACATCCTGCATCGCCTGCAGCGGCAGTTCGTGCAACGCCACGCCCTGCTTCGAGGCAAGGCCGACGATTCGCCCCGTGACATGGTGGGCGTCGCGGAACGGCATTTTCAGCGTCCGCACCAGCCAGTCGGCCAGGTCGGTGGCGGTGGCATAGCCCTCGCCGGCGGCGGCCTTCATCCGCGCCTCATCCGGCACCAGGTCGACGACCATGCCGGTCATGGCCCGGATCGCCAGCGAGAGCGCGGAAAACGCCTCCATCGCGCCCTGCTTGTCCTCCTGCATGTCCTTTTGGTAGGCGAGCGGCAGGCCCTTCATCACGATCAGGAGCCCGTTGAGCGCGCCGATCACCCGGCCGGTCTTGGCGCGCACCAGTTCGGCGGCGTCCGGGTTGCGCTTCTGCGGCATGATCGAGGAGCCGGTGGTGAACTTGTCCGAGAGCCGCACCAGGCCGACCAGCGGCGAGGTCCAGATCACGATCTCCTCGGCAAAGCGCGACATGTGCACGGCCGCGATCGACGCCGCGGACAGCGTTTCCAGCACGAAGTCGCGGTCCGATACCGCATCGAGCGAATTGGCCATCGGCCGGTCGAAGCCGAGCGCCTTCGCGGTCGCGGCGCGGTCGATCGGAAACGAGGTTCCGGCGAGCGCGGCGGCGCCGAGCGGCGATTCGTTCAGCCGCCTGCGCGCATCGGCAAAGCGGCCGCGGTCGCGCGCGGCCATCTCGACATAGGCGAGCAGATGATGGCCAAAGGTCACCGGCTGGGCGGTCTGCAGATGGGTGAAGCCCGGCATCACGGTTGCGGCATGTTCCAGCGCGCGGGTAGCCAGCGCGTGCTGAAAGGCGGCGAGCGCCGCGTCGGTCTCGTCGATCGTGTCGCGGACATAGAGGCGGAAATCGGTCGCCACCTGGTCGTTGCGCGAGCGCGCGGTGTGCAGCCGACCGGCGGCGGGGCCGATCAGCTCGGAAAGCCGGCTCTCGACGTTCATATGGATATCTTCAAGCGCGCGCTTGAAACCGAACGTGCCCTTGCCGATCTCTGACAAAATCGTGTCTAGACCCTTGCCGATATTTTTCGCATCACTCGCGGTGATAATGCCCTGCGCCGCCAGCATCGCGGCGTGGGCCTTGGACGCGGCAATGTCCTGGGCATAGAGGTGACGGTCGACGTCAATCGAGACGTTGATTTCCTCCATGATCGCATCGGGACGCTCGGTGAACCGGCCGCCCCACATCTTGTTGCTCATGACTTCTCTGGCCTTGCCATTTATCGTCGAACTGGCGAAACGCGGGGCCGGTTTCGACCGTAATTCAACCGTAACCCCGACCGTATTCTTCGGCATTGCATAGCCGTAACTGATACAGGATGACAAACGATATGCCCGAATTGTCCCCGCCCCGCCCGGCCAGGACGCGCCGGATCCCGATCGCCATCGGCGTGGTGGCGGCCGTGGGTGTGATCGGATTGGGCCTGGTTTACGGGCTCGGCAGCTTGAGGCACGGCGCGGGCGGCGATCCCACCTGCAACGGGGCCGTCGACCTGGCCCGCAAGATCGCGCCGCTGGCGCATGGCGAGGTGGCGGCGCTGACCATGGCGACGGCGCCCTTGCGGCTGCCCGATCTCGCCTTCGAGGATGCCGAGGGCAAGGCCCGAAAGCTCTCGGACTGGCGCGGCAAGACCGTGCTGGTGAACCTGTGGGCCACCTGGTGCGTGCCTTGCCGCAAGGAAATGCCGGCGCTCGACAACCTGCAGGCCAGCCTGGGCGGCAAGGATTTCGAGGTGGTTGCGGTCAATATCGACACGCGCGACCCCGAGAAGCCGAAGAACTTCCTCAAAGAGGCCAATCTGACCCGGCTCGGCTATTTCACCGACTCAAAAGCCAAGGTTTTTCAAGATCTTAAGAGCATAGGCAAGGCCTTGGGGATGCCCACTTCGATCCTGGTGGACGGCCAGGGCTGCGAAATCGCCAACCTGGCCGGTCCTGCCGAATGGGCCAGCGACGACGCCATCAAGCTGATCAAGGCGGCGGTGGAGCCGGCAAAGGCGGGATCTTAGCGGATAGCGGGCTGCGGCTCGCCTGCCAGACCTCATCCTGAGGGGCGGCGTTTTCGCCGCGTCTCGTGGGATGAATGGCACCAGCGGGGCCGCATGGTTCGAGATGGCGCTGAAGCGCCTCCTCACCATGAGGGCCAGCGGTTTTTCAGGCCGTAATATTGAGGTTGCCGCCGACGCCGGGGGCGAGGTTGGCGGTCGAGGCCGGGCCCAGGAGGGTCTGGACCGCGAATTTTTCCGCGTCGTTGTTCTGCTTGACGATCGAGGTCTGGATCTGCTGCTGCAGGCCCCCCGCCTGCATTGCAAGCATGCTCGAAACCATCGCCATCGTATCCATCAGCAGCACTCCCAAAACGCGAGCGCAACCCTAGCCAGCGCCGGTTAACAAATGCTGGAGATGGAATGAAAGCTGGGCGCGCGAATTTGTGCTCGATGACACGCGTTGCGTGTCCGGAATTCGTAGGATGGGTGGAGCGAAGCGATACCCATCATGCTTCCGCGCAGGGATTGATGGGTATCGCTTCGCTCCACCCATCCTACGGAATTCCGATGACGCGCTAGCGCGTCGGGACCGGCTTGTCGCCGCGGTAGTCGTAGAAGCCACGCTGGGTCTTGCGGCCGAGCCAGCCGGCCTCGACGTATTTCACCAGGAGCGGGCACGGCCGGTATTTCGAATCCGCCAGCCCCTCGTGCAGCACCTGCATGATCGACAGGCAGGTGTCGAGACCGATGAAATCGGCCAGCTCCAGCGGCCCCATCGGATGGTGCGCGCCGAGCTTCATCGCCGCATCGATCGCCTCGACGTTTCCGACGCCCTCATAGAGCGTATAGATCGCCTCGTTAATCATCGGCAGCAGGATGCGGTTGACGATGAAGGCCGGAAAGTCCTCAGAAACCGCGACCTGCTTTCCGAGCTTGCCGACAAATTCCCTGGCGGTGTCGAAGGTCGTATCGTCGGTGGCGATGCCGCGGATCAGTTCGACCAGTTCCATCGCCGGCACCGGATTCATGAAATGAATGCCGATGAAACGCTCGGGACGATCGGTCGATGCGGCAAGCCGTGTGATCGAGATCGACGAGGAGTTGGTGGCGACGATCGCCTCCGGCTTCAGCACCGCGCACAGTTCGTGAAAGATCTTGCGCTTGACCTCTTCCTTTTCGACTGCGGTTTCGATCACGAGATCGCAGTCGGTCAGGCCATCCAGCGTCTCGGTAGTGGCGATGTGGCCGAGCGCCTGCTTGCGGTCGTCTTCGGTGATGGCCTTCCTGGCGATCTGGCGCGACAAATGGCCATTGATGGTCGCCATCGCCGATTTCAGCCGTTCGTCGGAGACGTCGTTGAGCACCACGTCAAAGCCCGCGAGCGCCGCGACCTGCGCAATGCCATTGCCCATCTGGCCCGAACCGATCACGCCGACTTTCTTGATTGTCACCGCCATCTTCTCATCCACCGGAACCGCGCGCATTCCGCGCCTGTTCATCCTGGCCCCATCCTTCGCACGTTTTCCGCCGGGCGGAGTCGGAAATCCACCCCCAATACGCCTTTACAGTAAACACCGGCCAGAGGTCCCTCTTCCGGCCGGTGCGGGATGACGCCGCTTCGAGGCGTCATTCCACTCTTTCCGTCTGAACATGATCTGAACGGAAAAGCGGCATCCACTTTTCCGATCATGCTGCCGTCTTTATTTGCCGAGCTTGCCGAGCGCTTCGGTCAGTTCAGGAACTGCCTGATAGAGGTCGGCAACCAGGCCGTAATCGGCAACCTGGAAAATCGGCGCGTCTTCATCCTTGTTGATCGCAACGATCACCTTGGAATCCTTCATGCCGGCGAGATGCTGGATCGCGCCGGAGATACCGATCGCCACATATAGTTCGGGCGCGACAACCTTGCCGGTCTGACCGACCTGCCAGTCGTTCGGCGCATAGCCGGCATCGACTGCGGCGCGCGAAGCGCCGACACCGGCGCCGAGCTTGTCGGCGAGCGGCTCGATATATTTGGCAAAATTCTCGCGGCTCTGCATGGCGCGGCCGCCGGAGACGATGATTTTTGCCGACGTCAGTTCCGGACGGTCGCTCTTCGCGACCTCTTCGCCGACGAAGCTGGAAAGGCCCGGATCGGCCGCAGCCGCCGCGTTCTCGACTGCCGCGCTGCCGCCGTCGCCGGCCGCGGCGAAGGTCGAGGTCCGCACCGTGATGACCTTCTTGGCGTCCTTCGATTTCACCGTCTGGATCGCGTTGCCGGCATAGATCGGCCGCTCGAACGTGTCTGATGAGACCACCTTGATGATCTCGGACACCTGCATCACGTCGAGCAACGCCGCGACGCGCGGCATCACGTTCTTGAAGCGCGAGGTCGCGGGCGCGACGAAGGCGTCATAGGAAGGCGCCAGCGACACGATCAGCGCTGCCAGCGGCTCGGCGAGATCGTGGGCATAGGCGGCGTTATCCGCCAGCAGCACCTTCTTCACGCCGGCGAGCTTGGCGGCGGCATCGGCGGCCGCCTTGGCGTTTTCACCGGCGACCAGGACATCCACATCAGCGCCGAGCGCAGCAGCAGCCGTCAGCGCCTTGTTGGTGGCGTCCTTGATTGACGCATTGTCGTGTTCGGCAATCAACAGCGTCGTCATCAGAGAACCCCGGCTTCGGTCTTGAGTTTGGATACCAGTTCACCCACGTCCTTGACCTTGACGCCGCCCTTGCGGCCCGGAGGTTCCGCGGTCTTGAGCACTTCGAGACGCGGCGTGAGATCGACGCCGTAATCGGACGCGTTCTTGTCGTCGATCGGCTTCTTTTTCGCCTTCATGATGTTGGGCAGCGAGGCATAGCGCGGCTCGTTCAGCCGCAGGTCGGTGGTGACGATCGCCGGCCCCTTCAGCTTCACGGTCTGCAGGCCGCCATCGACCTCGCGCGTGACCTTGAAATCGCTTCCGTCGACTTCGAGCTTGGAGGCAAACGTCGCCTGCGACCAGCCGAGCAAGGCAGCCAGCATCTGACCGGTCTGGTTGGAATCGTCGTCGATCGCCTGCTTGCCGAGAATGATGAGGCCCGGCTTTTCCGCTTCAGCCACCGCCTTGAGAAGCTTCGCAACCGCCAGCGGCTCGACATTGCCTTCAGCCTTGACGAGGATGCCGCGGTCGGCGCCCATCGCAAGACCGGTCCGAATCGTCTCGGAGGCCTGCGCCGGGCCGATCGACACCACCACCACTTCGGTCGCCTTGCCGGCTTCCTTGAGCCGCAATGCTTCCTCGACGGCGATTTCGTCGAACGGATTCATCGACATCTTGACGTTGGCGAGTTCGACGCCCGTTCCATCGCTCTTGACGCGGACCTTGACGTTGTAATCGACCACCCGCTTTACCGGCACAAGAACCTTCATCGATCCTCTTTCGCTTGAATTCTGGGGTTTAATTGGCTTGTTATCAGCTTGTCATTAGCTTGTTATTGGCCTGGCCGCGGAACCTAAAGGTCCCGATATCGGCGGTCAACGCGCGAAAGGCAAAAATCAGTCCCTGGACAGCAGTATACCTTAACGGTTCTGACCGGGCACCCACAACACGTCTCCGGCCCCATTATCGTTCATGTGGCGGCTCGCCACGAACAGGAAATCCGACAGTCGGTTCATATATTGAATGGCAGCCTCGCTGACCGGCTCCTCGGGCCGGGCGGCGAGTTCCACCATAATCCGTTCCGCCCTGCGGCAGATGGTGCGGGCGAGATGCAGATATGCCGCCGCCGGGGTGCCGCCGGGCAGGACGAACGAGGTCAACGGCGCCAGACGCTCGTTCAGGCCGTCGATGTCGCGTTCCAGCCGTTCGACCTGGCTCGACAGCATCCGCAACCGCTCGGCCTTGCCGTCGCGCTGGGGCACCGCAAGGTCGGCGCCGAGATCGAACAAGTCGTTCTGGATCCGGCCCAGCATCGCATCGATCTCGCGCGCCTCGCCGAGATGCAGCCGCACCACGCCGATCGCGGCATTGGTCTCGTCGACGGTGCCATAGGCCGTGATGCGCAGATCGTATTTCGGGCGGCGTTCGCCGCTGCCGAGCGCGGTGGTGCCGTCATCGCCGGTCTTCGTATAGATGCGGTTGAGCACGACCATTTGCCCGTTCCCCTATTTGCCCATCGCCCAGACCACGACCATGGTGATGACGATCGCGACGAACTGCAGCAGCACCCGAAGCCGCATCAGCCTCTGTGAAAGGTTCGGCGAACCGCCCCGCATCATGTTGACGAGGCCCATCAGCAGGACGACGGCAACGGCCGCAACCGCGATGGGGAGAACAATCGAACTTAGAAAGGATGTCATCAGGGCTACATAACACCGCGCAAGGCCAACTGCTATACGTTCACAACTGGCTTAACGATCTGGCTTTTAACCCAATAATATCAGAAGCTAGCCGGGCCTTTTTGAAGAGACCGCGTACGCCGGATCGAGGTGCGATGTGAGGCTAATTCGCTACGTCTACCTCGTCGCGATGGAGGCGTTCTACACGTTCCTTGCCGATGACGGCTGGGCGATCGCCAGCCACATCGCGCTGTCGACCCTGATGGCGCTGTTCCCGTTCCTGATCGTGCTGACCTCGCTGGCGGGTTTCTTCGGCTCCAAGGAACTTGCCGACCAGGCGGCGGAATTGCTGCTGCAGATCTGGCCACAACAGGTCGCGGACACGCTATCAGGCGAAATCCACGATGTGCTGACCACCACGCGCGGCGATATCCTGACCGTCGGCGCGGTGCTCGCGGTCTACTTTGCCTCGAACGGCGTCGAGGCGCTGCGGGTCGCGCTGAACCGCGCCTATTCCGTGGTCGAAGTGCGGGCATGGTACTGGCTGCGGCTGGAATCGATCGGCTATACGCTGGTCGCGGCCGTGGCCTCGCTCCTGATGGCGTTCCTGATCGTGCTCGGTCCGCTCATGCTGGCGACGGCGCGCCGCCACATTCCGTTCTTCGTCGAGAGCAATGAAAGCCTGCTCAATATTGCCCGCTACGGCATCACGATCACGGCAATGACGGTCGCGCTGTTCGTCCTGCATGCCTGGCTGCCCTGCGGCCGGCGAGGCTTTCTGCAGATCCTGCCGGGCATCGTCTTCACGATCGTGGCGTCGCTGATCTCAGGCATCGTTTTCGGCCAGTATCTGGCGCGCTTCGCCAGCAACTATGTGACGATGTATGCGGGGCTTGCCTCTGTCATCATCGCGCTGGTGTTTCTGTATTTCATCGCCGCGATCTTCGTCTATGGCGGCGAACTGAATGCGGCAATCATGAAGTCGAAGGTGACGAAGAGCATGTCGCCTCAAGCAGCGCAGTCGCTAAGGCGCGCGGGCTGACGGGCTTGACCAGAAAGACGTCGGCGCCGGCGGCGCGCGAGGCCGCCTCGTCCTCGCCGCGCCCCGATATGCCGATGATCGGAATTCGCCCGATCGGCGCCTCCAGCGCGCGTATCCGCTTAATCGCCTCGACGCCGTTGATGCCCGGCAGGACCATGTCCATCAGCACCGCATCGAACCTTCCGACCGCGAGCCGCTCCGGCGCCGCCTCGCCCTGGCCGATGAATTCCGCATGATGCCCGAGTTCGGTGAGAATGGCGTTGAGCACGACGCGGCCGAACGGGTTGTCTTCGACGCTGAGCAGACGGAGCGATTGCGAACTCAACGACAGTTCGCCATCGGCGCCTGACGGGGCGCCATCGACGCCCTGTGCCGGCGCCATCGCAACGCTGAGCGTGAAGGTTGCGCCGCCGCCTCGCCGCTGCGTCACCGTGATATCGCCGCCCATCGCGCGCGCCAGTTGCTTCACCGAGGACAACCCGAGGCCGGCGCCGCCGAAGCGCGAGGCGATTGAGACGTTGGCCTGCGAGAACGGGCGGAACAGGCGTTTGACCTCGGCAAGCGAGAGGCCGATCCCGCTGTCGGACACCTCGAACGCGACGGCGATCCGGCCCTTCGTGCTCCGCAGCGGCGTGACCCGGAGCGCGACGCTGCCCTCATTGGTGAACTTGACCGCATTGTCGATCAGATTCTCCAGCGCGGCGCGCAGGCGGACCGAATCGCCGACGGCAAAGCCGGGGAGATTCTCGGCAATGTCGACCGTCGACGTCAGTCCCTTCGCCGCGGCGCGCCCGGTCAGCGAATCACCGGCATTGCGCGCCAGCGTGCGCAGGTCGAAGAAATCCTGCCGTATCTGCAGCCCGGGGCCGCTGCTTCGCGCGGCGTCGACAAAGAGGTTGGCGAGGCTCGCCAGGTGCTCCGCGCCCGCCTTGATGGTGTCGACCCAGCGGCGCTCCCGCTCATCGAGATCGGAGGTCGCCAGCAGATTGCTGATCGCCAGAATGCCTGTCAGCGGCGTTCGGACTTCATGGGCAAAGGCCGCCAGCGCTGCCGTGACCATGTCGGGCGCAGCGGCGGCGGGCTCGGACTTGGATTTGGGCTTGCGGCGCGTCTTCGCGGCGGCGCTGGAGACGCGCTTCTTTGCCTGCCGCCCGGTGACTGGCCCTGTGGTGCGCCGTGAGCGCTGCTTTGCCACCATGATCACCCTTTCCCCTGCGGGACAGCATGGCACGCCGCGGCGGCTGGTGTCACGGAGACGTTTTCAACAACTCCCAGTAGTCCTAAACGAATGGTTCAGGCAAACCAACGAGGCGCCTGACGTCAGCCGGCGTGGCGCCCTGCCGGCGCAATTCGCGTAAACCGGTGGCTTGCGTCGATTTTGAGAGCTTCTGTCCCGCCCCATCCTCAACCAGCCGATGATGCCGGTAGGCCGGTTTCGGAATCCCGAGCAGATTCTGCAACAAAACGTGCACGCTGGTCGACCAGAACAGGTCCCGCCCCCGCACCACATCGGTCACGCCCTGCAACGCGTCGTCGATCACCACGGAGAGATGATAGCTGGTCGGCGTCTCCTTGCGCGCCAGGATGACGTCGCCCCAGGCCTCGGGACGAGCGGCCACCGCGCCGCTCTCGCCGCCGGGGCCCTCGCCATGCTCGGTCCAGGCGAGATTGTTCGCGCGCGCGAGCGCCGCGGCCATGTCGAGCCGCAACGCGTAGGGCTCGCCTTGCGCCATCAGCCGCTCGCGCTGGTCCGGTGGCAAGGATTTCGCCGTGCCCGGATAGAGCGGCGCCCCGTCCGGGTCGCGCGGCCATGGCGCCGTGGTCTCCTGCTGCGCGACGAGGCGAGCGATTTCCGCGCGGCTCTCGAAAGCCGGGTAGATCAGGCCGAGGGCCGACAATTGCTCGACCGGCCCGCGATAGCGCGCAAAATGCTCCGATTGCCGCCGCACCGGCGTTTCCCAGGATATCCCAAGCCAGGCGAGGTCTTCGTAGATGGCGGCCTCGAATTCCGGCCGACACCGCGTCGCGTCGATGTCCTCGATCCGCAGCAGGAACTTACCCGCACGCTCGCGCGCCAGGTCGAAGTTCAGAAGCGCCGAATAGGCGTGGCCGAGATGGAGATAGCCATTCGGGCTCGGCGCGAATCGGAAAACGGGTGCTGGCATTTCAGATATCGTCATGCCCGGGCTTGACCCGGGCATCCATCTAACTGACCAAGGCTCTGTTAACGATAGGAGATGGATGCGCGGGTCAAGCCCGCGCATGACGATCTGAGTGAGCCTATGACCATCCACCTCAACAGCCAGTCCGACCTCGACGATGCCGTCCACGCGCTGGTCAAGCAGGACGCGCGGCTGAAGCCGATTTTCGAACTGACGGGCATGCCGGCGCTGCGCCAGCGCGAGCCGGGGTTCGCTGGCCTGGCGGCGATCGTATGCGGCCAGCAACTATCCACCGCGAGCGCCGCGGCGATCTGGTCGCGGCTCGCGACCGCATTCGACCCGTTCGATCATCACGCCATCGGCAAGGCCCGCGCCGACCGCCTCGGCCGGCTCGGGCTTTCGGCCGCCAAAATCAAGACGTTGAAACATATCGCGCGCGAACTCGCCGCCGAGCGGCTGAACCTGGAGGTGCTGGCCGAGGAAGACGCCGACGCCGCGCATCACACCCTGATCGCGCTGCCCGGCATCGGCCCGTGGACCGCCGATGTCTACCTCTTGTTCTGCCTTGGCCATGGCGACGCCTGGCCGGCCGGCGACCTCGCGGTGCAGGAAGCCGTGAAGATCGGCCTCGGCCTGAAGGAGCGGCCGACTGCCAAGCAGATGGCACCGCTGGCCGAGCCGTGGCGTCCGCTGCGCGGCGCGGCGGCGCATTTGTGGTGGAGCTATTATCGCGTGCTGAAGAAGCGCGAGGGCGTGCTCGCGGACAAGGTTATCCCCGCAGCCGCACCCGGTCCTCGCGGGCGGAAGCCGTGACGAAGTCGATCACGGCGCGCACCGCGGGGAGTTCGACCAGATCAGGATGCGCGAGCAGCCAGAGATCCGCCACGTTGACGAGTTTTTGCGGAGCGACGCGCACGAGATCGGGATCTTCGGCCGCGGCGAAACAGGACAGCGCTGCGATGCCGAGGCCGGCTTTTGCGGCGGCCAGCATTTCTCCCCGTGCCGAGCAACGCAGCACCACCGTCCCTTGCCGGGTAACGACATCGCTCCAGCGCGCCAGCCCCACGTTCGATGTCAGGTCCGTGAAGCCGATCACGCTGTGCCCCTTCCATTCATCACGCCGTTCCGGCAGTGGCCGCCGCGCCGCGTAGTCGCGTGAGGCGTAGAAGCCGGTGCCGAGCCGACCGATTCGGCGGCCGATCAAATTCTCTTCGCCGCTGTCGAAAGGGCGCAACACGATATCGGCCTCGCGGCGACGGACGCTGGCTGGATACGGATGTGTGATGAACTCGAGCTGGATATGGTTATGCGTGCGCAGGAACGGCCCCAGCCGCGGCAGCAGCCAGTGCGAGGCCAGCGTCGGCCCGATCGACAGCTTGACCGCGCCGCGGGCACCCGCACCGGTCGCGGCCACCGCGGCCTCGGCACGCAGGGCGGCGGCCGCCATCGCATCGACATGTTCACGGAACTTGCGCCCCTGCGAAGTCAGCGACAGGCCTTCATCGGAGCGCGCAAACAGAGGGATGCCGAGTTGGCCTTCCAGTTCGGCGATCTTGCGGCCCACCGTCGGATGGCTGGAGCGCAACTGACGCGCCGCCCCGGCAAAACTGCGGGTCTCCGCGACCGCGACGAAGGTCTTGCACAGGTCCCAGTCCATCGATGATCTCGCCGTCTTGTTCATTTCTGAGTAGGCAGCCGTTCAATATTGAACATCCGAAGATCGCCCGTCCAGCCCTATAATGCAGCGCATCAGGAAGCCGGCTGGAGCGGAACCGCTCGCCGGCCTCGAAACCCAGAGGGAGGATGGAATGCCGTTACCTGCTTCGCTTGCCAATACGCTCGAACTGCCGGTGGTCGGCTCGCCGCTGTTCATCGTCTCGGGGCCCGAACTCGTCATCGCCCAGTGCAAGGCCGGCATCGTCGGTTCGTTTCCGGCGCTGAACGCCCGGCCGGTCGAAAAACTCGACGAATGGCTGAGCCGGATCGAGAACGAACTCGGCGAATACAAGGCGAAGAACCCGGACAAGAAGATCGCGCCCTACGCGGTCAACCAGATCTGCCATGCTTCCAACGACCGGCTGATGCAGGACATGGAAACCTGCGTGAAGCACAAGGTTCCGATCATCATCACCTCGCTGCGTCCGCCGATCGAGATCGTCGAGGCCGCGCATTCCTATGGCGGCGTGGTGTTTCACGACGTCATCAACGTCAAGCATGCGCGCAAGGCCGCCGAACAGGGTGTCGACGGGCTCATATTGGTGTGCGCCGGCGCCGGCGGACATGCCGGCACGCTGTCGCCGTTCGCGCTGGTGCGCGAGGTCAAGCAGTGGTTCAAGGGCACCATCCTGCTGTCGGGCGCCATCTCCGACGGCTGGGGCATTGCGTCGGCGCTCGCGCTCGGCGCCGACATGGCCTACATGGGCACGCGTTTCATCGCGACCGCGGAAGCCAATGCGGATGCGGCCTACAAGGCCGCGCTGATCGAGCACGCAGCCCACGACATCGTCTATTCGAACCTGTTCACCGGCGTGCACGGCAACTATCTCGGCCCGTCGATTGCCGCGGCCGGCCTCGATCCCGGCAATCTACCGGTTGCCGACAAGTCGAAAATGAATTTCGGTTCCGGCGGCAACATGAAATCCAAGGCGTGGCGCGACATCTGGGGCTCCGGCCAGGGCATCGGCCAGATCGCCGACGCGCCGCCGGTTGCCGAACTGGTCGAGCGCCTCAAATACGAATTCGCCGACGCCGGCGACGAATTTCTGCAACGCGCGCGCGCCTGAGGCGCGCGTCAAGACCAATCAACAACAAGATAAACACAACAAAACAATTCAGAGGACGGAAACAATGAGGCTTTCGCGGCCTGCACTGACGATCGCGTTCGCGCTGCTGGGATGGAGCGCCGCCGTTGCCGACGACAAGGGCGACATCCGCATCGGGCAGACGCTGCCCTATAGCGGCCCGGCATCCGGCTTCGGCACCATCGGCCGGGCGCAGGAAGCTTATTTCGAAAAGATCAACGCCGAGGGCGGCATCAACGGCCGCAAGATCAAGTTCATCAGCCTCGACGATGCGTATTCGCCGCCCAAGACGGTGGAACAGACGCGCAAGCTCGTCGAGCAGGAGGAAGTGCTGCTGATGTTCGGCTCGCTCGGCACCGCCACCAACAACGCCGTGCATCGCTACCTCAACAGCAAGAAGGTGCCGCAGCTCTTCGTGCTGAGCGGCGCGACCAAATGGGCCGACCCGAAGGGATTTCCGTGGACGATGCCGGGCATGGCGGCCTATCAGTCCGAAGGCGTCGTCTATGCCAAGCATATCCTGCGGACCAAGCCTGACGCCAAAATCGCCATCCTTTCGCAGAACGACGATTTCGGCCGCGATTATGTTGCCGGCTTCAAGCGCGGGCTGGGCGACAAGGCCGCGACCATGATCGTGTCGGAGGCCAGCTACGAGACCACCGCGCCGACGATCAGCTCGCAGCTTGCGACGCTGAAGGCTTCCGGCGCCAACGTGATGTTCGGCGTCGTGCTCGGCAAGTTCACCTCGCAGATGATCAAGGGCGTCGCCGAGATCAACTGGAAGCCCGATCTGCTGTTCGTGCCGACCTCGGCCTCGTCGATTTCGTTCCTGGAGCCCGCGGGCCTCGACAACGCCGTCGGCCTGATCTCGTCCAGCAACCAGAAGGACACGATGGACGCGCAATGGGCCGACGATCCCGGCGTGAAGGAGTATCTTGCCTTCATGAAGCAGTATTTGCCGAACGCCGACCTGAACAATTCGAACTATGCCGCCGGCTATCACTATGGCACCCTCGTCACCAAGGTGCTGGCGGCGTGCAAGGACGATTTCAGCCGCGACAACATCATGAAGCAGGCGGCCGCGCTGCGCGAAGTGCCGCTGCCGCTGCTGTTGCCGGGGATGACCGTCTCGACCGGCGCCGACGATTATCTGCCGTTCCAGCAATTGCGGCTGCGCCGCTTCGACGGCAAGAGCTGGGTCGGCTTTGGCGAAATCCTGGACGATCGTTGAAGCTCGGAACGGGAGAACAGCGTGACATCGATCATCGGCGGCGACCGCGAAATCAGCTATCCGGAAATCCACGCCCGCATCGCACGGGCCGCGACGGGATTGAAGGCGCTCGGGCTTGGCGGCGGAACGCCGGTCGCGATGATGCTGCGAAACGATTTTGCGCTGTTCGAAGTCTCCGGCGCGGCGGCGGCGCTGGGCAGCCCGGTGGTGCCGATCAACTGGCATCTCAAGGCCGAGGAAGTCGCCTATATCCTCGCCGACAGCGGCGCGAAAATCCTGGTCTGCCACGCCGACCTGCTGCCGCAGATCAGGGACGGCCTGCCCGGCGATGTCACGCTGCTGGTGGTGGCGACGCCGCCGGAGATCGCCGCCGCCTTCAACATTCCGCAGACGCTGACGCAAGTTCCCGACGGCATGACCGACTGGGACCGCTGGCGCGATACCCATGCGCCATCGCAGCAAGCCCCGATCGGCGGCGCGCCAATGTTCTATACGTCGGGCACCACCGGCCTGCCCAAGGGCGTGCGCCGCAAGCCGATGCCGCCCGAACAACAGGCTGCCGCAGCGCGGTCCGGCACCATCGCTTATGGCGTCAAGCCGAACGAAGATCAGGTCATCCTGATGAACGGCCCGATGTATCACTCGGCGCCGAACTCCTACGGCATGCTGGCGTTCCGCTGCGGCTGCAAGATCGTGCTCGAACCGCGCTTCGATCCCGAGGACCTGCTGCAACTGACCGAACGTCACCGTGTCACTCACATGCACATGGTGCCGACGACGTTCGTTCGCCTGCTGCGGCTGCCGGATGAGGTGAAGCAGCGCTACGACTTGTCTTCGCTGCGCTTCATCGTGCACGGCGCGGCGCCCTGCCCGCCGCAGGTCAAGCGCGCCATGATCGACTGGTGGGGACCGGTCATCAACGAGTATTTCGGCTCGACCGAAACCGGAATTCCGGTGTGGCATTCGGCGGCGGAGGCCCTTGCGAAACCCGGCACCGTCGGACGCGCCATCGAAGGCGGCGTTGTGAAAATCTTCCGACCCGACGGTTCGCAGTGCGGCGTCAACGAGCCAGGTGAAATCTTCATGCGGCAGACCTCGCTGCCGGATTTCGACTATCACGGCAAGGCCGAGGCCCGCGCGGAGGCCGGCCGCGACGGCCTCGTCAGCGTCGGCGACGTCGGCTATCTCGACGAGGACGGCTATCTGTTCCTGTGCGACCGCAAGCGCGACATGGTGATCTCGGGCGGCGTCAACATCTATCCGGCGGAAATCGAGAACGCGCTGATCGGCATGGACGGCGTGCGCGACTGCGCGGTGTTCGGCGTCCCCGACGACGAATTCGGCGAGCGGCTGTTCGCCTGCATCGAGCCGGAGGCGAATGCCGGGCTGTCACCGGCCGCGGTGCAGGAATTTTTGCGCGGACGCCTCGCCAATTTCAAGGTCCCGAAGGACATCCAGTTCATGGACGCAATGCCGCGCGAAGCCACCGGCAAGATTTTCAAGCGCAAGCTGCGCGATCTGTATACCGAGGGTAAGTTGCGGGCGATTGCGTGACCGATCACCCTCCGCACCGTCCGCGTCATTGCGAGCGAAGCGAAGCAATCCATCTCACCGCACGAGGATAGATGGATTGCTTCGTCGCTACGCTCCCTTGCGCAAACGCTTCGCGTTTGTCGCAGGCAATGACGGGAGAGGCATTCCGATACTAAATCGAACGCTGTTTTAAACATCATTGCTGTTGCAAAACGGTCGTCGGATGGCGCAAAGATCGCTGCACGTGAGCGCAGGGATCGAAACAATGCCATCGACCGACTTCGTCGTCGCCCGCAACGATCTGCAGCAATGCAAGGTGATCGAGACGCAACTGCCTGACGCGGCCGCGCTGCCTGACGAGGCGCTGCTGGTGAAGGTCACGCGCTTTGCCTTCACCGCCAACAACATTACTTACGCCGTACTCGGCGATCATCTGAAGTATTGGCAATTGTTTCCGGCGCCCGAAGGGTTCGGCAACGTTCCGGTGTGGGGATTTGGCGAGGTGATGGCCTCGAAGCATCCTGCCATTGCCGCAGGCGAAACGCTGTTCGGCTATTTCCCGATGGCGACGCATCTCGTCATCGAAGCCGCCGACGTCTCCAAGCGCGGCCTGCGCGACGCTGCCGCGCACCGGCA
>Ga0081540_1001718_pt1 | contig 18540 bp, 26 predicted proteins | sample TabmetS2T1R1_FD_71024 | JGI IMG/M metagenome (GOLD analysis project Ga0081540, IMG submission 71024) | Tabebuia heterophylla rhizosphere microbial communities from the University of Puerto Rico - S2T1R1 | ecosystem: Host-associated > Plants > Roots > Rhizosphere ... | reverse complement strand
TGCTCCGGCAGCGGATGCCGGTTGAGCGCGCGGTCGCTGCCATCGAGGAGTCCGGGGCGCCCATGGTGTCGCTCGCGGGCGGGGAGCCGATGATGCACCCGCAGATCGACGACATGGTCAACGAGCTCGTCAAGCGCAAGAAGTATGTCTACTTGTGCACCAACGCGGAGCTGGTCCGCAAGCGCTGGGACAAGTTCAACTTCACGCCGTCGCCGTATTTCGCCTTCGCCATCCACATCGACGGCCTTCGGGAGCGGCACGACGAGTCCGTGGCCAAGGAGGGCGTGTTCGACGAGGCTGTCGCGGCTATCACGTTCCTCAAGGAGAAGGGGTTCCGAGTCACCACCAACTCGACCTTCTTCAACACCGACACACCGCAGACCGTCATCGACGTCCTGAACTTCTTAAACGACGAGGTCAAGGTCGACCAGATGATGATCTCGCCGGCCTATGCCTATGAGAAGGCACCCGATCAAGACCATTTCCTAGGCGTCACCGAGACCCGTGAGCTGTTCGCCAAGGCCTTCGCCGGCGGCAACCGCAAGCGCTGGCGGCTCAATCACTCGCCGCTCTTCCTCGACTTCCTCGAAGGAAAGGTCGACTTCGAGTGCACGGCGTGGGGGATCCCGTCGTATTCGCTGCTCGGTTGGCAGCGCCCCTGCTACCTCATGTCGGACGGCTATGTCTCCACCTACAAGGAGCTGATAGAGACCACCGACTGGTCCAAGTACGGACGCGGCCGCGACCCGCGCTGCAATAACTGCATGGCCCATTGCGGCTACGAACCGACGGCGGTTCTGGCCACGATGGGTTCGCTGAAGCAAAGCTTGCGGGCCATGCGGGAACAGGGCTGACGATCAGTCGCAGTCTTGGAGGCCGGTGGGCTAGCGCCGTCGGCTAGGGCTCGAGGTCGGCCAGCCGCTTGGGAGGTGCCGGACGACTGAAGCCACCCTCCCGGAATCGCTCCGCATCCAGCCTCGGCCGCCGGCTCGGAGTCGTCGAGGGGACCGGCTCGGTGATCGGTACATTCGAGGCCGCCACGTCGGAAACCGGCACTTCGGATATCGATGTCTCGAGGACATCGGTGCCGCAGTCGGCGAGTGATTTCGAGCGACCGATAAAGATGACGCCGACGATCATGGCGGCGATGCAAGCGGCTTCGGCGGCCAGCCCAGGTATCGACACCGAAACCGTGTCGCCGAGCAGGACGATGCCGAGCGCGATCCCGGCTATCGGTTCGGCGGCGGCGATCGGCGGCAACGAGTAATCCAGCCGAGCGGCCCTGAATGCAGTCTGCGACAGCGCGATACCCACGATGGCGGCACCGATCACGACGTAGACCCACGCGTGGAGGAACAGTTGACCGACGCCCAGGTGGTCGATATTGAAGGCCGCGGCGCGGGTGCTGACGTCTTGGAGGCCGTACAGCAGGCCGGCACCGGTCGCGAAGAGGACGGAGCGGACGACCAGCCCTCGACGAACCCCGACGATCACCAGCGTGGCGACGACGCCCGCGACGACCGCGATCGCGAGCACGACCACCGCTCGATTGGCCTTCGGGTGGTCTGAGGAGAGTGGATCACCGACCGCGAGAAATACCCCGAGCGCGGCGCTGACCAGGAGCGCGCCGAGGATCTCGTGCCATCGCACGCGTTGATTGGAGAGGAACGCGGCGATGATGAACGCGAAGAGCAGGCTCGCGGACAGCAGCGGCTCCACGACAGCGACGGAGGCGAGGCCGAGGGCGAGGCCGCCGAGCAGCTGACCGATGATCATGACGATGATGCCCGCCCACCAAGCGCGCTGACGCATCAGGTCGAGCAGCAGCCGGACCGCATGTCCAGACGATTCCTTCGACCGAGCTGCGACTCGTTGCTGCAGCACATAGCCGAGTCCCAGGCAAATAGCTGCGGCTATTCCGACAAAGAAGACCATGCGGCTCTCCTACCGACCCGGCGAGACGAGCCGTCGGACGGTGCGCATGGGTCCACGGTACTGGGCGAAGCGGCTGAGCCGGAAATAACGGTATGCATGATCCCTCGCCATGGGCGCGCGATCTGCATATTGTTCGGCTGGCGGCCGCTTTGACCCCTTCGATCCCCGCGAGTATCGTTGATGAGCGTGCCCGGAGCGATCCGGGCCTTGACTCGTGCCCGCCAACGGCCGGTCGGTCAGCGGTCCCGCCCGAGGACCGGGCCACTGGCGACGAGCAGGACCGGGCGACACCGTCCAGACCGGAATATTCCGGGCTGGCCTGCGGGCCGGGTGCGACACACCCGACCTCGGGGACCGGTGAAGTAACAGCCGCACCACCAGTACCACCCACGGCGACGCTCGACAACCGCTGACGACGACAGGAGATTGCAGGCCGCATGCCTACGATCCAGCAGCTGGTCCGCAAGGGCCGGCAGGACAAGATCGGCAAGACGAAGACGCCGGCACTGAAGGGTTCTCCCCAGCGCCGGGGTGTCTGCACGCGCGTCTATACGACGACGCCCAAGAAGCCGAACTCTGCGTTGCGCAAGGTCGCCCGGGTCCGTCTGACCAGCGGCATCGAGGTCACGGCCTACATACCGGGCGTCGGCCACAACCTGCAGGAGCACTCGATCGTGCTGGTGCGTGGCGGCCGGGTGAAAGATCTGCCCGGCGTTCGCTACAAGATCATCCGCGGCTCGCTCGATACGCAGGGCGTCCGCAACCGGAAGCAGGCCCGGAGCCGCTACGGCGCGAAGAAGGAGAAAGGCTGATGCCACGCAAAGGCCCGGCTCCGCGTCGTCCGCTGGTGATCGACCCGGTTTACAACTCAACGCTCGTCTCTCAGCTGGTCAATAAGATCTTGCTCCGGGGTAAGCGTTCGGTTGCCGAGAAGATCGTCTACGGGGCGCTCGAAGGTGCCCGCGACAAGACCGGCACGGACCCGGTGGTAACGCTCAAGCGCGCGCTCGACAACGTCAAACCGACGATCGAGGTGAAAAGCCGCCGCGTCGGTGGTGCCACCTATCAGGTGCCGGTCGAGGTCAAGGCCAATAGAAGTACGACACTGGCGCTGCGCTGGTTGGTGGGCTACTCCCGCCAGCGCCGCGAGAAGACGATGACCGAGCGTCTGATGAACGAGCTGCTGGACGCCAGCAACGGCTTGGGCGCGAGCGTCAAGCGCCGTGAGGACACACACAAGATGGCCGAATCGAACAAGGCATTCGCACATTACCGCTGGTAGCGCACCCCACGAAGTTCTCGCTGCGCTCGAAGACTTCGCTGGGACCCGCTCCGGACTAACCCGCTGAATTAGCAAGAAGGAACGATGGCTAGGAACGCCGAACTCGCCAAGACCCGCAACATCGGGATCATGGCGCATATCGACGCGGGCAAGACCACGACGACCGAGCGCATCCTCTTCTACACCGGTATCAACTACAAGATCGGCGAGGTGCACGACGGCGCCGCGACGATGGACTGGATGGAGCAGGAGCAGGAGCGCGGCATAACGATCACCTCCGCGGCCACCAAGTGCACGTGGAAGGGCCACACGATCAACATCATCGACACGCCCGGCCACGTCGACTTCACTGTCGAGGTCGAGCGGTCGTTGCGGGTCCTGGATGGCGCGGTTGCCGTCTACGACGGTGTCGCGGGCGTGGAGCCACAAACAGAGACAGTGTGGCGGCAGGCGGACAAGTACAACGTCCCGCGCATGTGCTTCGTGAACAAGCTCGACCGCACCGGTGCCGACTTCTTCCGTTGTGTACAGATGATGATCGACCGGCTCAATGCGACGCCCTTGGTGCTCCAGTTGCCAATCGGTGCCGAGAGTGACTTCATCGGTGTTGTCGACCTGATCGGCATGCGGGCGCTCACCTGGCGCGGCGAGACGAACAAGGGCGAGGACTACACGATCGAGGAGATCCCGGCCGAGCTGACTGAACAAGTGGCCGAGAGCCGCGAGAAGCTGCTCGAGACGCTGTCCGAGGCCGACGACTCCATTCTCGAGGCCTATCTGGGTGGCGAGGAGCTATCCGATGCGACGCTGAAGGCCGCCATCCGTCGGGCGACGATCGCTGGCGCATTGAATCCGGTCCTTTGTGGATCGGCATTCAAGAACAAGGGTGTTCAGCCGATGCTTGACGCGGTGATCGACTATCTGCCGTCACCGTTGGACATTCCGCGCGTCGATGGCACCCTGATTGACGGCGAGACGCCGGCCAGTCGAAAGGCGGATGAGGCCGAGCCGCTCTCGGCGCTGGCGTTCAAGATCGCAACTGACCAGCACCTCGGCAAGTTGACCTATCTGCGCATCTACTCGGGCGTGCTCGAGAACGGCTCGCAGGTCCTCAACTCCACGAAGGACCGCAAGGAGCGCATCGGCAAGATCTACCAGATGCACGCGAACAAGCGTGAGGAGCTGCCACGCGCCGGTGCAGGCGACATCATTGCTGTCGCCGGGCTCAAGCAAACGACGACCGGCGATACCCTCTCCGACTCGCAGAAACCGATCGTGCTCGAGTCCATGACGTTCCCGGCGCCGGTCATCTACGTGGCGATCGAGCCGAGGACCAAGAGCGATCAAGAGAAGCTCGGCACGGCCATTCAGAAGCTGGCCGAAGAGGACCCGACCTTCCAGGTACGCACCGACGAGGAGACCGGTCAGACGATCATCGCCGGTATGGGCGAGCTCCACCTGGAGATTCTCGTTGATCGCATGCGTCGTGAGTTCAAGGTCGTGGCCAACGTCGGAAAGCCTCAGGTCGCCTACCGAGAGACGATCCGGGGCACCGTGGACCGCGAGGAGTACACGCACCGGAAGCAGACCGGCGGCTCGGGCCAGTACGCGAAGGTGCAGATCAAGCTCGAGCCCCTGCAGATGACGCCGGACGGCCCGAGCTACGAGTTCGTCAATGCCGTGACCGGTGGGCGCATCCCGAAGGAGTTCATCCCTTCGGTAGACGCCGGCGTGCAAGACGCCATGCAGTACGGCGTCCTGGCGGGCTTCCCGCTGGTCGGCGTCCGGGTCACCCTGCTCGACGGTGGCTACCACGAGGTCGATTCGTCCGAGATGGCGTTCAAGATCGCGGGGTCCATGGTGCTCAAGGCTGCGGCTCGCAAGGCTCAGCCGGTGCTGCTGGAGCCGATGTTCGCCGTCGAGGTCACCACGCCTGAGGCGAACATGGGCGATGTCATCGGCGACCTGAACTCACGTCGGGGGCACATCCAGGCCATGGAAGAGCGCGGTGGCCTGCGGGTGGTCAAGGCGCTGGTGCCCCTGTCGGAGATGTTCGGTTACGTGGGCGACCTGCGCAGCAAGACCCAAGGCCGCGCGAGCTACTCGATGCAGTTCGACCGGTATTCAGAGGTGCCGGGCAATGTGGCCAAGGAGATCATCGCGAGGGTGACGGGCGAGTGAGCATCGTAGGCGCGCAGCGCCGAGGGTTTGCGGAGTCCCCGCGAAATCGTGAAGCGATTTCATGGGGTGCAGAAGCGGAGCGAGTCCGGAGCCGAGCAATGGATATCGCGAGGGTGACGGGCGAGTGAGCGAGATGACCGGCGAGTGAGCTTGCCCAGAGTTTCCGTACCAAGTCCAACCAGCCGGACCTAGAAGACCGGCACAGCCCAAGAGGGAAAGGGATCCACAGTGGCGAAGGCGAAGTTCGAGCGGACCAAGCCGCACGTCAACATCGGCACGATCGGTCACATCGACCACGGCAAGACGACGCTGACGGCAGCGATCACCAGGGTGCTGCATGACAAGTTCCCGGCGATCAACCCGTTCACGCCGTTCGACCAGATCGACAAGGCTCCGGAGGAGAAGCAGCGCGGCATCACGATCTCGATCGCGCATGTCGAGTACCAGACCGAGAAGCGTCACTACGCGCACGTCGACTGCCCTGGTCACGCCGACTACATCAAGAACATGATTACCGGCGCGGCCCAGATGGACGGCGCGATTCTGGTTGTCGCTGCCACCGACGGCCCGATGCCGCAGACCAAGGAGCACGTTCTGCTCGCCCGTCAGGTCGGAGTGCCCTACATCGTGGTGGCGCTGAACAAGGCCGACATGGTCGACGACGAGGAGATCCTCGAGCTCGTCGAGCTCGAGGTGCGCGAGCTGCTCAACCAGTACGAGTTCCCGGGCGATGACGCTCCGATCGTGCGCGTCTCGGCGCTCAAGGCACTTGAGGGCGACGCCGACTGGAGCGCGAAGGTTCTGGAGCTCATGGACGCCGTCGACGAGTCCATCCCCCAGCCGGTGCGCGAGGTCGACAAGCCGTTCCTCATGCCGGTCGAGGACGTGTTCACCATCACCGGTCGCGGCACGGTCGTCACCGGGCGCATCGAGCGCGGCGTGCTGAAGGTCAACGAGCAGGTCGACATCGTGGGCATCCACCCGCAGAAGCAGTCCACGACGGTGACCGGCATCGAGATGTTCCGCAAGCTGCTCGACGAGGGCCGCGCGGGCGAGAACGTGGGCCTGCTGCTGCGTGGTGTGAAGCGCGAGGAGGTGGAGCGCGGCCAGGTGGTCATCAAGCCGGGTACGGCGACGCCGCACACCAACTTCGAGGGCACCGTCTACATCCTGTCCAAGGACGAGGGTGGCCGGCACACGCCGTTCTTCAACAACTATCGGCCGCAGTTCTACTTCCGCACGACCGACGTGACCGGCGTGGTCACCCTCCCCGAGGGCACCGAGATGGTCATGCCGGGTGACACCACCGACATGAAGGTCGAGCTGATCCAGCCGATCGCCATGGAGGACGGGCTGCGGTTCGCGATCCGCGAGGGCGGCCGAACCGTTGGCGCGGGTCGAGTCACCAAGATCGTCAAATAACGAGGATCGATCAGCCAATGCAGCGGATCTTGATGTGCCAGGTGTGCGTCTGTAACGGGGGCACATCAAGATCCAACGCACCCCATCCGCTCCGGCGTGAGCCGCGAGCTCGAACCTGCTCGACAGCGACCAGCATAGTGAAGGTGAGCTAGCACCATGGCGGGACAAAAGATCCGCATTCGGCTCAAGGCCTATGACCATGAGGCCATTGACGCCAGCGCACGCAAGATCGTCGAAACGGTCACGCGTACCGGCGCGCGCGTTGTCGGCCCCGTACCGCTGCCGACCGAGAAGAACATCTACTGCGTGATCCGGTCGCCGCACAAGTACAAGGACAGCCGCGAGCACTTCGAGATGCGGACCCACAAGCGGCTCATCGACATCCTCGACCCGACGCCGAAGACGGTCGACGCGCTCATGCGTATCGACTTGCCGGCGAGCGTCGATGTGAACATTCAGTAGTGAGGCGACAGCGAGTGAGCATCGCAGGGCCGAAGGCCCGACGAGCGCGGAGCCGAACCAGTGATAGGCGACATTGACATGGCAAGCGACAACACCAAGGGCATTCTGGGCGAGAAGCTCGGCATGACCCAGGTTTTCGACGAGAACAACCGGATCGTGCCGGTTACCGTCGTCAAAGCCGGGCCGTGCGTCGTCACCCAGATTCGGACGCAGGAGAAGGACGGCTACAGCGCCGTCCAGCTCGCCTATGGCCCGATCGACCCGCGGAAGGTCACCAAGCCGGTCGCCGGCCATTTCAAGGCGGCCAACGTCACCCCGCGCCGGCATCTCGTCGAGCTGCGGACCGATGCTCTGGACGGCTACGAGATCGGCCAGGAACTCGGTCCGGACGTATTCGACGCGGGCGCCATGGTCGACGTCACCGGCACGACGAAGGGCAAGGGCACCGCGGGGGTTATGAAGCGGCACGGCTTCCACGGCTTGGGCGCGGGGCACGGTACCCAGCGCAAGCATCGGGCGCCAGGCTCGATCGGTGCATGCGCCACACCAGCTCGGGTGTTCAAGGGCGTGCGCATGGCTGGCCGCATGGGCCACGAGCGTCAGACCACGCCCGGCCTCACGGTGCACAAGGTCGACACCGAGCGGGGCCTGCTGCTGATCAGGGGTGCGATTCCCGGCCCTAAGGGCGGCTTGGTCCTCGTTCGCACCGCGGCCAAGGGGGGCTGATCATGAGTCTCTCCGTGACTGTGCAGCATCCGGTCGACGCCGCGCCGGCAACATCGATGGTCGAGCTGCCCGCCGAGGTCTTCGACGTGCAGACGAACATCGCGCTGATCCACCAAGTCGTTGTGGCGCAGCTCGCGTCCGCCCGCCGGGGAACCCATTCGACGAAGACCCGCGGTGAAGTCGCCGGCGGTGGGCGGAAGCCCTATCGGCAGAAGGGGACCGGTCGGGCCCGGCAAGGCTCGAACCGGGCGCCCCAGTTCGTCGGCGGTGGGATCGTCCATGGACCCCAGCCGCGAACTTACGACCAGCGCACGCCCAAGAAGATGAAGGCAGCCGCGCTGCGTGGGGCACTGTCGGACCGGGCGCGCAACGATCGCGTCCATGTCGTGTCATCAATCGTCAGTGGCGACACCCCATCGACACGTACTGCGGCGCAAACTCTGGCCACGATCGTCGAATCGCAGCACATTCTTCTCGTCGCCGAGCGAGATGATGAGCTGACCTGGAAGAGCCTGCGCAATGTGCCGAGCGTGCACTTGCTCGAGCCGGGCCAACTCAATACCTACGACGTGCTGATCAGCGATGACGTGGTCTTCACCGAGGCAGCGCTCACCGCCTTCCTCGGTAGCCCACCGCCCAGCACCCCGATAACGGTCGTGCCGGACGCACCTGCGGTCGAGGACGCGGCCCCGCAGGACGCGGTCGCGGCCGACGATGTGGCGACCGGAGCGTCGAACCCGGAAGCGGCATCAGACGCAGACGCGGTCGACGACGTCGCCGCCACCGCTGTGTCCGAGGCAGCCGCGGGCGACGACGCGGCGGTCCCAGCGTCGGATGACGACGGGGCGAAGGAGGAGGACGGCTAATGTTCGACGACCCACGCGACGTGCTGCTCGCTCCGATCATCTCGGAGAAGAGCTATGGCCTGCTCGACGAGAACAAGTACACGTTCGACGTGCACCCGCAGGCCAACAAGACGCAGATCAAGATCGCGGTGGAGCGAGTGTTCAATGTCAAGGTCACCGACGTGAATACGTTCAACCGGCCAGGCAAGCGCAAGCGCACCCGGCTCGGCTACGGCCGGCGCCGGAACGTGAAGCGCGCGATCGTCACGTTGCGGTCGGGCGACCGCATTGACGTGTTCGGCCAGTAGGCGCGATGCGACAGCGAGGGAGCATCGTAGGCGCGCAGCGCCGAGGAGCGGGGTCCCCGCGAAAACGCCGCGCGTTTTCGTGGGGTGCAGGTGCGGATCGAGCGCGGAGCAGCGCAATGGGAGGAGGTCAGAGCAATGGGTATTCGTAAATACAAGCCGACGACCCCCGGGCGTCGGGGTGCGAGCGTGGCCGACTTCGTCGAGATCACCCGCGACGAGCCTGAGAAGTCGCTCGTCCGCCCCCTGCACGCCCGCGGTGGCCGCAACAACTCGGGTCAGATCACGACTCGGCACCAAGGTGGCGGCCACAAGCGCGCGTACCGGCTGATCGATTTTCGCCGGGACGACAAGGACGATGTTCCAGCCAAGGTCGCGCACATCGAGTACGACCCGAACCGCACCGCGCGCATCGCGCTGCTGCATTACGCGGACGGCGAGAAACGTTACATCCTCGCGCCGCGCCTGCTCAGGCAGGGCGACACCGTGGAGAGCGGGCCGCGCGCCGACATCAAGCCGGGCAACGCCTTGCCGCTGCGCAACATCCCCGTGGGCACGGTTGTGCATGCGATCGAGATGCGGCCGGGAGGCGGCGCCAAGATCGCCCGTTCGGCTGGCGCCAGCGTCCAGCTGGTGGCCAAGGAGGGACCGTACGCACAGCTGCGCATGCCGTCCGGTGAAATCCGCAACGTCGATGTTCGGTGCCGAGCCACCGTTGGTGAAGTTGGCAACGCCGAGCAATCGAACATCAATTGGGGCAAGGCCGGGCGCATGCGCTGGAAGGGGAAGCGGCCATCCGTTCGCGGAGTGGCGATGAATCCGGTCGATCACCCGCACGGCGGCGGCGAAGGCAAAACATCCGGCGGGCGCCACCCGGTCAATCCTGGGGGTAAACCCGAGGGCCGTACCCGGCGACGCAAGGCCAGCGACGCATTGATTGTCCGCCGTCGACGCACGAACAAGAAGAGGTAGAGGTGGTTAAGCGAGTGAGCATCGTAGGCGCGCAGCGCCGACGCGAAGAGGAGATCAGCCAGTGCCGCGCTCGTTGAAGAAAGGTCCGTTCGTCGACGATCACCTTCTGAAGAAGGTGGATGCGCAGAACGACCGAAACAGCAAGGCCGTGATCAAGACGTGGTCGCGCCGTTCGACGATCATCCCGGACATGCTCGGGCACACGATCGCCGTGCACGACGGTCGCAAGCACGTTCCGGTGTTCATCACCGAGGGCATGGTCGGCCACAAGCTCGGTGAGTTCGCTCCGACGCGTACCTATCGGGGCCACGTGAAGGACGATCGTCGCGCCCGGCGCGGCTAGAGACGAAGAAGAGGACATCATGGCTGCGTTTCCCGACACGGACCAGGTCCGCACCGCGTTTGCGCGGGCGACCTACGTGCGTGTCTCGCCGATGAAGGCGCGCCGCGTCGTGGATCTCATTCGCAATCTGCCGGCGCAAGAGGCGCTGTCGGTGCTCAAGTTCGCTCCGCAGGCCGCGAGCGAGCCGGTGGCGAAGGTGCTCGCGAGCGCGATCGCGAATGCGGAGCACAACTTCTCGCTCGACCCGGACACGTTGTTCGTATCGCGGGCGTACGTGGACGAGGGACCGATGCTCAAGCGATTTCGACCGCGTGCTCAGGGGCGGGCCTATCGCATCCGCAAGCGCACCTCCCACATCACCGTGGAGGTCGAGAGCATCGAGGCGCCGGCACGGAAGGGACGCGGACGGTCATGAGTGAGCATGGCAATGGCATTAGCAGGAATGAGGCGCGGAAGTAAATGGGTCAGAAGGTCAACCCGCACGGGTTCCGCCTCGGCATCACAACCGACTTCAAGAGCCGGTGGTTCGCTGACAAGCAGTACGCCGACTACGTCAAGGAGGACGTGGCGATCCGGCGGCTGATGACCAAGGGGATGGAGCGCGCCGGCATCGCCAAGGTCGAGATCGAGCGCACGCGGGATCGGGTCCGGGTGGATATCCACACGGCCCGGCCCGGCATCGTGATCGGCCGCCGCGGGGCGGAAGCCGACCGCATCCGCGGCGAGCTGGAGAAGCTGACGAGCAAGCAGGTGCAGCTGAACATTCTCGAGGTGAAGAACCCCGAGGGTGACGCCCAGCTCGTGGCGCAAGGCGTGGCCGAGCAGCTGTCGAACCGCGTGAGCTTCCGGCGAGCCATGCGAAAGAGCATGCAGTCGGCCCTCAAGAGTCCGGGGATCAAGGGCATTCGGGTGCAGTGCTCGGGTCGCCTCGGCGGCGCCGAGATGAGCCGATCGGAGTTCTACCGCGAGGGTCGGGTGCCGTTGCACACGCTGCGGGCGAACATCGACTACGGCTTCTACGAGGCGCGGACGACCTTCGGCCGGATCGGTGTAAAAGTCTGGCTGTACAAGGGCGAGGTCCCGACTGGCTCCCGAGCCGAGCGGGAAGCGGCCGCGGCCGCGGAGGTATTGCGGCAACGCCGCGAACGCCCGGCGACGAGTCGCCCGCGCCGCTCCGGATCGCAGGGCACGACGGGTACCGGCACGGATGTCGGCCGGTCGGCGGCGGAGCCGACCGCCGCCGCTCCGCGGGCACACGCGATCGAGGAGGCCGCCGTCGTGGCCGACGAGGCGACCCGGCTCGCGGCCGAGGAGGCCAAAGTCGAGGCTCGGCAGGGCAGCGACTCGGCGGCCACGTTGGTTGCCGACACCGAGACGCCGACCAGCGGAAGGGAGAGCTGAGCCATGCTCATCCCGCGGCGGGTTAAACACCGCAAGCAACACCACCCGAGTCGCAGTGGCATCGCGAGCGGCGGCACCCGCGTCGCCTTCGGCGAGTACGGCATCCAGGCGCTGGAGCCGGCCTATGTTACGAACCGGCAGATCGAGTCGGCCCGTATCGCGATCAACCGCAGAATCCGTCGTGGCGGCAAGGTGTGGATCAATATCTATCCGGACCGTCCGCTCACGAAGAAGCCCGCTGAGACCCGGATGGGCTCTGGCAAAGGCTCGCCGGAGTGGTGGATTGCCAACGTGAAACCAGGCCGGGTGCTGTTCGAGCTTTCCTTCCCGAACGAAGTCGTTGCTCGGGAGGCGCTTACTCGCGCGATTCACAAGCTGCCGATGAAGTGCCGGATCATTACGCGCGAAGCAGGTGACTTCTGATGACAACTCAGCCCAGTGAGCTACGCGAGTTGCACGACGACGAGTTGGAGACCCGGCTCCGGGAAGCCAAGGAGGAATTGTTCAACTTGCGGTTCCAGATGGCGACCGGGCAGCTGGACAACAACCGGCGGCTGCGCACCGTGCGGCACGACATCGCGCGTATCTACACGATCCTGCGGGAACGGGAACTCGGCCTGTCGGTGGCACCAGATGAAGCAGAGGTATCCGCATGAGCGAGCATCGCAGCGAGCGTCAGCGAGCGAGGAGCGGAGCGATGCGGGCGATGAGCGCTCGCGCGAAGAGCAAAGGGACATCGGCATGAGCGAGAGCGAGGGTATGAGCGAGAACGTGCGGACGTCGCACCGCAAGACCCGCGAGGGGCGGGTGGTGAGCGACAAGATGGACAAGACCGTGGTGGTGGCCGTCGAGGATCGGGTTAAGCACTCCCTGTACGGCAAGGTGATCCGCCGCACGAACAAGCTCAAGGCGCATGATGCGACCAACGCGGTGACGACCGGAGATCGGGTACTGATCATGGAGACCCGGCCGCTGTCCGCTACCAAGCGGTGGCGAGTCGTCGAGGTTCTCGAGAAGGCAAAGTAGTCGCGATCGCGACGTGCGGGCGTACCGCGCGGCTCGGTCCAGAGGCATGGAGTAGGCAGTGATTCAGCAGGAGTCGCGACTGCGCGTCGCCGACAACACCGGAGCCAAGGAGATCTTGTGCATCCGGGTGATGGGCGGCTCCGGACGGCGCTACGCGGGCATCGGCGACATCATCGTGGCTACGGTCAAGGACGCGCTGCCTGGCGCCGGCGTGAAGAAGGGCGATGTCGTCAAGGCGGTCATCGTGCGCACCGTCAAGGAGCGCCGCCGGCCGGACGGCAGCTATATCCGTTTCGACGAGAATGCGGCCGTGCTCATCCGGGCGGATGGCGAGCCCCGGGGGACCCGCATCTTCGGCCCGGTTGGCCGCGAGCTGCGCGACAAGCGGTTCATGAAGATCATTTCGCTGGCTCCCGAGGTGCTGTGAGATGACTAGCAACGGCAAGGTGAAGGCATGAAGGTCAAGAAGGGCGACGAGGTCGTCGTCATCGCCGGCAAGGACCGCGGCGTCAGGGGCAAGGTCATCGCCGCTGACCCGATCCGCAACCGGGTGGTCGTCGAAGGCGTCAATCGGGTGACGAAGCACACCCGGGTGTCGACGACGCAGCGTGGAGCCAAGGCCGGCGGCATCGAGCACGTCGAGGCGGCCATCGACGCCAGCAACGTGATGGTCATCGAGGGCGGTGCAGCGACCCGAATCGGCTATCGGCGCGACGAGGAGACCGGTCGCAACGTTCGGGTTTCCCGTCGGTCGGGGAAGGATCTGAAGTGACCGTCGCGACCGAGATTCCGGTGCCACGGCTGAAGACCCGCTACCGGGACGGGATCGTGCCGCAGCTGACAGAGGCGCAGGGCTACGCCAACCCGATGCAGGTGCCGAAGCTGGTCAAGATCGTCGTCAATATGGGCGTAGGCCAGGCCGCGAAGGACGCCAAGCTTATGGACGGCGCCGTGCGCGATCTCTCGCTCATCACCGGGCAGAAGCCGCTCGTGCAGCGCGCGCGCAAGTCGATCGCGCAGTTCAAGCTCCGCGAAGGTATGCCGATTGGCGCCAAGGTGACCTTGCGCGGCGACCGGATGTGGGAGTTCCTGGACCGTCTGCTGACGCTCGCATTGCCGCGCATCCGGGACTTCCGGGGTCTGTCGTCCGCTCAGTTCGACGGCCGGGGCAACTACACCTTCGGCCTCACCGAGCAGTCGATGTTCCACGAGATCGACCCGGACACCATCGATCGCCCGCGCGGCATGGATATCACGGTGGTCACCACAGCCAAGACCGACGACGAGGGAAGAGCTCTGCTGCGCGCGCTCGGCTTCCCGTTCAAGGAGAGCTGAACGAATGGCGAAGAAGGCACTGATCATCAAGGCGGCGGCCAAGCCGAAGTTTGCCGTCCGCCACTATTCCCGCTGCCAGCGCTGCGGACGACCCCGCGCGGTGTATCGCAAGTTCGGCCTGTGCCGAATCTGTGTGCGGGAGCTTGCTCACGCTGGCGAATTGCCCGGCGTCACCAAGGCCAGCTGGTAGTGACCGACAACTGAATATCCGTTTCCATCACTTCGCGGTAGGCCGCACCGGAACCGCTGCGAGAAAGAAGATCCAACATGATCAAGTTCTACTCAGGCCGAAGAGTCGAGGCCGCCCGATGACGATGACCGACCCCATCGCGGACATGCTCACTCGGCTGCGCAACGCCAACTCGGCCTACCACGACGAGGTGACCATGCCGGCGTCGAAGTTGAAGAACAACATCGCCGAGATCCTCAAGCAAGAGGGTTACATTGCGGGATTCCACGTCGCGGACGCGCCGGAAGGCCAGGTCGGCCGAGTGCTCACGCTGGATCTGAAGTACGGGCCGAACCGGGAGCGCAGCATCGCCGGCGTGCGCCGGGTGTCCAAGCCGGGCCTTCGCGTTTACGCGAAGTCAACCGGCCTGCCGCGGGTACTCGGCGGACTCGGCACGGCGATCATCTCGACGTCGTCTGGGCTGTTGACCGATCGGCAGGCCGCCAAGCGTGGGGTAGGCGGGGAAGTCCTCGCCTATATCTGGTGAGTGACGAATGAGTCTGCGTTTGAGCCGCGTGTCCGGCGAGCTGTGGGGTTCGAAATGAGTCGAATTGGCCGGCTTCCGGTCGCCGTCCCCAGCGGGGTCGAGGTGGCGATCGACGGCCAGCAGGTAACAGTAACCGGGCCGAAAGGGACGCTGCGCCATGTCGTCGCGGAGCCCATCTCGGTGCACCGTGGAGACGACGGTGCGCTCGAGGTGACCCGACCCGACGACGAACGCGAATCGAAAGCGCTCCACGGGCTCTCACGCACGTTGATCGCGAACATGGTGACCGGAGTCACGTCGGGCTACACGAAGAGGCTCGAGATCGTGGGCACCGGTTACCGGGTTCAGGCGCGCGGAAACGATCTGGAGTTCGCGCTGGGCTACTCCCATCCCGTGCTGGTGCGCGCACCAGAGGGAATCACGTTCCGGGTCGAGGCGCCCACGCGCTTCGCGGTCGAAGGCATCGACAAGCAAAAGGTCGGCGAGGTGGCGGCGAACATTCGCAAGCTGCGCAAGCCTGATCCGTACAAGGGCAAGGGCGTGCGGTATCAGGGCGAGGTCGTCCGCCGCAAGGCCGGGAAGACGGGTAAGTAGCGATGTCCGCAGCAACGATCCTCAAGAAGGCTCGCCGGTCGGCGGGTGTGTCCGCCTCGCGGCGGGTCGCGCGGTCCCGTCGGCACTTCCGGCTGCGGAAGAAGGTCGTCGGCACCGCGGAACGTCCGCGGCTGGTCGTCACCCGATCCTCGCGTCATCTCTACGCGCAGATCGTCGACGACTCCACGCGGACGACCCTGGCATCGGCATCGACCTACAAGTTGAGCGAAGGCGACAAGACCGCGAGGGCCAAGGCCGTAGGTACCTCGCTGGCCGATGCGGCGAAGGCCGCGGGTATCTCCAGGGTTGTCTTCGACCGGGGCGGGCACACGTACACCGGCCGGGTGGCTGCGTTTGCCGATGCGGCTCGAGAGGCGGGCCTGGAATTTTGAGCGAGCGAGCATCGCAGGTGCGTGAGCGCCGAGGAGCGGAACGAGCGGCCGATGAGCGTTCGCGCGAAGAGTCATGTGAATGAGCACGATCACGATGGAAGGAACTAACTGATGCCTGGACCGCAGCGGGGAACCCGCACGGCTGGCACCGATTCCGGCGGCCAGCGGGACCGTCGCGACCGGCGAGAGGGTGGTCGGGGCGGCCGGGACGGCGCCGCCCCGGAGAAGAGCCCGCATCTCGAGCGGGTGGTGACGATCAACCGCGTCGCCAAGGTCGTGAAGGGTGGCCGGCGGTTCAGTTTCACCGCGCTGGTCGTCGTCGGTGACGGCGATGGCACGGTCGGGGTGGGCTACGGCAAGGCCAAGGAAGTCCCCGCGGCGATCGCGAAGGGCGTCGAGGAGGCCAAGAAGAACTTCTTCAAGGTGCCGCGAATCCAGCAGACCATTCCGCACCCGGTGCAGGGCGAGGCTGCTGCCGGCGTGGTCCTACTGAAGCCGGCGAGCCCTGGTACCGGTGTCATCGCCGGTGGCCCGGTGCGAGCGGTGTTGGAATGCGCGGGTATCCACGACGTGCTGTCGAAGTCCCTGGGCTCAGACAATCCGATCAATATCGTTCATGCGACCGTGGCGGCGCTGAAGGACCTGGTCCGGCCGGAGGAGGTCGCGGCCCGGCGTGGTCTCCCGCTGGAGGACATTGCTCCAGCCGGCCTGCTTCGCGCCCGCGCTGGACAGGCCGGATAAGAGGCACCATGACACGGCTGAAGATCACCCAGATTCGATCAGGAATCGGGAACAAGGAGAACCAGCGCCAGACCTTGCGTTCTCTGGGCCTCAAGCGGGTCCATGACGTGGTCATCAAGGAAGACCGACCGGAGATCCGCGGCATGGTAGCGACCGTGCCGCACCTCGTCTCGGTCGAGGAGGTCGACTGACATGGGCGGACCGCTCAAAGTTCACCATCTGCGCCCGGCAGCGGGCGCCCATACCAAAAAGACCCGAGTAGGACGTGGTATTGCCTCCAAGGGCAAGACTGCGGGACGCGGGACGAAGGGCAGCAAGGCTCGCTCCGGGATTCCGGCCACCTTCGAGGGTGGTCAGATGCCCATTCACATGCGTCTGCCCAAGCTCAAGGGGTTCAACAACACGTTCCGGACCGAGTATCAGGTTGTCAACGTCGCTGCGCTGGCGGAGTTGTTCCCGCGCGGCGGTTCGGTCGACATCGACGCCCTGGTGGCGGCTGGGGCGGTACGCAAGGGCTTGCCGGTCAAGGTACTCGGCCACGGCGAGTTGGGCTCGGTCAAGCTCGACGTGACCGCCAACGCCTTCTCCGGCACGGCCCGTGACAAGATCGAGGCTGCTGGCGGGACGGTCATCGAGCTGTAAGCCCTGATAGTGACCGCCGCGGCTGTTAACCTGAAGGTCAGAGTCGACCTCCGCAGCCGCATGGCCCGGGATCTGCGGGGACCATAGCTCGCGACGACCGTCCGGTCGGCCGCTCAATCCGCACAGGAGGATGTGTGCTCAGCGCTTTTGCATCCGCGTTTCGAACGCCGGATCTGCGCAAAAAGCTGCTTTTCACGCTGGGCATCATCGTGCTATATCGGCTCGGCGCCTCGGTGCCGACGCCGAACACGGACGTCAAGAACATCAACAACTGCATCAAGATCGCCGGTAGCGGAGCGTCAAAGGACGTTTATTCTCTGATCAACCTGTTCTCCGGCGGTGCCTTGCTCAGGCTGTCCGTGTTCGCCCTGGGGATCCTGCCCTACATCACGGCGAGCATCATCATTCAGCTCCTCGTCGTCGTCATCCCGAGGTTCGAGCAGCTGAAGAAGGAAGGTCAGGCCGGCCAGCAGAAGCTGACCCAGTACAGCCGTTACCTCACAATCGGGCTGGCCGTCCTGCAGTCGACCGGGTTCATTGCCTTGGCCCGATCCGGCCAGCTGTTCCAGGGCTGCAACGATCCGATTCTGTACAAGACGGACGTATTCACCCTTTCCACCATGGTGATCTGCATGACCGCCGGTACCGGCGTGATCATGTGGCTGGGCGAGCTCATCACCGACCGTGGCGTCGGCAACGGGATGAGCGTGCTCATGTTCACCTCGATCGCCGCTCGGATCCCCAACGAGGGTCAGACGATCCTGCAGAACGCCGGTGGCTTTGCTTTCACCCTTATTCTCGCTCTGGGCCTGGCCATCATCGCGGCGGTTGTGTTCGTCGAGCAGGCCCAGCGGCGCATACCGGTTCAATACGCGAAGCGGATGATCGGCCGGCGACAGTACGGCGGGACGTCGACATACCTGCCGCTGAAGGTGAACCAGGCCGGGGTCATTCCCGTTATCTTCGCCTCGTCGCTGCTTTACATCCCGCAGCTGATAAGCCAGCTGCAATCCGGCAACGGTGGCAGCTTCCAACGGTGGGTGAACAACTACCTGATCAACCAGCAGTCGTGGGTGCACATCACGATCTACTTCGTGCTGATCATCTTCTTCGCCTACTTCTACGTCAGCATCACGTTTAATCCCGAGGAACGTGCTGATGACATGAAGAAGTACGGCGGGGTCATTTCAGGTATCCGGCCCCCGCCACCCACCGCCGCA
>Ga0081540_1001717_pt1 | contig 18541 bp, 19 predicted proteins | sample TabmetS2T1R1_FD_71024 | JGI IMG/M metagenome (GOLD analysis project Ga0081540, IMG submission 71024) | Tabebuia heterophylla rhizosphere microbial communities from the University of Puerto Rico - S2T1R1 | ecosystem: Host-associated > Plants > Roots > Rhizosphere ... | reverse complement strand
CCGCGGCGCCCGTCCGCAAGGCGGCGACGGCCCGCAAGACCGCTGCCCGCTGAGCACTCCAGAAGCTCCACGCCGAAGGCGCCCGCGATTCCCGCGGGCGCCTTCGACTGTCCGGAGCTATTTACCCGCGTCGATCAGACGCGCTATTCACGACAGGCGATCCGCCGACACCACACCGGTACCGGACAGGGCCAGCAGCCAGCCCGTGCCTTTCGGCGTCCGGTACCCCTCGGTGGCCGTGGCGTTGCCCGGGTGCAGGTCGACCAGCAGCGGCGGGATCACCTATACGGCTCGGAAAGGATTCAACGGCAGTCTGCGCTACCGGTACATCGCAGACCGGCCGGCCAATGAGGACTACAGCCTCACGGCCACCGGCTATTTCGTCACCGACGCCGTACTCAACTACAACTGGAGCAAATACGAACTGGGACTCGTGGTCAACAATATCTTTGATGTCCGTTGGAAGGAAACCCAGTTCGAAACCGAGACCCGGCTGAAGGGCGAGGCGCATTCCGTGGATGAGATCTGCTTCACGCCCGGAACTCCATTCGCCGCCAAACTAAGTTTTGCGATCCATTTCTAACTATCTTGCCTGAAATGAAGTCCCGTTCATCCCAAGCCAAAACCCTGGCCCTTTGCTCTCTCTTCATCCTTGCGATGGCGCCCTGCCTCTACGCCCATCCCATCCAGGGTGAACTGGACAAACTATCCAAGTCCGCCGCCGTATGGATCTACCTTCAACTGGGATTCCTGCACATCCTTCCCTTCGGCTTCGACCATATCCTCTTTATCCTCGGACTACTGCTCCTCAGCCCGAAACTAAAGACCATCCTCTGGCAGGCCACCGCCTTTACCGTGGCTCATTCCATTACACTGGCCCTGGCCATGTATCACGTCGTCACTCCACCGACGGCGATAATCGAACCCCTGATTTCCCTGTCCATCCTGTACGTTGCCCTCGAAAATATTGTTTCCCCAAAGCTGCGCCCCGCGCGAATCGGCGTCGTCTTCCTATTCGGCCTCATCCATGGTCTCGGCTTTGCCGGCGCCCTGGTACAGCTGGGCCTGCCCAAACACGCCTACCTCCTGTCTCTTCTGGCATTCAACCTCGGCGTAGAACTCGGCCAGGCAACCGTGATCCTGCTGGCATGGTTCATCCTCATCCGCTGGCTGGCCCAAAAGCCCAGCTATCGAAAAACCATCGTCATTCCTTTTTCCATCTTCATCGCCCTGATCGCGGCTGTCTGGACCATTCAGCGAATCGCCCTGGCCCTAATTTAACGACTGGATATACAGATACTTCAATTTGTAAGTCTTCAAACCCCGGTCGTACATCATCAACTGCGCATCCGAATGGAATTGCGCTTCGATGGCATAGCGAAACCGCGCATTGCCCGCAAAGGCCTGTTCCAGGTTGGCCCTCGTCAGCTCCAGCGGCTGGCCGTCATTCTGCACACTGAAATAATACACATCCTGCGGCCGGGCTATCTTCTCGCCTTGCACCAGCTTGTTGATCTTGTATATATAAAATCCCGCGGTATCGACTATCTGGAATTTCTCTTTTCCTACCTTGCGATAATCTTGTCCGTTCACCAGCAGGTTGCTCAAACAAAGCATACCTATCAGAATACTCATCTTGCACATATCTATGATTTTTTTGTTGCTACAGGATACCAAACAGCGTTCCGTTTTTAATATATTGATAACCAATTGTACAAAATATCGTTCATCCTGCCTTTTTGACACGTTTTTTTCATTCCGGAGCGTTCTTCACCGGTGTGGATTGACAAAACTTCCCATAACTTGGACATTGAAACCGTCCGCCCGCTTCCGAATTGTTTGATAGTTTGCAGTGGTTGCGGCTTCAGCCATACGACAATAAATGCAGCGCTTATTAAACCTTCAACTTTTCACGCTGGGAGTCCTGCTCTCCATTACCTCCTATTCCCAGAATCTCCGCTTCGAGCATATCAGCACCCGCGAAGGATTGTCGCAAAGCAATGTCAACCGCATCTTCCAGGATCGCCTGGGGTTCATCTGGATCGCCACCCGCGATGGCTTGAATCGCTATGACGGGTATAGGTTCGTGATTTATCGCTACGATGTAAAAGATACTTCCTCCATAAGCGACGATTTCGTCGTGGACATCGCCGAAGACAGCGAGAGCAACCTTTGGCTGGCCACAAAAAATGGATTGAATAAATTCAACCGGAATACCCGCACCTTCATCCATTTTCTTCATAACGAACACGATCCAAACAGCCTGTCCGACAATGTCCTGAATGGACTCGTGCTCGATAAAGCCGGCCACCTCTGGATCGCCACTCAAACCAGTGGCCTCGATCGTTTCGACATCCGCAAAAAGCAGTTTAAACATTATAGAAGCGCCAGGAATGACAAGAATGCCCTCAGCGACAATAGCGTCCGGTCTCTCTTTCTGGATTCAAAAGACAGGGTCTGGGTCGGGACCTTCACCGGCGGCCTCAATTGCTTCGATCCGGAAACCGAAACCTTCGAAAAATTTCCCGTCACGAACGAGCATGGCGATCTCATCGCCAGGAATATCGTCTGCAGTTATGAGGATAGCCACCGGCAATTGTGGGTTGGCACCCAGGACGACGGCCTGCTTTTGCTGGACAGGCAAAGCAGATCGTTTCGCATATTCAACAAGTCTCCGAAGGATGTCAACACCCTTTCAAGCAACTCCGTCTTCAGTCTGAACGAAGACGCCAAAGGTGATCTGTGGATCGGTACGGAGAACGGCGGCCTTTGCATCATGAACCAGGCAACAAAACAAATTCGCCGGTATCTCCACGACGAGATCGACCAGCATAGTCTCAACGGCAACTCCATTTATACCATTTGCCGGGACAAGCAACACAACGTCTGGCTGGGATGCTTCAACGCCGGCATCAATGTATATTTGAACAGCTCCACCAACTCGGGGCAATACCGGCACACCACCGAATCCACCAGCCTGTCCAACAATCTTGTCTCCGACATCTTCGAAGACAGCAGGAAAAACCTCTGGGTGGGTACCGACGGTGGCGGTATCAATGTTCAGCGTCCGGGCGCAGAGGGATTTATCCACTACCGGCGGCAGCCAAACGGCTTGTCGGGCGACTATGTACTGGTAGACCATGAAATGAGCGACGGAGACATCTACATCGGCACCTGGGGCGACGGGATAAGCATATTCGATCCGAAGACGGGAAAATTCAGGTATCTGAAACACGACCCCAGGGTCGCAAACAGCCTGTCCTCAAACAACGTATTTGCCATCCTCGAAGGGAGAGACAGGAAAATATGGATCGCCACAGCCAATGCGGGAGTCGATTGTTACGATCGGCTCACCGGGAAATTCGAGCACTACCGGCACGACCCGGATGACTCCACCAGCCTCAGCAGCGATCTGACGTTCTCTTTGCTCGAAGACACCCTGGGGAATCTGTATGTCGGAACCTATGACAATGGGCTGAACATTTTGGACAAGCGCACCAAACGCTTTACCCGGTTCACCTACAATTCAAATTACCTCTACCGCAAAGACATCAATAGCGTCAGCAACAACAGTATCCCCAGCCTGTTTCGGGATTCGCGGGGAAACGTATGGATCGGCACCTTTCATGGGCTGGATAAATTCGATGTCGTCCGGAAAAAGTTCACCGTGTATACCACAGATGACGGACTGACGGGCAATACGATCTTCGCCACCGTGGAGGACAACGATGGCAACATCTGGATAAGCACGAACAATGGGCTGAGCGTATACGATCCCCGGTCCGGGCGATTTCGAAGTTACACCACCGAAGACGGCCTGGAGCCGAATGAGTTCAAGCCGCATTCCGCATTAAAGGCTTCCAATGGCTACCTCTATTTCGGCGGGATCCATGGGTTGGATATCATTTCCCCCGAAGAGGTAAAAAGGGTCGTTTCTTTCTCGCCGGTCGTGGTGACATCTCTGCAGATCTTCAATAACCCCATGGATATCCCGGAAAGCAGATCGATCAGCTTGCCCCACAACCAAAACTCCATTTCCTTTGAATTTGCCGCATTGGATTTCGGCGGCCCCAGAAAGAAAAAATATGCCTACTGGCTGAAGGAGTTCGATAAAAGCTGGAACTATTCTGGGACCCGGAACACCGCAAACTATACTAATCTCTCTCCGGGCCACTATCAATTCGAGATAAGGTACCAGAATGGAATCGGCGAATGGTCGCCCGTGTACCGGGAGCTTTCCGTTACCGTCATCCCGCCGTTTTGGGCCACCTGGTGGTTCCGGGCGGCGGCGATAGTCCTGGTCGCGCTGGGGGTTTATGCCTTTTTTAAGATCCGGTTAAATTCTATCCGTGCGCAAAAAATGAAACTGGAAAGGCAGGTAGCAGCAAAGACAAAGGAGGTTCTTTCTCAAAAGGAAATGCTCGAAAAGCTGGTCGTCGAGAAAGACCATCTACTGGATGAAAAAGGTTGGCTGTTGAAAGAAGTTCATCATCGGGTGAAAAACAATCTCCAGATGATCATGAGCCTTCTGAATATGCAGGCCTGGTATCTCACGGATGATTCCTCCCTTTCGGCTATTTTGGACAGTAAACATCGGATACACTCCATTTCCCTGATCCACGAACGGCTTTACCGGTCGGACAATGTGGCCTATGTGAATATGGATTCCTACGTCACCGAGCTGATCGATAATCTCTGTGAAAGTTTCAACACGGGCTCGAGAATTCTTGTACAGCTAAGTGTTGAACCGATTGTCATGGATGTGGCACAGGCGCTGCCGGTTGGATTGATCCTGAATGAGGCCGTCACCAATTCCATCAAATACGCCTTTCCGGACAACAGGTACGGCCAGATCTGCGTGTCGTTATCCCTCCTGTCTTCGGGCAACATCCTTCTCGCCATCGATGACGATGGAGTAGGTTTTCAAAAGTGTCCCGATGAATCCGTGAATTCCTCTTTAGGGTTCAACCTGATAAATGCGTTTGCCACACAACTGGAAGGACGCATCGACATCAAAAATCAAAATGGAGTATCGATATCCCTTGAGTTTCACTACAAGGAGCCCAACAAAAACAGCCAGGCCCGCGTATAATACAGCTTTATATGCCGTTTACCCTGGATTTGAAAGATCCTACCCTGTTTAGCACCGGGTCGAACGGCGAATACCTGCTGTAGTATCTCACATCACCCGCAAACGTCTGCTGAAGGATCTTCCCCTCCTTCAAAATAAAAGTGTCCGTTCCGAAGGGGATGGACAGCGTCGGAGTGTCGGCATGCCAGACGATATAGGCGAATTCGCCCTCGACGGCGATGGTGTCCAATTTAAACCAGGATTGGTCTTTCGGAAAATGGCTCATCAGGTGAGTGAAGAAATAACAGATCTCATCGATTCCCGTATATGTCCGCTCCTTCGTGATGAGCACCGATTCATTCGTGTAATCGGCCATCAACGTCTCCAGTTCATTCTCCTGGAACGACTTTAAGTGATTCTTGATTATTTTCTTCGAGGCCGCGCCCCGCAACTTTTGATCTCTGGCGCTCGTTTTTTCGTCCAATTCCTCCTCTCCCCCGTTCAAAACATGGTCCATGTCGTATTGCTCCATCCGCACGGTCTCCATGATCACGCCATACCGGCCCGGGACGCTTTTCCCAAAATCCGACCCAAGGTACGCCTTCAAGGATTCGGGGGACTCGAAAAGATAGATCCCCGAGATGTCACCCGTCGACTTTTCCGTCAGGTAATACTTTTCCACAAGACCGGGCACACCCCGGAACAGGTCGATATCTTCCAGCCCGTTCTTCATCAATTCGTCGCGGTCAAGCCGGGTGCGAAACTTCACGGTCAATACTGCTTTGGCATTTTTCATTGCTGCTTGATTTTCGTTTCAATAAATACAAAGGTAAAACCGCTGCGCGCACGCGCGTTTGCTGTAAAGTCCAGAAAATTGACCGACAGGTTCAAATAGGAATTAATATCCTGATAACACTTCCCTAACTTTTACACAATCCCGGGAGGGTATTTTTAGAAAAACCTTTCCACATGAAGAAATTACTACTACTCATCACCGTTTGTATGCCTGCCGCGGCCGCATTGACCCAACCTCTCCCACAGATCCGGATCGATTGGACAACCCCGGTAAGCGACACCTTGTCGGGGCCCTATGTCACTGCCGGCGATTTCAGTATGTTGGGCGATTCCTCTGTTGTTTTCACCACCCGTCAGTACGAGTCGATCCCCGGACCCAACAGTAAACCGGTGGCGTATTATCTTTCCAAGATAAATGCTGCAGGCCAGCTCGTCGTAGACAGGAAAAAGATCCAGCTGCCTTCCGCGTCTTTCTACATCAAGAGTATCGATTTCACCACAGATGGCGGTGTGATCATACTTGCATTAAAGGACAGAGTGGGTCTGCCGCAAACCAAGACCGACAGCGCCATACTGATAAAATTCAACGCAACGCTGGCCATCAGCTGGCAGAGATTTATTTCCAATCAGGATGCAGGTGGGTCAGCTCCTTCGAGGGTAACGGGCCTCGCTGCGCTCACGGATGGCAGGATAATGGTAGGCTATAATAAGCGGGAAGAACCCCGTGGCCCAAGAGAGCTGCCCGGCACCTTATCGCTCCTCACCTGCTTTGGCGTTAATGGAGATTCCATATATACACATGGAGAGGCAGACCCGATCCTGGACATCCAAAAGCTTTCCGATGCGGCATTCCTTCTTACAAAGGATTACGATCTGTCCGATGATGTACCCGAACTGCACAGCTCGGTCGACGGCAGTTACATTACGGCAATCGTCTTTGCCCTTCCTTCCAACACCGATCTTGTCAGCACCCTAACCCTGATGCCCGCTACCCAGCAATTGGTGGGCATTACCCATTCTTCCATCGTCAGTTATCCGTATGACGGTCCAAATGACTATTCGCTGCACGTTACCGATGCCGTTCTCCACGGTCAGTACCAAATAGACTATAAAAATGTCTCCCTTTTCAAGGGCCGCCTTCTGACCCTTATAAAAGACAGGGAAAAGGGCATGTATGTCTTCCAGAGCCTGCAGGCCAACCCCTTCTTCGGTAATACGGATTATTTTGCCCTCTGTCGCCTCGATTCATCCGGCAAAGGAATTTGGGCGATCGCCTACGACAAGCCGGCCGCCGCTCTCGGTGGCATACCATTCCAATTAATGCCGCTCGCCGCCAATGATTTCATAATGCTTGGTCAGACTACCACCGGTTATGTCGTGGCCAGGATAACTGCAGAGATGCCTCCCCCCGGCGTTGCAAACAGCCTGGTGCCCGTTCAAACCAGCACCAAAAAGCTTGCCCTCGCCGAATCAGATGTGCCGGCCGGCGATCTTTCCGTAAATCTCATCGGCAACCCTTCTACCAATTCTTTTACCTTCATTTCTAAAAGCAACAGCAATGAACCGTTGACCGTATGGATAACCGATATTCAGGGGCGGGTCCTTGAAAAAAGATCGGGCGTTCCTGCCAACGGCGTATTTCAAATGGGTTATACCGTTCAGCCGGGAATTTACATTGCTTCGTTGGTTCAAAGCGGCAAGGTAATAACCCTAAAAATGGTCAAAGAAAAATAATTAATATGCTTGCTCTTGCCGTCGGCAATACCTGCGCAACAAAAAAATTGTTCCACTTCCCGTTGTTGACTCCTGACCCCTCACCAATTATTTTACAATAACTTTCGTCGTATACTGACGATCCGTCGATCTCACGCTCACTACATACACCCCCGGGATCGGCCGGCGGCTAAGCGTCACCGGAATCGACCCGCCATTCGCCTGCGCCGCTACCATGAACACCGGCCGGCCCGACAGATCGAACAGCGTAACCGTATAGATGCCCTCGGCCGCACCCGGCAGCTTCACGGTAAACGCATCCGTGATCGGGTTTGGATATACGCTGAAGCCGCCATCCGTAGCCTGAACTTCAATGGCAACCACCGGAGAATACGTAGCCGTACCATCGATGTCCACTTGCTTCAGCCGGTAATAATTGACTCCGGCCTTCGGCGCACCGTCCGTAAAAGAATACTCCGTCACGACCTCGCTGTTGCCCGCACCGCGAACCTCGCCGATCGTGGCAAAATCCCCATTGCCGCCGCTCCGCTCTATCTCGAAATGATCATTGTTCTTTTCCATCGCTGTCGCCCAGTTCAGCACAACTTTTCCGTCATTCAGCCGGCCCGTGAATTCAATCAGCTTCACCGGCAGGGATCCGATCCCGCTGTTGGCAAGCACACCCACATTGTTCGTGCCCGAACCCGCATTCGCGGAAGAGGCGCCACCGGCATTGCTGTTCTTGCCACCCGTGCCGGTAGTGGTCGTCGTGGTCACGTTGGTTGTCGGCTGTGCGCCCGTATAAAGGACCACACCCTGTCCGCCGCCACCGCCGCCGCCATGCGAGTTGCCGTCGTTGACATTCCCGCCGTTTCCGCCATTGCCCTGTACCTTTAGCGGACAGCTTGCGGCTGCAGCAAACGTATTCACAAACATCATGATTGAACCACCCGCACCACCGCCGCCGGCGCCGTCATTGCCGCTGTTACCGGCAGTCGCACCATTGGCGCTGATGGTCACACTGCCCGAGCAGGACGTAGCCAGGCTGTTGGCCTTGATGATGACGATGCCGCCACCATTCGCACCCGCAGTCCCGACGCTGTTGTTCTCCTGGCCTCCGCCACCACCGCCTCCCATAAAAAACCGGCTGCTGGTAACATAGCTGCTGAGGTCATTGCCTCCATATCCGCCAACAGGCGTCAAAGAACATGTCCAGCCAGCACCACCCTGCCCACCGGCCGAGTAGTTGCTTCCACCCGCACCGCCGCCATTGTCGTCGCTGCCGCCGCCGCCACCGCTGACCAAAGGATTGCGCCCGTACAGGTAACCGGTATTGTTCACCTGGATGCCCTCACCCTTCGCCGCATAGTTGGTCGAATTGGTGGCATATACGTTCGTTTCACAATTCACTTCATAATTGGAAGAAGAAGCGCCTCCCCTGAACCCGGCGGCATCCGCCGTAATAGGGTAGGCTACTGTTAGTTTCCCGCTCACCTGCATGGCTACAACCCCACCCGTCTTCCCGTTCCAGGGTAGCGCGGTGATCGCCGCCGTCGTCGTATAATCCGGCGATCCATACTTCCGGAAACTGATGATCTGCACACTGCTCGCCGATCCAAAAGTATAGGTGCGGGAAAGGGCTGCGGTGATCGTGATCGAATTCGGCAATCCTGCCACACTCGAGATCGTCGCTACCTCATAGATCCCCGCATTGGCGATCGAACTCACCGATCCATAGTTGTTGTTGTTTAGAACCTTGCTTCCCGCAACATTATCCTGCATCTGCATGATGATGATCTGATCCCCCGCATTAAAGGTATGATAGGTCTGGTTGACGTTGCTAAGCGAAAGGGTAGTCCCGCTGATCGCGGTGACGGCCGCATAGGCATTGATCTGCGCATTCAAAGAGAAACTGCTTACAAAAGAGAACAAAGAGAGTAGAAAGTTTTTCATATAGGGTCGAATTTTCAATTGCCCTGTGTAGTCCAATGCCGGGCCAATTCTTAACTCCCTGCCTGTCAACCGGGTAAATACGTCCTACCCTTGGAAGATTTCCCTTTTTGGTATTTTGGTCCAAAAACGAGAAAGGGAGGTAGAGTTATACTACCTCCCGAACCCATCGCCTGGCTACAAAGGAACCCCCCTGCGGTTTTTAGTAGGAATCTATTAGCCTTTGCATCGCTTTTGCTTTATCCTCTGACAAAGTCCGCAACAACCCTAATAAAATGGTCCAAACATGGTTATTATGTTTCCTCATCAACTAATATAACTACTCTATGGAAACCATTGATGCATTCGCGACAGCCTATCCCCTGCACATCCTTATCGCAGACGAACAGGCCGCCGGCCGCGCCGCAACCCACGAATTGCTCGCCGGTCTCGGCTATGATCCCGACCTAGCGTCCACGTCCGGAGACCTTTTCCGGCTAATGAGTGCACAGAAGTATGACCTCATCCTCATGGATATCGATATGCCCGGTCTCGACCGTCTGCTCGACAACCAGGTCCCCGCAATGGAAAGCCGGCCGCTCATAATTGCCATCACCGACGCGGTGCGGCTCTGCTTCCGCGAAGCCTGCCGCCAGGCATTGGTCGATCTTTGCATGGAAAGGCCGACGAAACCTTCCGATCTGCAACTCCAGTTAAAAGCCTGCTCCGTGCTGGCCGGCAAATGCCGAACCCGCTCCAGAGCGTAGCTGCCTTATCTCAATATCTCCCTACCTCCAGGATTGCGTCTGCAAATGCCTCCGGCGCCTCCTGCGGCACATTGTGCCCGATATCCTTTAATATCCGGTGCGAATACTTGCCCGTATACCGGCTCGCATAACTCTTCCCATCGGCGAGCGGCCCGTCGAAATCACTGGCGATCGTGATCGCCGGCACCGTGATGACGGGCTTCCCGCTCAGTTTCTTCTCCAGCTCTTCGTATTTCGCCTCACCCGGTGCAAGACTCAGCCGCCAACGATAACTATGGACAACGATCTCCGCATGATCGGCATTGTTAAAGGCCGTCGCGCTTCGCTCGTACGTCGCATCATCGAACTGCCATTTCGGCGACGCATTCGTCCAGATCAGCTTGTTGAAATCATGCCGGTTGGCCGGATAGCCAAGCCTGCCGCGCTCGGTGGCAAAGTAAAAGAAGTACCAGATCGTCAGCTCCCATTTTGGCGGCAGCGGATGCATGTGTTCCGCGAGATTGACGATATTATAACCGCTTACAGCTACAAGTCCCTTGATTCGATCCGGCCACAGTGCCGCCAGGATATTCGCCGTCCTCGATCCCCAATCGAATCCGCCGACCACCGCTTTTTCGATATGCAGCGCATCCATCAGGTCGATGATGTCCGCGGCAAGCGCCGATTGCTGGGCATTCCGCGGCGTATCGGCCGACCGGAACGTCGTGGTCCCATGCCCGCGAAGATGCGGCACGATCAACCGGTATCCCTTTGCCGTAAGCAACGGGACCACCTCACCAAAGGCGTTGATATCGTAAGGCCAGCCATGCAGCAGGATGGCCACAGGGCCATCCGTTGGACCCGCATCTATATATCCTACATTCAGGTCACCCGCATCGATCTGCTTCACCGGCCCAAGCGGGGCCACCGCCCCCGGCCTCGGGGTAACGGTCTTGCCCGGCGCCGTCATGGGTACGCTCGCGATACTCATCGCGGCGGTAGCCGCCGTGCTGATAAAGGCACGGCGGCTTTGATATTCGTATTTCATAATTGATTTTTACTTCGCTAATTCCACCGGCGGCTTTCCTTTTGGTACGATATAGGTGCCGAGCTCCACCGCCACGCCGCTGCCGACATTCTTCACCACATGATACGTCCCCGTAGGGATTACAAGGACTTCACCTTTCTTCAACACAACCGGTTGCCGCCCGTCGAGGTCATATTCCATCTCACCTTCGAGCACATACACCAGTTCTTCACCCGGATGCCGGTGTTTTGGCGCCACCACTCCCGGCTGGAACTCGTTGTACACCTGGATCGTCTGATAGCCCGGAACACTGAGGTCATATTGCAGAAGGTCGACGCGCCGGATCGAACCCAAAGTTGTGCTTGACTGAGCTTCGGCATTGGCCGACATCATCACCAGCGCACCGCCGATGATCGTGCCCGCAAGGGCGTTTCTATTCCTTTTCATTTTGTTTCTTTTTTTTGACGTAAATGGATTTGTTTGCGGATGCAAAGTTACTGCAAGCAATCACCGCGATCGTGTGAGATACGTCACAAAACTTGATCGAAACGAGGGAAAAACCTTTAACAACGGATGCTTCACATCCATGGAAGCCAATGATCAAATTGGGCTTAACATCGTACATGAATAATTATCGGCGAGGTTCTACCGCGAGATCTTCATAAGGTTTGGTCAGGTTTCCCGAAGGATCAAGTATACCTGCTTTTACCAAAGAGCGAATGGCTTCTTCTTTCGAAACCTCTTGAAGTAGTTTCTGATTGAAAAGATCCATTAACAGATTGAAGTCCTTCTCGCTCATTTCCGGATAATTTAAACAAAGATAGGGATTCACTTGAATAAATCATTCGATTTGCTTTCACTCGCTCCCTGGTACTAACCATCCGACAAAGCAACCGCTTGAACTTCAAGAGTACATAACTGCACAATTTCTCGCTACGAGTAATGAATATCCGAATAGTCAATATGCACCATCAGTTCCTCCTTGATGGGCTGATGATTTTCTCCGCGCTTGGAAGCCCTTCGCTTCGTCGGCAGGCGAATGCCATCGATCGTCGCATAGTCATGCACATATTGAGCGGCATGAAAATGTCCGGCGACATCGATCAGGTAGTCGTGGCGCCGAAGCCGAAGGTCTTTGTCGAAATAAAGATCCTGCACGGCGCTATGCGTCGCCATCTCCGGGGGAAAGTTGACACGTATCGCTTTCCAGCCGCCGGTGAATTCCGGGTGGGTCGGCAATTCGCTGCACTGCACCCCGGGCATCGCCATAAAAAAGGGAGTTGCCAGGTAGGTCCAATTGGCATATCCGTTGAAATATGCCCGGTCAAGGGCGTCCCACTCCCCGCCTTGCATGTGGTTATGTAGTTCGGAAACACTTCCCTTCCTTTCCGAAAGGACCTGCCCTCCCAACGATTCGATGGCGATACGCTCGGGTGTAAAGTTGGTTTTCTTGTCCGGTCCGCCGTAGGGTGTCATTGAAAGTCGCTGTTCGTGAAGGTAGATCTCCAGCTTCCTCGGCTTGCCATCCTGCGGCTGCCCCTGCAAATCGAAAAGCTTTCCTCCACTGACGATGCTCAACTCCACCTTGGTCAGACTATTCCACCGGCGAAGGCCGCCATGGGCCTCCAGTATTTGTTCGATCAGTGTGCTCATGACAAAAAAATGAGATGATTGCTTCGCCACAAGTAGAAAAAAATATACCATTTTCTAATGGGCTGACAACAAATCAACTGACGTTCAAACCCGGTCGCCGATTGACCAAATAGCGTCAAATCACCGCCGGCATCTCATGATTCGGCTATTTTGTCGGATACTTGTAGTTCGTCGATTGTTCCACCATTTTGATGGGCCGAACCTCGATCTTTGCGCCCTTGACAAAGGCAAATTCCGGGTTCCGCTTGGCGATGGCAATTGCCTCATCGAGATCCGTTGCCCTAATATGATAATAACCGACGATGATCTCCGCAGATTCGTTGTAGGGGCCGTCCTTGAAATTGCCCGCCGAACCTGATACCATCTTACCTTCCCGTACGAGCGGCTGCGCACTCTTGAGCTGGCCGCTTTTCTTCAGCTCTTCCGCATAATTCTCACAGGCTTTGAGAAACTGCTGTTGCGTTTCCGCGGAAAAGCCTGCCTTGCCATCACCCGCATTCCTGATCAGTAACATGAATTCTTTCATTTGATTTGATTTACCGAATTGACAAATGGCTTTTTACTCAGCAGTTCAAATCTACAAAAATTACCCGGCGGCGAGACAACATTTGCCTCGGTACGGGAAAGATTGCTAAATATATTGGCATTCAAAGTTCCATTTGTACCTTTATTGTTCTGAATTATTCTCTGACATCAAAAAGCCATCTTATGCCAAAGACGATAACTATTGCGATCACCGACGACAGGATACTGAACAATATCTACTACATAAGGGGGTATAAAGTATTGCTGGACCACGACCTGGCCGACCTCTATGGTGTGCCCACTAAGCGACTGAATGAACAGGTTAAACGGAACATGGACCGGTTCCCTCCTGACTTCATGTTCCAACTGACCGACGATGAATTCGAGAACTTGAAGTCGCAATTTGCGACCTCAAGTTGGGGAGGCAGGCGGGTGCTTCCGTATGCTTTTACGGAACACGGAGTGTTGATGTTATCCAGTGTCCTGAACAGTGAGCGGGCGATTAAGGTCAATATCCAGATCATGCGTATATATACGAAGATGCGGGAGTTGCTTTTGACCCATAAGGACATTCTGCTGAAGCTGGAACAACTGGAAAACCAGGTGGCACAAAACAGCGAAGACATACGCACGATCTTTGCCGCCCTGAAAGAGCTGCTAAATCCTCCGGCCGAACCGCGCCCTAGAATTGGCTTCCGAAGGGCAGATGAAAAGAATTGACCCCATGAGCCAGCGCCCCCTTCCCCTGCCCCCGGCTCCACCTTCCCTGGCATGAAATTTTAATCACCTCGTAAACATGAATACCGCCACTTCTTTTCCATTGTCCCTGGATTTCGAGGGCAGGCACTATGCCGGAACAGTCACACCATCCGAAGAAAAGGAGGCCAACGGCATGCCGGTCTGGTTCCGCGTCATGCTGGACGACACCCTGTTTGCCTATTTGTGTTGCGGCGATTATGGCTGGAAAGATCGCGACGGCGGCAATAGCCCGAAAGGCCTCATCGATGCTATCGGGAGTTACATCATGGACTACTATGAATAATCCCGCTTACGGCTCCTTTTGTCCTCCCCTCGCATGATCAACGCTACCACCTCCGGATGATCCGCCGGCACTTCTTCCAATATCACATTGGCTATCTTTCCCCTGCCAAGCGCTTCTGCCGCCAACTGCCATGCATGTTGCTTGATCTCTGCAAAATTCATCGGCTCTGCAAAATGCCGGATACCCGAACGACTCTTGCCTTCATATAGTTTGATCGTGATACGGATGTATCCCATGTTTTTCGCCAAATGTAAAGTCCCCATCGCAAGAATTACTAAATAACTTAGTATATTAATGGTTTTAAACACATAAACGGATTTATCTAGAGACGATTAGGGAATGTGCTATACCTATTTTGGGATTTATCTTTAATTTCCTTACTTTAGAAACATAAGAAACTCTTTGGTTCACTTAGGTTCAATGTTTAATGAGGCCCGGCTTGGACACCGGGCCTTTTATTGTCCTTACTCCCGCCCACGATCATTCACCTCGCCATTTCCCGGATTCGCCCCATTTAACGACAACCCCTCCCGCCCGGATCGCTACCACCCCCATTTTCAACGTAGATTTGTCGGATGGCAAAAAAGCGTCTATACCTGCTGTATCACATCGCAGGCTGCCTGCTTTTTCTGGCTCTGGCGCTGGTGCTTTACCCACATCCGCCGGACGAGAGCGGCCGGCTGTTATCGAGGCCTACCCAGCGTGACTTCCTCGCCAATACCCTCATGCTCGGATTCTTTTACCTCAATTACTTCATCCTGATCCCCCGGCTCTATTTCAGGAAACGATACCCGTCCTATCTGCTTTGCATCGCCGCTGCGCTGGTCCTCATCGTCCTTGTCCCATGCCTTATCACCGGCCGCGTTCCCTGGCACCATGGCCACCCCAAGGGCTTTCCCCCGATTTTCCGCCATGCACCCGCCCGCTCCGCCGACACGACCGGCTCTCTCACCTCCTTCACCGCCCCCGAGCCACCCCCGGACGCCCTCCCCGGCGGCCCGCACAATATAAACCCCAGCTTCTTCGAAGAGATCAGCCACCATATCTTCGTCTTCTTCGTCGTCGTACTTTTCTCCCTCTTCCTGCGGGTCCGCAGCCGCATGCTCACCGCCGAAAAACAAAAACTCGACGCGGAACTGGTCTCGCTTAAATCCCAGATCAACCCGCACTTCCTCTTCAATGCCCTCAACAGCATCTACTCCCTCACCGTAAGAAAGGAAGACGCGGCGCCCGCCGCGGTGATCAACCTCTCCGAACTGATGCGGTACATGATAAAGGACGCGAGCAAGACCCTGGTTCCCCTTCAGGTAGAACTGGACTATATCACAAATTATATCCAGCTCCAAAGGGCCCGCGCCGGCGACACAGCCGTCATCGACTTCACCATCACCGGCGACCCCGCCGGCAAGACCATCTCACCCCTGCTGCTTATCGCTTTCATCGAGAACGCATTCAAATACGGCATCAACCCGGACGAAGAATCCATTGTCACGATCCATATTGGGATCATCGACGAACAGCTGACGCTGAAAGTCCGAAACAAAAAACTAACAACCGCCAACCGCTTCGAATCCACCGGGATCGGCATCGCTAACACCCGTGAACGCCTGACCCTGCTCTACCCGGGGAAATATGCACTCTCGATCGATGACGAACACGGACACTATTTGGTAACCCTTACAATCGCCCTGCAATGATCAACGTGATAGCCCTCGACGACGAACCGCCCGCACTCGAAATTGTGGAAGCTTTCTGCAAACGACTGGACAATGTTCAGCTGCAGGCCCGGTTCACAAAAACAAGCGAAGCATTACAGTGGCTGGATGAAAATCCCGTGGACCTGATCCTCCTGGATATCAACATGCCCTCCATTTCAGGCATCGATTTTTACAAAAACCTGCCTTACACCCCAATGGTGATCTTCCTCACCTCCTACAGCGACTACGCCGTAGAAAGCTATAACGTCAACGCCGTCGACTATCTCCTGAAACCATTCACCTTCGAACGTTTCCGGCAGGCGATGGAAAAGGCCGAAGCCCAACAGCAACGCTCCCGAAACACGGCATCGGCCCAGGAAAAAAGTCTGCTGCTCCGTCTGGACTACGGGCTGGTGAAGATACCGATGGCCGACATCCTCTTCATCGAAGGACTGGATAATTACATGAAGATCCACCTCGACAAACAAAAGCCGGTCACCGTTCGCACCACACTAAAGACGCTCATGGATAAGCTGCCCCCCAACGAGTTCGTCCGCGTTCACCGTTCGTATATTGTCGCACTGTCCCGCGTCGAAGGCGTCCGCAAAAAGACGATCACCATTGCCGGAGAAGAGATCCCCATCGGCAATAGCTACGAAGAGAATTTCAACTCGCTGTTCAAACCCGGAACCACAGATTGAGCAAAGCTTTCACTTCTCTTTAACAACTTTTCCGCAAAACAACATTCGCCACAACAAACCGTCGGTTGACCCCAAACACGTTCTTTGACATAGACGCCCTTCCCAATTTTGCGTTACGGTAGAGTAAACAATACTCAATATGAAAAAGAATGCCTTCTTCTGGAGTCTCGCCGGTGCAACGGTCCTCCTTGCGCTGATCTTTTCCTGTCACAAGACAACAACAACCGAGGCAAGCGCCGCGACGATCACGGCTCTGTCCTGTTCCTCGGCCGTCTATTCCTCCACAGCAACCGTGAACACGGCCTACACGGGCACGGTGACGGTACCCTACAGCGGCGGCAACGGCGGGTCCTACTCGGCCGGCTCCGCCATCAGTTCCACCGGTGTCACAGGTCTCACCGCTACCCTTGCCGCCGGAACCCTGGCAAGCGGCAGCGGCAGCCTCACCTACAACGTTACGGGAACACCGGCCGCCGCCGGTGCCGCTTCCTTTGCGATCAGCTTCGGCGGCCAGGATTGCAGCATTTCCCTGACGGTCGATTCCACCGCCACAACGACCAGCGCGTGCACGACGACCTCGGGAGTGGCAAACGTAGTTTGCCTCGCCAATGCCTTCCTCGCTACCCTAACCTCGACGCAAAAATCGACGGTGGTTATCGATCTCACGCTGACCAATGCCAAACGTTGGTCCAATCTCCCCTGCGGGGTCTCCTGCCGCAACGGCCTGGCCTTTAGTGGCCTGTCGGCAACTCAGCTTGCCGCCGCCAAAGCGGTGATAAAGGCTGCCGCCGGAACCACCTCCGGCGAAGGCTGGGACGAGTTCAGCACGATCAATACGGCCGACGACTACCTTGGCACGATGGCAAGCGGCTATAGCTCGGGCAACTATATCATCGCCTTCCTCGGAACCCCGAGCACGACAGGCAAATGGATGCTCCAGTATGGCGGCCACCACTATGCGGCAAACATCACCTACGACAATGGTTCGGTCACGAGTATCACGCCGTCCCACCAGGGGGTCGAACCCCATGGCTCGTTCACGTACAACGGTACGACTTACGCCTCACCGCTCGCCACCGAAGCATCGGTGATGTCGGATATGTTGGCCTCCTTCACCAGCTCGGAATTGTCCACCGCAAAGATTACAGGCACCTTCTCGGACGTCCTCATGGTGCCGGGAAGCACTACCAATACCTTCCCCACCACCAAACAGGGGATCAAGGTGAGCAGCCTGAGCGCCACCGCACAGGCCAAGGTGCTCGCGGCAATGATGCCATGGATCGAAGACTACGACTCCTCCTCCGTCGCGGCTTTCACGGCGATCTATTCCGGCGAGCTGGCGGACACCTATGTCTGTTACGCGAGCAATACAAGCGGGACCTCGGGCAATTCCGGTTCTTTCTTCACGACGAATACTGACTATGTGAGGATCGACGGACCGTCAGTATGGATCGAATTCATCTGTCAGACGGGTGTCGTCATCCAGAGCCAGATTCACTACCACACGGTATACCGGGATCACAACCGCGATTACATCGGTCTTAACTGATAAGCACATCACAGATGAGAACATCACTGAAAAGCACGATGAACAGAATCCTTCCTCTTGCAATGGCGTTCGGCCTGCTCCTTTGGAGCAGGC
>Ga0081540_1001716_pt1 | contig 18545 bp, 25 predicted proteins | sample TabmetS2T1R1_FD_71024 | JGI IMG/M metagenome (GOLD analysis project Ga0081540, IMG submission 71024) | Tabebuia heterophylla rhizosphere microbial communities from the University of Puerto Rico - S2T1R1 | ecosystem: Host-associated > Plants > Roots > Rhizosphere ... | reverse complement strand
GTGCGGGAAGCGTTCCGCGCAGCGACGGAGGCAAAAGAGCCGTTCTCCGGGGAGATCACGTTATAAGCCGTAAAGCCATTGCGCAGGGAAGGCCGGAGTGTTTCCGCTGAACCTGTATGCTCGTGTGCGCTTTTGCTGTGTGCATTTGGCACGCGAGACCGCGGGTGCAGCGCGCACCCGGTCTTCCCTGCGCCCTCGATCTTCGAGGGCGAGAAAATTCAAGAGCAAACCTCGGGCGCCATGCGCCGCGAGAACGCGAAGTCATGTTTACCGTAGGATGGGTGGAGCGGAGCGATACCCATCAATGCCGAAACATATCGCGATGGGTATCGCTCCGCTCCACCCATCCTACGCCCAACGCACTGGCTGTTTGACATTCGAATCCGAAATCACGCCGGGTGCTGTACCACCCCCTCACCCCGACCTGCGGTGGCTGGTGTTCTGCGTCATGTTGCCGTGATCGGCCTGTTCGCGGAGGTTGTTCTTCTCATCGTCGCGATGGCCCTTGGTGGTGTCGAGCGGAACGCTGGGCGCGCTGCCGGGGCCCTTGTGGCTCTGGTTGTCGTCGGGGATGGGCGGGGCGTTTTTTGTCATCATAGTCTCCGTTATCAACGGAAAAGAAACAACGGCTGCGGCGGCGGTATCGTTCCGGCGGGGGGTAGATTGTGATCGACCTCCTAACGCGCCGCGCCGGAAACGGTGTCCGGCAACCGTTGACGGGCCGCGTTGCCGCGTTGCGGCCGGCGGCAGTGAACCCTTTCGAAACCACCGCGTCTCATAATTTGAGTCCTTTTGCTGATTGATCCCGCCGCCGTTCGCTTCAGAATGGCCGTGCGAGCCGGGTCAACGTCGGTGGAGAAGGGACAAATGACCGAGGCATCTCATCGTCAGCGCGTGCAGGAATTCATCGAGGTCCTGTATTCCGGCGACATTGAAGCCGCGCTGGAGCGCTGCACCGACGACGTCGAATTCCTCGCCAATGCGCCGGTGGATATCCTTCCCCATATGGGCCATCGCCACGGCAAAGCGGAACTTCGGGAGATGTGGACCGACATCCTCGCCCGCTACTCCGACCTGCACTGCGAGGTACCGATCCTGATCGCCGAGGGCGACAAGGCGGCCGCGAACATCCGCGTGTTCTTCCGCAAGAACATCAACCAGCGCATGGTTCAGTTCGACATCGCCGGCTTCTATGCGCTGCGCGACGGAAAGATCAGCCATATCAGGGAAATCATCGACACCTTCGATCTGGTCCAGCAATTGCTCGAGCGCGACGTCGCGGCGATGCTGACCGGGCGAAGGTCGAGCGGGATCTAGCCTTAGTCAGACTCTCCGTCATTCCGGGGCGCGCGATAGCGCGAACCCCAATGTGCAATTGCACATCGTGGAATCTCGAGATTCCCCGATGCGCAATTGCGCATCTGTGGTCTGATCCTTCGGACCATCCCGGAATAACGACCTCACGTAATTTCCCCTTCCCCGTTGAACCTCGTCACCTCAGCCGTGACACACCACAAGGCATTTTCCGAACAAGAAGCACACATGAAGATCGCACTGCTGGCTCTGCTTGGTTTGGCGTTGGGGGTTTTGGGAGGCGCAACACTAGGGATCGGGACCGGCCTCGCCTGGGTGGGAATCTTTAAAACCACGAGTTTAGAAGGCTATAGCGGGATGCTGGTGTTCTTCACCTTCATGCCGCTCGGCGCCGTGATCGGCGGTATTGGGGGCGCCTTGCTGTTCGGCGTTCTCGCCGTTCGTGACGCCGATATCGCGATGGAACGGCAGCCGATACGGCGCCTTGACCGATAAGTGATCGGAAAACGCCCGGAATCGCCGCATTTGTGCAATGCAAAAATGACAATTGTATAACAGCCAAAGTCCACTATTTCTGCGCGCAACAGTTGAACTTCAGCACTTCGGCCCGGCGTCGATGACGACGACCGGCGAGCGCGATTGCTGCTTCTGAAATCCAGTTTCAAGGACCAAATCAAAAATGACAGAGCACAGTCTCTGGCGTTTTTCGCGCGCATTGCATCGCGCGATCAATGAGCGCCAGCCCTCCGATCTCGAAGCCCTGCTCGACGACGACGTCGATTGGGCGATCTATGGTCCGATCGACATGTATCCGTTCCTCGGCCAGCGCCGCGGCAAGGCCGCGGTGATCGACGTGATCAAGCAGCTCGCGGACAATTTCCGCGTCCACCGCTTCGACCGCGAATCGATCATGCTCGGGGTGGATTCAGCCGCCTCGATGATGCGCTATTCGCTCACCGCGCTGGATTCGAACAAGCCGATCAGCCTGCGGATCGCGCATTTCGCGCAGTTCAAGGCCGGCCGGCTGACCAACTTCCGCGTCCTGGTCGACACGTTCGACTTGGTCGAACAGACCGTCGGCTATCCGATCAACCTGCCGCGTATCGCGGTGTAGCCGCTCTCCCCTGTCCGTCGAATAACCCATCGGTTCGTCGTGCCCGGGCGACGGCGCGAAGCGCGTCTTCGCGCCACGTAGCCTGGGCATCCACGCTCTTCCTATACCAGCCCCGGGAAGAGGTGGGTGGCCGGAGCAGCGGCAATTGCAGTGGCCTGCGCCAAGCAGATTGCTGCGCCCGGCCATGACGGTTGTGTGATCGAAAAACACCCGTGTGTGATCATCTCACACACGCTCCGCCATAATTTCGCAACAGAGCAAACGCATATTCGGCGACACTTGGAATGCGGGCGGGCAATGATTTCCACATCACCGTTTGGTTGGGCGAGGCTGCCAATGCTGGCGGCCGGTTTTGTTTTGGCCTCGATGCTGGCTGCAGCGGCGCAAACGCCGCCGGCTGACGAAGATCCGGAGACGCCGGCGACGGAAGAGGCCGAGGCGGCTCCCGACGCCAACGATGCCGACATCGACATCATGAAGGACATCGACGTCAGTAAGCTCGACTGGAGCCAGCTCAATGTCGATGCATCGACGCTTTCGCCGCCGCCGCCGAAGGCAAGCGGCTCGCCGAAAAGCCCGGCAAGCGCGGATGCCTCCTGGTCGAACAGCACCAGGGCGAACGGCACGTCGGCGGTGTCGGTCAAGCAATCCATCACGCCGTTCTGGGACACGCGGATCGGCGCCGACATGACCGTTGCCCGGCAAGGCACGTTGACCTCGTCCGAGCAGCTTTCGGAAAGACTCGCCAATGGCGGCAGCGCGCCGCAATCGTCCGGCACCGCCTGGGCGGCGATCACCGCGCCCGGCGTGGGCTCGATCTGGGACAAGACCTCGGTCGAGGCGCGCGTCGATCCCGGCTCGGAGCAGAGCAGGCTCGGCACGTCCTTGAGCAAGTCAGTGCCGCTCAACGAGCAATATTCGGTGACCCTGCAGAACGACTACAACCTGGTCCAGCAGGGCATCGTGCCGGTGCCCGGCATCATCAGCCATCCCGCACGCAGCTATGAGACCGATCAGTCGGCGAGGCTGAGCATCGCCGACACCGGCACCAGCTTCATCGCCGGTCAGACGCTTTCGTCCTCGGATGACAAGTGGCTGCGCAAGGTCGGCGCCGAGCAGAAGCTGTTTGACGGCGTCACCATCTCCGGCTCGATCGGCGAAACGCCCTCCGGCGCCGCCAACAAGAGCGTCAGCGCCGGCTTCAAGCGAAGCTGGTAGGGTCGATATAGTCCTGATTTGGCACAGTTTTTCGGCCTAAAAGCGCCAACTCCCGAGAATGATCCAGCATTGCCGCAGATTGGCCAAGATGCGGTCAAAATCGGCGGGACAGATGATCCCGCTTTCACTTCGCCGTGCGGGGGACAACAACCGCGCTCGCCTGAAAAAGCAAACCAAAGGATTTAGCGATGACCGCAACTAATCGTTCCGAAGAAATTGAAGAGACCGCAGAAGCCGACAACAATCTCGCCGCAGTGACTGAGGTCGAGGCCGGTATCCGCGACTTCGTTCGTAACGACATCGCCTATCTGCGCCGGCCGGCGGCCACTCCCGAAACTGCGCCGCTCGACGCGCATGCGGAAGCTACCGTCAACAACGTCAACTCGCTGATCCAGCGGGTGGCCGGCACCTCGCTTGCGGAAATCGAGAAGCTGATTTCCGAACTCGAAAGCCTGCGCGACCTCCTGCATGCGGAAGGCCAGCGCGTTCAGCGCGAGATCTCGGGCTATGCCCAGCTCAGCCAGGCTGCGATGAAGTCGACGCGCATGATCGCCGACAACGTCACCCAGTGGAAGCGCGCTGCCGACGGTCTGCGCAACAGCTAAGCGCATTCGTCACGACTTGATCGGCCGCCGCCTCCGCTTAGTGGAGCGCGGCGGTTTCGTTTGGCGACCGGGGGCCAGGGGGCCGACTTGGGTTTCTGGGGAGCTTCTCGATGCACAGCGTTCGGCCCGACAATGCGGATCCGATTCCGCTGCAACAGTCGCACCACAGCGTCGCCGGCATCATGATCCGCTTTGTCGCGCTGTTGGCCGCATCCGTTTTCGTGATGGTGCTGATCTGGAGCCTCTGACCGAAGCGCTCCCGGCCAAACTGCCGCTACGCGCTCCCATCAAGGAAGCGCGTTAACCGGCAGATCTGCGATTCAGCATCTGGTAACCGCGTCGGCAACTATTCGCCGGCGATCGAGCTGCTCTCGATCGTGTAACCACCATCGGCATAGGTCTTAACTACCATCGCAGTGGTCAGCATCACCGCCATGGTGACGGTTGCGAAGATAAAGCCGACAAATTTCAGGCCGTTCCGGTCTGCCATCGTCATCCCCTCGGTATCTATCCCCTGAGACGCATTTGGCAGGGATTAGGTTCAAAATGCGTTAGCAAAAAATTTGTTCCGCCAATCCATCAAGCACCGGGAAGCCGCGCAGCAAGTCGCTAACCATGTTCTCCAGGTCGGGCCCGTAGCCCGGGCACATCACAGGTTGCCGAGCTCAACCCGCCTTCCGCCGCGGCACGAACGCAGTCGCCAGGAACGAGTAAACGACCTCGCCGCGCTGGTTGATGCCGGTGTTGCGGGCCTGGACGACGCCCCATTCCGGGCGCTTCTCCGAGGTCCGCTTGGTCTCGATCTGGCTGGAAAAGCTGATGGTATCGCCCGCCAGCACCGGCTTGATCCAGCGCAGTTCACGAAAGCCCGGCGAGGGCCCCCACACCGCGACCTTCTCGCCGCGTGCGGCCGTCTCCTTCATGTGACGCTGGCCGTCGGCGACCAGCAGCTTCATGCACACTGCGGCGACGTGCCATCCCGATGCGGCCAGCCCGCCGAACAGGGACTTGCGTCCTTCCTCCTCATCGAGGTGAAAGCGCTGCGGGTCGAACTGCGCGGCAAACCTCTTGATGTCGTCGGCGGTGAAGGTGAACGAGCCGACCTCGCGCCGTGCTCCGATCTCGATATCCTCGAAGAAGCTCATCGTCAGTTCACTCCCGCCCCGTCGCGTCGGCGCACGATGATCGGGGACTCCATCTCGCACAGCACGACGCCTGCCGCGTTGCGGATCGAGCCCCTGAAGGTGACGATGCCGGTCTCGGGCCGGCTCTTCGAAATCCTGGCCTCGGCGACGCTGACATCCAGCGTCAGGTCGTCGCCCGGGCGCAGCGGCGCCAGCCACCGCATTTCGTTGACGCCGGGCGAGCCGAGCGAAGCGGTGCGGCCGATAAAGCCGTCGAACAGCATTCGCATCATGAGCGAGCCGAGATGCCAGCCTGAACCGGACAGCCCCTTCAGCATCGAGGCGTTGGCGGCGGCCTCGTCCAGATGCATCGGCTGCGGGTCGAATTCGGCGGCGAAGGCCAGAATTTCCTCGCGCGTGACATGGCGCGGTCCGAACGTCCCGAAATGGCCGGGCGTGAAGTCTTCGAAGGTCAGCGTCGTCATTCGATTGTGAGTTTGCATTGAGGATTGCTGTGGAGAAGCCCGAATGTGGCCGTTATTTGCGGCAATCTCAACCCGCCCACTCGCATGGCTCGTTCGTCGGGGGCGAGCACCATCGGCGGCGCTCGCCTGTGACTTGCCGGAAGCAATTTTCGGCGCTAGCCCTGTGCCTGAGGGGACGAGGCTATTTGACCACTGGGGAGAACCACCGATGTTCGATTTTCAGGATCTGTTTCAGTGGGATCGTTTCATAACGCCCACGATCATCAAGACTTTCTACTGGCTGGTCATTGGCCTGATCGTGCTGTTCGGCCTGTCCGGGATTTTCTCGGGACTGGCGGCAATGGCGATCAGCCCGTTCGGTGGATTTATCCTGCTGCTGTCCTCCATCGCCAGCGTCGTGGTTGGCGTGATTTTCTCGCGTATCGCCGCGGAATTCATACTGATCGTTTTCCGCATCAACGAGCATCTCGGCGCCATCCGCGACCAGGGACACATGCGGTAAGCTGGTTCAAACAAGCATCGTCATGGCGGGGCTTGTCCCGGCCATGACGGAGAATATAAAGCTGCGCGTCGCGTCAGGTATTGAACCGGAAATGCATGACGTCGCCATCGGCGACCACATATTCCTTGCCTTCCAGCCGCAGCTTGCCGGCGTCGCGGGCGCCGGCCTCACCGTTCAGCGCGACATAGTCGGGATAGGCGATGGTCTCGGCCCGGATAAAACCCTTTTCGAAATCGGTATGGATCACGCCGGCCGCGGCGGGCGCCTTGGTGCCGCGGTGGATGGTCCAGGCGCGGGCTTCTTTCGGACCTACGGTGAAATAGGTGATGAGGTCGAGCAACTGGTAGCCGGCACGGATCAGGCGGTCGAGGCCAGCCTCTTCCAGCCCGAGCGTATCGAGGAATTCGGCGCGTTCCTCGCGTGACAGGGTCGCGATCTCGGACTCGATCTTGGCCGAAATCACCACCGCGACCGCGCCTTCCTTCTTGGCGTGCTCGAAAACCTGCTTCGAGAAGCTGTTGCCGTCCTTGGCCGAGCCCTCCTCGACGTTGCAGACGTACAGCACCGGCTTGGATGTCAGAAGGCCAAGCATGCCGAAGGCGCGCTCTTCTTCCGGCTTGCGCTCCATGGCGCGCGCCGGCTTGCCGTCGCGCAACAGCACCAGCGCGCGGTTGACGAGGTCGAGCGCCTCCTTGGCGTCCTTGTCGTTGCCCTTGGCCTTCTTGGCGAGGTTGTCGATCCGCTTCTCCAGGCTGTCGAGATCGGCCAGCATCAACTCGGTCTCGATGGTCTCGATGTCGGCCAGCGGCGCGATCTTGCCTTCGACGTGGGTGATGTCGGAATCCTCGAAGCACCGCACCACATGCGCCACAGCATCGACCTCACGGATGGTGGCGAGGAACTGGTTGCCGAGGCCTTCGCCCTTCGACGCGCCGCGGACGAGGCCCGCGATATCGACGAACGTCAGCCGCGTCGGAATGATCTGCGCCGACTTGGCGATGTCGGACAGCTTGTCGAGCCGCGGATCGGGCACCGCGACCTCGCCGACGTTCGGCTCGATGGTGCAGAACGGATAATTCGCCGCCTGCGCCGCCGCCGTCTCCGTCAGCGCATTGAACAGCGTCGACTTGCCGACATTGGGCAACCCGACGATACCGCATTTGAATCCCATCGTGTCTTCCGATCCTTCGCGCGACGTCGCGAGAGTGAATTGATTTACGGTCGTCATACGCGGGCGTGGCCCGCGTATCCATCTTGTCTGAGAGGATGGATCGCCGGATCATGTCCGGCGATGACGAGGCGGGTGTCATTGCCCGCCGTTGTCTTCCTTCTCGAAAATTCCCTTGGCCTGCAGTGCCAGGTGCACCTTGTTCTGGAACGAGGAGTCGTGCCCTGTCGCCAGCAAGCCGGCATTGTCGGCGATCGCTTCGCACAGCGCTTCCACCCAGGCGCGGTCGCTCTTCGCGAAGTCCGACAACACGTGGCTGTGCACCAGCTCCTTGACGCCGGGATGACCGATCCCGAGCCGCACCCGGCGATATTCGTTGCCGACATGCGAGGAGATCGAGCGCAGGCCGTTGTGGCCGGCAATGCCGCCGCCAGCCTTGACGCGCACCTTCGCCGGCGGCAGTTCGAGCTCGTCCTGAAACACGGTGATGTCGGCGGCTGCGAGCTTGAAGAAGTTCGCCGCTTCCTGAACCGCGCGCCCGGATTCGTTCATGAACGTGGTCGGACGAAGCAGCACGACCCGCTCGCGATCGAGCGTGCCTTCGGCGGTCTCACCCTGAAAGCGGCGGCGCCATGGTGCGAAACCATGACGCCGCGCAATTTCATCGACGGCCATGAAGCCGATGTTGTGCCGGTTGTTCGCGTATTTCGCGCCGGGGTTACCGAGGCCGACAAACAGGCGCATGACGCGGCACCCCGCGCCCGCTTACTTCTTCTTGTCGCCACCAGCCGGCGCCTTCGCGCCAGCCGCCGGAGCCGCAGCGCCCGCCGCAGGTGCGGCGCCAGCAGCCGGAGCCGCAGCGGCACCGGCCGCCGGAGCAGCTCCGCCGGCAGCAGCCGTCGCGGCCTTCTGCTCTTCGGCGTAGCCCGACGGCGGCACGATGGTCACCAGCGTCGCATCTTCACGCGACAGCGCCTTCACGCCGGTCGGCAGCTTGATCTCGGACAGATGCAGCGAGTGGCTGATTTCCAGCGCGCCGACATCCGCGTCGATATACTGCGGAATATTCTCGACCGAGCACTCGAGGTCGATGGTGTGGGTGACGATGTTGACGGTGCCGCCACGCTTGACGCCGGGCGAGGTTTCGCCATTCACGACATGCAGGGGCACGCTGACGCGGATGGTCGCGCCTTCGCCGAGCCGCAAGAAGTCGACATGGAGCGGGAAGTCCTTCACCGGGTCGAGGTGGAAGTCGCGCGGAATCACGCGGTGCTTCTTGCCCTCGAGATCGATGTCGAAAAGCGTGGTCAGGAACCGGCCGGCGTGGATGCGCTGGCGCAGTTCGCGATCGTCGACCGAGATGGTCACGGGGGGCTGGTTGTCACCATAGATCACTCCGGGCACTCTCCCGGCGCGACGCTCTGCCCGGGCGGCCCCCTTGCCGCTCTTCGGACGCGCGGTCGCCTTCAATTCCTTGACGGTCGCCATCGTGCTAAGTCCTTGTTTTCTAAAAAGTTAAAGGCCGCATCGCGGCCCGTTGGCGTCCTACAGCAAGCCTCCAGGGGTGCGGGGGCTGCGGACGTGGCGGGCTTTTAGCCCCAAAGGGACGAAATGACAAGGAAATGAAGGGATCTTTTGGCGGTTTCGGGCTGACGGCCCCCAAGCCGTCATGCCCGGCTTTGGACCGGGCATCCACGCCCTTGCCGCCGCGACGAAGAGCGTGGATGGCCGGGGATGAGCCCGGCCATGACGATTGGTGATACGCCCTACCCGTCGGCCTTCATATTGCCGGCATCCGCCGCTGCCGGCGCAATGCCGAGCTTGGCTTCCAGGACCGCGATCCGGCTCTTCAGCGCCTCGTTCTCCTCACGGGCCAGGCGGGCCATGTCCTTGACCGCGTCGAACTCCTCGCGCTTGACGAGGTCGAGGTCGCGCAGGATGCGCTCGGCCTGGTTGCGCATGACGGTGTCAACCTCGCGCTTGACGCCCTGGGCGGCGCCGGCGGCGTCGTTCATCAAACGGCCGATCTCGTCGAAAAACCGATTGCTGGTCTGGGTCATCTGGAACGCTCCGGTCGCTGCAAATTGATCGTCACGACAAGACAATGGCAATCCCAAAGAAAAGGTTCAAGAGCGCGGTTCGAGGCCGATGTGACGGCCGTTTGCCTTGTCATATCGGCCTTTCCTTGCAATCGTATCGGACACCCAGCCAGACATCCAGAATCACAAAACAAAAAAGAAAACGCCCATGATCGACCAGCAGATCGATATTGCGACCAAGGACGGCAAGACCACGACCTTCATCACCCACCCCGAGCGCGGCGGGCCATTTCCGGTCATCATCTTCTACATGGATGCGCCTGCGATCCGTGAGGAACTGCGCGACATGGCGCGGCGGCTCGGCACTTCGGGCTACTACGTGATGCTGCCCAATATGTACTACCGTTCCGGCGTCATGGAGCTGGGACCGATCCCGCCGGATCCGGAAGCGCCCGAGCGCAAGCGGATGTTCGGCTTCATGAACTCGATCAACATTCCCATGGTGATGGAAGACACCACGGCCCTGCTCGCCTATGCGGAGACGCAAGCCGCGGCGAACACGAAAATCGTCGGCACGGTCGGCTACTGCATGAGCGGCCGTTACGCCGTCAACGCGGCAACGCATTTTCCGGATCGCGTGAAGGCCGCCGCCTCGATCTACGGCACGCATCTGGCGACCGACCAGCCCGACAGCCCGCATCTCGCAGCAAGCAAGACCAAGGCCGAACTCTATTTCGCCTGCGCCGAGACCGACATCTATGCGCCGGCCGAGATCATCGAGAAGGTGCAGCAGGGAATGAAAGGATCGAACAACGAGGTCGAAATCTATCCCGGCACCCATCATGGCTTCGCCTTCCCGAAGCGCCCGGTCTATCACCGCGATGCCGCCGAACGGCACTGGGAGCGTCTGCTGGCGCTTTACCGCCGCAACCTCTCGACATGATTGCCGGCCCGCGATGGCTGACATCCTGCTCAGAGATTACGACAGCGCGGACGCAGAAAACCTGAACCGGACTGCGGTCGCGGCCTTCGATCAGTTTCGGGATCAGTATGAGGACTGGCCGGCGATGCTGGCTAGCCTGTCCCGGACTTCGACCCTTAGCGCGAGCGGAGAAGTCATCATTGCCGAACTTCAGGACAAGTTTGCCGGCGCAGTTGCCTATTTTGGGCCGAACAGTCAAAAAGCGTCATTCTTCGATCAGCGCTGGCCCGTTATACGTATGCTGGTGGTCGATCCCTCGTTTCGGGGAAAAGGAATTGGGCGAGCCTTGAGCGAAGAATGCATCTCCAGAGCCAGGCGCGACGGGTCGCCGGTCATTGCGCTCCACACCAGCCCGATCATGTCGGTCGCCTTGCCGATGTATCTGCGAATGGGCTTCGTCAAAGCCCATGATGCGCCACTAATCTTCGGCGTGGCCTGCGCCGTCTATACCAAAGCCCTGTGAGCCCGATGCCCTTTCTCACCATCGCCTTTCCGGTGTTCGATCCCGTAGCCATTTCGATCGGGCCGATCGCGATCCGCTGGTATGCGCTGGCCTATATCGGCGGCATCGTGTTCGGATGGATTTACGCGCGCTCGCTACTCAAGAACGAAAAGCTCTGGGGCGGGCCGGCGCCGATTACGCCCGTTCAGATCGACGATTTCATCCTGTGGGTCACCATCGGCATTATCGTCGGCGGCCGCACCGGTTACGTGCTGTTCTACAATCCCGCCTTCTTCATCCAGCACCCGGTCGAGATTTTCCAGTTGTGGCATGGCGGCATGTCGTTCCATGGCGGATTCCTCGGCTGCGTCGCCGCGGTGATGCTGTTCGCGCGCAGCAACAGCATTTCGATCCTCTCGCTCGGTGACATCACGACCGCCGTTGCGCCGATCGGATTATTGCTCGGACGGATCGCCAATTTCATCAAGGGCGAATTGTGGGGACGAGAGGCGGATGCCAGCGTGCCCTGGAGAATGGTCTTTCCCGATGACCCGCTTCAACTTTTCCGCCACCCAAGCCAGCTCTACGAAGCGGCGCTCGAGGGCGTCCTGCTGTTTGCGGTCCTGGCGGTCATGGTCCGGATGGGCGCCCTGAAACGGCCGGGCCTGATCCTCGGCAGCTTCATCACGATCTACGCGCTGGCGCGCATTACCAGCGAATTTTTCCGTGAGCCGGACCCGCAGCTCGGATTTTTGTGGGGCGGGCTGACCATGGGTATGCTGTTGTCGGTCCCGATGATCATTGCCGGGGCCATCCTGATTATGATGGCGTGGCGCCGCGAGGCGCCGGAGCATATGCAGAAGTCGATTTAAGGCAGGCCGTGAACGAATTCTCACCGTTGCAGGCGGAGATCAACAAGCTGATCAAATCGTCAGGGCCGATGCCGGTCTGGCGATACATGGAACTGTGCCTGATGCATCCCGAGCACGGCTATTACGTGTCGCGCGATCCGTTGGGGCGCGAGGGCGATTTCACCACCGCGCCCGAGGTCAGCCAGATGTTCGGCGAGCTGCTCGGCCTGTGGACCGCCTCGGTATGGAAAGCGATCGGTTCGCCGCCGATGCTGCGGCTGGTCGAACTCGGCCCGGGCCGCGGCACCATGATGGCGGATGCGCTCCGCGCGGTTCGCGTGCTGCCGCCGCTCTATCAATCGATCCAAATCCATCTCGTCGAAATCAACCCGGTGCTGCGCGAGAAGCAGCAGGAGACGCTATCAGGCGCGCGTAACATCACCTGGCATGACAATATCGACGACGTGCCCGAAGGCCCCGCGGTCATTCTCGCCAACGAATATTTCGACGTGCTGCCGATCCACCAGGTGGTCAAGCGCGAGACCGGCTGGCACGAGCGCGTCGTCAAGCTCGACGCCGATGGCAAGATGGTGTTCGCGTCCGCGGACGATCCGATGCCGCGTTTCGAGGTGTTGCTGCCGCCGCTGGTGCGCGCCGCCCCTGTCGGCGCCGTGTTCGAATGGCGGCCGGATACCGAGATGATGAAGATCGCCACGCGGGTGCGCGACCAGGACGGCGCGGCGCTGATCGTCGACTACGGCCATCTGCGCAGCGACGCCGGCGACACCTTTCAGGCGATCGCCCGGCACAGCTTTGCCGATCCCTTAAAGAATCCCGGCCAGGCCGACGTCACCGCCCATGTCGATTTCCAGGCGCTGGCGCGCGCGGCGGAAGACGTCGGCGCCCGCGTTCACGGCCCGGTGACGCAAGGTGAATTCCTCAAGCGGCTCGGCATCGAGACCCGGGCCGTCACGCTGATGGGAAAAGCCACCGCGGAAGTTTCCGCCGATATTTCCGCCGCGCTGAAGCGCCTGACCGACAGCGGCCGCGGCGGCATGGGATCGATGTTCAAGGTGCTTGCGGTCACCGAACCCAATCTCACCGCGGTCGCAGGCCTCAGCGACGAACCGCCGGCGCCCGGAGATCAAACAGCATGACGTTCGGATCATCGCTCCTCGCAGCCATTCCCGGGCTGCGCCACGCCTTCTTCACCCGCGAGGGCGGCGTGTCGGGTGGAATCTACGAAGGCCTCAACGGCGGCCTCGGCTCCAACGACGATCCCGCCAATGTCGCGGAAAATCGCCGCCGGATGGCCGAGCAGATGGGGGTTGCGCCCGAGCGCTTGCTCAGCGTGCACCAGATCCATTCTCCCGACGCGGTCGTTGTGACCGGCCCCTGGCAAGGCGACAAACCGCGCGCCGACGCGCTCGTCACCCGCACGGAAAATATCGCCATCGGCGTCACGGCCGCGGATTGCGGGCCGATCCTGTTCGCCGACGCAAGCGCGCGCGTGATCGGCGCGGCGCACGCCGGCTGGAAGGGCGCGCTGACAGGCGTGCTGGAATCGACCATCGACGCGATGGAAAAACTCGGCGCCGACCGCTCCGGCATCGTCGCCGCCATCGGCCCGCTGATCCGCCAGCACTCCTATGAGGTCGGCAGCGAGTTCGTCGAGCGCTTCATGGATGCCGACACTGAGAATGGCGTGTTTTTCATCCCCTCTAACCGCGCGGGTCATTCGATGTTCGACCTCGCCGGCTTCATCCGCATGCGGCTGGAGAATGCCGGAGTGCTGATGATCGACGACATCGGCGTCGACACCTATTCCGACGAGCGCTTCTACAGCTACCGCCGCTCGGTGCACCGGAAAGAGCCGGACTACGGCCGCCACGTCCACGCGATCGCGCTGGCGAGCGAGTAACCGCCTTACTTCACCTTCAACACCACCTTGCCCCGCGCCCGCCCCGCTTCGAGGTAGGTGAGCGCCGCCGGCAGTTGCTCGAAGGGAAATTCGCGATCGATCACCGGCTTGATCGCGCCGCGATCGACGAGCCCAGCGATGTCGCGCAACTGGTTGCCGTTGGATTCCGTGAAGGACCATTCGTATCGCGCCCCGGCGGCCGCGCTGGCGGCGTAAACTTTCCGTCCCATAAGCCAGACGACGATGCCTACCAGTAGGCCAGCGCCTTCGCGCCGCGCGAAATCCCGATCCGGTGGTCCGCTGAGCGAAATCACCACGCCGCCGCGCTTCACCACCTTGAAGGCATCGACAGTGAATGCGCCACCGAGCGTATCGTAGACGATGTCGTAATTGCCATCCTGCTGAAGATAGTTCTCGCGGTCGTAGGCGATGACACGGTCGGCCCCGAGGGAAGCTACGAAATTCGCGTTTTTCGAACTTGTCGTCGACGTCACGTGAAGACCGAGATGCTTCGCGTATTGAACCGCGAACGTGCCGACGCCGCCGGAGCCGGCATGGATCAGGATCCGCTGCCCGGACTTCGCACCGGCACGCCCGAACATCTGCACCGTGGTCAGACCGACGAGCGGCAGCGAAGCCGCTTCCGCATGTGAAATTGTTGTGGGCTTGAGCGCGACGAGATTTTCGCCAACTACTATTTGCTCGGCAAAGGTACCGATCGTGTCGCGCGACGCGCGGACAAAGACCGCATCGCCCGGTGTGAATTTCGACGCTCTGGCACCCGCCGAGGTCACGACACCGCTGGCATCGAAGCCGAACGGGCGCGGCAATTGATATTTCGAGACGCGCTTGAGGTCGCCATGCACGATCTTGAAGTCGATCGGATTGAGGCTGGCGGCATGAATTTCGATTCTGACGTCTTCAGGGCCCGGGACCGGGTCGGCGATTTCAGCAAGCCGGACATGGTCGGCGACCGCGCCATAGCCGTCGAGAACAAAGGCTCGCATGGATCAATCCTGCGGGTTTTAGAATTCTGGCAACAACAAGGTGAATCGGGAGACGCGCGACGCAATCTTTTTGGTGAGCCGGTACGTCCGCTGCCCTAGACCTTAACACATTTTAACGATATCGCAGGGAACCATGAGGAACACCCTGCCTGCTTCGTGCCTGCGAACGCTACGCGCCATGATTGCCGCAGCGCTGCTCGTCGCCGCCTCGGCACTGGGCGGCTGCGCCGGCGGCGGCGCATCGGGCAGCGGATCGTACGCGATGGCGCCGAGCGCAGGCGGCGGCGCTACTGTGGCGTTCGAATCGATCGATGGTCCGCCGCCCCAGGTGTTCGACCGCATGGTCAGCGTGCTCGACAGCGAATCGAAGCTGCGCAACCTGTCGATCGTGTCCCGCGAAGGCGGGGCCGCCTACCGCGTGCGCAGCTATCTCTCGGCGCAGGTGGTTCGCGGCAAGACCGTGATTGCCTGGGTGTGGGACGTCTACGACAACAACCAGCAGCGTGCGCTGCGGCTTTCAGGCGAAGAGCCCGCCGGCAAGGCCGGACGCGACGCCTGGGCGGCGGCCGACGACCTCGTCTTGAGGAAAATCGCGCAGGCCGGCCTCAGCGGCCTCTCGGGTATGGTCAATGGAAGCCCGGACGCAGCGCCTGCTCCAGCCCCCGAGCGCCGCGGTCCCGCGGTGGCGAGTGCGGAACCGGCGGCACCCGTTCAGGATGCGGCCGGCACCGCCGCGCTCAGTTTCAGCGCCCAATAAACGGCCCCGAAAAGTCCCGGTATTGGCCGATTTTTGACCGGGAAAACGGCGTCAACGGGTTGCCAGCCGAGCCACCCGCCTGATATCTCCTCGCTCGTCAAAACGCGCCGGTTCCCGAGGATTTCTCGATATGCTGAACGTCGTATCCAGCAAGGCGCGAGGAGAAGCGTCGATGTCGGCCAAAAACGGCTCGATCAAGCTGATTGCCGGCAATTCAAACCCTGCGCTGGCGCAAGCAATCGCCGACGGGATCGGCGTCCCCCTGACCAAGGGCGTGGTGCGGCGCTTCGCCGACATGGAAATCTTCGTCGAGATCCAGGAGAACGTCCGCGGTTCGGACGCCTTCATCCTGCAGTCGACGTCGTTCCCGGCCAACGACCATCTGATGGAATTGCTGATCATCACCGATGCGCTGCGCCGCTCCTCAGCGCGCCGTATCACGGCGGTGATCCCCTATTTCGGCTACGCCCGGCAGGACCGCCGCTCCGGCTCGCGCACGCCGATTTCGGCCAAGCTGGTCGCAAACCTGATCACCCATGCCGGCGTCGACCGCGTCATGACGCTTGACCTGCATGCCGGCCAGATCCAGGGCTTCTTCGACATTCCGACCGACAATCTCTACGCCTCGCCGGTGATGGTGCGCGACATCAAGGAACGCTTCGACCTCGCCAACGTCATGGTGGTCTCGCCTGACGTCGGCGGCGTGGTGCGCGCGCGCGGGCTTGCCAAGCGCATCAACACTTCGCTCGCCATCATCGACAAGCGCCGTGAGCGCGCCGGCGAATCCGAGGTCATGAACGTGATCGGCGACGTCGCCGGGTTCACCTGCATCCTGATCGACGACATCGTCGACTCCGGCGGCACGCTGGTGAACGCCGCCGACGCGCTGCTCGCCAACGGCGCCAAGGACGTCTACGCCTATATCACTCATGGCGTGCTGTCCGGCGGCGCCGCCCAGCGCATCGCCTCGTCGAAGCTGAAAGAGCTGGTCATCACCGACTCGATCCAGCCCACCGACGCGGTGAACAAGACGCCGAACATCCGCTCGCTGTCGATCGCCGGCCTGATTTCGGAAGCAATCCTGCGCACCGCGTCGGAAGAATCGGTGTCGAGCCTGTTCGACTGAGGCCCTTCGTAGGGTGGGCAAAGGCGCACTTGCGCCGTGCCCACCATCTAACCTCGACCGTGATCCTGAATGGTGGGCACGCTTCGCTTTGCCCACCCTACGGCCTCATCACTCAAATCCCGGCCGCGGCACCAGGTTCATCAGCATGTTGGCGTAGCCGCCATCGACCATGATCTCCTCGCCGTTGACATAGGACGCACGGTCGCTCGCCAGGAACAGGATGGCATCCGCCATGTCCTGCGGCATGCCGACGCGACGCATCGGCACCACCGCGGAGCGCCGCTCGGTGACACCAGGCGTATCGTAAAAGGCCTGGCTCATCGGCGTGATCACCATGCCCGGACTGACGACGTTGCTGCGGATGCCGTGCGGTCCCCACTCATTCGCGAGTTGCCGCGACAGCATGATCACGCCGGCCTTGCTGACGCTGTAGGCGCCGCTCTGCCCCTGCGCGTTGCTGCCGGCGATCGACGCCACATGGACGAGACTGCCGCGGCCAAGCGTACGCATCTGCCGGCCGAAAACCTGCGCGCAGACGAAGTAGCCGGTCAGGTTGACGGATAGAACGGCATTCCATTCGGCGAGCGTCAGACTGTCGAGCGCGCCGGGACGCAATACGGCGGCGGTGTTGACCAGCACGTCGCACGGCCCCAGCGATTTTTCGATCGTCGCGGATGCGGCGGCGACGCTCTCGACATTTGTCGTATCGCAGCGCGCGGTGACATGCCCGGTGCCGAGCTTGGCCAGAGCTTCGCGCGTCACCTCGAGACCGCGTTCATCGAGGTCAATGGCGGCGACACGGGCGCCGGCCTGGGCGAAGCTCAGGGCAGTGGTGCGGCCGATCCCGCCGCCGCCGCCGGTCACCACGCAGACGCGGCCTGACAGGCCGAGCCAATCGGAAGATTTTTGTTCGGCCATGACGCCCGCGCGCTCCCATCCAGTGACACGACCGCGGCAGCATAGCCGAAAGCAGGTCCGGACCGGCAGATGATTCCGACGCTAGTCTAGACGCCGGCTGCAACGGTCTTTCCGACCACCTCGCCGAACGATTTGAAGAATTCGCCTGCGAGCTTTCTTGCGGTGGAATCAATCAGGCGTGCGCCGAGCTGGGCGAGCTTGCCGCCGATCTGCGCGTCGACGTCGTAGTGCAGCACCGTGATATCAGATCCGTCGGATTCGAGGCGCACGAGCGCGCCGCCCTTGGCGAATCCGGCGACCCCGCCGGACCCCTCGCCCGAAATCCGGTAGCTGTTGGGCGGATCGAGATCGGACAGCGTCACCTTGCCGCCAAACGTCGCCTTCACGGGCCCGACCTTGAAGACGACAGTCGCGGTCATCTCGGTGGGCGAGGACATGTCGAGGGACTGACAGCCGGGGATGCATTGCTTCAAAATCTCGGGATCGTTGAGCGCCGCCCAGACCGCTTCCTTCGAGGCGAGGATGCGCTGGCTGTCGTTCATCTGCATGGTCAGTCCTTGCTCCTAGCGGGATTGGTCGCGCGCTGGCCGCGCCGGCGCTCGACGGTGATTTCGGCGAGGATCGACATCGCGATCTCTTCCGGCGTGATCGCGCCGAGATCGAGCCCGGCCGGTGCCTTGACGCGATCGATCGCGGTTGCGTCCGATCCATCGGCCACGAGCTTTTCGCGCAGCGCCGCCATCTTGCGGCGGCTGCCGACGAAGGCGTGATATTCGGCCTTGATGGCGAGCGCCGCGCGCAAGGCGGCCTCATCGCCCTTGCCCTGGGTCGAGACCACGACGAAACGGCGGGCTTCGTTGAGGTAGCGGGGCGCGAAACCATCGACGATGACATGGGCGTCGGGCTCGGCGGCGATATCCGCGGCGGGGGCTGCCCGCGGGGCGTGATAGCCGAGGTGGGGGGGCCGGGGAG
>Ga0081540_1001715_pt1 | contig 18546 bp, 17 predicted proteins | sample TabmetS2T1R1_FD_71024 | JGI IMG/M metagenome (GOLD analysis project Ga0081540, IMG submission 71024) | Tabebuia heterophylla rhizosphere microbial communities from the University of Puerto Rico - S2T1R1 | ecosystem: Host-associated > Plants > Roots > Rhizosphere ... | reverse complement strand
CAGCACGCGGCGGTTGGTGGCGAAACGCGGGCCCTTCACGGAGAAGACGAAACCATCCGGCACTTCGCTCGCCCACTTCCGAAAGCTTTCCGGCTTCTGCGAGCCGTAATAGGTGCCGTTGATCTCGATCGAGGTCAGCTTCGAGGCGGCGTAGGACAGCTCCTTCGCCTGCGCAAGTTTTTCCGGATAGAACACGCCGCGCCACGGCTCGAAGGTCCAGCCGCCGATGCCGATGAAGATGTTGCCGCTCTTTGCAGCGCTTTTCGGGGATTTGGTCACGAAAGGAAACTCGCGGAGCGAGGGGACGTATATCGGAGCAAAGCCTAGTCAAATCGATGGCGATTGGCCAGTTGACGGTTGCCGCCATTTGCGGTGTCGCGTAGGGGAACCTATTCCTCTGCCGCGCGCTTCCGTGATATCAATCCGCCACGAGTCGAGGGGATAGCTGCGTTATGGATTCTCAGTCGATTGCGGGCATTTTGGGCGGCGTTATTGCAGCTATCGCTTTGGTGATTGCGTTTGCGTACGGTCCGATAGGGCCGTTCGGCAAGGCCACCGCGCCGTCCGCGGCACCCGCCGCACAGAAGGCGCCTGCACCGGCCGCGCCCGGTCCGCGCGGGCCGGTGATCCGGGAAGTGCCGAACTAGGTGAATTCCCGCCGCCCGGGCACTTGCGGAGTGAGCGGGGCGCACCTATCTATCTACTTAACGGCGACGTCGAGCTTGCAAGAAGTTCCGGCGCCTGGACGACCACGAGATGGCTGCGCCGGATGTACGCGCGCCCCCTTCGTGGTCGTTGTCATTTTGGCGTCCGGTTAACGCTGCGTGCGGCCGGGCGGCCAGTTCGGCAGCCGAAATGCCTGCCAGAACAGCTCGCGATGCAATTCGCGGAGCTTTCGCGAGTTGTCAGCAAAGGTCTCGCAGGCCTGTCGCGCGAATTCGGTCTGCGCCTCCACCGCCTTGTCGATCGAGCGGGCGGCCGAGAGCTTTTCGGCAAACGACTGCGCGTCTTCCAGCGACTTCTTGGTGTAGTCGCGATAGGCATTGGCGATCGCCTGGATGCTGGCGGCCGGAGCCGCGGCGGGCGAGGGGACTGCTTGCGCGGGGGCAGACGGCGCCGCTTGTTCGGCTGGCGCGGTGTCTGCCGGCGCGGCCGGTTTGGCCGGAGCGGTATCGGCCGGCGGCATGACAGACGCCATGCGCTCCTTGAAAGAAGCCACCCGTTCCGCGGGTTCGGCGGGACCGGCATCCATCGCTGCGGCAGTCTCTACAGGATCGGCTGGAGCCGTATCCAACGCCGCCGTGGTCTCGACGTCGACCGGTTCGGCAGGTGCAGGCGCGGCTGCGGCCGATGCCAGTGCGTCGATCGGCGCGCTCGCGGCTTCCGCCAGCGTCGGGTTTTGCTGCTTCTCCGCCTTCTTGCTGCGTTTCTGCTTTCGCCGCTCGGATTTTCCGGCGGGCTTTTGCCGGTCTAGATCAGTCATTCCTCAAGCCTCCATGATTCGAATCGAGGCGACACTCAGCACTCTTTACGCTGGAATCGCGGTTTCGAATTGTTCGTTGCGCGGCGCTGATGTGGAGAGATTGGGAAATCGGGGAAATGCTGTTCCGATAGCTGCCGGGGAGCCGGTTTTCGACCGTTTTCGAGGCCCTTACGGCCAAATCCTGGGAACGGCTTCTTGGCAGCATGGAGGCCTGCGGTTATACGACTGCCGCATGAACGAGGCCATCAAAGCCGGCCCCGAAATCACCCCGCAGGCTAACCTGCCGGAGATTTCGGTGGTCGTCCCGACCTTCAACGAGCGCGACAACGTCACCACGCTGTACCAGCGGCTGGAGGCGACCTTTGGCGCGACGGCGTGGGAGGTCGTTTTCGTCGACGACAATTCGCCCGATCACACCTGGCAAGTGGTGCGCGAGCTGTCGCGCCGGGATCCGCGCGTGCGCTGTATCCGCCGCATCGGCCGGCGCGGCCTGTCCGGCGCCTGCATCGAGGGGATTCTCGCTTCCAGCGCGCCCTATGCTGCCGTCATCGACGCCGATCTGCAGCATGACGAGACGCAGCTGCCAAAAATGCTTGCGCTCCTGAAAAGCGGCGAGGCGGAACTCGTGATCGGCAGCCGCTATATCGAGGGCGGCAGCGCCGACAGCTTTGACAAGCAGCGAGCCGGCATCAGCGCCTTTGCCACCGAGATCGCCAAGCGCGTGCTCGGCGTCAAAGTCTCCGACCCCATGAGCGGCTTCTTCGCGATCCGCCGCGATAGCTTCGAAAAGCTCGCGCCGGAGCTTTCGACGCAGGGCTTCAAGATCCTGCTCGACATCATCGCGACCGCCGGCGGCGAGTTGCGCACCAGGGAAGTCCCTTTCACCTTCGGCACGCGGCTGCACGGCGAGAGCAAGCTTGATTCCATGGTGGCGATGGATTTCATCGGGCTTGTGCTGGCAAAGCTCACGGGCGACGTGATCTCGCTGCGCTTCATCCTGTTCGGGCTGGTCGGCGCATCCGGCCTTGTCGTGCATCTCACCACGCTGTTCATCGCGCTGAAGATGTTCAACTCGCCTTTTGCAGAGGCGCAACTGATGGGCGCCGTCGTCGCCATGACCAGCAACTTTATCCTCAACAATTTCCTGACCTATCGCGACCAGCGGCTGAAGGGCTTTGCGCTCATCCGAGGCCTTCTGTTGTTCTACGTGGTCTGCAGCGTCGGTCTGTTTGCCAATGTTGGCGTGGCGTTTTCGGTCTACGACCAGGAGCCGATCTGGTGGCTCGCGGGCGCGGCCGGCGCGCTGATGGGCGTGGTCTGGAATTACGCGATGTCCGGACTATTCGTCTGGCGCAAGCGATGATCGTCAAGAGCATGATCCCGACCCGAAGGGCCGCGTGAGCGCAAAGTGGAGACCGGTTTTCGGACAAGATCATGCTCCAACCAAAGAGTCCCGGCGACAGGCGGCTCATCACCAATACCATTCTGACCGTTGCTGCGCTTGTAGCGTTACGCCTCGTTGCGGCGGCCTTCACGCCGCTTACCTTCGACGAAGCCTATTACTGGACGTGGTCAAGACATCTGGCGGGCGGCTACTACGACCATCCGCCGATGGTCGCCTTCGTCATCCGCGCCGGCACGCTGATTGCCGGCGATACCGAATTCGGCGTGCGGCTGGTTTCGATCCTGCTCGCGCTGCCGATGAGCTTTGCGATTTACCGTTCGACCGAGATCCTGTTCGGCGGAACGCGCACGGCGGCGTCCGCCACGATCCTGCTCAACGTCACCCTGATGGCCGCCGTCGGCACGTTGATCGTGACGCCGGATGCGCCGCTGCTGGTGGCCGCGAGCTTTGTGCTGTTCTTCCTGGCAAAGGTGCTGGAGACCGGGCGCGGGGTGTGGTGGCTCGCGGTCGGCGCGGCTGCGGGCTGTGCGCTGCTGTCGAAATACACCGCGATGTTCTTTGGCCCGGCGATCGTGATCTGGCTGATCGCGGTGCCGAAGCTGCGGCGCTGGCTGCTGTCGCCCTGGCTCTATCTCGGCGGCCTCGTGGCGCTCCTGCTGTTTGCACCGGTCATCCTGTGGAATGCCGATCACCAATGGGTATCGTTCATCAAGCAACTCGGCCGCGCGCGCATTGAGGATTTCCGGCCTGCCTTCATTGCGGAATTGGTGCCGACGCAAGTCGGTTTCGCCACGCCCCTGGTGTTCATCCTCGGTGCGATGGGGCTGCACGCGATGGTGTGGCGCAACAGTGGCGCTTGCGCTGCGCGCGCGCTGGTCAACAGCATGTTCTGGACCATTGTTGCCTATTTCGCCTGGCACTCGCTGCATGCGCGCGTCGAGGCCAACTGGTTTGCGCCGGTCTATCCGGCCTTTGCCGTGGCGGCCGCGGTCGCCGCCAATCTCACGCCATGGGAAGGATGGCGAAGAGAGCTTGCCGATTTCTGCCGGCGCTGGGCGGCGCCCTCGGGTATCGTGCTGTTTGCGCTTTTGATCGTGCAGGCCAACACCGGCATGCTGTCCGGCTATCGCCGCGACGCCACTGTGCGCAGCGTCGGCGTTGGCTGGCCGGAGATCGCGCGCGAGATCGAGGCGACGCGCCTGCGCGTCGGCGCGACATGCGTACTCGCGCCGGACTACGGCACCACGAGCTGGCTCGCCTTCTATCTGCCGAAAGGCAGTTGTGTCGCGCAGCAGGCCCAGCGCATCCGCTGGGTCAATGCTCCGGAACCGGCCGCGGCGGCCCTGCAAGGCAAGCTGCTCTATGTCGACGATGCCGTGCCTGGCGGGCGGCCGTTCCTGAAGGGCTTTTTTGCACGCGTCGAGAAAGTCGGTGAAGTCCACCGCAAGCGCGGGCCGCTGGTGGTCGAGACCTATCTCCTGGAACTGCTGGAGCAACCGAAGGACGGCGACCCGTTCGACCGTACGCCGCCGGCGGAACTGCAAAAATAATTCGTTGCCCTGTCGGACCGAGATGTCGCGGCGCGTCTTGAATGGATAACAGCCGCCAACCAGAGGTCACGCCATGGATAGTTCCATCCTGAAGCCTGCTTCCGAACTCGCCCGCGCCAACAAGGCGCATTTTCCCAACGAGAGCGCCGAATATCGTCGCGCGCGGCAAAATCTGCTGGTCGAGGAGATCGAACTGCGCCGCCATATCGAGCGGGTCGCGGAACTGCGCCGCGCGCTGCCGCCCGGCGGCGAGGTGACGAAAAACTATCTGTTCCAAGGCGAGAACGGCAAGGTGAATTTCGCCGACCTGTTCGGCGACAAGCAGACGCTAGCGATCTACAGCTACATGTTCGGGCCGCAGCGCCAGGCGCCGTGCCCGATGTGCACGTCTTTCATGAGCACGTGGGAGCACAAATTGCCTGACATCGAGCAGCGCATCGCCTTCGTCTTCACCGCGCGTTCGCCGATCGCGCGGCTCGTCGAGGCCAAAAAGGCGCGCGGCTGGACACGGCATAAGATTTTCTCGGATGCATCTGGCGACTACACGCGCGACTATGTCAGCGCTGACGATGCCGATGTGCCCGGCTACAGCGTGTTCACGCGGCGCGATGGTGTGATCCGTCATTTCTGGTCCGGCGAGATGAGCGGCGCGATGGCCGATCCCGGACAGGATCCGCGCGGCGCGCCCGACTTCGATCCGCTCTGGACCGTGCTCGACACCACGGCCGAGGGACGCGGAACCGATTGGTATCCGAAACTCGCTTACTGAGTGCTTCAAAGCGGGACAGACCCGCAAAAATACCCGAGCGGATTTGCGGGAACATATCGCGAATTTCCCTTGCCTAACAATGGCCTGCGTTTAATCCGCATTTAACTAAAAGTCGCCTTAATGACGCTCCGCGCCTCTGCGAGATGCGACGCGATTTTTTGCGTGACGCGCATCGAGAGGGACGATTGGGACTGAGTTCTGGGCGAAGGGCGTATGAGTACGAGTAGCGGTGCGTTTGGCCTTCCGGCCCGGAAGCGTCGTCATTCCCGTCAAGCCAGGTCATTCGGATTCGCAGGCACTGCAGCCGTTGCAGCGCTTGTGCTCGGCTGCGGCTGGACGGTGTACAGCAATATTCTCGGCGCCAGCGTCTATCCGTCGATGCATGCGAGCGCGGAAGCGCCGCTCGCGCAGCGCGAGATGAGTTCGATCGTGCGCAAGACGCCGGCCGCCGTCATCGACACCGTGTTCGGCGATCTGTCGCAGGCGACCGCCGCGGTCCCGAAGAACGAGGCTGGCGCCGCGGTTCCTTCGATTATGTTTAACGAGAGGTTTGCGGCTGCTTCGCCCGAAAGTGTAGCGCCGGCGCCCGCGGACGGTGTAAGGCTCGCCTCCGCAACACCGTCGATCGAGGTGTCGCTGGAGCCCGTCAGGAAAGAGCGCGCGTCCGCTTCCGTGCAGATCGCGATGGCTGCGCCTGCGACAAAACCTGCCGAGACAAAACCGGTCGAGCGCGTGTCAGGCAAGTCCGGCACATCGATCCGCGACATGGCGCAGCGCGCGAAGGCCGCGGTGATGTCGATCGGCCAGCAGAAACCGAGCATGGTCGAAAAGCTCTGGGGCAAGGAGCCATCGCACGGCGCGCTGCTCGCCTACGCTTCGGCCGACGTCAGCATCACCGGTAGCATCACGCAGGAGCAGAATCCGATGTATGGCGGCAAGCCGCCTTACGACAAGGAGACCGCGGTCTACGTCATCACGAACAAGACGGTGTACCTGCCGGACGGCGCGCAGCTCGAGGCGCATTCCGGCCTCGGCTCGAAGATGGATGACACGCGTTACGCGCATGTGCGGATGCAGGGCGTGACGCCGCCGCACATCTACACGCTGAAGCCGCGCGAAGCGCTGTTTCATGGCGTGCCTGCGCTGCGGCTGACGCCGCTCGGCGGCGAGGACAAGATCTTCGGCCGTGATGGACTGCTCGCGCACACCTACATGCTCGGCGGCACTGGACAGTCCAACGGCTGCGTGTCGTTCAAGGATTATTACGCCTTCCTCGATGCCTACAAGAGCAAGGGCATCAAGCGGCTCGCGGTGATCGCGAAGCTCGATTGAGGCGGGCAGGGCGCGGCAATCCGCTGTGACTGCGGCGCTACAACCGCCGCCTTCAGTTGAAAATTCTCGCGCGAGCGCTTGCAATCCAAAATTGCTTGGTCTATTAGCCCGCTCCTTCGCTTAGCCTCGGGTTCGGGCTCTCTGAGATCCCGGCTGGCGCGATCCGGTCTCCGGTTTCGTGTTCCGCGACGCGAAGATGCAGGATGTAGCTCATGGATGAGCGTCGGCGAAAGCCGAAGGTATCGGTTCGATTCCGGTCTCTTGCGCCACAAGGATAGCTCAGATGGGTAGAGCAGGTGACTGTTAATCATCGTGTCGCGGGTTCGAATCCCGCTCCGCTCCGGTTCAGCCTTCCAAGCTGATTCCTCTGAAGAGGACCGGACGCGCGCTTCAGTCGCGGTCCGGCCGTGTTGCCGAAAGGCATTTCGTCCGAACCTGAGACACTGCAGAACCGGCTTTGCGCCGCGGTGGATGCCGCTTGCGCTGATGCCGGGTGGCTGCGCTCGACCGCTCGACGAGAGTTGAGCGAACGATCGCGTGCGCCCGCTATCCGCGCAAGCTCAAACCCGGCCCGCCGTTTTTTCAGGAAGCGTCGTCCGTGTCCTCACGTCCTTTGAACTGAAACCTGCTCTTCGGCCGATTGGCCGCAGAGCCAATGCGAGGAGGGTGTCATGACCTGGCATCTGTGGACGTTGCATGTGACGGTGAAGGACGGCGAGCGCGCTTTCCTGACCCGCAACGGAAAGCTCGAGCGCGTGCTGGCGCCCGGCCGTTACCGCCTGCTCGACCCCATGCATCGGCTGGGCGTTGAGGTGTTTTCCGTTATCCGCAGCGAATTCCCCGCCGAGCGGTACGCGGTGCTGAAGGCTGCGCGTCCCGATCTTGCCGCGGAGCTGTTCGAAGCGGTGGAGACGAAGGCGAACGAGATCGCCATCGTCAGCCTCGACGGCCGGCCCGTGCATCTCATGACGCCCTGGCAGACGCGCGTGTACTGGAAGGTCGCGACCTCGGTCGATGTCGAGCGCATCGACGTGACGGACGATCTGCGCGTCACTGCGAGGCATCTGGCGATGATCGAGCGCAACCGGCCCACCATCGTGACGGAAGCGGTGGTCGAGAACCACGAGGCCGGCCTGCTCTATGTCGAGGGCCGGCTGGTGGAGCGGCTTGCGCCCGGCCGGCACGCGTTCTGGATCGCCGGCCGCAAGATCGAGGTGAAGCGCCTCGATCTGCGTCCCCAGGCGGTCGAGATCACCGCGCAGGAAATGCTGACCAGGGATCGCATTGCACTGCGTGTGACCCTGACGGCATTCCGCCGGATCGTCGATCCTGAGCGGGTGGTCGCGATGGTGCCCGACGTGGATGCGTGGCTGTACCGCCTGGTGCAGTTTGCGATCCGCGAGGCGGTGGCGGGCCGCACGCTCGACGAGGTGCTCTCGGCCAAGGCCGCGCTGGATGCGGAGCTTCGCGACTATGTGCGCGAGCGCATCGCCGACAGCGGTGTCGAGGTGACCGAGCTCGGCGTGAAGGACGTGATCCTTCCCGGCGAGATCCGGGAGCTCGTCAACAAGGTGGTGGAGGCGGAGCGGGTGGCGAAGGCCAACCTGATCCGCCGGCAGGAGGAGACCGCGGCGACGCGTTCGCTCCTGAACACCGCCCGGCTGATGGAGGAGAACCCTCTGCTGCTTCGGCTCAAGGAGCTCGAGTCGCTGGAGCGGCTGGTCGAGAAGGTTGGCCGGATCGATCTGCACGCCGGCGACGGCCAGGGCCTTGACGCCCTGCTGACGAAGCTGGTCCGCCTGAAGTCGGAGAGCACATGAGACGAAGGGCCGCCCACGAGCGGCCCTTCACTGTTTTTGGGGCGATGCCCTCGGAAATTGCACGCAGGTGTATTTACAAATCCGGAAATTGCTGTATGTCACTGCGCCGTTTGCTGCGGAAACTCCGCCCCTGAGAACACGATGCGATATCTAGTCACCAATCTAACGCCATGCGCAGTCCTGCCGGTCGCCCCGCGCGTCCGGTATTCGGCATGCCGTGTCGCATCGTCGATTGCGCGCCGCGAAGGGCGCCACATAGCAAAGTAAGGCGGCAGCGGTTTTGCCCTCTGCCGCATCGGCAGAGAGAAATCCGCAAAATGCCCTTACAGGCAAATTGCATCCCCCAAGACCTCCCTGCCTGCGCATACACGGCATACTTCGCGTAAGGTATGCCATCGGCTGGAAGCCATGACGGCTTCCGGATCGAACAGGGTTACGCGACGGAGGAGGATCAGATGCGATCTGACCGATACCAGGAACGCGCGCGGGCTCTGGCGATCGAAGCCGGGCTCGATCCCGATGCGAAGATTGATCGCCCGGGGCAGCGGCCGATGCCGACGTGGTGCCTGTTTCGCGATGCTGCCCGCAAGGAGCATATGGCGCGCGAGGCGGAGGCGGCTGCGGCGGAGATCGTCAATCTGCGCCCGCAGGAAGCCCAGTATCAGAACTCACCGCTAAAGGTCTTCGGCAAGCACGACGACGTCACGATCGCGCAGATGCGCAATTGCATGGCGGTCGGCAATGTCGTTGGCGGTGTGATCTGTGCCGACGGCCACCTCGGCTATGCCCAGCCGGTCGGCGGCGTGATCGCCTATGAGAAGCAGATCAGCATCTCCGGCGTCGGCTTCGACATCGGCTGCGGCAACATGGCGGCGCGGCTCGACACGCCGTTCGGCGCGATCGAGGACAAGGTCGCAACTATCATCAAGGATGTGCACAACGTCATCTCGTTCGGCGTAGGCCGCAACAATGACGAGCGCGTTGAGCATGAGCTGTTCGATGATGGCGATGCCTGGCGCGAGTCGGACATGAATGGTTACCGGCAGAAGGCGATGTCACAGCTCGGCACCGTCGGCTCCGGCAATCACTATGTCGATCTGCTGCGCGATGAACAGGGCTTTGTCTGGATCGGCGTTCACTTCGGCAGCCGCGGTCTCGGCCACACCAGCGCGACGCGGTACCTGAAGGCTGCGTGCGGCAAGGACGGCATGAATGTGCCGCCCGCCGTCATCGATGAGGACAGCGAGATCGGATGGCGCTACATCGCGGCCATGCAGCTTGCCGGGCGTTACGCTTATGCCGGACGCGAGTGGGTGGTCGAGCGGGTCCGCAAGATCATCGGCGGCAAGGTGACGGAGATGGTCCACAACCACCACAACTATGCCTGGCGCGAGAACCACGGCGGCCAGGATCTGTGGGTGGTCCGCAAGGGCGCGACCCCGGCATTCCCGGGCCAGCGCGGCTTTGTCGGGGGATCGATGGGTGATGATGCCGTGATTATCGAGGGCATCGAAAGTGCGGAAGCGAAAGCCTCGCTCTATTCGACGATCCACGGGGCAGGGCGCCTGTTCGGCCGCAAGGAAGCCAAGCGCAGGTTTACCCGCGCCGAGATGGACTCCTGGCTGCATTCACGCGGCGTCACGCTTGTTGGCGCTGACCTCGACGAAAGCCCGATGGCCTATCGCCGGTTGCCGGAGGTGCTGGCCGAGCATTCAGGCTCGGTGAGGGTGCTGCACACGCTGCGGCCGTTCGCGGTGGCGATGGCGTGCGAGAACGAGTTCGATCCGTTCAAGGATTGAGCTTCCTTTCGAAACGAAGGGTCGCCCATGGGCGACCCTTCACCCTTGTTGGCCGCGAAATCCGGCAAGGCCTGCGAGAGCAATCGGTGCAATGAGTTGGTAGGCGCATGTACTGAGAGACGCTAGTTTTTCACGCATGACCGAGCCTGATTTTCAGCCGACCCTCATCGGCCCCACCGTCACCGTAAGACCGATGTCGGTCAGCGACTGGCCGCAATTGTTCGCGGCTGCCGCCGATCCGGAAATCTGGAAGGTGCATCCCGTGCCGGACCGCTACACCGAGCCGGTGTTCCGGAAATTCTTCGATGGCGGCATCGAGTCGAAGAAGGCTTTCGTCTTTGTGGACCGCGTGAGCAACCGGCTGATCGGCTCCAGCCGCTATAACGACTACAAGCCAGCCGATAGCGAAGTCGAGATCGGCTGGACCTTCCTCGCCCGCAGCCATTGGGGTGGCGCCACCAACCGCGAGGTGAAGCGGCTGATGCTCGACCACGCCTTCGGCTTTGTCGACACCGTGGTGTTCTGGGTCGGCGAGAAGAATTTCCGCTCGCAGGGCGCGATGAAGAAGATCGGTGGCGTGCTGCGCGACGGCATTTTCGAACGCCCGGTGTCCGACGGCACGCCTTATGTGATCTTCGAGATCACGAAGGACCGCTACCAGAGCGGCGGCCGCGCGCTTGTGGGCTGAAGTCTGGTCGCCCGAGGTCGCGCCATCGCTTGGCCGCCGACTATGCTCTAAGGCGCGCGGCCGTGGTGGTCGGCTCGGCCTGGCCGGGGGCGAGCAGGGAAAGCGTCATGCAGATGGTCGTGCCCTTTCCTGGCGCGGAGACGAGCGTAATTCTGCCGCCGAGCTGTTGCGTCACGAGATTATGGACGATGTACAGGCCGAGCCCGGTGCTGCCCTGCGCGCGTCCGGTGGTGAAGAACGGATTGAAAACCTGACGCTGAACTTCCTGCGGAATCCCGCAGCCATCATCCGAGAATGTGATCTCGACCTCCTCCTGGCCCAGGCGACGTGCCTGGATCAGGATGTGTCCCCCAGGCCGATCGGCGAAGCCGTGAGTGATCGCGTTGAAGATGAGGTTCGTCAGCACCTGGCCGTAGGGGCCGGGAAAGCTGTCCATGATGATATCGGAGGGTATCTCGATTGTGAGTGATGATTGCGATCTCAGCAGGCGCGACCGCACGCTTGCGACGACCTGTTCGGTCGCGACCTTTAGGTCGAAGGTACGCCGATCCTCACTGCTGCGATCGACGGCGACCTGCTTGAACGATTGAATCAACCCGCCGGCACGCTGCAAGTTCGCGACGAGCTGTTCTGTGGCGCCGCGACAGCTGTCGGCGAACTCGCCGAGCTGGGTTCGCCGCACCTTGCCCGAGGCTATCTGCTCGGCGAAGTCGGCGCTGCGGTGCATGAGCGTCGATGCGACCGTGAGGCTGGTGCCGATCGGGCTTGAGATTTCGTGCGCTACGCCGGCGACCAGGCCGCCAAGCGCCGCCAATTTTTCCGTTTCGATGAGATAGCGTTGTGTTTCGCTGGCGTGAAGGGCGGCTTCGGCCAGCCTCCTCTTGTCCCGGATTTCGGCAAACAGCGCGGCAAGAACCGATGCGCTGACCGTCACAAGCAGAATGGAGACCTGGGCCGCCAGGACGCGATCGGTCGCCGAAGGACCCGGGTTACCGAAATAGCCAATGCCAAAGGTGGTCGTCCAAACGATTGACAGGCTGACGATGAACGCGGCTGCCGCGGCGAAAACCGGCCGGCAACGAGCCGCAAGCCACAGCAGTGGCGCGAACAGCACGGCAACCGGCCCGACGGTCGCCAGAAGCTCCGACCTCAGAAAAATCGCAAGTCCACTCACCAGGGCCAGCGCTGCCACCGCCACTATACCTTCGATGAGCTCACTCGGCGACGGCCGGTCGCGCGAGGCTGCAGCGAGCTCTATCAGTAGCGGTGCGACCGTGAGTATTCCCAGTCCGTCCGATGCGAACCAGTGCTGCCAGGTTGTAAGCATCGACGTCGTCGTGCTGTGAAACAATCTATATGCGATGGCCCCGCCGATCCCCGAGACCGCGGTCCCTATGACCGCCGCCCCTACCAATCCCTGCACGGCACGGAGCTTGTTCAGTCTGAAATTCGAACCGAAGTAATATTCAATGAGCCATGCCGTGAGCACGGCTTCCCCCGCATTGCACAGGGCAAAGAGAAGGGCGCTCCAGAGATTGCGGTCACCAAAAAGATTCGCCGCGATGGTTGCGGCCATGGTGCCGACAACGACCGGCCACCGCGCCCGGGACCCGAGGGCGATCAGGACGCCGGCGGACACGCCTGCGGCAGGCCAGAAAACGGCAACACCTTCCGGCTTGGTCAGGAGAGCAAGGCTGAGCCGCGCTGCGAGGAAATATACGATGCCGACCGCAACAGCGAGTGCAATCCAGCCACCCCACCGCGTCAAGTCGACGCCGGTGAACTTTTCGTGCTGAACCTGCGTCGGATTCTGCCGCACCCCGTACTCCATCCCCGCAGGGTCCTGTTTAGCACAAGACGCGTGTGTTGTACCGGGAAGTCGAGATCGGCTGGACCTTTCTCGCCCGCAGCCACTGGGGCGGCGCCACCGACCGCGAGGTGAAGCGGCTGATGCTCGACCACGCCCTCAGCTTCGTCGACACTTGTGGTATTCTGGGCCGGCGAGACCAATTGGCGCTTGCAGGGCTGGTGGCGTGAGCATGCCGTGAGAGACCTTATGTTCGACGGCTTCAACCACTCTTCGCCACGCGGCGATGCAGGGCGAGCAGAAGCGCCAGCAGCACGACGGCCGAGAGGCCGAGTGACCAGTGAATGCCGATCGCAGCGCCCAACAGGCCGATGGTGATGCCGCTGAAGGCCCGCATGCCGAGTCCGGCCATGTTGAACAGGCCGACGACCTTGCCGCGAATGTCGGTGGGAGCATTCAATTGCACGAGCGCCTGCGCCATCGTGTTGAATGACAGTTCGAAGAATCCGGCTGCGAACAATAGCGCGATGGAGATCGCGTAGATATTGGTGGCGGCGAAGCAGAGCAGGGACAAGGTCCAGAGAATGGCGAGGAAGATGGCTGTCCGGGGCGTGGGTCTTAGCCGTCCCCACGCTTCAAGCGCAATGCCCGCCAGCAGCGCGCCGGCAGCGTCGGCCGCGAGCAGCACGCTGTAGGATACGCCGGGATCACCATGGCCGAGATCGCCGGCAAAGCCCGGCATCTGCGCGTGATAGGCGTTGCCGATCATGAAGGAGGTCAGTCCCGCCAGCAGCGTCATCGAGGTCAGGATGTTATGCGTTGCGATGTCGCGGATGGTCTGCACGATGTCGGCAAGGCCGCGGACGGCAAGGCGTCGCGGCGCTGCATCCTTGGCTCTCGCGGGCGCCCAAAACAGCCACAGCAGCATCGGCAGGTAGAACAGCGTGTTGAGAATAATGCCATGGGACGGGCCCAGCGCCAGCATGATGGCGCCGCCGACTGCGGGGCCGACGAGGACGCCGAGGTAGCGCGCCATCGCGTTCAGCCGCACCGCGCTCGGCAAATCAGCGAGGCCGACGATGTCGTAGAGTAATAGCTGGTTCGCCGGCTGCCACAGCACGCCGGCACAGCCGTGGATGATCAGCAGCAGCATCGCGTGCCACATCTCGATGGTGCCGGTGACGAAGAAATAGCCCCATCCGGCTGAGGCCACGATGAAGAGCAGCATGCCGCACTGGATGAGGCGGCGCGGGTCGAAACGGTCGGCGAGGCCGCCGACGGCGACGGACAAGAACAGGAACGGCAGCCAATGCGACAGCACGGCAAAGCCGGCAAGCGCCGGCGAATGGAATTTCTGGAATACCACCCAATAGCTGATCACGTGCTCGATGTTGTCAGCCATCATGGCCAACACGAAGGATCCGAACTGAAGACGATACGCCGGTGACTTCATGGCTGCGAAGGAGCTGTGTGCAACCATGGGGGGCTTGGGAGAGTTCAATGATGACCTGCTGGGTCAAGTGAGGCGGACAGGGAATATCCTGCGCGAGGCGCAATGCTTATTCGCACGAACTGGCGCGCGCGGAAGCGACCTTCACGCCACCTTGCGCGGAACAATCTTCTTGCAGCTGTGGGTCTTCTCGGCCTTGGACAGATCGTAGGCGGCCTGCAGGTTGAGCCAGAACCGCGGATCCGTGCCGAAATAGCGCCCCAGCCGGATCGCCGTATCGGCTGTGACGTCGCGCGTGCCGCGCGTGATCTCGGTGAGACGGTTGGCCGGCACATCAAGCAGCTTTGCCAGCGCGCGAGCCGACAGGCCGAGCGGGATCAGATATTCCTCGCGCAGAATTTCGCCGGAATGGGTTCGCAGGCGGGGCATGTCAGATTATCCTCTCGTCATTCCGGGGCGCGCGAAGCGCGAGCCAGGAATCCATAACCACGGCTGTTAGCGATGGCGTACTACGTCTATCTGCTTGCGAGCAAGAGCACGGCACGCTCCATCTGGGTGTGACGAACGATATCGTGCGGCGGGTGTATCAGCATCGGACGAAAGCTGCGCCCGGTTTTACGTCGCGATACGGCGTGGACAAGCTGGTGTGGTTTGAGATTTACGACGACGCGTTGACTGCGATTGCGCGGGAGAAAGAGCTGAAGACGTGGCGGCGAGACTGGAAGATACGGCTGATTGAGGAGCAGAACCCGGGCTGGGTGGACCTCTATCTGGGGATATCCAATTGAGGCCTGTGGTTATGGATTCCGGGCTCGCGCTTCGCGCGCCCCGGAATGACGGTGGGGAGAGAGCCCGTCTAAAACAAAAACCCCAGCATCGCTGCCGGGGTTTTGCATTTCGTGGATCGCTTGGAAAGCGTCGTGGACCTTAGAAGTCCATGCCGCCCATGCCGCCGCCCGGGGGCATGCCGGCGCCGGCGCCCGCGTTCTTCTTCGGCACTTCGGCGACCATGGCTTCGGTGGTGATCAGGAGCGCGGCAACGGAAGCTGCGTTCTGGATCGCGATGCGGACCACCTTGGTCGGGTCGATGATGCCCTTGGTGACGAGGTTGCCGTATTCGCCGTTCTGCGAGTCGAAGCCGTAGGCGTACTGCTCCTTCTCCAGGATCTTGCCGACGATGACGGAGCCGTCTTCACCGGCGTTGATTGCGATCTGGCGGGCCGGCCAGGACAGCGCCTTGCGCACGATCTCGACGCCGGTCTTCTGGTCGTCGTTCTGGGTGCGGATGCGCTTGAGCGCCTCGGAGGCGCGCAGCAGGGCGACGCCGCCGCCCGGCACGATGCCTTCCTCGACCGCGGCGCGGGTGGCGTGCATCGCGTCATCAACGCGATCCTTGCGCTCCTTCACCTCGACTTCGGTCGCGCCGCCGACGCGGATCACCGCAACGCCGCCGGCGAGTTTCGCAAGACGCTCCTGCAGCTTCTCGCGGTCGTAGTCCGAGGTGGTCTCCTCGATCTGCGCCTTGATCTGCGCCACGCGGGCCTCGATGTCGGCCTTCTTGCCGGCACCGTTGACGATGGTGGTGTTCTCCTTGTCGATCATCACCTTCTTGGCGCGGCCGAGCATCGAGAGGTTGACGTTCTCGAGCTTGATGCCGAGGTCTTCCGAGATCGCCTGGCCGCCGGTCAGGATCGCGATGTCCTGCAGCATGGCCTTGCGGCGATCGCCGAAGCCCGGCGCCTTGACGGCGGCGACCTTCAGACCGCCACGGAGACGGTTGACGACGAGGGTGGCGAGGGCTTCGCCTTCGACGTCTTCAGCGACGATGACGAGCGGCTTGCCGGTCTGCACCACGGCTTCGAGCAGCGGCAGCAGTTCGTTCAGCGAGGAGAGCTTCTTCTCGTTGATCAGGATGTAGGCGTCGTCCATTTCAACGCGCATCTTGTCGGCGTTGGTGACGAAGTAGGGCGAGATGTAGCCGCGGTCGAACTGCATGCCCTCGACGACGTCGAGTTCGGTCTCGAGCGACTTGGCTTCCTCGACCGTGATGACGCCCTCGTTGCCGACCTTCTTCATGGCGTCGGCGAGGAACTTGCCGATTTCGGCGTCGCCGTTGGCGGAGATGGTGCCGACCTGGGCGATTTCCTCGTTCGAGGTGACCTTCTTGGAGTTCTTGACGAGGTCGGCGACCACGGCTTCCACCGCCAGGTCGATACCGCGCTTCAGGTCCATCGGGTTCATGCCGGCGGCAACCGACTTGGCGCCTTCACGGACGATCGCGGCCGCGAGAACGGTCGCGGTGGTGGTGCCGTCGCCGGCAGCGTCGGCCGACTTGGAGGCGACTTCGCGCACCATCTGCGCGCCCATGTTCTCGAACTTGTCGTCGAGCTCGATCTCCTTGGCGACGGTGACGCCGTCCTTGGTGATGCGGGGAGCGCCGAACGACTTGTCGAGCACGACGTTGCGGCCCTTCGGGCCGAGCGTGACCTTCACGGCGTTGTTGAGGATGTCGACGCCGCGCAGCATGCGGTCGCGGGCGTCTACGCCGAATTTGACTTCTTTAGCTGACATATTGGGTTTCCCTGAGTTGATCTTTGTTTCTCACCCTGTCGGGGAGGCGCCTCGCGGGCGCTCCTCAGGGTGAGCGGGGGCGGGCGAGGTGCTTAGGCAGCCTTCTTCTTGCTGCCGGCGGGGACGTCGAGCACGCCCATGATGTCGCTCTCCTTCATGATCAGGAGATCTTCACCGTCGATCTTGACCTCGGTGCCCGACCACTTGCCGAACAGCACGCGGTCGCCGACCTTGAGGTCGATCGGGATCAGCTTGCCGGCTTCGTCGCGGCCACCCGGGCCGACGGCGGTGATTTCGCCCTGGGAGGGCTTTTCCTTGGCACTGTCCGGAATGATGATGCCGCCAGCGGTCTTCTCTTCGGCGTCGATGCGCTTGACCACGACGCGGTCGTGAAGCGGACGGAATTTCATGCAGTCCTCCTAAGTTTCTGAAGATGTTATCAGAATTTGAAATTTTGGCAGTCCGGGCCGGAGAGTGCCAGCTCGGCTGCGGAGGACATAGGCCAGACTTGTTCGGGGGACAAGGGCCTATAGCAGAAAAATTGGCACTCAAATATGGCGTCTGCCAATTCCGTTCGACATGATTAACGCGATCGGGCGGGGCTCTGAAACCCCGTATTAGCACGTGCGGTAAGCTGCTGCTAACGCGTGAATTTTCAACAATCCATTAAACATTTGGGCTTGTGATGGGTTGGTTGTGTGCGTCACATTTCTCTCATGTGAGCGCATCTCCGCCGGGGTGGCTCGGTGTGTGGCCACCCACGTGAATGCGCTCCTTAAATGGAGGTAGGCATGGTGTCGCGGGTTGGTGCTGTTTCCGACGACTTCCGGAAGCAGGTTCTGGGTTACGGGCTGACGACGGCGCAAATTCTGTATCGAATGCCGGATCACCCTTCGCTGCTGCAGACTTACGTCTGGCAGAACTACGATCTGTTTCCGAAATTTCCCGCGCTCAAGGATTTCCTCGCGTTCTGGCAGGAAAAGCTCGACGGCCCGTTGTTCTCCGTGACGGTGGCGCATTGCAAACTGATCAAGCCGGCCGAGCTGCGCGCCGTCGACGGCGTGTTCAGGCTGCATTGACGCAGCGCTTTGTAGAGCTTTGTAGAGTGGGTTAGCGCAGCGTAACCCACCGATCTCTCGCAGCGCCGTTCGACGGCGGTGGGTTACGCCTTCAGCTAACCCACCCTACGAAACCAGTTTTGTGTTAGCCTCTGCCGTCTACAAGAGACGGGAGGTACAAATGACAAAAAAGAAGGTGACGTCGCGAGCCGCAGCGCAGACCGCTGTGAAGAAGAAATGGTCGGGCCGCCTGACGTCGGCGAAATCGTCGGCCCGCAAGGCTCTCAAGTCGAAGGCGCGGAGCGCTCCGGCTGCGAAATCGAAGACGGCCAAAAAGGCGCGGCCGAAACAGCGCATCGCCATCAGCCATCACCGCGAAGAGGATTTCAAGGCCGACGGCCTGCGCACTTACGCAAAGTATCGCGACCTCGGCATCGCCGATGCGACCCATGGCCTGGCGCAGGCGCATGTCATCCGTCTGCAGGGACCGTGCAATCCGGCGGAAGTTTCAAAGCTGCATTACCACGACGTCGAATTCCAGATGGTCTACGTGCTCAAGGGCTGGGTGAAGACCTACATGGAAGGCCACGGCGAGACCTTGATGCAGGCAGGCAGCGCCTGGACCCAGCCGCCGCGGATCAAGCATCTCATCATGGATTATTCCGACGATGTCGAGCTGTTGGAAGTGATCCTGCCGGCGGAATTCAAGACGGTGGAATTGGCGGGGTGAAGGACGTCCGCGTGACTTCTGCTCGTCATGGCCGGGGGTGACCCCGCCCCCCACCTCCCCTCCCCCGGACCTTTTTTCCGTGGG
>Ga0081540_1001714_pt1 | contig 18552 bp, 17 predicted proteins | sample TabmetS2T1R1_FD_71024 | JGI IMG/M metagenome (GOLD analysis project Ga0081540, IMG submission 71024) | Tabebuia heterophylla rhizosphere microbial communities from the University of Puerto Rico - S2T1R1 | ecosystem: Host-associated > Plants > Roots > Rhizosphere ... | reverse complement strand
ACACCGAGGAGCGCATCCGGGCCGCCGGTGTGCCGTTCACGTTCCTGCGCGACAGCCTCTACCAGGACATGTTCCCGCTGTTCGTCGGCGCGGACCGGGTGATCCGGGGGCCGGCCGGGGACGGACGGGTGGCCGCGGTGGCGCGCGACGACGTCGCCGACGTGGCGGTGGCTGTGCTGCTCGAGCCGGCGCACGACGGGCGCACCTACGACGTGACCGGTCCGGCGTCCTTCACCGTCGCCGAGGCCGCCGCGGCCATCACCGAGGCCGCCGGGGTACCGGTGACCTACCACGCGGAGACGCTGCCCGAGGCGTACGCGTCGCGGGCCGGGTACGGCGCCCCGGACTGGGCGGTCGAGGGCTGGGTGACGTCCTACTCGGCCATCGCCACGGGCGAGCTGGACATGGTCAGCGACGCGGTGGCCACGCTGACCGGCCACCCGCCCATGGACCTGCGCGCCTACCTGGCCGCGAACCCCGACGCGGTGAGCCACCTCCGGGCTGCCGCCTGAAAGCCCACGGTCCCGACGCGGCTTCCGTCCCTGGGCCGCGGCGGGACCGTGGGGGTCCGTTGCCGGATGGGTCCTACCGTACCGGGCATCCGCAATGGGCGGGTGCCCTCCCTCCCGCCGAATGGAAGCCCACTCATTCCGGGTGAACCTCCACACAGGACGGTGCTCGGCGGCGCGGGACACGAGGGGGACTAGCACGCCACCGAATTTCCCGCTATGCTTCGCAGCGCTGGGCCGACGTCTTCCCCCGTGGACGCCGGCCCGCCCTATTTCCTCCGTCGACCTCTCCGTCGGATCTCCGTCAGGTCACGAGCCGGCCGGCCACGGTACCTGCGTCGAGTGGTAGAACTCGATGCCCATCACGTTCCAGCGCGGGCCCTGGGCGGCCAGCCGCTTCTTGAACGCGCCCCAGTCGTGGGTACCCGCCGGGGACCAGCCCAGCTCCGCGATCGCGGGCAGCCGCGGGAACGCCATGAACTCGATGTCCGCGATGGTCACCAGGGTCTCCGACCACAGTGGCGCCTCGACCCCGAGGATGCTGGACTCGCTGACGCCGGTGACGTAGTTGCCCGGGTCCCAGTTGTAGGACTTCCGGACGTCGGTGAGCCCGGCCCAGTCCTGGCCCAGCGGCGTGTCCTCGTTGTACTTCATGTCGAGGTACGCGTGGTTGGCCGGCGACAGCACCAGCTTCGTGCCGTGCGCGGCCGCCGCGGCCACGGCCGCGTTGGTCGCGCTGGTGTCCCAGAACTGAGCGACGGTCGAGGGCAGCGGCGTCGCGTTGACCACGTCGTGCCAGGCGACAACCGTCTTGCCGTGCGCCGCCACGATCGCCTGGGCGCGGTTGACGAAGGTGGCGTAGTCGGCCGGCGTCGTCGACTGCGCCTCGTCCCCGCCGATGTGCAGGTACGGGCCGGGGGTCAACGCGGCAAGCTGTCCGATCACCCGGTCGACGAACTGGTAGGTGTTCTCCTTGTCCACGCACAGGGAACTGAACCCGACGTCGGTACCGGTGTAGAGCGGCGGAGCCACCCCGTCGCAGTTCAGGTCGGCGTAGGAGGCCAGGGCGGCGTTCGTGTGCCCCGGCATGTCGATCTCCGGTACCAGCGTGATGTAACGCGCCGCCGCGTACCGAACGATGGTCAGGTAGTCGGCCTGGGTGTAGAAGCCGCCCGGACCGCCGCCCACCTCGGTACTGCCGCCGACGCCGGTCAGTCGCGGCAGCCCGTTGATGGCGATGCGCCAGCCCTGGTCGTCGGAGAGGTGCAGATGGAAGTAGTTGACCTTGTAGAGGGCCAATTCGTCGAGGTACCGCTCGACCACGCTGACCGGGAAGAAGTGCCGGGCGACGTCGAGCATGGCGCCCCGGTATGCGAAGCGGGGCCGGTCGACGATGTGCCCGCCGGCCACCGTCCACGGCCCCCGCACGACGTGGGTGCTCTCCACCGTCACCGGCAGAAGCTGCCGCAGGGTCTGCACCCCGGCGAACAGCCCGGCCGGCCGGTTGGCCCGGATGGCGATGCCGGAGGAGTCGACGTCGAGCTGGTAGCCCTGGTCCCCGACGCCGGCCGGCGCGCCGGACAGGCTCAGGGTGATCCCGGCCGGATGCGAGGCAGCCGGCACGACCGGCAGCGGCAGGCCGGTCGAGCGGCGCAGGATGCCGGCGAGGTAGGCCGCGACGTCGCCGGTACCGGGGGCGGACGCGATGGCGGTACCGCGACCGAGCGAGTACCCGGGGCCGGACTGCTTCGCGCTGCTCGGCGCCGGTACGACGACGGAGTAGGGCGCGGCGGCGGACGGTGCGGCGGCGGACGCGGCGCCGGTCGCGCCGACGGCCAGCCCGCCGACCGACACCGCGCCGACGGCGACCGTGAGCACCAGGCCGCGGGCAAGGCGGATGTTCATAGAACTCGATCCTTTCGAGAGCCGGTTCCATTCACATCCGTGACTTTAGGCCCGCCTTATCTGTCAGGCAAGATTCCTAACAAAGTCGGGGAACTGACGCAACGTTGTCAAGTGATCACCGATAGAGTCTTGCGAGCACTCCCCACCCGTCAGGTCAAGGAGGCACTGTGACCCCCTCTGCATCAGCGAACTCTGCATCACCGAACTCTGTGTTGGCGAACTCCAGGCGCCGCCCCACCGCGGCCGCCCTCGTCCTTGTCGCGCTGCTCGGCTCCCTGCTCCTGGCCGGAGCCCCGGCGGCCGCCGCGGGACCGGTCGGCTACGTCCGCCTCGCCCACCTCTCCCCCGACACCCCGGACGTCGACGTGTACCTCGCAGCCGTCACGGGCGGCACCCCGCAGCGCTTCCCCGGCGTCGGCTACGGGACCGTGTCGACGTACCAGACCGTCCCGACCGGCACCTACGCGGTGTCCATGCGCGCGGCCGGCGCACCGGCCACCGACCCGCCGGTGCTCACCACCAACGTCACGGTCGCCGAGGGCAAGGCGTACACGGTCGCCGGTGTGGGCAAGCACGCCGACCTGGGGCTGAAGGTCATCGACGACGACCTGAGCCTGCCGCCGACCGGCAAGGCCAAGCTGCGCATCGTGCAGGCCTCGGTACGCGCACCGGTGATGACGGTGTCGATCTCCGGCGGTCCGGTCATCGCGGACAACATCGCGTTCGCCACCACCACGGACTACCTGGACGTCTCGCCCGGCCACTGGACGCTCAAGGCGCAGGGCGCCGGCGGCTCGCCGTCCAGCACGCTGACCGCGACGCTGACCTCGGGCAACGTCTACTCGCTGATCGTGCTGGACGCGAAGACCGGCAGCGGCCTGACCGCGCAGCTGCGCTCGGACGCGCAGCGCACCGGCAAGGTACCCACGGGTGGCGTGGCGACCGGTGCCGGCGGCACCAGCGTGCGCAACTTCGGCCTGCCGCTGGCCGGGGCCGCCGTGCTCTTCCTGGCCGGCGCCACCGGCCTGCTGGCGCGCCGGCGCCGGCGCCCGGTGCGGGTACCGTCGCACAGGTGACGAACGTGGTGGCCCGCCACCACCGCGCGCAGTTGCGCACGGTGGTGGTGGCACTGCTCGCGGTGATGCCGGCCCTGGCCGCCTGCGGCGGCGCCGGCCACGCGCCCGCCTGGATCGCGGCGCCGGCAAGCGCCGCCGCCAGCGGCCAGGCCGGCGGCACCACGCTGCCCACCGTGGACCCGACGGCGGCGGCCGGGGCCACGCCTCCCGAGCGGGTGCGCATCCCGGACATCGGCGTGGACGCCCCGCTGGAGCAGTTGCACCTGCTGGCCGACGGTTCGCTCGAGCCGCCGCAGCCGTGGACGACGGCCGGCTGGTATGCCGACGGCACCCGGCCCGGCGATGTCGGACCCGCGGTCATCGCCGGGCACATCGACTCGGAGCACGGCCCGGCCGTGTTCTACAAGCTCGACAAGCTCGGCGTCGGTGCCCTGGTCGAGGTGTTCGAGGACAGCCGGTGGGTGCCGTTCCGGGTCACCTCGGTCGGCCGGTACCCGAAGGACGCGTTCCCCACGGCGCTGGTCTACGGCCCGACACCCGACGCGCAACTGCGCCTGATCACCTGCGGCGGTACGTTCGACCGTGCGCACAGGTCCTATCTGGACAACACTGTGGTGTACGCCGTGGCGGCGTGACACTCGGGCGGTACGAGATGGCATCTGCGCAGACCCTGGTGGCCGGTCGGTACCGGCTGCACCAGCAGCTCGGCGCGGGCGGCATGGGCCTGGTGTGGCTGGCCCGGGACGAGATGCTCGGCCGCGACGTCGCGATCAAGGAAGTCGTGCCGCCCGCCGGCCTGTCCGAGCAGGAGCGCAACGAGCTGCGCTTCCGCACGCTGCGCGAGGCCCGGACCACGGCGCGGCTCAACCACCCGAACGTGGTGAAGATCTACGACGTGGTGCACACCGAGGAGTGGCCCTGGATCGTGATGGAGTTCGTGCCGTCGCGGTCGCTCTACGAGGTCATCAGCACCGACGGGCCGCTGCGCCCGGAGCAGGCCGCGCAGGTCGGGCTCGCGATGCTCGCCGCGCTGACCGCCGCGCACCGGGCCGGCGTGCTGCACCGCGACGTCAAGCCGGGCAACGTGCTGATCGCCGCCGACGGGCGGGTGGTGCTCACCGACTTCGGGCTGGCCACGTTCGACGGCACCGAGAGCGCCGTGACGGTACCGGGTCTGGTACTCGGCTCGGCGCAGTACGTCGCGCCCGAGCGCGCCAAGGACGGCACGTCGACGCCCGAGTCGGACCTGTGGTCGCTGGGGGCCACGCTCTACGCCGCCGTCGAGGGCCGCTCGCCCTACGCGCGCAGCAGCACCTACGCCACGCTCACGGCGCTGGCCACCGCGCAGCCCGACCCGGCCCGCAATGCCGGCGTCCTCCGGCCGGCCCTCAACGGGCTGCTGCGGCGCAACCCGAAGGACCGCCTGCACCCCGACGAGGTGCGCCGGCTGCTGCTCAAGGCGGCCGGCGAACCCGTCACCGGCCGGCGCACACCCCGGGCCCGGCGCCGCGACTCCGGCGAGCTGCCGCCGGTCACCGGGGCGGTGCCGGCCACACCGGACCAGGTCCCCACCATCCACCTCGGCCAGCGCCGGCCGACGATCGCCACCGTCAGCGAGGATCCGGCTCCGCCGCCGCGCCGGACCCGGCGCCGGCCACTGCTGATCGGCCTGTCCGCGCTGCTCGCCGCTGTCACCGCGGCCGGCGTGCTGCTCGCCCTCGACCGGGGCCGGGACTCCGGGGACGTGACCGCCGGCCGGTCCGGCACGCCGTCCGCCGCCGCCTCATCCGCCGGTGCCGCGGCCGCCCCGCTGCTGGGTACCGAGGCCTGCGCGGGTACCGGGACCGGCGCGCCGGTGACACCGGCCAGCTCCCCTCCCGACCGGACGGCGCTGCCCGAGGGCTGGGTGTGGTATGTCGACCCGACCGGCTTCCGGCTCGCCGTGCCGGCCGGCTGGAACCTGGCGACCGGCCCGGAAGGGCTGTGCTTCCGGGAGCCCGACGGTCCACGCGAGCTGGCCGTCGAGCCCTACGAGCCGCTGGTGCCGCCGGTCACCCGGTGGCACCAGATGGAGGCGGCGCTGACCGGGGACGCGCGGCCGGCGGGGTACACGCTGTTGGGGATCACGGCCGTCGACTTCTACCAGGCCGGTGCGCAGTGGGACTACGGGTACAGCGACCCGGGCGGCGGGCAGGAGCGCGGCCGGGCGCTGTGCTTCATCACCAGGCCCGGGCAGGCGTACACGCTGGCCTGGCGCACGGACGCGTTCGACTGGCAGCCGCAGCTGGCCAACTGGAACCTGGTGATCGGCAGCTTCGCCCCGCCGGGCCGCTGATCCCCGGCCTCACGGGTAGGGCAGCGCGCGCGGGCCGAGCACCGAGGCGCCCAGCGCGCCCACCCGGCTGCGCAGCTCGCGGTCGGCCGTGACCACCACGCACCTGCGCCCGGACACCTCGTCCTTGACCAGCTCCACGATGGCGTCGTCGCCGGAGCCGGCGGCGCGCACGACGCGCACGCCCGGCACCTCGGGCAGCCTCGCGGCCACGCCCTCGACGACGAGCACCACCTCGACCGGCGAGCGCATCGAGGGCAGCCCGTCGCTGGCCACCGGGACGAGGGCGTCGCGCAGCTTCGCCGCGGCGGCCGGGCGGTCACGCCACCAGCCGTCCGGTACCGAGCCGACCACGTTCGCACCGTCGACAACCAGCAGTGCCTGCTTGCCCATCGTCGTTCCCCCTCGCCTCGGCTTGGTCCCCGCCCGGTTCAACGGGGCGTGCCATGGCGCGTTACGCCGCCGGTACCGGCTGGTCGCTGCGCCGGTGCCGGTGCTTGTGCAGTTGCAGGCCGCTGACGATGACGGGGAAGTGACTGAACGCCTGCGGAGTGTTGCCCAGTTGCCTGCGCGCCACCGGATCCCACTCCTCGCTGAATAGGCCAACGTCGTTGCGCACGTCCAGCAGCTTCTCGAACAGCTCGACCGCCTCGGCGTCCCGCCCGGTCGCGTGCAGCGCGTCGACCAGCCAGAAGGAGCAGGCGAGGAAGACGCCCTCGCCACCCGGCAGGCCGTCGTCGGACGGTCCGGTCCGGTACCGCAGCACGAACCCGTCCTGGGTCAGCTCCCGCCGGACCGCCTCGACGGTACCGGCGACCCGCGGGTCGTCGCCCGGAAGGAAGCCGACCCGGGGGATCAGCAGCAGGCTGGCGTCCAGCTCGGTACCGCCGTACGACTGCACGAAGCTGTTCTTGTCGGCGTTGAACCCGTTGGCCAACACGTCGGCGTGGATCTCGTCGCGGCGCGCCTCCCACAGGTCCACGTCGCCGGGCAGCCGGGAGCCGCGGTGGGAACGCACCATCCGGTCGAAGGCGACCCACGCCATCACCTTGGAGTGGGTGAAGTGCCGGCGCGGGCCGCGCATCTCCCACAGCCCGTTGTCCGGCTGCTGCCAGGCGCCCTCCAGGAAGTCCAGAAGCGCCACCTGCAGGTCCCAGGCGTCGGAGTTCGGGGCCAGCCCGGCCTCGCGGGCCAGGAAGAGCCCGTCGAGCACCTCGCCCCACACGTCCAGCTGCAACTGGTCGGCGGCCGCGTTGCCGACCCGTACCGGCGTCGAGCCCTCGTACCCGGACAGCCACGGCAGCTCGTACTCGGGCAGCCGGCGGGAGCCGTCCAGCCCGTACATGATCTGCAACTGGCTCGGGTCGCCGGCGACCGCCCGCAGCAGCCACTCGCGCCACGCCTTCGCCTCGGCGACGTAGCCGGCCGCGAGCAGCGCCTGCAGCGTGTACGTCGAGTCACGCAGCCAGCAGTACCGGTAGTCCCAGTTGCGCGGGCCGCCGAGCTGTTCGGGCAGGGAAGTGGTGGCCGCCGCGACGATCCCGCCGGTTGGCGCGAACGTCAGCGCCTTGAGCACCACCAGGGACCGCTGGATCGCGTCGCGGTACCGGCCGTGCACGTGCGAACGGGACGACCAGCCGGTCCAGAACGCCTCGGTCTCGGTCAGGCAGTGCTCCGCGTCCAGCCGCGGCGGGGCGTGCTTGTAGCTGGGCGACCAGGTCATCACGAACGGCACCCGGTCGCCCGCGCGCACCGTGAACTCGGCGACGGTGGTCTTCTCCCGCCCGGTCAGCGGCACCGGGGTGCGCAGCCACACCGCGTCCGGCCCGGCGACCGCGGACACCCCGCCGTTGCTGTGCCGCACCCACGGCACGATCCGGCCGTAGTCGAAGCGCAGCGCCAGCTCCATCTGCATCGGTACCGCGCCACTGACGCCCTCGACGATGCGCATCACGTCCGACGCGGTGCCCCGGGGCGGCATGAAGTCGATGACCCGCACGCGGCCCTCGGGCGTGTGCCAGTCCGACTCCAGTACCAGCGTGTCGCCCCGGTACCGGCGGCGCTCGCACGTACCGCCGGCCGCCGGTGCCAGCAGCCACCGCCCGGCCTTCGGATCGTCCAGGAGGGCGGCGAAGCAGGCCGGCGAGTCGAAGTTGGGCAGGCACAGCCAGTCGATCGACCCGTCCCGCCCGACCAGCGCCCCGGTGTGCAGGTCGCCCAGCAGCGCGTAGTCCTCGATCCGGCTCAACTGGCCGCACCCAGCTCGAGGACCACCTTCACGTCGTCGGCTCGCCGCTCGAAGGCGTCCCGGTAGTCCGCCAGCGGTACCCGCCGGCTGATCAGTCGGGACAGCCAGCCCTGGTCGGCGGCTGCCAGTGCCGCCACGCCCGCCTCGTAGTGGCGGCGGTTGGCGTTGACCGTGCCGAACACCACGTCGTTGCGCAGCACCGCCCGCCGGTTGAGCCCGCCGACGTCCAGCGGCAGCAGGCTGCCCGTCGAGGACACCCCGGTCAGGCAGGCCACGCTGTCCGTCGCGCTGTGGGTCAGCACGTCGACGACCACCGTCGGCACCCCCGTGCACTCCATCAGCACGTCGGCCTCCAGGCCGCTGTCGGGCAGGGTCTCGGAGTGGTAGGTGGCGCCCAGCTCGGCCACGCGCTCGGGCTTCGGACCCCCGGTGACCCGGTCGAACACGTGGACCTCCAGGCCCCGCTGCACGCCGAGCAGGGCGGCCAGCAGCCCGACCGGCCCCGCGCCGGTGACCACGGCGACCCGCGGCTGCCAGTAGGCCCGGCGTCCGATGCGGTCGACCTGCTCCCAGCCCTTGGCCACGATCGTGGTGGGCTCCAGCAGCACGCCGACCCGGGCGAGGCCGGGATCGATCCGGATCAGCGCGTCGGGGTGGGCGCGCCACCGCTCGCGGGCGAAGCCGTGCAGGCCCTTGATGCCGTGCTCGGTGTACCCGCCGTTGCGGCACATGTCCCACTCGCCGGACGCGCAGGCGGCGCAGGGCACCGGGTCGGGCCGGCGCACGAAGCCGACCACGAGGTCGCCGGCCGCCAGCCCGCTGCCGGAGGGCGCCTCGACCACCCGGCCCAGGTTCTCGTGCCCCAGCACCAGCACGGGCGAGCCCGCCGGCGCCTCGCCGTACTCGGCCGCGACGATCTCCGCGTCGGTGCCGCACAGGCCGACGCTGACCGCCTCGACCAGCACCTCACCGTCCTCGACGGGCGGCTCGGCGACATCCATGATGGCGAGCGAATCGGCCTCACCGGGCCGCACGGTCAACGCACGCATCCCAAACCCCTTCAGCACTGGACGGGCCGGCATTCACCCTACCGAGACCCGACACGGCCGCGGCGCGCTCCGGCGGGGCCGGACGGGTGAGAATCAGCGCCATGGGAATGATTCGATCGGTCGGCCTGGTGCTGCACCCGGCCCGCGACTGTTCGCCGGTGATGCGGCTGATCTGCCAGTGGGCCGCGGGGCACGGCGCGGAGGTGCTCGGCCTGCCCGGCGAGATCGGCCGGATCGGCGAGAACATCACCGAGGTGGCACCCGCGGACCTCGCCGGCCGCACCGACCTCATCGTCAGCCTCGGCGGCGACGGCACCATGCTGCGCGCGATGCGGCTGTCCAGCGCCCGGCAGACTCCGGTCCTCGGGGTCAACCTGGGACGGCTGGGCTTCCTCGCCGAGGTGGACCCGCCGGACCTGGCCGACGCACTCGGCGCGATCGACGCGCACCGGTTCACCACGGAGGCGCGCTCCGGACTGCGCGCCGCCGTCCTGCAGGGCGCCGACGCGCGGGACATGGCCGACCAGGCGGGCGCGCCGGGCCCCACGACGCTGGCCTTCAACGACGTGGCGATGATCCGGGTACCGGGGCACCCGGTGTGCCTGGTGCAGCTGCACGTCGAGGGGCACCCGTTCGTCCGGTACGGCGCGGACGCGGTGGTGGTCGCGACGCCCACCGGTTCGACCGCCTACAGCTTCTCGGCCGGCGGACCGATCGTGTCGCCGAGCGCGGAGGGGCTGCTGGTCACGCCGGTCGCACCGCACTCCGCGTTCAACCGGGCACTGTTCCTGTCGGCCGGGGAGAAGCTGGCCCTGGAGATCCTGCCGGGCAGCGGCGAGCTGGGGGTCGAGGCCGACGGGCAGCTCACCGGTTACCTGCGGCCGGGCGACGTCATGGAGCTGACCGTGCTGGCCGGCGCGGCGCGGGTGGTGCGACTCGGCCGCACGACGTTCTACCAGCGCGCGCAGCGCCGGCTGCGGCTGACCGGAACGGTCGAGGCCGAGCTGACGTGACCGGCTAGAGCTTGGGGAAGCCCCCGGGTGGGCGACCGGCCTTCTCCACCACCAGCGAGGCGGGGCCGACGATCAGCGGGTCGGGGGTGCCGACCAGCTCGGTGTCCTTGTCGTCGTAGGGGAAGCGGCTCAGCACATAGCGCATCGCCTCGCAGCGCGCCCGCTTCTTGTCGTTGCTCTTGATGACCGTCCACGGTGCGTCGGCGGTGTCGGTGTAGAAGAACATCGCCTCCTTCGCCTCCGTGTACTCGTCCCACTTGTCCAGCGAGGCCAGGTCCATCGGGGACAGCTTCCACTGCCGGACCGGGTCGACCTGGCGGATCACGAACCGGGTGCGCTGCTCGTCCTGGGACACCGAGAACCAGAACTTGACCAGGCGGACGCCCGAGCGCACCAGCATCCGCTCCAACTCCGGCGCCTGGCGCATGAACTCCAGGTACTCCGCGCGGTCGCAGAAGCCCATGACCCGCTCGACGCCGGCCCGGTTGTACCAGGACCGGTCGAACAGCACGATCTCCCCGGCCGCCGGCAGGTGCGCCACGTACCGCTGGAAATACCACTGCGTGGACTCGCGCTCGCTCGGCTTCTCCAGCGCCACCACCCGGGCGCCGCGCGGGTTGAGGTGCTCCATGAAGCGCTTGATGGTGCCGCCCTTGCCGGCCGCGTCCCGCCCCTCGAAGAGCACCACCAGCCGCTCCCCCGACGACTTGATCCAGTTCTGCAGCTTCAGCAGCTCGATCTGCAGCAGGCGCTTGGTGCGGTCGTAGTCGCCGCGCGGCAGCCGCTCGTCGTAGGGGTAGTCCTCGCGCCAGGTCTCGACCGGCTTCCCGTCGCTGCCCAGCAGCACCGGGTCGTCGTCATCGTCGTCCTGCACCTGGTACCCGTCGAGCAGCGCGGGGTCGGTGTCCTCCATGCAGGCGTTGTACCCGAGGCCGGTGACGCGCGAACCAACAGGGGGTGTCCGGTGTCCCGCGATGCGTCCCGGGGACGTTGCGACTAGCCTTGCCTGGTCCACACACCCCGGCCTGGAGGGCAGACGGGTTGGCCAACGCCACCTCGGTCGACCGGCTCAGCCCGGGCGACCATGCCTGCCTCACCTTCTCCGACGAGGAGGAGCGGCTGGACATCGTCGCGGCGTTCGTCCGTGACGGACTGTCCGCGGGCCACCGCGTGCTCTGCTACACCGCCGCCTACCAGCCCGTCGAGCTGCACGAACGGCTGGTCGACCGCGGGGTGCCGGCGGCCGACGGTACCGGCCGGGGCCAGCTCGACCTGCGACCGACCCAGTCATGGCTGGCCGGGGCCGGGTTCCTGCCGTCGCGGGTACTCGGCGAGCTGTCCGGGGCGATCGACCGGGCGCGGATCGACGGGTACGCGGGGCTGCGGGTCGCCGCGGACATGGGCTGGGCGGCCGACCCGGTGGTCGGCGTCGAGCACCTGGTGACCTTCGAGAAGCAGGTGAGCCAGCTGTTCGCGGACGCCCGGGTGACCGCGGTCTGCCAGTACGACCGGCAGCAGTTCGACGCGGTGACGCTGGCCAGTACCACCGCCGTTCACTCGTGCGCGGTCGCGGCGACGGTCTACTACGACGATCCGGTGCTGCGCATCTGCCGGCAGCACTCGCCCGGCGGCATCCGGCTGTCCGGGGAGCTGGACTACACCAGCCTGGAGGTGTTCCGGGACGCGCTGGGCGAGGCGGTGCGGCTCGGCGAGCACGTACACGTCAACCTCGGCGGGCTGCGGTTCATCGACGCGGCCGCCGCGGGCGCGCTGGTGCAGACGGCCGCCACGCTGCCCGCCGGCCGCTCGGTGACGGTCACCTGCCGCCGGCTGGTGGGCACGGTCCTGCGGCACATGGGGGCGCGGGAGGTCGCGACGCTGCACCTCCGGGCGGTACAAGGTGAATCCTGAGCCCGCGGCCGCACCCGGCGCTGCCGCCGGCACCGGTCCCAGACAGCTGCTGGACCAGCAGTTCGACCGGGACAGCCTGGTGTCGCTGCGCAGTGCGGTGGCCGCGCACGCCAGCAGCCTCGGCCTGCCGGACGAACGGGTCGAGCACGTCGTCCTGGTCGCCTACGAGCTGGCCAGCAACGCGGTGCGGCACGGCGGCGGGCGTGGCCGGCTGCGCCTGGTCGCCGACGACGGGTTGGTCGGCTGCACCGTGACCGACCAGGGCGGCGGGTTCCGCGACGCCGCGCATGCGGGCCTCGTGCGGCCCGAACCGACGGCCAGCGGTGGCCGCGGGCTGTGGCTGGTGCGGTGCATCGCGGACACCGTGGACATCAGCTCCGATGAGACGGGTACCACAGCGGTCGCGAGGTTCGCCGTCCACTGATTCCCGTCGGCCGGCCGGCCCGGGCCGGTACCCGTTGCCGGGCGGTATCGTCGGGTCCGGCACCCCGGCGAGGAGAGGACCAGTCGTGCTCGACCCGGACCAGCTTTACGAGCTGACCGAAGCACCCGAACTGGGCCGACCGGTGCTCATCCAGGCCCTGGCCGGATTCGTGGACGCGGGCGCCTCGGTCCGCCTGGTACGTGAGCACCTGCTGACCAGCCTCGAGTCCACCATCGTGGCCCGCTTCGACCTCGACCAGCTCATGGACTACCGGTCCCGCCGGCCGGTCATGCACTTCGTCGAGGACCACTGGGAGCACTACGACGAGCCGCGGCTGGCGGTGCACCTGCTGCGCGACCGGCACGGCACGCCCTTCCTGCTGCTCGACGGTCCCGAGCCGGACCTGCAGTGGGACCGGTTCGTGTCGGCCGTGATGGGCATCGGGCAGCGGCTGGGCGTGGGGCTGACCGTCGGGCTCAACGCGATCCCGATGGCGGTGCCGCACACCCGACCGGTGGGGTTGACCGCGCACGGCACCCGCAAGGAGCTGATCGCGGGCTACGAGCCGTGGCTGCAACGGGTGCAGGTACCGGCCAGCGCCGGGCACCTGCTGGAGTACCGGCTGGGCCAGGCGGGCCGCGACGCGGTGGGCTTCGCCGTGCACGTGCCGCACTACCTCGCCCAGACCGACTACCCGGCCGCGGCCGAGCTGCTGCTGACCTCGGTCTCCAAGGCGACCGGGTTGCTGCTGCCCACCGACGAGCTGCGGGACGCGGCGGCACGGGTACGGGTGGACGTGGACGAGCAGATCGCGCAGTCGGAGGAGGCGGTCCGGCTGGTGCAGGCGCTGGAGCAGCAGTACGACGCCTTCGTGCGCGGCCGGCAGTCGAGCAACCTGCTCGCCTCGGTCGGTCCGCTGCCCACAGCCGAGGAGCTGGGCGCCGAGCTGGAGCGGTTCCTGGCCGAGCAGGGCGGACCGGAGGGCCCGCGCACGGCCGAGTGAGCGCCGGCTGGCCGGCGACGCCTGCGGAGCCGGCTTCAGACCGGCGTTCCGTCTAGCAGCGCTTGCCGCAGTCGGCGCAGGTGCCGACGACCTCCAGGGTGTGCTCGACGTCGCTGAACCCGTGCTCGCTGGCCAGCTTCTCCGCCCACCGCTCGACGGCCGGACCCTCCACCTCGACCGTGCGGCCGCACCCGCGGCAGACCAGGTGGTGGTGGTGCTGGCTCCGGCTGCACCGCCGGTACCGCTGCTCGCCGTCGTCCATCCGCATCTGGTCCAGCTCGCCGGCCTCGGCCAGCAGCTGCAGCGTCCGGTACACCGTGGTGAGCCCGACTCCGGAGCCCCGGGCGCGCAGGTCGGCGTGCAACTGCTGGGCGCTGCGGAACTCGTCGGTACCCGCCAGCAACGCCAGCACCTCCGCGCGCTGCCGGGTGTTGCGCGTGATGCCGGGCGTGGCGTTGGTCAATCTCGGCTCCGGAGGGACGCGGACGGTCGGACGTCGACTGTGACGAGTGTACGGCGCGCGAGTGCTCCGGCCCCGGTTGACCGCCGTGCATTTTGAGAGTTACTGTCAAATAGGTGTTGCTCTCCTAAGGTGGTGACTGTCATGGAAAACCTCGGTGCCCGGCGCTGGTGGATCCTTGCCGCGGTAGTCCTGGCCACCCTGGCCATCGGCCTGGACGGGACGGTGCTCAGCGTCGCGCTGCCCACGCTCGCCGGGGACCTGCACGCGACCACCGTCCAACTTCAGTGGTTCGTCGCGTCGTACACGCTCGTGCTGGCCGCCGCGGTGCTCCCCGGCGGGCTGCTCGGCGACCGCTTCGGGCGCAAGCGGATGCTCATGATCGCCCTGGCCGTCTTCGGGCTCGGCTCGCTGGCCTGCGCCTACGCCGGTACCCCCGGGGCTTTCATCGCTGCCCGCGTCGTGGCCGGCGTCGGAGCCGCGTTCGCCACCCCGATGTCGCTGTCCGTCCTGGCGGTGGTCTTCGACGAACGGCAGCGCCCGCGCGCCGTCGGCCTCTGGGCCGGCGCCACCTTCCTGGCCCTGCCGATCGGGCCGATCCTCGGCGGATGGCTGCTGTCGCACTACTGGTGGGGCTGGGTGTTCCTGGTCAACCTGCCGGTGGTGCTGCTGGGCGTCGTCGCGGTCGGCGTGTGGGTGCCGGAGTCCCGCGCGGCGGCGCGGCCCGGCCTCGACCCGGTCGGCGTGCTCAGCTCCTGCGCCGGGCTTGCGCTGCTCACCTACGGCACGATCCAGGCCGGGCAGCACGGCTGGGGCAGCCCGGCGGCGCTGGCCGAGATGGCCGGCGGGCTGGTGCTGCTGGCCGGGTTCGGGTGGTACGAGCGGCGGCTCGCCCGCACCGACGGCGGGCGGCCGATGGTCGACGTCGGGCTGTTCCGGTCGGCGGCCTTCACCTGGGGCACGGTGCTGGCCGCATTGGGCGGCTTCGCACTGATCGGGCTGCTGTTCACCGCGCCGCAGTACTTCCAGGCCGTCGGGGGCGCCGACGCGCTGGGCAGCGGGGTGCGGCTGCTGCCGCTGATCGGCGGGCTGGTGGCGGGCGCGGTCGGTGCGGACCGGGCGGTGCGGCGGCTGGGCGCCAAGGTGGTGGCCGCGGCCGGACTCGCACTCATGACGGCGGGCTTCCTGGCCGGCGCCGGTACCGGACCCGGCAGCGGCTTCGGGTACGTCGCCGGGTGGACCGCGGTGGTCGGCGCGGGGCTCGGGTTCAGCCTGGCCACCGCGTCCTCGGCCGCGCTGGCGCGGTTGTCGGCGGAGCGGGCCGGCGTAGGCTCCGCGGTGATGCAGACCGTGCAGAAGGTGGGCGCGCCGCTGGGTGCCGCGGTGCTCGGCAGCGTGCTCAACGCGGCCTACCGGGACCGGTTGACGCTTCCCGGAGTGCCACCGGCCGCCGCCGACGCCGCCCGGGACAGCGTGTTCGCCGCGGTGCGGGTCTCCGGTGAGCTGCACTCCACCGCGCTGCGCGACTCGGCGCGCGCCGCCTTCACCCACGGCATGGACGTGATGCTGCTGTCCTGCGCCGGGATCGCGGCGGCCGGCGCGGTACTGGCGCTGCTGTTCCTGCCCGGCCGCCCCGCGGACGCCGGCCGGGACGCGGGCGCGGCGGGAGCGCGGCCGAGCCCGCGCGGGCGGCCGGAACGGGAGCCACAGGGTGTCTGACGGTCCGGTCACCCGCCCGGTCGGGCTGCGCGAACGCAAGAAGGCACGCACGCGTGACGCCATCCAGCGGCACGCGCTGCGGCTGTTCGCGGAGCAGGGCTACGAGTCCACCACGATCGAGCAGATCGCCGAGGCCGCCGAGGTGTCGCCGAGCACGTTCTTCCGCTACTTCCCCACCAAGGAAGACGTCGTACTGGCCGACGAGTACGACCCGATGATCCTGGCGGCCTTCCACGCCCAGCCGGCCGACGTCCCGCCGGTGCGGGCGCTGCGCAACGCGGTCCGCGAGGTGTCCGACGGGTTCGCCGAGGAGGAGCGGGCCGCCATCCGGGAGCGGTGGCTGCTGTCCATCGCGGTACCACAGGTCCGCGCGGCGGCGCTGCTGAACGTGACGTCGGGCATCGACATGATCGCCGCGGCGCTGGCCCGGCGGGCCGACCGGGAGGAGCCCGACTTCACCGACCGCACGGTCGCCGGGGCGCTGGTCGGGGTGTGGATGTCCGCGCTGTTCCACTGGGGCGAGCACCCGGAGCAGGACATGTTCGCCACCATCGACCGGGCGATGGAGCTGATCGAGGGCGGCGGACTGCCCGGGTAGAGGTGTAGCGAGCCTCGCACGGGGAACCTTCCGGCCAACAACCGGTGGGCCGTGCCGTGCGCGCGCCCGGTTCGAGGCGAGGAGACCCTCATGGCACTCAACGACGACGACATCACCACCAGCGGACCGGGCGGTGGGCTGGAGGGACCGGCCGACAGCGGAGCCGGCCAACCGGGCATCCCGGGGGTCAACGACGGCGGGGCGGACAGCGGCGCGATCGACCCGGCCCACGAGGGGCCGGCCGACGGCGGGGCCAACACCACCGAGCACGACGGCGGGGCCGACGGTGCCGCCGAGGGGCCGGCCGACAGCGGGGCCGGGCAGGCGGGGGTACCGGGCGAGCACGACGGCGGGGCGGACGGCGGCGCCTGAGCCAGTGACCGCGACCACCGACCGGATCCCGAGCGGCCCTCCCCCGGCACCGTCGCCTCCCCCGGCGGGTCCGCGCCGTCCGGCGCTGCGCCGGTGCACCGCCGAGGCGGCGGGGGCGTTCGCCGACCGGTACTGGGGGCGACGGCCGCAGCACAGTCCCGCGGCGCGCTTCGCCGAGGCGGGGCTGCCGACCGGCTTCACCGATCTGTTCAGCGCCGAGGCCGCCGACGAGCTGCTGAGCCGGCGCGGGCTGCGCACCCCGTTCCTGCGCGTGGCCAAGGACGGCGCGGTGCTCCCGGCGTCGCGGTACACGGGCGGTGGGGGCGCCGGAGCGGAGATCGGCGACCAGGTGCTCGACGAGCGCGTGCTGGACCTGTTCGCCGGTGGCGCGACCCTGGTCTTCCAGGGCCTGCACCGGCTCTGGCCGCCGCTGGTCGACTTCGCGGGGCGGCTGGCCGGGGAGCTGGCCGCCCCGGTGCAGGTCAACGCGTACCTGACCCCGGCCGGCAGCCAGGGGTTCGCCACCCACTACGACACCCACGACGTGTTCGTGCTGCAGGTGGAGGGGCGCAAGCGGTGGCGCGTCCACGATCCGGTCCTGGTCGACCCGCTGGAGCGGCAGCCGTGGGGCGGGCGGGCCGACGAGGTCGCGGCGACCGCCGACGGTCCACCGGCACTGGACGTGGAGCTGGCGCCGGGCGACGCGCTGTACCTGCCACGCGGCTGGCTGCACGCGGCGACGGCACTGGGCCAGCGGTCGCTGCACCTGACGCTCGGGGTACGCGCGCTGACCCGGTACGCGCTGGTGGAGGCGCTGCTCGCGGCGGCTGCCGGCGAGCCCGGGCTGCGTGCCGGCCTGCCGCTCGGCCTGGACCCGACCGACGAGGGGCAGCTTGCCGGCCCGCTGGCGGAGACCGCGCGGCTACTCGGCCGCTTCCTGGCGGACCCGGACGTGGCGGAGGTGGCCCGCCGGCTGCGCGGCACGGCCTGGCCGGCCGCCCGCCCGGCACCGATCCAGCCGCTGGCCCAGGCGGCGGCCGCCGAGACACTGGGCGAGGACACGATGGTCGCGCTGCGTCGCGGGCTGCACTGGCGGCTGGCGGCCGCTTCGCCCGCGCCGGCTCCGGCGACCGCGTCGCCCGTGCCGGGTCCGGGCGACCGGGTGCGGCTGGAGCTCACCGACCGGACCATCGAGCTGCCGGGCGCGTGCCGGGCGGCGCTGGAGGCGCTGCTGGGCGGGGCGCCGGTACGGGTCGGCGACCTGCCGGGCCTGGCCGCCGAGGACCGGCTGGTGCTGGTCCGCCGCCTGCTGCGCGAGGCTGTGGCCGTACCCACGCCCGCGTGAGGGCGCACCGGGTGGGCAGGGCACGGTGGCGCACGGGATGATGGTCAACATGGATTCCCGGCTGCGTCGCCACCTCGCCCACTGGCTCGGCCAGTGGCCCGCCACCGGTGCGGTCACCGTGGTCGGCTCCCCGCGCCGGGAACATCCGGGCTGGGACGGCGTCGTGCACTCCCTGGTCGGCGTCAACGGCGGGCCGGGCTGCGTCCTGTCGGTACCGCCGAAGTGGGTCACGCCGGTGCGTGAACTGGTCGGCACCGGCCGGCGGGGCGACGACCTGCTCGGCGCGCTCCCGGACGCCGTGGGGCTGCCCGACCGCAGGGTCTACTCCGGGGTGTTCCGGTGGAGCGTGCGGCCGGAGCCGCTGCCCGACGGGGGTACCTGGGTGGACGCGGGCGCGCCCGTGGTGCCCGAGTGGCTGCGGGTCTTCGGCGCCGAGGTGCTGCTGGCCACCGATCCGGAGACGGGCGCCTACCTGGCGGGCGTGGGCATCAAGCGGCACGACCAGTACGGGCACGAGCTTGCCGTGGGTACCGAGCCGGCCGCCCGGGGACGCGGGCTGGCCAGGCGGCTGGTGGCGCAGGCGGCCCG